>ENA-UONZ01001137-UONZ01001137.1-human-gut-metagenome-genome-assembly--contig:-C93old-NODE-1137-length-32883-cov-6.903649_pt1 | contig 32883 bp, 34 predicted proteins | sample MGYA00242468_ERZ724015 | MGnify/ENA metagenome assembly ERZ724015
GCACTTGACATTCACGCGCTAACGTATTCAAAATTTTATTCTTCGTATGGGTGCTCAAGCACTCTTTGAAATCAATTAAACCGAATAAGCTGCACATATTTTAAGCCTCCTCGCTCGCGGTAATAGGTTCATTTACGTAAAGTCGTCGTTCTTTGAGATACTGGATAAGTTCTGGCTCGGTGATGTCATCCAGAAAATCAAACCAGCTAAGCTCCTGTACAGCGGTGTCCGACATGGAAATAGCCACCTCGACCAGATGATTTACCATCTGCAAGGTGGCTTTCAAAGTATTGAGTTTCAAAGTGCCGCGGAACATACGGATTTCAACCGTATCTGCATTCGTGAGATTGACCGCAGTATATCGCCCCGCGCAGGAATTTTTCGCATGGTTCATCTGCTCGGACGGCGTAAGACGGATACCGTATCGAGCCGCCCAGCGGTTCATCTGGGATTGCGTGCGGCGGCTGAACCGCAGCAGCTCCGCCCAGAACTTTTCGACGAAGTAAAGCAGGCGGGCAATCGCGGCTTCCTGCTGTTCATAAGTACAGCCGAATGCCAAGCGGGAGATGTGAACGTGCAAGCCGCAAGTTCCTGCCGCATGGCTGAGATAGCCCATGCTCTGCGCCTTGCGGAGGACTTCCGCCCACGGCATTTCGTTCAGCTGATATTCGAGCGTCATCGGGTGAGTGACTAACTCAAGTCCTTCATCCAGACTACCGTCTGTCTTGATGTACAGGTTCTCGGCATCCTTGTTCGCAATATCGAGCAGCTTCTGCGCGTTGCTGTTTACCGTGCCGCCGTCATCGATTTCGAGCTCCACGCCGAAATGCCGCAGGCCCTTGCCATGAAACACAAGATCCGGTGTGTAATTGTACTCGTGTATAATGTTACAATGCTCATCCCAGCAGGATGCGCAGTAGGCGTTGTCGTCATTATCCCAATACGCGCGGTCACGATGAATAATGCGGTTGCAGTCTTCGCAGCGGACGTAGTATTCATCAAAGCAGTGGTCGCAGAGTGTGTGGGTATCGTCCTCGACGGCGTTTTCCTCGTAGACCCGCTCGGCACAGTGGTCACAGATTACGGTCAGGCGGTCGGCACAATCCTCGCAGAGCCAGTCGCCTTCCGCTTGATACATGTCTTCAATTGGGTATTCTGCACCGCAGTTTGCACAAATTCTCGTTTCGCTCATTGTCTGTTCCTCCATTTCGTTTGGTAAAACTTAATACTCTTCGGCAAGCAGCATAGTAGAATGCGTCAAATCGTCGATGACGAACACCTTCGCGTTTACGGCATCATCACACGGCACATCAAGCTCGTAGCGGTACGGCGGCTGCTCCTGCTTATGGACGATGTGCTGACCGGTTGGCGTTTTGGTAAGGATAAACACTTGCAGGTAATCCTTTCTCGGCACTTCCATCGTCAAAACCATGTGCCACATGAGGTTGATCAGCCACGATGGGATTTCATTCTCCACGCCACGTGTCAGGAATTTTTGATTTTCGAACATGTTTCTTCTCCTTTCAAACAAAAATAGGCCACAGGGAATTACCCTGTGGCCCTCATGAATATAATATATATTTTATCTGATTGGAAAAACGGACAGTACAAGCTCTGCTGTTCAAGAGTAATGTCTACAGTCAAAATTTGAATTTTGAATATAGATAAGTGACTTTTGTTTCTTATTATGATATGCTGTATCTGCATGGGATAGAGGATCAATCGGATATGCACATAGCTGTAATGGTCTAGGCGTTTTGATTTGAGATAGGTTGTATTGTGAATTGATTACGAGCGTTGGAAGTACGCTGTCACGCGGAAGTCTAAAACTACTATGGCGTTCGCAATCTCGAGCTCTTTTATAATATAAGGGGATTTAGTCATATGATTCATTTAATCGCAAGTGATATTGACGGGACGCTGCTGCAAGGCGGACAGACCCGATTAGACCCGGCGCTGTTTGACGTTATTGAACGGCTGGAACAGCACGGAATTCGTTTTGCGGCGGCGAGCGGCAGACAGTATACCAATCTGCGGCGGCTGTTTGCCCCTGTCGCGGACAAAATCGACTATATCTGCGAAAACGGCAGTCTGGTCATCAGCGACGGCAGTGTGCTGTATAAGCAGGTGATCGACCGAGCGCTCGGCACGAAGATTCTGCGCTGCATGCTGGAGATGGAGGGCTGCGAACCGCTGCTGAGCGGAGTCATGCAGTGCTATGTTCAGCCAAAGGACCCGGCTTACGCGGACCATATGCGATATTTTGTGGGGAATGATGTAGCGGTTGTAGAGGATCTGACAGCGGTGCCGGAGCCGTTTCTGAAAATTGCGGCGTATTTCCCGGACGGCGCCACCGAAGAATACCGTCTGCGTATCGCGCAGGCTGCGGGAGGGACGATGCGGCCTGTGGTTTCCGGTATGGCGTGGGTGGACCTGCTGCCGCAGGACTGCGATAAAGGCACAGCGCTTGCGGTTTTGCAGCGCCATCTTCATATAAATCGAGAAGAAACGATGGCTTTCGGGGATAACGAAAATGATGTGGAGCTGCTTCGGCAGGCGGGACTGTCCTATGCGATGAAAACAGGCAATCCGTGCGTTCTTCGACTGGCAGACCGTGCGGCGGATGATGTCATATCCGAACTGAATATGCTGCTGAGCGAATTGGAATAAGACGATTTTGATCAGAACAAAAAAACACCACCCTTGCGGGTGGTGTTTTTGAAGAAAAGGAGAATTAGGATTTTGTCGTGAGCTTAAACAGAACAGCGCCGTGCGTATCGATCGAGCATACAATGCCGGAGGAAACGACAGCATCGGGCTGGTCGCCCCAGAGGTCGTGAACCGTGTATTCACCGGACAGACCGAGCTTGTCCAGCGTGATCTCGCGCTTTGCCGGAAGATTGCCGAGATTGAATACGGCAAGGTAGGTGTTACCCTGCTCATCTTCAGCCTGCCATGCAATCGTGTCGCAGACATTCAGAATTTCGCGGGCGTTCCGGCTGTCCTTCAGCAGTGCCAGCACTTCCGGGTTGGTAATCAGGCCGAGCGTCCATTCATCCAGATCGGTCAGCTCGCAGCCAAGCATAAGCGGCGAACGGAAAATCGACCACAGCGTCAGCATGGTGCGCTGCTCAGGGCGGGTCAGAAGCGTGTTGCGCTCGAAAACGCCGTGCTCGCAGCCGCGAATGGAGATATGGCCGACCGGAAGCATATCGCAATCCGGGAAGCAGCCGTTCGATACGTAAGGACTCCAGTTGCGGCAGCGCATGAACATTTCAGTAATATCTTCCCAGCGGTCCCAGAAATCGTTGGTAATGCGCCACATATTGGCGTATTTGCGCAGGTGGTCCGCCTGTTCCACCATGGCCGGTCCGGGAGAAAGACTCAGCACAATATCGCGGCCGCAATGCTGAATTGCTGCGGCGATCATTTCGATTTCTTCTCTGCCGGAATAGTCGTAATCCTGATTGATACGGCGGTAAACCACGCAGATGTCATCTACCTTGACGAAATCGACGCCCCACGAAGCGTACAGCTCGAACAGAGAGTCGTAATAGGCCTGTGCGCCGACGGCAACGGGATTAAGACCGTACATATCCGAGTTCCAGGCGCAGATAGAAGCCGTGTGAGCAATATCACGCGCATGAACATCGGTACCCTTGATGGGTACGTTCTTTGCAACCGCCTGACGCGGAATGCCGCGCATGATATGAATGCCGAATTTCAGTCCCTTGCTGTGAATGTAGTCAGCAATCGGTTTGAAGCCTTTTCCGTCTGCGGCGGAGGGAAAACGATTTGGGGAGGGCATCAGACGGCCGTATTCGTCCATGCAGAGCTCAGCAAAGGCGTGATAGGCGGTAGAATCTGCGGTCGGCTCCGACCACTGAATATCGCATACAACGTATTCCCAGCCATAGGGCTTCAGATGCTCTGCCATATAATCCGCGTTTCGGATGAGGTCCTCTTCCGTAACGGAGGCACCGTAGCAGTCCCAGCTGTTCCAGCCCATCGGCGGATTGACAGCAAACAAGTTCTTGTCCATAATTACCCTTCTTTCATAAATCATGTAAATCTGAAATTGTATGATCAAATCCGACTGGTTTGTCTTGACAAATTGGATTATAGCACTATTATAAAAAGTATCAAATGACTTAAAAAAGCAAAAAATATTTTTCTGCGATAAAATTTATAAAATTTTATTAGATATGTTTGATAAAGTCAGCTCGGAAGGGACGGACCGACATGGTAGTATATCTTTTTAATTTCAACACCTGCCAGGATCTAGCGCTGCTGGAAATCGGCGATCAGCAGTGTTCGCCGCTGTATGCCTTTGGCCCGAATATTCGTAATGAATACATTTTTCATTACGTTGTATCGGGAAAAGGTGTGGTTATGCTTCAGCCCTCCGGCGAAAAAGGACAGAATATTCTCTCCGAAACGATTGAAGTCAAGGCGGGAGAAGGTTTTCTGATAGAGCCGCATACCGCGCATATGTACCGTGCTGATGAGAACGACCCATGGCATTATATCTGGATCGTATTCACCGGCCTGAGCGTACCGTCGTATCTCCGTGCGTGCGGCCTGACGCGGAATAATCCGGTTTTTTACCCCCAAAGCTATGCGCATGCGGTATCTTCCCGCGTCCGGGAGCCGCTTCGTCAGATACTCGGCCACCCCGATGCCTCAAAAGCGTTCATTATCGGGCAACTGCATCTTTTCTTTGACGGACTGATGGAAAATACCGCGGTACAGTCAAAAAACGTTACGACGGATATCAATATCGCCAATGTCTACATTGCGGAGGCGATGCGCTATATCGAATCGCGCTATGCGGATATTCGCTCGCTGGATGAAATCGCCGGTTTCTGCAATGTCACCCGAAGCCATCTGGCAAGGCTGTTTCGCAGCACGCTACATGTCACATTGCAGGAATATTTGATCAATTATCGAATGGATAAGGCCAAAGAGCTGCTAGTCAACACCAATCTGCCGATTTATCAGATTGCGCAGCAGGTTGGCTATGAAGGCGCGCTGCAATTCAATAAAGCGTTTAAGAACAGAATGCAGGTGCCGCCCAGAACGTGGCGGCTGCAGAACCGGCTCCGGCTGAGCGGCGACCCTGACAGAAAATAGATATGCAAAATTGTACGTACATTTTGTTTACAAAAATGAAAACATACGTTATAATAGGAGATGTAATAATGATCATGGCAAATCAAGGAGAATGAGATATGGCACAGCCCAAATATCAGCTGTTACAGCAATGGCTGAGGGACCAGATAAATAGCAGAGAATACACTGCGAATCAGCAGATTCCAACGGAACTGGAGCTTGCTGAGCAGTTTGGATACAGCCGGCAGACGATACGGCAGGCGATCAGCGGCCTGGAGCAGGAGGGGCTGCTGAAGCGGACGCCGGGGCGCGGCACGTTCGTATGTCAGCAGAATGCCGGCCGGGTGAACCGCAGCGAATCCCGCACCCGCAGAGTCGGTGTGCTGACCACGTATCTGGACGATTATATTTTTCCCGGCATCATCAACGGCATCGAGCGGGTGCTGAGCCGTCATGACTATCTGTTTACGCTGGGACTTACGCACAATAAAACGCTGGACGAAGCGACGGCGTTGCAGAAGCTGCTGGCGGACGGTGTGGACGGACTGATCATCGAGGGCACCAAAACGGCTCTCCCTACGCCGAACGAAGGTATTCTGCAAAGTTTTCGCGATGCAGGCATCCCCATGGTGTTTATCAACGGCTGCTATGACGGCGCAAACGACAGCTACGTACTGATGGATGATGTACAGTCGGGCGAGCTGCTCACGCAGCATCTGATTGACCAGGGGCATACGCAGATCGGCGGGATTTTCAAATCCGATGATATTCAGGGCGTAAAACGCTACGAGGGCGTTGTAAAGGGAATGCAGAAGAATAACGGGCACATCAAGGATGACTGCATTCTGTGGTACACGACAGAGGATGTCCGCTATCTGTTCGAGGGCTCTATGGATGAAATGATCCTCAAGCGTCTGGCGGACAGCACAGCGGTGGTATGTTATAATGACGAAATCGCCGCAAAGCTGATCGATGTGCTGCGGTGCGCCGGAAAGCGCGTTCCGGACGATCTGTCGGTTGTCGGCTTCGATAATTCGCCGTTCGCCGGCTCGCAGCTGTACAATCTGACGACTGTGACCTATCCGGCAGCGGATATCGGAGAAACTGCCGCAAATGTATTGATGCGCTGTCTGGAAGATCCGGAGCATAGAGAACATATTAAAATCAAGCCTAATATTGTTGAACGCGGTTCTGTACGCTGCCTGAAATAATACCTTTTTGGATAATATGAATAAAAAAGACGGGAAAATTCAGTGCATTTTCCCGTCTTGCTTTTTGTACGTACAATTGTTACAATAAAAATACAAAAGATACTTACATATCGGTGAGTACAGCAAAAAGAAGGTGCGTACAAATGAGCATGACGGAACAATTCAATGTACAGCCTGCGCCGCAGCGCAAGGTGCTGGGCATTGAATTCGGTTCTACACGAATCAAGGCCGTCTTGACCGACGGACATGGTGCGGTCCTTGCAACAGGAAGTCATACATGGGAAAATCAGCTGGTCAATGGCATCTGGACCTATCCGCTGGAGCAGGTATGGAACGGCCTGCAGGCGTGCTACCGCGATATGGCGGACCGGTACCGGATGCGGTACGGCAGTCCGATCACCGTTCTGGATGCAATCGGCTTCAGCGGCATGATGCACGGCTATCTGGCATTTGACCGCGACGGCAATCAGTTGGTTCCATTCCGTACATGGAGAAACACCATTACCAACCGGGCGGCCGACCTGCTGACCAAACAGTTTTCGTTTAATATTCCGCAGCGCTGGAGCATCGCGCACCTGTATCAGGCGATTCTGAACGAGGAAGCGCATGTTTCCTCCATAGATTATCTGACAACGCTGGCAGGATACGTACATTGGCAGCTGACCGGAGAACGCGTTCTTGGCGTCGGCGAGGCGTCTGGCATGTTCCCGATCGACAGCGCCGCAATGACCTACGACGCCGATATGGCGGACCGCTTTGACCGGCTGGTTGCCGGGCATCATTTCAGATGGAAGCTGCTGGACATTCTTCCACGGGTCCTGCCCGCGGGCGTACAGGCCGGCCGGCTGACACCGGAGGGTGCACAGCTGTTGGATCCGACCGGCGAGCTGCAGCCCGGTACACCGTTCTGTCCACCGGAAGGCGATGCCGGAACCGGCATGGTCGCGACAAACTCGGTCGCCGAGCGCACCGGCAATGTATCGGCAGGCACCTCCATTTTCGCAATGGTCGTGCTGGAGCGCCCGCTCAGTCGGGTATATCCGGAGATCGACATGGTGACGACGCCGGACGGCAAGCCGGTTGCCATGGTGCACTGCAACAACTGCACCTCGGAGATTAACGCATGGGCAGGCATGCTTCAGGAGTTCGCACACTGCATCGGAAGCGATCTGAGTGATGACAGACTTTATTCGCTGCTATATTCCAAAGCGGCGGAGGGAGAAAAAGACGGCGGCGGCCTTCTGTGCTGCAACTATCTGTCGGGTGAGCCGGTCGTTGACATGGAGGAGGGACGGCCTCTTCTGGTACGCCGTCCGGAAAGCCACCTGACGCTCGGAAACTTTATGCGCGTACAGTTGTATTCTGCTGTGGCAACCCTTAAAATAGGAATGGAGCTGCTGACCGAAGGAGAATCCGTCAAGCTGGATCGACTGATGGGCCACGGCGGTCTGTTCAAGACACCGGAGGCAGGGCAGAAAATCATGGCTGCTGCGATAGGTGTTCCTGTATCGGTTATGGAAAACGCCGGCGAGGGAGGCGCGTGGGGTATCGCGCTGCTGGCGGAATATATGCTGAGCGGAGAGGGAATGACACTGGCGCAGTACATGGAACAGAACGTCTTTACGGATATGCCGATCATCGAAAAGGATCCGGCTCCCGCGGACATTGCCGGATTTACCGCTTATATGCACGCATATCAGGGACTTCTGGCTGTTGAGGAAACCGCAATACAGGCGGTATGAAAAACGCAGGGGAAAACAGAAAGGAAGATACCGCATGGCACTGAAGGATTATGAATTTTGGCTGATTGTAGGCTCTCAGCATTTATACGGTGAAGAAACGCTCCGTCAGGTAAAGGAACACGCGCAGATCATGACGGAGGGAATGAACCGGTCGGGCAGGCTTCCCTGCTCGCTGGTATTGAAGCCGGTAGCAAAGACTCCGGATGAAATCACGGAGGTAATGCGGGCGGCAAACGCCGACAGCCGCTGCGCGGGCGTGATCGTCTGGATGCACACGTTTTCGCCTTCTAAGATGTGGATCGGCGGACTGTCGGTGCTCCAGAAGCCGTACTGCCACTTCGCAACGCAGTTCAACCGCAACATTCCGAACGAAGGCATCGACATGGATTTCATGAACCTGAACCAGTCGGCGCACGGCGACCGCGAACACGGCTTCATCGCAGCGCGCATGCGTCTGCCGCGCAAGATCGTTGCAGGATACTGGGAAGATGCAGATGTACAGGAAAAAATCGGTGGCTGGATGCGTGCCGCAGTAGGCGCAGCCGTAAGCCGCGAGCTGAAGGTCATGCGCTTTGGCGATAATATGCGTCAGGTCGCGGTGACCGAAGGCGATAAGGTCGAAGTACAGATGAAGCTCGGCTGGCAGGTGAATACCTATGCAGTCGGCGATCTTGTTGAAGTGATGAATCAGGTAAGTGAGCAGGAAATCGACAGCCTGATGAAGGAATATCAGCAGAATTACGAGTTCGCGACCGATGACATGGAAACCGTCCGCTACCAGGCGCGCGAGGAGATCGCCATTCAGAAAATGCTGGATGAGCACGGCTGCGGCGCATATACCAATACCTTTGAGGATCTCTGGGGCATGGAACAGCTTCCCGGCATCGCTTCGCAGGACCTGATGGCAAAGGGTTACGGCTACGGCGGCGAGGGCGACTGGAAGGTATCCGCGCTGACGCACATCATGAAACAGATGAGCGAGGGCGTCCCGGGCGGAACGGCCTTCATGGAGGATTATACCTACGACCTTGAGCCGGGCAAGGAGCTTTCGCTCGGTGCGCATATGCTGGAGGTCTGCCCGTCTGTTGCGGCGGAAAAGCCGCGCATCGAGGTACATCCGCTGGGTATCGGCGGCAAGGCTGCACCAGCACGTCTGGTCTTTGAGGGACATCCGGGCAACGCCATTGTCGTTTCGCTGATCGATATGGGCGGCCGTCTCCGCATGATTGTACAGGATATTGAATGCATCAAGCCGATTTACGAAATGCCCAATCTGCCGGTAGCCCGCGTTATGTGGAAGGGTATGCCGGATCTGAAAACCGGTATCCACGCATGGATCATGGCAGGCGGCGCGCATCATACGGTGCTCTCCTATGCCGTTACCGCTGAGCAGATGGAAGACTGGGCAGAGATCATGGGCATTGAATTTGTTCATATTACGAAGGATACCACCATTTCGGCACTCAAGCAGCAGCTGCTCGTGTCCGATCTGGCATGGAAGCTGAAATAAGGAGGGGAGAGACGCTATGCTGGAACAGCTCAAGCAAGAGGTGCTGGAAGCCAATCTCCTGCTCCCAAAGCACAAGCTCATCACATTTACCTGGGGTAATGTATCCGGTATCGACCGGGAAAAGGGCATGATCGTTATCAAGCCGTCGGGTGTGGAATATGAGGACATGACGGCGGATGATATGGTCGTGGTCGATCTGAACGGAACGGTTGTCGAAGGTTCGCTTCGCCCGTCCTCGGACACCCCGACGCACATCGAACTGTATCGCTCCTTCCCGGATATCGGCGGCGTCGTACATACGCATTCCCGCTGGGCAACGACTTTTGCGCAGGCCGGCATGCCGATTCCGGCGCTCGGCACGACGCATGGCGACTATTTCTACGGTGCGGTCCCCTGCACGCGCGCAATGACGCCGGCAGAGATCGCGGGCGAGTACGAGAAGGAGACCGGCAAGGTGATTGTCGAGACCTTCCGCGATAAAAACCCGAATCAGGTCCCGGCGGTCATCGTTCACAGCCATGGCCCGTTCACCTGGGGCGCGACGCCGAAAAAGGCGGTAGAAAACGCCGTTGTGCTGGAGGAATGTGCGCTGATGGCATGGCAGGACCTGCTGGTTTCCAACAATACCGTGCAGCCGATGCAGCAGGAGCTGCTGGACAAGCATTATCTGCGCAAGCACGGCAAAAACGCTTATTACGGTCAGAAGGCCTGAAAATAAAAACGCCGTCGCCTGCTGGACGGCAGCGCATAAGGAGGGCGGAATAAGCAGCAGAGAAGTAGAGTAGAAGAGATAACAGGACAAAAACAGAGAAAGAGGTATGAAAAATGAGAAAAATGTGGAAAAGAGCTCTGGCAGGCGTGCTGACAGCCAGCATGGCACTTTCGCTGGCGGCATGCGGCGGTTCGTCTTCTAACGGCGGCAGCAGCGCAGACGGCAGCACGACGCTTGAGGTCTGGTCGTCCAACCTGTCGGATTCGCAGCGCGAAAACGTAAAGAAGCTGGTAGCACAGTATGAGGAGCAGACCGGCGTCAAGGTCAACTATACCGAGTTCTCCTATGACATGCTGCATGACAAGATCCTCTCCGCGGCTGCGGGTGGCAATACGCCGGACGTTGCGTGGGGCCTGCCCGAGTGGACCGGCGAATTCCACAGCATGGGCATTCTGGAGGACCTGTCCGACCGCTACGCAAACTGGGACGACGCTTCCGTACTGAGCGACGCGGTCATGAAGGGTATGTCCATCGGCGATGAGATCATCGGTGTGCCGTACGAAATGACGGTTCGCGCTTATCTGTGCCACGAGAATATCATGAAAAAGGGCGGCGCGTCCGTACCGGCTACCTGGGATGATGTGCTTTCCATGACGGATTTCAAGGATAAGACCGGCACCTATCCGTATGCGCTGGCCTGCACGGGCGTGCGTGCTCCGCAGGAAATGATCGTTTATCTGGCGCAGAAGGGCCTTGAGATCTGCTCGCTGCAGGATGACGGCATGTACAAGAATACCTGGAAGGACAATGCAGACCAGCTGGCCGCAGCGGCAGACGTGTTCCAGTTCTATAAGGACTGCATCGACAGCGGCGTTGTCGATCCGAACTCCAAGAGCTTCGGCTATGAAGAGACCGACGACAACTTCGTCAACGGCTTCTCCGCTAGCTACGTAACCGGCAACTGGCTCCAGGAAAAAGAGGACGCCAATCCGGAAGTGATGTCCGATGTTACCGTAGAGCCGATTCCGGTACCGGAAGGCGGCACGCCGGCAACCTACATGGAGCTGAAGCCGCTGTTCCTGTTTAACACCAGCAAGAACAACGACGCAGCATTCGACTTTGCGACCTACGTATGCGGCAAGGAATGGCAGCAGGGCGTTTACTCCAGCGCATCTCCGCGTTCCGATGTAACCGTTCCGGGCAAGTGGACCGAGGACTTCCAGGCTCTGTCCGATAACGGCGTTGCATTCCCGCCGGTAACGCTGGGCAGCATTTCTCAGGCTATGATCGATTCCATCGCTAAGGTTCTTCAGGAGGGCATGACGCCGCAGGCAGCAGCAGAGTGGCTGGCCGATGCAGTCAACACTTCTCTGAAAGAGTCCGGCGAGCTGAGCGCTTCGTAAAAAGAAAATGGTGCATACCGGAGCGGAAGCCGTTCCGGTATGCATACTCTTAATCCTGGAGAAAGGTGGAGAAATATGCCGGAAAAGAAGAAAAAATACTTAACACGCGACCAAAGAGACAACCGGACAGCCTGGATCATGCTGGCGCCCGCTCTGCTGTTTCTGGCGGTAATGATTGCCTATCCGCTGGGCAAGGTAATCCATGATGCGTTTTCTCAGGTAAACCTGATAAAGCCCAATGTTTCCGGATTTGCAGGTCTGGATAACTTCAAGACAATTCTCAATGATGAACACTTCTGGAATGATGCGAAAAACACCGTAATCTGGACAGTGTGCTCGGTAGCCGGTGAGTATATCGTCGGCATGCTGGCAGCTGTTCTACTGAATCAGAAATTCAAGGGTCGCGCAATTTTCCGAACCTGCGTCTTTATTCCCTGGCTGGTTCCGATCATCGTTGCAGGCATGACATGGGACTGGATGCTCAATACAGATTTCGGCATTGTAAACTACCTGTTGACTCATCTGCATATCGTCCAGGCTCCGATAAACTTCCTCGGTGACGCCAGATTTGCTATGGCGACAGTTATTTTCGTAAATATCTGGCGCAGCTTCCCGTACTACACGATTTCTTTCCTGGCTGCGATGCAGTCGATTCCCGGCGACCTGTCGGAGGCAGCGGCGATCGACGGCGCGGGCATGTTCACCCGCTTCTTCCGCATTACGCTGCCGCAGCTGAAGTCGGTATCGCTGGTCATCGTATTCATCCATGTCATCTGGACCGCGATCAACTTCGACTTTATCTGGGTCATGACAGAGGGCGGCCCGAACTACGCTACCGAAACGCTGCCGATCATGATCTATCGTTATTCGATGAAAAAGTTCAATGTCGGCGCAGCGTCCGCGCTGTCTACCATGATGTTTACGGTCATGACGATCCTGTTCGTATTCTATTACCGCAAACGAGAAAAAATCAACAGCCAGGCAGGCTGAGAAAGGGGCGGAAAAAATGGGCAGTAAAAAAACAAGGGCGGCTGTTTCCGCCGTTACCTACATTCTGATCAGCATTCTGGCGGTCATCTGTGTTTTCCCATTCTTCTGGATGCTGATTTCTGCATTGAAACCGAAGGATGAGATCCGTTCGGCAGTTCCTTCGCTGCTGATCGACAATCCAACGATCGATAACTTCCGTCGCGTGCTGGTCGATAACGGCTTTCTTACCTATATTAAGAACAGCTTTGTCGTTTCTCTCGCCGCAACGCTCATCTCCATGATCATTGCGGTGCTGGCCGGCTATGCGCTGAGCCGTTACTACCGCAAGCGTATCGTGAAGACTTCGAACTTCATGATGATGCTGTCGCAGATGATACCGGGCGTTCTTCTTCTGGTACCTCTGTATATGATCATGCAGCAGATGCATATGCTGGAGACGCACATTTCTCTGGTGCTGGCATACACCACGTTCGTCATTCCGCTCTGCACCTTTATGATGAGCAGCTTTTTTGACACGGTACCGATCGACCTGGAGGAAGCCGCCGAGATTGACGGCTGCTCCAAAGCAAAGACGCTGATCCGCGTCATTCTTCCGGTTTCGATTCCCAGTCTGATTTCGACCGGTCTGTATGCGTTCATCAATGCGTGGAACGAGTTCATGTTCGGCTACGTTCTGATTTCGTCCGATAAGCTGCGCACGCTGACGCCGGCTATCATGCTTTTCAAAGGCGCGAACCTGGTAGACTGGGGCGGCCTGATGGCGGCATCCGTCATTTCGGTCCTGCCGGTCACGATCATTTTCCTGTTCCTTCAGAAATACTTCCTTGCCGGTCTGATGAGCGGTTCGGTCAAGGGCTGATGGAGGTTTGCCATGAAGCGTATCGCAATCAACGAAAACGGTATCCATATGGTCTTTGAGGTGCGCCGCGATAAGGTCCGGCTGATGCATTTCTCCGCCCTTCCGCTGGACGAGAACACACTCGTCCGGCAGGGAGAAAAGGACCTGTATTTCCCCTCTGAGATACAGGTGACCGGACGCAATCGCCCCAGCAACTGGCATGGTGCGAAAATCGTAGAGACCTCGCCCGGATATGAAATGAAGTATCTGGATTTCCGCGACAGCCGGAATGACACCGGCCGCAAGCTGGAATGGGAGACCGTTCACGAGGAAACCGGACTGCATCTGACCATGCATTATCAGTTTTATGACGGCATTCCGGTCGTCCGCAGCTGGACCGAGGTAACCAACTGCGGGACTGAAGCGCAGGGGCTGGAAGCGCTCTCCTCGTTCTGTCTGATGGGACTCGGCAAAGAGGGCCTGATTCGACCGGATCGCAAGCTGCGCCTCAGCGTTCCGCACCACTCGTGGAAACGGGAAATGCACTGGAACAGATACAGCTTTTCCGATCTGGGCTTGACCTTCACGGCCGGTTCCGATCCGGAAGCCGAATCGACGCAGGTCTTTTCGGTGAGCAATACGGGCAACTGGTCTACCAAGGAGTATCTTCCGATGGCGTATCTCGAGGATACGGAAGCCGGCGTATCGCTTTACTGGCAGATCGAACATAACGGTTCGTGGCACTGGGAGATCAGTGACTACGAAGGGCAGTATTATCTGGAGCTTGGCGGTCCGGATGAGCTGCATAACCACTGGTGGAAGCAGCTGATGCCGGGCGAGACCTTTGTTTCGGTTCCTGCCTGCATCGGTGTAGAAACCGCAGGCATGGATCGCGCTATGGCTGCACTGACCGAATACCGGCGGCGGATACGCCGCCCGAATCGTGACAATGAGCAACTCTCGGTCATTTTCAATGACTATATGAACTGCCTGTCCGGTGACCCCACGACGCAGAAGGAACTGGAAATGATTCCGAAGGCGCGGGAAGCAGGATGCGAATACTTTGTCGTAGACTGCGGATGGTATGCGGACGGCGCATGGTGGGACGGCGTCGGTGAGTGGCTCCCCTCGGAAAAGCGCTTTCCGGGCGGCTTCAAAGAGGTCATGGATGCCATACGCGACGCGGGCATGATCCCAGGCGCATGGCTGGAGCTGGAAGTCATGGGCGTCAACTGTCCGCTGGCAAAGCAGCTTCCGGACAGTTGGTTCTTCATGCGGCACGGCAGGCGTGTGTGCGATAAGGGGCGCTATCAGCTCGATTTCCGCAATGCGGAGGTTCGGGACTATGCCGAGCGGGTGATCGACCGCATGGTCAATGAATACGGCGTCGGCTATATCAAGATGGATTACAACATCGAGCCGGGCACCGGTACCGATCAGCAGGCCGACAGCACGGGTCAGGGTCTGCTGGAGCATAACCGGGCGTATCTGGCATGGATCGATCATATTTTTGAAAAATACCCGGAGCTCGTCATAGAAAACTGCTCAAGCGGCGGCATGCGGACGGACTATGCGATGCTGGCACGGCACAGCCTTCAGTCCACAAGCGACCAGACCGATTACCGGCAGTACGCGACTCTGGCCGCCAATGCACCGGCGGCGGTCACCCCGGAGCAGGCTGCGGTGTGGTCCTATCCGCTGACCGACGGTGATGAAGAAGAAACGATTTTCAACATGGTCAACGCAATGCTGCTTCGCATTCACCAAAGCGGCCATCTGGTCAATCTCAGCCCGGCTCGGTTCGCGCTGGTGAAGGAAGGCATTGCATGCTACAAGAGCATCCGGCAGGATATTCGGCGGGCGGTTCCGTTCTGGCCGCTGGGTCTGTCCTCGTACGGGGATTCGTGGGTATCTCTCGGACTGAAAGCCGGAAACAAAAACTACATTGCGGTATGGCGCAGCGACAGCGGAAACGATACCTGTCTGCTTCCCATTTCGCATCTGCGCGGAAAAGACGCAAGCGTAAAGTGCCTCTATCCGCAGAATGCCGCGTGCCGCTGCGCATGGCACAAGGAAAGCGGCGAACTTGCGGTCGAGCTGCCGGTGAATATCTCGGCACGACTGTTTGAAGTAAGTGCAAACGAATAAGGAGGAATCAAGGAATGGCAAAGATTTCTTTACAGAATATTAGAAAGGTATATCCCGGCGGCGTTGAAGTAGTGCCGAAACTTAATCTTGAAATCGCGGACAAGGAATTTGTCGTGCTGGTCGGCCCTTCCGGCTGCGGTAAATCGACTACGCTGCGTATGATTGCAGGTCTTGAGGAGATCACGGACGGTGATATGTATATCGGCGAGCGCCGCGTCAATGACGTTGCGCCGAAGGACCGCAATATTGCGATGGTTTTCCAGAGCTACGCGCTGTATCCGCATATGACGGTTTACAAGAATATGGCATTCGGACTGTCGCTTCAGAAGATGCCGAAGGACGAAATCGACCGGAAGGTTCATGAAGTAGCTAAAATTCTGGATCTGGAGCATCTGCTGAACCGCAAGCCTAAGGCGTTGTCCGGCGGCCAGCGTCAGCGTGTCGCACTGGGACGCGCTATGGTGCGCGACCCTGATGTATTCCTGCTGGACGAGCCGCTGTCCAACCTGGATGCCAAGCTGCGTACCTCGATGCGCGCGGAGATTGCCCGCCTGCATAAAAGACTGGGCACGACCTTTGTCTACGTAACGCACGACCAGACCGAGGCGATGACGATGGGCGACCGTATCGTTGTTATGAAGAGCGGTATCATTCAACAGGCCGATACGCCGACAAACCTCTACAACAAGCCCTGCAATATGTTTGTAGCCGGCTTTATCGGTTCTCCGCAGATGAACTTCATCGACTGCACGATCGAAAAGGGAAAAGAAGGCTACGGCGTCAATTTTGCCGGCAAACTCATCCCTCTGCCGCAGGGCAAGTTCCCGGACAAGCTGATGGCGGAATACGCCGGAAAGACGGTGGTTCTCGGCGTCCGTCCGGAGGACTTCCATACGGAAAGCGCATTCCTGGAAATGAGCGAGGACAGCACGGTAGAGGCCGAAGTTGAAATCGCAGAAATGATGGGTGCGGAAATTTATATCCATGCTGTATGCAGCGGTCAGAAACTTATCGTGCGCGCACCGTCCCGCGTGCAGGCGGAAAGCGGCGACCATATTTCGCTTGCTATCGATAAGAACAAAATTCATCTGTTTGACAAAGAAACCGAACAGGCAATCAATATTAAATAATTTATTCCTATTAAGCCACCTCTCTCTTCTAATATGGAAAACTCCGTATGGCTGAATATACGCCATATGGAGTTTTCTCGCTCATATGAGCACACAACACATCGCATTTGATGCAAGATTTTGCATTCATCTTAGGATGTTTATATGTCAGTAACATATCTGTTTCTCAAAAAACTCCACAATCCCCGCTTTCAGCACTCTCCACTCCCGGCCGACCTTTACGGCTGGGAGTTCTTCGTTTACGATCATCTTGCGCACTTGCTGGCGCGTGGTTTTGAGCAGGGCGGCGGTTTCTTTAACCGTCAGAATTTCGTCATTTCTCATGCCCAGGGGTCCTTTCTCTGTGTCTGCGGAGCGGAAGAAAATTCGTTGTTCTTCTGCTCTTTGTAGATGTAGTTGTGCAGTTTGCGAACCAGGACCTTTCGGAAGCCGTGGTTGCCATACAGGTCTTTCTGCGGGGAAATACCGTACTTTTCAGAGTAGTACCGCAATTCTTTCTTGTCCATCTCGAATAAATGACAGACCTCAGCAATGGTATAAAACTCTTTCATGTTGCGATAATCGATATATTTCATCGAAAATCAGCTCCTTGATATGGATTTAGATAGTGAAAACGCATTTCACCGCAATTCATGCTACCTTATACTTATGTTAGTTATTTCAGTGCAAAAGATGCAATTACAAGGAAAGAAAAATGCCTTGAAAAGCGTAGGCTTTACGATTTACAGCACAAATCTCAACTCCCCAACCCCTGCCGTATCCCGCAGGGTAGCCGGCTGCACACCCAGTTTTTCGAATTGCTTTCTTACGGTTCGGAGCTTATTCTCGGACAGCCCGCTGTTTTTCACAGCCTGTGCATAACTTTTGCAGTCGGACAGCTTTTCGACCAGCAGCCGCATATTCTTCCTCGTAGCGGAGTGTTTGACGGTTTCAATCCGTGCGATACAGTCGGAATACCGCACAAACGGCAGATTTGCGTGCAGCTTTTTCATATATGAGTGAATGGTTTTCTCCGACTCATTTATCACGGTTTTCAGGATTTTTTTGTTGCTGCCCTTGACCTCATCGGACAGGCCGCGCTTGAACTTCGCTCCCGAGCGGGACACCTCGAACCGAAGCATCGGCGCGTCATATTGCTCCAGCAAGTCCTCCTCCATCAGCTGAAATGTCTTGTCATAGACCGTCAATGTGGTCGTCTTGCAGCAAATACGCCACGAATGCGCGTTCTTTTTCTTGTGATTGGGGAATCCTTTGCCGAATGTACACAGCTTGTACTGCTTCATGTACGGACTGCGACGAATGACACGCAGTGCCTCATCAACCCATTTCTGCGACTCGGGGAAGAAGTCCAGACAGCAGTCGATGCGAGAGAGCGTCAGCTGTTCGAACTCGCAGTCCAGACCGATTTCACGCAGCAGTTCTGTCATCTCTCTGTCAAGCGTTTTAAGATGGTTTTCTTTCGCTTGGAATACCTCCTTGGGTGAATATTTTCCGTGCAGTAAAGTGTGCGGATTGAGTCGAAACCGGATAGAACAGGCAATATTTTTGCTCGTTTTGTTCTTGCTGCGCTTCTGCTTGTACAGATAAAGTACGACACCCTGACCGCAGTACGAGGTGCAGATATACTTCTCGATGCCTTTGTCAGAATGATATGTTACGTCCGGGTAGAGTTTGCCAAAATTCAGACTTTTCAGATGCTGAAACACCTTGTTAAAGCTCTTTTTGGACAGTCTGTGAAATAATTCAATCGTATGAATACCGTAACGAAAATCCATTTCACACACCGCCTTTCGCAAAACAGCCGATTACTGCGTCGTGCAGATCGTCCGATGATTCACAGATCGCATACAGTTCATTGGCGGCTTCCACTGCACGGTTATACGTGTCAGAGATAATATCAAGGTTCATCTGAAAATCGGCGTCATTCCAGAGCAGCAGTGCCTTTGCGCGTTTGCCGTCGCGCCCGGCCCGGCCTACCATCTGGTAGAATGACGCGACGCTGAACGGCAGTTGAGAGACAATAATAAGGCGAATATCCGAAATATTTACACCCATATCAAACGCAGAAGTTGCAATCATAATATGTGCCTTACCGGAACGAAAGCGCGCTTCCTGCTCGGCTCGGTTAGACAGCCTGCTGTGGCAGAGAGCAATATTAGCAGCATGGATGACATCCAGAATCTGTTCAAAGAAACAATAGCAGAGTTCATGGAAGATGGTCTGGAAACCGAACTAGATGGCGAATTAGGGTACAGCAGGTACGATTATCGCAACAAAAGCACTGAAAACAGCCGTAATGGCCACAGCAGCAAGACACTTCGCACCAGTTTCAGTGATGTAGATGTTGCTGTTCCGCGTGACCGCAAGGGTGAATTTGAGCCGCAGCTGCTGAAAAAGAATCAAACCAGTATCAGCCAGGATATCGAAGAGAAATCCTCTCGATGTCCGCAAAGGGTATGACAACTAGCGATATCGCCGCACATATCCAGGATATTTGCGGCGTAGACGTCTCTGATACGACCGTAAGCCGTATCATGGATAAAATTCTGCCTGTCGCAAAGGAATGGCAGCAGATTATTCGTGTTTTACCGTTGACGACTGCCTTTGCTAATAAAGCGGTTACAACAGCCTGGGGATTGCTGTGGGGCCTGTTATTCTTTCATGAGCAGATTACGATTGGAAAGATCGTTGGTGTTGCGCTGGTAATTAGCGGTGTTATACTATTCTCCGCAGCGGATACGGAGGCTGTGAATGACTAATACGACATTGCTTTATGCAGGTATATTGCTGATTGGAGTATTCCTCAGTGCCATCTCTCAGGTAATGCTGAAAAAGGCAGCAGCACGACAGTATGTTTCTAAGGCAATACCGTATAATTGGACAAGAGTGATTTTCGAGTAAATTTTGTGTACTGACGAGGCGCGGTTTTGCGGTAATACTTGACGTATTACCGTGAAATCGCAACAAAGTCAGGGCACAAAATTTCCGCAAAGCGCCGCAGCTTTAATTGTGCGGTGTTGCCCTAAGCTGAAAGAGTATCTGAATCCGCTGGTTATCATTGCGTATACAATCTTTGTCGGAACGACGCTGCTTAGCGTGTATGCCTATAAAGGTATTCCGCTGTCTATGGGACCGGTATTGGAGGCAACAAGCTATATTTATATTACGATATTTGGTGTATGTATTTTTAAGGAAAAGCTAAATCCTAAGAAAATAGTCGCTCTGCTTCTAATTGTTGGCGGCATATTGGTGTATTCGCTGTTGGGATAAACATACAGAGATACATTGACATCGCCCATAAATCGTGATATAACGAAATCAGAGATTATTAATTGTTTTCTTCGGAGATATAACAGGATAGGTGGTAAGTTTGCCATGGATAAGGAAAATAAAGTTTACATCAGACGGCAGCTAGGTGCCTCGCCGGAGGGGAACAGGACGGGCAATATATCGCGCTGAACAAAATCAGCAGGTTGCATTGGGATGACATAACAGGCGGATTTCAGAAGCGGACACCGTATCCGCAAATTATGGGATACGTTGATCCGGCAGATGCGCCAAAGGTTCGCTGCAGTGGAAGACATGATTATAGCAGGTACGGAATTAAAGTGTGTTTGATACGCAGCAAAACATCGCCAGAAGTGTGGGAAAAATTGCTGCAAGTGGTGCCGGAATGTCCGTATGTAAAACTACCGACATGCACAAAAACAATTCTTGAGATTTTAGGAAACTATCCGGAGGGGATGACTCGCAAGTCTCTTCGCGAGCAGATGCTGCAAAAAGGATATCCGAGTTATCGAATTCGGAGAGCGATAAAGACAATGGGGAAAGATGGCCGAATCACCTTGGAAGGCAGCAATTTTTCGCCCAATCAATTGGTTCGCCAATCGGCTGGCAAAGAAGGAGATTCCTAAAGAAGAATCAACAAAAACAGAGAACAATAGAATAGGTTTAGTCCAGCTGAACTGGGGTCGCTGAGTTTGTTTGCTATAGTTTTAGTGGCTATAGGCTGTGTTCTGTTTTGCCCGTTACAGGGATATCTAAGCAATCTTGCTATGAAATATCAGGAGGAAAAGTCTATGAAAGCTAAAATGATAAAAGTTACTGCCACTGTCGCCAACGGTATTCTATGTGTAGTACAGGCTGTGGGCACTAATCTTTTGGCTTCAGCTCTGCTGGCCTAAGCCTATTGTATTGAAATCTAAGCTTTTTGCTGGGGTTAGGAACTTATAAAGAGATATAATAACAGCGCAGAGGATGACCGGCGGTCGTTTGTTACGCCTATATAGTCGGCGCGATATATTATTATATTGTGGAACGATCTATTTCAAAATTACTAACCCAAAGACGATTGCTTTCGCATGATTTATCTAAAATCGAAAACAAAAAATGGAAGTTCGGTGAGTGGAAGAGCGAGATTAGTACAGAGATGATTTAATGAGCTAATGAAGTAAAATGCCTGCTTACAACTTGGATGAGATACACCCCACCCCCATCTCCTCAAACTTCCCCAACAATTTAATAAACTCAAACTTTTTAATTCTACAATCTTTCTGGACGGCTGCGAGCGAAACGCAGTCGTTCGCCTTTTTCGCGATACGGCGCAGCTTCTTTTTCGTCTTTTCGCGGTACTTGGAGGCATTGATACGGTCCAGCAGCTCGGGAAGCGAAACCGGGTCAAAGTGCATCATATGCAGCCGGTGGAGAAACTTATGCTGCTGATTTTCAACCTGAGAGCCAAGTTCAATCAGCTGACTTTCCCAGTCTTTAGCCTTAGTCAACTTGGTGATTTTCGAACGACCAAACCGCAATTCCAGTCGAAGAATATGCTCGTCACTCTTGATATCATGCCGTTTCTCAAGTTCATACGATTTATCATAAACCGAGAAAGCACAGCTTTTAGACTTATTCTCGATTGTCCATGAATGCTTATTGGCTCCCTTGAATTGCTCATCGGAATTTGAATATTTACCGAACTTAACCGCGTTGTAATGGGGGATAGGAAAGGATTTCTTGAAAATATCCAAACGATCTTGAATATCGGCCTTGCGTTTATAATACAGATTGCAGGTCAAGTCACACCTCGACAGCTTGAACTCTTTGAGCCGCCGATCAATGCCGATTTTATCAAGGATATTCCGCAGGCGGTGCTTTATCTGCTGAACAGACTTTTCGTCAGCTTGAAATAATGCGGTCGGTTCATAGGTACCGGCGAACAGGGAGGACGGGTTGATAATCAGTATCAGCCAGCACGGATGCGTAACAGACTGACCAAGCTGTATCTCAACACCAATGTCCTTGAACTGCGGTATCTGGTAATACGACGAAAGTCCTAATTTCCCTTTGCCGGTACAAATGCACTCGTTTTGTTCGATAATATTCTGGATTTCGGAATATTTGCATTGTAATTTCAGTGAAAAGGTGTGAATACCGTACTCGTTCGTAATCATTTGCTATTCCTCCGTTTCTGTGCGCAGATGGTGCATTTCTTGCAGGTTTTCGTTTCGTGTTGACCTTGATAGTCCAGAATGTCGCAGGTCATACAGTTGTTGCTGCAAATGAACTTCTGCACCTGTTTCCATTGTTCTTTTAGCTGATTAACGGATTTTCTCGAACTTTTCTCAGCTTTTCGGATGAAACTGTGAACAATTCCCTCATCATCGCCATTCTGCTCATAGAACAGAACGCAGTGCGCTTTTCGTCCATCTCGTCCCGCTCGACCGATCTGCTGAATGTAGTCCGTCATGCTGAGCGGCGCGTTGAAGTGCACGACAAGTTCAATGTCAGATACATCAATTCCCATACCGAAAGCCGAAGTTGCGACCATAATCTTCTTCTCGCCATGCAGAAAATCGTGCAGAAGTTCCTGCTTTCGCCGTTCAGGCTTGATACGCGCATGGTATCGAGTCACCTCGTTCGGATAGCAGTCGCTCAGAGCATTATAGAGCGCGTCCACATACGCCGTTGTTTGCGCAAAGATCAGCACAGAACCATCTTTCCGGTATTTATCAATGGTTTTATTTAACTTTTTGATACGAAATGCGAGTCGCTCCTCAAGCGTGCGCTTAGAACACGTAACGTCTTTTTTGAGCAGAATCAGGTTGTCGCGTCGTAAATTACTGCGCAGAACAGCAGGCTCATTCATATGCAGACTATCACGAATAACAGTAAGAGATTGTTCCGAAATCGTGGCAGAACAAGCGCAAATAACGGGTTTGAACTTTAATTTTTCAACGAATTTACCGATACGCAGATAAGCATCTCGGAAGGTATAACCCCATTCGGTAATGCAATGGCATTCATCCACAACGGTCATAAAAATATCAGAATGCTGCATGGCATCAACGAAATCACGGTTTTGCAGTCGTTCCGGTGTCACATACAGGAAGTTCAGCTTTCCTTTGCGAGCTTTGTTCAGTATCTTATCGATATCCTCTTTCGAGCGGGTCATATCAATATAATCGGCAGAAACGTCATGCTCCTGCAACGTCTGCACCTGATTGTAGATCAGAGCAAGCAATGGTTCGATGACGATAGTCAGCTTGTCGGAATGAGCCAGACCAACCGTTTCGTAGATAACCTGTTTGCCAGAACCCGTGGCAGCAATGACGATTGCGTCCTGTCCAGCATCAAGTGTATTCATCGGAATAATCTGTGCCTTACGAGGCTTGTCAAAGCCAAGTTGTTTGAGTGCAGATTTCAAGTGTCTTTTCATATCCATAGAGATAACTTCCAACGTAATAAGATTATCTTTATGTTATCGGAATGTAAAAAGATAATGCCAAATAGTGAATATTTCTCGAAAATAAATTGCATTTTTCAATTTAATAGATTTTCTTCTCAAATGCCTTAATAGAGTAGTTTAGACCTAAATATCGTATTATAAATGATCGAAAGTGTAAAAAGGTTAGAATAGATAAGTGCGATTTTCACGAAAATCCGTACCTAAGGCGAATATACTGCGGTGAATAATGTCGGTGAAAATTCACGTATAAAAGTGAAAATTCACTACATAAGGTTGTAAAAGTGAAAAAACGGTGTATACTAAATAGTAAGAACAACAGGAGGCGTACCATATGCAATACGAGAGCGAACGCATTGAATATAAGTCTCAGTTAACGGATGAAATTTACAAAGAAGTCATCGCTTTTGCGAACACAGACGGCGGCATTATTTACATTGGCGTTGACGATCAGGGCAATGCCACAGGGATTGACGATGTGGACGGAACCTATACTCGTCTGACAAATGGTGTTCGGGACGCAATCCGACCGGATGTAACCATGTTTGTTCGCTATGTGCTGCAGGATAATCAGGTCATTCGCATTGAAATCGGTGAGGGCAGCTACAAGCCGTATTATCTGAAGGGTAAGGGCTTGAAGCCAAACGGCGTTTATGTACGGCAGGGAGCCAGCAGTGTCCAAGCCTCTCCTGAGCAAATCCGACAGATGATAAAGGATTCTGACGGTGACGTATATGAGCAAATGCGAGCCTTACAGCAGGATCTGACCTTTGAAGAGGCTGCGGCGGCATTCAAACGCTATAAAGTAGAGTTTGCAGAGGATAAATACATCGCTCTGGGTATGCGGAACGTATACGACGATCAGTACACAAATCTGGCGCTGCTGCTGTCAGACCAGTGTCAGCATACGACGAAAATTGCGGTATTCGGGGATGCGGAGAACATCACGTTCAAAGATGCAAAGGAATTTGGCGGCTCGGTGTTCAAGCAGCTTGACGACAGCTATGCCTATCTTTCACTCTGCAATCGCACTGCCTCGACGTTTGAAGGCCTGGAACGTATTGACAAGGTGGATTATCCGGAAGATGCAATCCGTGAAGCCCTGCTGAATGCGCTGGTTCATCGGGACTACAGCTTCAGCGGCAGTATTATTATCAACGTCAATGACTCGTGCATGGAGTTCATTTCAATTGGCGGATTGCTGCCCGGCCTGTCTGCGGAGGATATTCGCAGTGGTATTTCTCAGCCGCGCAACCGCAATCTCGCAGAGGTATTTCATCGCCTGCGCTTGATTGAATCCTACGGCACGGGCATTCGTAAAATCTATGCACTGTATAAGAACTGCCCGGCACAGCCGCACATTGAGGTAACGCATAATACATTCAAGCTGATCTTGCCGAATATGAATGCGACTGTCGAGGAGAAGCACGAAGAAAAATCCGCAGAGCAGGCAACGAATATTACGCCGCAGATGAAGATCGTTCTGGACTATCTGAAAGAGTACGGCGAAATGAATGATGAAGATTTGCAGGAACTGCTGAATATAAAAAAGACGCGTGCCTATATGCTGACGCGTCGAATGAGTGAAGAGGGATTGATTGTAATCAGCGGCCGGGGAGCGACGAAGAAATTCAAGCTGAAATAAGCGCCGCGGGGAATGGCTGTTTTCTAACAAATTTCTAACAGAACCGAAGAAATTGCCGAGAATTGCAGTTGGACCTTTTCGGACACTGTGGTTAAAAGTTCTGTATTTTTGTTGATTTTGCAGATATAGGTGTGTAATCTCCTGCAATTTGTAAATCAGAAAGTGACCGGAAAGGTCATGCGTAATAAATGGACACTGTCAGGGGACTTAAAATCCCCCGGCCTTAAAACCGTGCCGGTTCGATTCCGGCTGGCGGCACCAGAAAACCCCGTATTTCTTACGAAATACGGGGTTTTTCCTGTCAGTTTGATTTAATTTTTGTTAAATACAGACTTATCCAGTGCGCCGTCCTGATGCGCCACGATCGTGGTGCAGATAGCGTCGCCGGTGATATTAACGGCAGTACGCGCCATATCGAGGATACGGTCGATACCCATGATCAGGCCGATGCCGGCAACCGGCAGACCGACCGAATCGAATACCATTGCCAGCGTAACCAGACCAACCGACGGCACGCCTGCGGTACCGATGGAGGCGAGCGTTGCGGTTGCAATAACGGTCAGATAATCCGCAGGGCTCAGCTGGATGCCGAACGCCTGTGCAACGAATACAACGGCAACACCCTGCATGATGGACGTACCATCCATGTTGATGGTCGCGCCGAGCGGGATGGTGAAGGACGAAATACGGCGGTTGACGCCGATTTTTTCCTCCAGCGTGTCGATATTCATCGGGATAGTGGCGTTAGAGGTTGCGGTCGAGAACGCAAAGCCCATAACCGGAGCGAATTTCTTGAGGAAACGCAGCGGATTGAGTCTTGTAAGCAGCGCCAGCAGAATCTGGTATACGCCGCAGCACTGGATGACCAGCGCCAGCAGCACCGCGCCCATGTACTTGAACATCGGCACCATAGCGGAGAAACCAAGACCGGCAAAGGTCTTAGAGATCAGGCAGAATACGCCGATCGGCGCAAGACCCATGACCATCATGGTCATTTCCATCATAATATCGTTGCCCTGCTGGAAGAAGTTCGTTACCAGCTGGGTCTTATCCTGCAGCTTGGCGAGGATAACGCCGACGATCAGTGCAAACACGATAACCTGCAGCATTTCGCCGTTGGCGAGCGCACCGATCGGGTTTTTCGGGATGATGTTCAGCAGGGTTTCCGCAAAGCTGACCGAATCCGAAGAAGCGGCGACTTCGGCGGTCTGGATCTGCGACATATCCAGACCCATGCCCGGCTTGATCAGAAGACCGATACCGAGTGCAACGGCAACCGCCATCATCGTGGTGAAAATGTAAAAGCCGATGATCTTTACGCCGACCTTGCCGAGCGTTTTACTGTCGCCGATGGCGGTAGCGCCGCAGATCAGCGAGCAGAATACCAGCGGTACGACCAGCATCTGCATCAGGCGGATAAAGCCCTGACCAACAACATAAAAAATGCCGTTTACCAGCACGTTCTGCACAAAATCCACATCAGCTGCGAACATGTTGAGCGCAATGCCGACGATTGCACCGGCGATCAGCGCGATGAAGATCCTTGTAGTCAGACCGATTTTCTTTTTCTCTTTTACTTCATTCATTTATTTACTCCCGTCTGCCGGTGAGACATGTATTCGCTCAGTGCGTCATGCCAGTCCGGCATTTGATACAAACCAGTGATGCGCAGCATCATATTGTCCAGCAGCGTAAAGCGCGGGCGCAGCGCAGTGTTCTCGGAGGCCGAGGTGACCGGCACGTTTTCCTTGCCGGCGAGACGCAGAATTTCGCGGGCGTACTCTGCGCGGGAGCACGAGCCGTCGCACGATGCGTGAAACAGGCCGTACTCGCGGCTGTGCATCAGGCAGTCGATAAAGCCGGCGAGCGCTTCCGCCGAGGTCGGGGAGGAAATCTCATCCTCCGGCAGATGGACAGCGCCTTCCTTTGCCGCCGTATCGAGCACACGGTCAACAAAGTCGTACGAGCCGACGCCGTACAGCCACGACGAACGCACGATAACATGCTTGTCGGTCAGCTCACGCACGAGCTTTTCACCGGCGTACTTGCTCTTGCCGTACATCGTGGTCGGATGGGGATCGTCGAACTCACAGAAAGCCTTGTCCTCGTCGCCGCCGAATACGTCGTCGGTCGAGATCTGAATGAATTTTGCGTCGATGCGTCTTGCAGCGGTCGCCAGATTGCGGGCGCCGATGGCGTTGATCTTATACGCTTCTTCGGGGTTCTCCTCGCAGGCCTGCACGTCGGTCAGACCGGCACAGTTGATGATGACATCCGGATGGTTAATATCGGCAAAACGACCGACAACGGATACATCCTCAACCGCTACATCACGGTCGCTGGTTACCAGCTTATATGCTGTGTTGCCGCCGAAACGATGACTAAGTGCGGAACCCAGTCTGCCGCTTGCTCCCGCGATCCAAACGCGGGTCGTAATACTGTTCATAAAACACCTCTCCTGTAGGCTCGGTGCAGCGGAACTGCTCCGGCGCGCATTACCCATTTTATGGGCTGTATATTCAGTATAGCACAAAATTGTTAAAAAAACAACAAAATATGCGGTCTATTTGCATAAGTATGCTCGAATTCCTGCAAACTATCCGATTTGTGCAAAACTTCTTTGTATTTTTATACAAACTGACAAGACAACTCAGCCGAAGAAAAGAAACAGCCAAAAAAGCGGAGAATTTTTTGGGAATATGGACGGCAAATATCCGTCAATGCCATGATATCCGTACACCGACCGACGGTATTCGCGGCATGGTCGAGATCAGCCGCTATTATGCGGAAAATGCTGTAGATCACCTCTCTGCATACGAAGCAGGGAAGTGGTTTATTTATATGAAAACATCTGATTTTTATTGTGCAGAATGCTGAAAAAACCTGCGTTGACCTATATGGTTTTTGGTGATATAATTAACGGAAAACAGTGTAGATTGAATCACATAATTTGCCAAGCGTTATTCTGTCTCGAAGGAGGAGCAGGAAATGAAACCGGTTCTGGAGGTTTGCACCCACTCAGTCGAGTCTGCGGTAAGCGCGGAGCGCGGCGGTGCTATGCGGCTGGAGTTATGCGCCAATTTAATGATCGGCGGTACTTCACCGGATGAGGATCTGTTCCGCATGGTGCGGGAACGGGTTTCCGTACCGGTTCGTGTGCTGCTGCGTCCGCGCTGCGGCGATTTTTTGTATACGGAAAGCGAATTTGAGCTGCTCTGCCGTCAGGTGAAGCGTTTTGCCGCGCTCGGCGCGGACGGCATTGTCATCGGCGTGCTCACGCCCGAGGGCGATCTTGATGAGGAACGTATGGCCAAACTGATTTCGCTTGCAGGCGGCTGCGGTGTGACGCTGCACCGTGCGTTCGATGTCTGCCGCGACCCGTTTGCGGCACTGGAAACCGCAAAGCGGCTGGGTGTGGATACCATTTTGACCTCAGGGCAGCAGGCGGACTGCACCGCAGGCGCGGATTTGCTGCGCGCGCTGGTTGCAAAAGCAGGAGAGGACGTGCAGATTCTGGTTGGTGCAGGCGTAAACGCCGATGTTATCCGCGATTTGCAGCCGAAAACAGGCGCGAATGCCTTCCATCTTTCCGCGAAGCGTGTAGAAAACAGCAGAATGCAGTTTCGGCGCGAAAATGTGCCGATGGGGCTGCCCGGACTGAGCGAATTCAGTTTGTGGCAGTGCGACGAAAATGCAGTCCGTGCGGCGCGTGAAGCGTTTGATGCGTGCTGCGGTGCGGGTCAGGAGGCGCGGACGTGAAAATAGAAAAGGTACTCAACAATAATGTTGTGGTCGCGCTGGATGAAAACGGTGCGGAGACTGTGCTTATGGGGCGCGGTCTGGGCTTCGGCCGCCGCGCAGGTGACGAAGCACCGCCGGACAAGGTGGAAAAGCGGTTCACGCTGCACTCGGATCAGCTTTCCGACCGGTTCCAGCAGCTGATAACAAGCATTCCGCTGCCGCATTTCCTGATGAGCGAACGCATTATCAACCATGCGAAGATCGCGCTCGGCAAGGAGCTGTCGGACAGCATTTACGTTACGCTGCCCGATCATATCTCGGCGGCCGTCAATCGCTATAAGGAGGGCATTGTACTGCCCAATCCGCTGCTGTGGGACATCCGGCAGCTGTACAAGGACGAATTCCGCGTGGGTCTCAAGGCGAATGAGATCGTCAAGGAGGAGACCGGCGTGGAGTTCACCGAGGACGAGGCGGCATTTATCGCGCTGCACTTCGTCAATGCTCAGCTCGGCGGTGAAATCCGCGATATTTACGACATGACTTACCTGCTGAAAGCGGTTTTCGGCATCGTTTACGACGAATACGGCTTCCGGCCGGATGATGAATCGCTCAATTACTACCGGTTTGTCACGCACCTCAAGTTCTACGCACGGCGTATCGTCAGCGGAGAAGGCTACGGCGATGAGGACGGCGATCTGCTCGATGTGGTGCGGTTCAAGTACCCGCGTGCCTACGCCTGCGCGGACCGCATCCGCGCCTATGTGCAGACGGAAAAAGGGTTCCATTCCGGGCAGAATGAGCTGCTGTATCTCACCATTCACATCGCCCGGGTGATGGAGCACCCGGATGAGAAATGATTCTCACAGGGCAGTGTCAAACCGGCGGCGCTGCCCTGCTTTTGTGCAAAGTGTCGAAAAACAGGGCGAAAATTTGGCAGTCGATTCGACAAAATCTGCTTGTAATCGTGAGAAACTTTTGTTATACTGCAATTAACAAGTAAACAGTATCCGTTTGAAATGGATTGTTACCGCTTCGGCGGGCAAAACCAGATTTCTCGCAGGAGTTGCCATCAAAGGGCAAGTTGTATCTGTGCAGAAGTTTGGTTCTTTTTATTTTCTGTATGTTTTCGGATAAAACAGGCATACTTAAGGCAACACCGCACAATTTACGCGCAAATCACTCTTATTCAATCATGCGGTATTGCCTAATCAAAAAGGTTGTGAGCAAAATGTTTGGTAAACTGAAAAATCTGTTTGGCGGCGACAGCGGCATCGAGATAACGGCGCCGGTTGCCGGCAAGGTGGTAGCATTGGAGGACGTACCCGATCCCACGTTCGCACAGGGCATTCTCGGTCCGGGCATTGCGATCGAGCCGGCCGAAGGACGCATCGTTGCTCCGGCGGACGGCACGGTGGATGTGATGTTTGAGACCGGCCACGCCGTTTCCATGACGACGGCGGACGGCGCGGAGCTGCTCATCCATGTCGGCATCGACACCGTACAGCTTGAGGGAAAGCACTACAAGGCGTGCTGCAAGGCAGGCCAGCAGGTCAAAAAAGGCGATGTCCTCATCGAGTTCGATCCGGCGGCCATCAAGGCTGAGGGCTATCAGATCGTAACGCCCATCCTCGTGTGCAACCCGGATGCGTTCACCGTGGAGCCCGCCGCGGGCGGCACGGTCGCCGCAGGCGATGCACTGCTGACACTGAAGAAAAAGTAACGGAAAGGAAGTATTCTCCATGAAAATCATTGAATATACCATCAAGGATGCACTGGGCATCCACGCACGACCGGCGGGCCTGCTGGTCAAGGAGGCAGGCAAGTTTGCCTCGAAAATCATGATCGCCAGCCCGAAAAAGGAAGTCGATGCCAAGCGCATCATGGGCGTGATGAGTCTGGGCGTCAAGTGCGGCGATACCATCAAGCTCACCATCGAGGGTGAGGACGAGGAGACCGCTGCAGCTGCAATGCAGGCGTTCCTCGAGGGCAATTTGTAAGGATTTCATTTCGCCGGGTGTGAACGGCGATGAAATAGGGGGACGGAAACGGAGTTCGGCTCTCCCATCCGTCAACACAATGGCCGCTTCGGCGGTCCACAAAATAAGGAGGGGAAACTCTTATGATGAAAAAACTGCAAAAGCTGGGCAAGGCTTTGATGCTGCCGGTAGCTGCGCTGCCGATCTGCGGTATCCTGATGGGTCTCGGCTACGCGATCGCTCCGGGCGTTATGGGCGTGCCGGGTGCGGCCACGAGCGGTGCACTGTATAACATTGGCTTCCTGTTGATAAAGGCAGGCGGCGCGCTGATTGACAATATGGCATGGCTGTTTGTCATCGGTGTTGCAGTCGGACTATCCGACGACCGCGAGGGTACCTCGGCACTGGCCGGTCTGGTATCCTGGCTGATGATGACCAACCTGCTGAGCACCGGCGTTGTTACCACGCTGATGCCCGCAATCGCGGATGATCCGGTAAAAACGCTGGCATTTGACAAGATCCAGAACGTATTTATCGCTATCATCGCCGGTATCATCGGCGCAAGCTGCTATAACCGCTTCAAAAACGCGAAGCTCCCGGACTGGCTGGCATTCTTCAGCGGCAAGCGCTGCGTTGCCATCGTAACCGGTCTGGTTTCCATCGCGGTATCCGTTGTCCTGCTGTTCGTATGGCCTGTCATCTTCAGCGCTCTGGTAGCTGTTGGCGAAGGCATCATCGGCATGGACGGTATCGGCGCCGGCATCTATGCATTCCTTAACCGTCTGCTGATTCCGACCGGTCTGCATCACGCACTCAACAACGTATTCTGGTTCGATACCATCGGCCTGGGCGACCTGTCCCACTACTGGGCCGGCGACACCTCCGCAAACGTAGGCTGGAGCCTCGGTATGTATATGTCCGGCTTCTTCCCCTGCATGATGTTCGGTATTGCCGGTGCGGCTCTTGCGATGATCAAGGCGGCCAAGAACAAGAAGGCTGCTATCGGTCTGGTCCTGTCCGCTGCCATCTGCGCATTCATCTGCGGCGTTACCGAGCCGTTTGAGTTCGGCTTCATGTTCCTGTGCTTCCCGCTGTATGTTGTTTATGCAGCTCTGTACGGCATTTTCACCATCATCACCTACTATGTCGGCTTCCGCGCAGGCTTCTGCTTCTCCGCAGGCGCGACCGACCTCGTATTCTCGTCCTTCCTGCCGGCAGCGAACAACACGCTGATGATCATCCCGCTGGGTATCGCAGCATTCGTTGTATTCTATCTGGTATTCTACTTTGCGATCACCAAGTTCAACCTCAAGACCCCGGGCCGTGAGGATGAAGAAGCCGACTTCGCAGAGGTTGACAAGAATGCCAAGCTGGCAAATAACGACTTCACCGCAATTGCAGCTGCAGTCCTCGAAGGTCTGGGCGGCAAGGAAAATGTAGAATCTCTGGATAACTGCATTACCCGTCTGCGTCTGGAAGTCAAGGACGGTACGCTCGTCAACGAGAAGAAGATCAAGGCTGCAGGCGTGGCTGGCGTAATGCGTCCGTCGCAGACCGCAGTTCAGGTTATCATTGGCACCAAGGTCCAGTTCGTAGCCGACGAAATGGCAAAGATGCTGAAGTAACACTGAAAGCAATTCAACGCAGCCTGAAGTGCTCGCACACGGTTTGGAAATACAGCCGCGTGGGAACACCGAATGGTTAAGAAATCGCAACCAATCTAACTAACCTATCTTGTTTGCATATCACGATTGCGCTCCGCGCAATGGAAAGGGCGGGCACATTGCCTGCCCTTTCTATTTCCGGAGACAGAAGAAAGAGGTATTCCATGAAAATCATTCGCGCTAAGGATTATAACGACATGAGCCGCAAGGCAGCCAACATCATTTCGGCACAGGTTATTCTCAAACCGGATTCCGTACTCGGTCTGGCGACCGGTTCGTCACCGATCGGCATTTACGAGCAGCTGATTAAATGGTATAA
>ENA-UONZ01001148-UONZ01001148.1-human-gut-metagenome-genome-assembly--contig:-C93old-NODE-1148-length-32432-cov-20.579578_pt1 | contig 32432 bp, 22 predicted proteins | sample MGYA00242468_ERZ724015 | MGnify/ENA metagenome assembly ERZ724015
TCCGCAAGCTGAACGTGGAGAACGACCGCAAAAACGAGTGGTTCCATCTGGATGGACAGCAGTCCCGGCGGTATTTTCAGGATTTCCGCATGAACCGGGGCCGTGTGCAGCTGGATGCTGCCATCGCCTACACCCTGCGGGAAGAGCAGGCAAAGGCTGTCCGCGACACCAAAATCTATTTCCAGAGCCACCCCGGCGGGGAATACCTCTGGAACGCCAAGCCCCGCTTTGGCAAGACCCTTTCCGTCTACGACTTCTGCAAGCAGGTCGATGCACAGACGGTGCTTATCGTCACCAATCGCCCTGCCATTGCCAACAGCTGGTACAGCGACTATGTGCGCTTTCTGGGCAGGGAGTCCGGCTATCTGTTCGTAAGCCATGTGGATGCCCTTGCCGGGCAGCCCCATGTGCTGGACGAGCAGGGCTATCTGGATGCCGCCGCACAGGGCGAGGAACTGTATAAGCGCATTGAGTTCGTCAGCTTGCAGGACATGAAAGGCTCGAAGTATTTCGGCGGCGAGTACGACAAGCTGCGCCACCTGACCGAGCTGAACTGGGATGTGTTGGTCATCGACGAAGCCCACGAGGGCGTGGACACCTACAAGACCGACCTTGCCTTTGACCGTATTCGCCGCAAGTTCACGCTGCACCTGTCCGGCACGCCCTTCAAGGCGCTGGCGAACGACAAGTTTGCCGGAGATGCCATCTTCAACTGGACCTACGCCGACGAGCAGGCCGCCAAGCGGAACTGGCAGGGTGACCCGGGGCAGCAGAACCCCTACGCAAACCTCCCTATGCTCAACCTCTACACCTACCAGATGTCCGAGATCATCCGGGACGAGATCCGTCAGGGCGTGGAGATCGACGGCGAAACGCAGGAATTTGCCTTTGACCTGAACGAGTTCTTCAAGGTGAAGCCCAGCGGCAGCTTTGAGCACGAAGCTGAGGTGGACTGCTTTCTGGATGCCATGACCACCCAGAACAAATTTCCATTTTCCACCCCGGAACTGCGTGCCGAGTTGAAGCACACCTTCTGGCTGCTGAACCGGGTGGACAGTGCCAGAGCGCTGGCGAAAAAGCTGCAGGCGCACCCGGTATTCCGGGACTATGAGGTGATCCTAGCCGCCGGTGACGGCAAGCTGGATGACACGGACGAGAACCAGAAGAGTTTTGACCGGGTAAAAGCCGCCATCGCCCACCACGAAAAGACCATCACCCTGTCGGTGGGGCAGCTGACCACCGGTGTCACCATCCCGGAGTGGTCAGCGGTGCTGATGCTCTCCAACCTGAAAAGCCCGGCACTGTATATGCAGGCAGCATTCCGTGCCCAGAACCCCTGCCTTTTCCACGAAAACGGCACCTTCCGCCGCAAAGAGAACGCCTATGTGTTCGATTTTGACCCTGCCCGCACTCTGCTGATCTACGAGCAGTTCGCCAACGACCTTTCACAGGACACCGCCAGCGGCAAGGGCGACACCGAGGAGCGCAAGGCGCACATCCAGAATCTGCTCAACTTCTTCCCGGTCATCGGCGAGGACGAGGAAGGGGAGATGATCCCGCTGGATGCAGAAAAAGTCCTCAGCATTCCCCGGAAGATCAAGTCCAAGGAAGTGGTGCGGATGGGCTTCCAGAGCAACTTCCTGTTCCAGAACATTTCCAACGTGTTCAGTGCTCCGCAGGAGGTGCTGGACATTCTGCAAAACTTCCAGCCCATCAGCGAAGCAAAGGCAAAGCCCATCCAGATCACCCCGGACACCGGCGCAGACCTCTCCCTGAACGACAAGGGCGAGGTGGATTTGGACGAGGGCTACGTCATCGGCAAGGCAGCGGATGTGTTCGGGGAAAAAATTTACGAGAGCACCCCGGCACTGGACACCGCCTTGCAAGACCTGACAGATGCTCCGGCTCCTGCCAAAGAAGAGCATCTGGAACCCCTGAAGAAAAGCATCACCAAGGAGATCATCACCCCCATGGTGGAGCAGGCAAAGCAGGAGTATGGTCGGGACCTGAAGCTGTCTGACCAGAAGCGGTTTGAGAGCGCCGCAAAAGCCAAAATGGATGTGGCGGTGAACAAGGTGGTGGACAACTACCGCATCGACCAGAGCCAGTTGGAGATCCAGCGCACCCAGCAGCTGCAAAGCTGCACCACCGCCCAGCAGCGCCAGCAGGTGAACCGGGAGTTTGACGCAAAGCAGCAGCAGAGCACCGCCGCCCTGATGGAAAACCTGCAATCCACCATCCAGCAGACGGCGCAGGAAATGCAGCAGACCATCGTGCGCACCGTGGAGACCAACCAGAAGGAGCAGGAGAAAAAGGGCTACGAGGACACCGTCCGTGACCATCTCCGGGGCTTTTCCCGCACCATCCCGTCCTTCCTCATGGCCTACGGCGACGAGACCGTGACACTGGCGAATTTTGACCGGATCATCCCGGACAAGGTCTTTCAGGAGGTCACCAGCATCACGCTGGAGCAGTTCCGTTTTTTGCGGGACGGCGGGCCGTACATCAACCAGACCACTGGACAGGAGGAGCATTTTGCAGGCCACCTGTTCGACCCGGTGGTGTTTGACGATTCGGTGAAGGAGTTTTTGAACCTGAAGGTCAAACTGGCGGATTACTTTGACGAGAGCCGCACCGAGGATATCTTCGATTACATCCCGCCCCAGAAAACCAACCAGATCTTTACCCCCAAGTGGGTGGTGAAAAAGATGGTGGACCTGCTGGAGCAGGAAAACCCCGGCTGCTTCGATGACCCCGGCAAGACCTTCCTGGACCCCTACATGAAGTCCGGTCTGTACATTACGGAAATCGTCAAGCGCCTTTACCGCAGCGAGAAGATGCGGCAGGCTTTCCCGGACGATAACGCCCGGCTGGAACATATCTTTGCCAAGCAGGTCTATGGGCTTGCCCCGACAGAGATCATTTACCGCATTGCCATCAGCTACATTCTGGGTTTTGCAAAGGATCACGGCATCACCGCCCACCATATCCGTCAGGCGGATACGCTGGAATTTGCCAAGGCAGGCACCATGGAAAGGGAACTGGATAAGATCTTCAGAGATTGACCAATAGAATACGGCATAAAACCAAAGGCGGCTGTCTGCATGGGTGCAGATGGCCGCCTTTTTGCTATGCTTGTTACAAAAACGGACGAATTTGTCAGTTCTCGTTACATCGGAGCCGGACCAGCTGTCCGTTCAGGACAGCTTGCCCGGAGCAAGAGTGCAGAGGTGCGGGTCGCCAGTGGCGACCTCAAAAGGCCGCAGGCATTTTGAAGCACCGACCGAGCCGACAGGCGAGACCGCAGCCCTTTGAAGGGAGTCAAGGGGGAACGCCTTGCCCAGTGATATGATGCTGTGCGTCATATCCTACTGGGTATTATCTGGCGCAAAATGGCGGCAGATCCAGCAGCTCCGCTGCTGCGTTCTCCAACGCCAAGCTGTTGAAACGGAGATTAGAAAAATCATTTATAGTCAGATTATTTACATATAATAAATAGGGGCAAGGAAATGTTTATCGTGACCATTGACGGTATCTTTTTACTATTTAAAAATATTTTGAAATAACCTTGTATAAAGAGTATGTGTGTGATATAATCTATTTAAAGATTGTTTGAAATAGATTGGAGCGTGATCGCTTGGCTATAAATGAAGTGTTAGCTGCTTTAGCAGACGATACACGTCGAAAAATTCTGCTAAAGTTACAGGAAGGTAAAATAATTTCAGGTTATTTAGCAATCTCATTGTATATGACACCACTGGCATTGTCATACCATTTATCGAAGCTAAAAAAGGCAGACTTGATTTATGAAACTCGATATAAAAATTATATTTATTACGAATTGAATTTATCTATCCTTGATGAAACAATTATGTGGATCAGTAATTTGCGTGGAGGTCAACAATGAAAAAGAAAATGGTCGTTTTTTACAGTCTCATGTTTTTACCATTGGTAGTTGTCCTGATTGCCTTACAGTTCTTGCCAGAGCAAATCCCGGCTCATTATGATATGAATAATCAAGTGACACGTTGGGGTAGCAAATATGAAACACTAATTTTCCCTGTAATTACAGTTTTATTTGGCTATTTTATGCTTGCCATGGCTAAGTTATCCTCAAAACAAGAAGAAAATGGAAGTAATAACAAAAATGTATGTATTGTGACTGGAATAGCATCTCTTGCACTTTTCAACGCTATGACGGTCTATTTTTTGTATGCTGATTTCAATTCGATTGAAAATCTGTCTTCCATTGCACTTGATATAAATCAACTTTTATTCGGACTGCTTGGAGTTTCAATGGTTCTATTGGGTAACATTATGCCAAAACTACGAATGAACTCAGTTGTAGGGCTGAGAACCGTATGGAGTATAAAAAATGAAACAGCGTGGAAAAAAAGCCAACGCTTTGGAGGTATTTCGTTTATCGTGGGAGGTATTATTATAATCATAGTATGCTTTTTGACGAAAGGCTTTTCTTGCTTTTGGTGGACAATGAGCATTGTAGCAGTTCTTTTGATTATTAACACCTGCTATACCTACACATTATCAAAATACTAATGCCGCAATCCGTGATTCACGAGATGCTATATATGAAACACCCTACAAGACTAAAAATCTTGCAGGGTGTTTTCTTGTACTCTAATTTATATGTAACCAGCCCCGAAACCGGGGCTGAAGATTTCTCCGAAATGACGGATGCGGAAGCCCAGCAACTGGGATTTCCCTTCTGATGGACAGCGGTTATACGGTCAGTTACAGGTTTGGTTACGCAGCAGTTACACCGAAAAGTCCGCATAACTGCTGCGTTTTCCTCTTTCTGTAACCATGTAACCTTAAAAAGATAAGAAAAAGTATAAAGCTCACCGGATGCCCTGTGTGCAGAAAAAGAGAGTTTTCCTGCCCGGTTACAGGCGTTCGGTTACAAGGAATTGGAGGTCTGCCTATGAAGGAAGTTCGCGTTTGCGAAGCAATGAAGTCCCCGGTGGAGACTTCAAGCGACGGAACGGTCTTGCATCAGCAAGATGGAGGGACCAAGTCCCGACAAGTTCCGATTTGGGAAAAGAGCAATTTAACGCTGGAGGAAGCTGCGGCTTACTCTGGCATTGGCATCAACAAACTGCGTGAAATTACGAATGAAGATAAATGCAAATTCGTCCTTTGGGTGGGAAACAAGCGTCTGATCAAACGTCGCCTGTTCGATTGCTTTGTCGAGCAAGCATATTCTATTTGAGAGGCTGCCAAAGGCTGCAAATGTGAAACCGTCCTTTTCTCATTCGCTGCGGGTGGAAATCGCATGGTTGATGTGTTATACTGACACTGACCTTATAGATGCGCTTTTCACAGAAAGGAACTTCTAAATGCCTGAAAAGCGCAAGGATAGCAAGGGCCGTGTTTTGAAGGATGGCGAAAGCCAGAGAGCAAACGGCACCTACGACTATCGTTATACCGATATCCACAAGAAACGGCGTTGTATTTACGCTAAATCCCTGACAGAGCTGCGGAAAAAAGAGGAAGAACTGTGGCGCGATCTGGCAGACGGCATCGACTACGCCGCCGGAGAGATGACGGTGGCTGATCTGGTTGACCGCTATATGAACCTGAAACGTGGGTTGAAACCCAATTCACTTCGGTCGTACAACACAGCGGTCAAGCGGATTCATGCTGACCCTTTCGGGCAAAAAGCCATCAAAACGGTAAAATTGTCCGATGCGAAAGGCTGGTTCGTGTTTCTGCATGACAGCGGTTTCAAGCAAAACACCATTGGAATTCTGCAAAGCGTTGTCAGACCAGCGTTTGAGATGGCGGTAGAGGATGACATTATCCGCAAGAATCCATTTAAGTTCAAGCTGTCGGACGTTGTGCCGAAGGACGCTTATGTGCGCAATGCCCTGACCAGAGAACAGCAGGAGAAATATCTGCAATTCGTTCAAGACTATGGCGGCAACTATTATGATGATATCGTCATTCTTATGGGAACCGGCTTGCGTGTGAGTGAGTTGTATGGCCTGACACGAGCAGATATCGACTTTGAACGGCACTGTATCCATGTCCGGCGGCAGCTTTGCCGGACGGCTGAAAAGCCCTACTTTGTCACACCGCCGAAAACAAAAAGCGGTATCCGCAATGTTCCCATGACAGATACCGTTTGTGCAGCGTTGCGGCGTGTAGTAAAAGCCAGAGCGTCCACGAAAGTGGAAGCGCTGGTGGATGGCTGCAGCGGATTTCTCTTTCTGGACAAGTCCGGGATGCCGAAGGTGGCAATGCACTTGGAAAACTATATGCGTGGCGTGCAGGGAAAGTTTGAGAAGGCGTACGGCAAACCTGTTCCGCGCATTACACCTCATGTGCTGCGACACACCTTCTGCACCAATGTCCAGCAGGCCGGGCTGGATGTAAAAAGCCTGCAATACCTGATGGGACACTCCAATGCCAGTGTGACGTTGGATGTCTACACGCACAGCTTCATTTTATGTATACCCCGCACCTCTGCTGCCCACCCTAACAGCAACGGAAAGGTGGTGGCTTCATGTCCGGCAAACGGGTATTGGCGGTGTATGCCGCTTTGCTGCTGGGGTTTGCGGTGGTGCTGTGCCGGTTGTATCTGCTGGCGCTGCACCCCGCCTATGCTGCACGGGCGGCGGCGCAAAGCACAGTCACCTTACAGCTGCCCGCCCGGCGGGGCAACTTTTATGATGCGCAGGGGCGGCTGCTCACCGGTCTTGAGGAGCGCTGGCAGGTGGTGTGCTTTCCCGGGCAGGGCAATTACGACCGGCTGTATGCCTGTACCGATGCCGCCGGACAGGCGCTTTTGTACCGTAGCCGCAGCCGCGCCGCCCCGTTTTTGCTGGAGGTGAACTGCGACCCCACTCGTCTTGGTCTGACCGGTTACCCCACCGCCCGGCGGTATGCCGCAGTGCCGCTGTGTCAGCATCTGCTAGGCTATCTGGATGGCACGGGTCATGGCGCTGCCGGGCTGGAAAAGGCATTGGACGGCGTGCTTTCCGGCACAGGGGAGCACAGCAGCCTTATCTGCGATGTTACGGCGCAGGGCACGCTGCGCACCGGGGAGATGCCCCGGCTTTTGCAAGCCGACAGCGGGGCACTGGGCGTGCAGCTGACCATCTCCCGCCCGGTGCAGCGGGCGGTGGAGGCAGTGGCAGCAAGTACCATGACAAACGGCTGCATTCTGGTGTTGGATACCGCCACAGCGGCGGTGCGCGCCAGCGTCAGTGTGCCGGGCTACGACCCGGAGCACCTGGCCGACAGCTTACAGGCAGAGAACAGCCCCTTTTTGAACCGGGCGCTGCAATGCTACGCGGTGGGGTCAGTGTTCAAGCCGGTGCTGGCGGCGGCCGCACTGGAAGCGGGCTTGCAGCCGGTTTTCGAGTGCACCGGCGCGGTGGTAGTGGATGGACAAATTTTCCGCTGCGCGGGCGGGGTGCCGCACGGGCAGGTTGACCTTGCTGCTGCGCTGGAAAAAAGCTGCAATGGCTATTTTATCCGTCTGGGGCAGCAGCTGGGCGCGGAAAGCCTGCTGGATGCCGCCAAGGCTTTCGGCTTTGGGCAGAGCCTGCCGCTGGCAGAAGGGCTTGCCGCCGAGGCTGGTCAGTTGCCCGCCCCGCAGGAGTTAGCGCAAAGCGGGCAGCTGGCTAATTTCAGCTTTGGGCAGGGCAGTCTGCTGGCAACACCTATGCAGGTGGCGGCGATGTTCAACACCTTTGCAGCGGACGGCGTATACCGCGCTCCCTATGTGCTGCAAGCCACGCTGGACGAGACCACAGGACGGCCGGTGGAAAACCTCAGCCACCCTCGGGGACGGCGGGTGATTCCGGCACAGAGCGCAGCGCTTCTGCGCGCCATGCTGGTACAGGTGGTGCAGCAGGGCACCGCGCAGGATGCCGCTGGGCTTTCCGGTGGGGCGGGCGGCAAGACCGGCACCGCCCAGACCGGGCAGTTCACCCCGGAGGGCGCCGAGCGCTGCAACCTGTGGTTTGCGGGGTTCTGGCCGGCAGAAAAACCCCGCTATACCATTGTGGTATTGCAGGACGGTGCGATCCACACCGCGTACTCCGGTGCGGATATCTTTGCGCAGGTCTGCAACGCGCTGGAAGCGGCGGGATAAATGCGCGGATTCTACTTGCAATTTTGGCTTTGTTATGTTACTATATAGTCGTATTTTTGCGTAGTTTTCCGTATTTGCAAATAAAAGGAGCGTTACGATTCATGTCTGTTATCGAAATTGTTGGCGGTGCCATTCTGCTGGTGGCTTCGCTGGTCATCGTTTTCCTCACCCTCATGCAGCACACCCACGGTCAGGGCCTGTCCGGTGCCATCAACGGCAGTGTGGGCGGTGCCAACAATGCACGTCTGACCCCGGCAGATCAGATGCTGGCTAAGGTCACCCGCATTGCAGGCGTGGTGTTCTTTGTGGTTGCTATTCTGGCCTGCCTGTTTGCAGGCCGTCTGGCAGGCTGAGAAGGCGTTGCAGCCCCGTGAACGGACGGGGCTGTTTTTCTGTGCAGAAAAAGTGTGGGCAGCCGGTTCTGCGGGCTGCCGCAAAGAGGGGACAGGGGAAAGTGCCCGTCCCAAGGCAGGGCTGTGCTCCGCAGGAGATGCACGGCCACGGAAGTGAAGGAGAAAATATTTTATGGCAATGCGCGATAAAATTGAGCACGCGATCCAGAATCAGCCGTGCACCGTAAAAGATCTGAAGAATAAGTTCGGCGGGGATCGCGGCGCAGACCGCAAGGTGATGGAGGCTGTGGATCAGCTGGTGCACGAGGCTGTCATCTGCCAGCGCCAAGGCGTGTTCTTCACCGTGCGCAGCGGCCGTGCCGATAAGGCACTGCTGTGTAAGGTGGTAAAGCTGGGCAAAAACTTTGCCTTTGTCATGCTGGAGGACGGCACCAGCGATATCTTTATCCCCGGCCGGTTCACCCGCGGCGCGATGCCCGGCGACAAGGTGCTGGTGGAAAAGTTTGCACATCCCCGGGTAGAGGGCAGCGATGAGGGCGAGATCCTTGCTGTTCTGGAAGAGAAAAATTCTCTGGTGGGCACCATGCACCGCGTGGAGGGCCGCCTGAAGTTCGTGCCGGACGATTGCCCCGCCATCTCCATGCAGGTCATGCGGGACTGCGAAGGCAGCGCCAAGGACGGCGACAAGGTGGCAGTGGAGATTTTGCTGCGCGGCAACCGTCAGGAGGATCACCGCGTAGGCGTTGCCATGCGCTTTGGCAGCTGCGACGAGGCCAAGCGCTGCGCAAAGGCACTGCTCTACGCACAGGATATCCGCAACCGCTTCCCGGACAAGGTGCGGGACGAGGCCAAAAAGCTGGACAACGCCGAGGTGTCTGCTGCGGACTGCGAGGGCCGCATGGATCTGCGCGCCCTGCCCATCTTTACCATCGACAGCGCCGAGACCAAGGACATCGATGATGCTATCAGTCTGACCAAGACCCCGGACGGCGGCTTTGAGCTGGGCGTGCACATTGCGGATGTTTCCAACTACGTCAAGCCCGGTTCCGAACTGGACAACGAGGCCTTTAACCGCGCTACCAGCGTCTACTACGCCGATCAGGTGGTGCCCATGCTGCCCAAGCAGCTGTCCAACGGTATCTGCAGCCTGAACGAGGGCGTGCTGCGACTGGCCTTCTCCTGTTTGATGCGGCTGGATAAGGACGGCAACCTGACCGACTACCGCTTTGTCAAATCCGTCATCCGCAGCCGGGTCAAGGGCGTGTATTCCGAGATCAACGCACTGCTGGCCGGTAGCACCGATGACGAATTGACCGGTAAGTACCACGAGGTGCTGGCACAGCTGCCTGCCATGAAGGAGCTGTACGGCCACCGTGCCCGTCTGCGCAAGGAGCGCGGCTGCATGGATATCGAGAGCGGAGAGGTGAAGCTGATCCTGGACGAGGACGGCCACTGCATCGACGTGAAAAAGCGCACCTCCGGCGAGAGCGAGGCCATGATCGAGGAATTTATGCTGCTGGCAAACCAGTGCGCTGCCCACTTTGCCCGCGTGAAGCAGATTCCCTTTGTGTACCGTGTGCACGAGGAGCCCAACGCCGAAAAGCTGGAGCGCTTGCACGGGTTGCTGCAGGCCTGCGGCGTCAACGACCATTTTGCCAAGGATGTGCCCACCCCTAAGGAGCTGAGCGCCATTCTGGAGGGTGTGCGCGGCACGGCCTACGAGCAGATCATCAATGTTGGTATGCTGCGCTGCATGTCCAAAGCTGTGTACGAGGAAAAACCCAAGGGACACTACGGTCTGGTGTTGCAGGACTATGCCCACTTCACCAGCCCCATCCGCCGCTACCCGGACTTGGCCATCCACCGCATCATGACTGCTCAGCTCAAGGGCACGGACAAGGACACCATGATCCTGCGTTACAGCGAGTTTGCCGAGGACGTTAGCAAGCAGGCCAGCGAGCGCGAGGTGATTGCCATGCAGATCGAGCGCAAGGCCGAGGACTGCTACAAGGCCGAGTATGCCCGCCGCCATCTGGGCGAGTGCTACGAGGGCCGCATCTCCGGCGTGACCCAGCGCGGCCTGTTCATCGAGTTGGAAAACGGCGTGGAAGGCTTTGTACCTGCTTCCAGCCTGACCGCCACCGGCACCATGCTTACCGAGGGCGTGCGCCTTTCTGATCCCGTTTCCGGCAAGAACTGGAATCTGGGCGATACCATGATGATCACCATCGTGCGCGCAGACGTCAATCTGGGCAAGATCGACTTTGAGGTCGCCCCGGAAAGCGCAAAGCAGTAACCTTATCATAAAACAAAACAGACTGTCCCCGAAGCAGATCGCGTAAGACCGCGCTGCTTCGGGGACAGTTTTTTGCAATTCTTAGGATCTCCGCAAAAGAAAATGCCCGCCTGAAGACCAGACGTGCGGTAAATCGACATGGAAAATATCAAAGCGGATACTTCCCGAAAAACTGCTGGGCGATTCCATCCAGTTGTGCGGTGATCTGCCGGAAATCCTGATTGAGATCCAAGGTGCGTGCACCGATCTGGTTGCCGCCCAAGTTGAACAGGCAATTCGGCGTGATGGCTTCCTGCGTTTTGGCGTAGACCAGCAGCCCGGAAACGTTTCCGGTATGGGCGGCGTCCTGATTTTTGACGTAGGTGTAGATCTGGTAGAGGTTGGCAGAATGCAAGGTCTCTTTGTTGAAACGCTGCTGCAATGTCTGGCTGTAATACTTGGCATCCAAAATCAGAATTTTTTCGTGGAAACGTAGAAAAATATCGGTTTGCATGGCGGGGAGAAACCGCAGCATGGCAGCATCGTGCTCTCCTACAAGATCCCATTTGACCTGTGCAGCTTTAACTTCGGTAAGATAGGTGTGGTGCTTTCGGTAATATTCCAGAATAAAGCGTTCGTACAGCTTTGCCATGTGTTCATCCGAAAATGCTGTCATTTTATAGCTGCCGTTTTCGGTGGTCTGCAGCATATCGTGCAGCACGAAATAGCAGAGATTCAGCAGCATCTCGTAATTCTGATTGCTCCGCTGATAATGTAACTGCTTCCATGGGATTTGAGAGGAAAGCAGTACAGAAACCGTGTCCAGAAACAGAAGCACTTTCTTCAATTCCACTTTGCGCGCAGCAGAAACATTCTCGTCCCGAAGCAGCACTTGCAGGGTGGTTTTCAGGATCTGGTTATACAGGTTGTCCTCCGAAAGCTCGTCAAAGGTACAGGCGACCTGGGGCTTGTGCTGGATGCGGGCCTTAATGGTCTGCGGAAGATCCAGCTTTCCCCGCAAAACCGACTGGGTCTCACTTCGGGAAACATATTCCCGATAAAGCCCCTGCTTCAGCTGCCGGGAAACGCCCTTTGCAAGGATAGCGGCAAACAAATCGTCGATGTGCTCAAACTTTTCCGAGGCAATGCACTGATAATCCTGCTGCTGCAGCACCTGATAGGCGTAGGAGAGCATATAGTAGATGTTCTGGATAAAGATCCCTTTGTCAGTCGTCATTGAAAACACCACGCAGATTTTCTTCCCAACGATGCAGCTTGTCGGGCGCATCGAACCAGTATTCTGCCAGCGTAGGGAGAAGGTCAAATTCCACCACAGAGCGCATCCAATCAGCGGTGCAGGCGGCAGGGTCGGCCAGACAGAAGTAGCTGTGACCAATACGGAAGCCGGAACCAAGGGAGGCATCTGCAGTGATCTCCCGGTTCAATGCCTTGACCTGTTCCACCAGAGCATTGAAGGTTTCATTGTCAAGCGCAGATTGATAGTTCTGGAATCCCTCGGAGGTGAACGCCGGTTCCATTTCAAAGAAACTGAACCGTCTGCGCAGCGCATAGTCGATCATAGCGAGACTCCGGTCGGCAGTATTCATCATGCCAATGATGTAGAGATTTTCCGGGACATAGAAGGGCATCCCATTATAGGCCAGCGTGATCTTTTCACCCCGGTGGTCACTTTCAATCAGCATCATCAGCTCGCCGAAGATCTTGCTCAGGTTGCCCCGGTTGATCTCATCGATGAGGAAAAAGTACTCCCGGTCAGGGTCGTTGGAAGCCTTCTGGCAGAAGCGGTAAAATACACCCTCGGTCAGTTTGAAGCCGGAGCCATCCGGCCGGTAGCCCAGCATGAAATCCTCGTAAGAGTAATTCTGATGGAACTGTACGAACTCCACCCGGGAAGAATCGGCCTGCCCCATCATGGAGTACGCCAGCCGTTTGGCGGCGTAGGTCTTTCCAACGCCGGGTGCGCCTTGCAGAATAACGTTCTTTTTGCGGCGCAGTAGAGAGACCAAAACGTCATAGCGCGGTTCGCTCAGAAATACGTTGTTCAGAAAATCTGATTTTGTATAAGCGTTCGATGCTATCGAACGGACAGGTGCTGGATTTTCTTCCCGGATGAGGTCCAGAATAAAGTTGTATTCCCCTTCTGAAAGCTTGAACAGGCTTCCATTCTGTTGTACAAAAAACTCCATCTTTTCCAGTTCCGGACAATCTTTCAGAGTGGAGTATTCAATGGGGGATATTAGATTTTCGGTCTTTTCAAAATAAAGTTCTTTTCCGTTATTTTCTTGTGTGATTTTTGCAAGAGCAACTACTTTTTTAACGGGGTTGGCCTCGTAGCAGATGACGGGATCACCTGCCTTAGCATCCAGAATGTTCTGAAAGATCCGCCGCTTATGACCGCTTTCGTTGTATAATGTATACGATTGTTCTTCACCGACTTTGAGATCGGAAAACTGCCAGATTTTTGGACTTGCGGTCAGCCACCAGTAGTGGCGGGGAGAAGTAGAGTCTTTTTCAGAAGAAACGGCATAAAGGGGAATATGAGAAAGGTCAGTTTTTTTCAGGGCTTGAATAAGCTCATCCCGCAAACGCCAAATATAAGAGCCGTCTTCTTTGGAATCTGCGCTTTTGCCGGTATACAGAACAGGCCACCAGCGGGAGTTTTCGCTGTCGCGCGGCATGAGGGGACAATTTGTCTTTTCAACGACCCTTCGTGCAAGGCTGGAAGAACCCATATTGTAGAAGCCGGCAGCTTCACCGTACTTGATCGCAAGCTGCTTGCAGGTGGCTTGACCACCATAATCCAGCATACATTTCATAATGCGGAGCGCATTCTGTGTAAAGACAGACGGGTCGTTCAGCAGACTGATCCACTGCTCTGTAGTAATGCCCGGATCATAGTCTGCTTTGCTGGGAAACCACTCGGATTCCTTCTGAGCGACTGTCTGTTCCTGAAGATAATAGCGGCTCAGATAAAAGCCCAGATCAATGGCAGCAATATTCCAGTGTGTGTCGGGCCAGTATTTCCCGGCAGGGGCGGCATCAATGGCGCTGCGGATCATCTGGGTGACGGCAGTATTTTGGCTCAGCGCCGTCCGCAGTTCATCATAAAGACGATAGCTGTTCAGCAGAGAGTCGATGGAACCATCCCGTTTGGGTGGTGCGTCAAAGTTTAATTCTTTTGCGATATCACGGGATACGGCATACCGATAGGCATAATATTTATCCGGGAACTGAAGCCACAGATAGACGCTGATAGCACTGGTGTTCTGGTAGTGGTTGTTCCAGCTGCCGTCGTTGTATTTTATGCGCAGGGATTCGGCAGCAGCTTGAAATGCGGCGATGCGCTGAGAAAGCCCGATGGATTCATCAAACAGACTGCGGAACATAGTGCGGGTGGCTTCACAGTCCGCTGCTGCGAAATTCAGGATCATCGCGCGGGGATAGGCATAGCCGGTATCCAGAAGCGAAAAGACCTTTGCAGTAGCCTCCTTGAACATTTCGCCAAAATCTGCCGCGTCAATATTCCAGTGGTCGTGGAATTGTTGTGCAGCTTCCCATTTGAAATCTTCTCCATGAAGCCAGTGCTGTGAAAAATAGGCCTGGTATCCGCGCAAAACAGGCTCCAGCTTTGCATGATCGATCATAGCTGCTCCCTCCAAAATCAAAAAGTCTTTAAGATATTGTACCACGATAAAAGTAGAAACACCATATTCCGGCAAAAGAAAATGCCCGCCTGAAAACCAGACGGGCGGGTGACTGTCACTTTGCTGCAATTTTTCTCTGATTCTTCGCCAAAACGCAGAAAATGCGGAAACCACTTGATTTGCGTGGGTTTCCGTACTAGAATGGAAACCGGAAAGAAAACTTCGGTTTCCAGAAGGAGGATGCTCATGCAGGAGGATCTCAGCGCCCTTGTGCGCACACAGGCCATGCAGTTATTCCGTCAACAGGGGCTGCATTTCACCATGCAGCAGGTGGCAGAGCCGCTGCATATCAGCAAAAAAACCATCTACACCGTTTACCCCTCCAAGGAGGCGCTTTTGCTGGATATGGTAGACCATGCCTTTGCAGAGATCCATCGCTGCAAGCAGGAAATTCTGGCAGGCAGCGGTACTTTGCAGGAAAAGCTGCGGGCGGTCATCATTGCCATGCCGGCAGAATATGCCGCGCTGGACCTGCGGCAGATGAAGGAGCTGGACGAAAAATACCCGGTGGTGGCGGCGCGGGTGCGCAGTCAGCTGGAAAACGGGTGGGAGCCCACCATGGCACTGCTGGAGCAGGCTGTGGCAGAGGGGGTCATGCGTCCGGTGTCCCTGCCGGTGCTGCGGCAGATGATCACCGCGTCCATTGAGAGCTTTCTGGCAGACCGCAGTCTGGCAGAAAGCGGGGTGCAGTATGTGGCTGTACTGGAGGAAATGATCTCGATCTTACTGGAAGGAGTGCTGCCACGATGAAACACAGCTTTTGCGAGGACTGGGAGTTTACACGACACTGGACAGAGGCCTTTGGCAAGGGGCTGCCGGTGCCAAAACAACAAGCCGTCCGCTTGCCCCATACCTGCCGGGAGGTGCCGCTGCACTATGCCTCCCCCGCCGATTACGAGATGGTCTGCGGCTACCGCAAACGGTTCCGGGTGCCGCCGGTGCAGGCTGCGCCCCGGCTGTTCCTCCGCTTTGACGGAGCTGCTCATCAGGCGGTGGTGCGGGTCAACGGCAGGGTTGCCGGGCAGCACCGGGGCGGCTATACCGGCTTTGCGGTGGAAATCACCGACCTTGTGGACCGGGAGGGTGAAAACCTGTTGACCGTGCAGCTGGACACCCGTGAAGACCCAACGATTCCACCCTTTGGTTTTGTCATTGATTACCTGACCTACGGTGGGCTGTACCGGGAGGTCTGGCTGGAAGCGACCGCAGAAAGCCGCCTGACCGATTTGTTCGTCTACACGCCCACCCTGCATGACGCCGTGGTGCAGTGGACGGCAGAGATTACGCCCGCAGCCGCAGCGGTCCGCATCCGACTGGAGACCGCAGACGGCACCCTGCTGGCAGAGCAGACCGCACAGGCAGCAGAAACCGGGAAGAACCAGCTTTCTGTGCCGGATGCACAGCCGTGGGATACAGAACACCCGGTTTTGCATCATGTCATTGCAGAGCTTTTGAACGCAGCCGGACAGCCCATCGACCGCAAACAGGTGACGTTTGGCTTCCGCACCGCAGAGTTCCGGGCGGATGGCTTCTACCTCAACGGCAAAAAGACCTTTCTGCGGGGTCTGAACCGACACCAGAGCTACCCTTACATCGGTTACGCCGCACCGGAAAGCCTGCAGCGGGAGGATGCCCGCATTTTGCAGGAGGAGCTGCACTGCACCGCCGTGCGCACCAGCCACTACCCCCAAAGCCAGTATTTTCTGGATGAGTGCGACCGGCGGGGTCTGCTGGTGTTCACTGAATTGCCGGGCTGGCAGCACATCGGGGACGACAACTGGAAGGACGCCGCCTGCGAGATGCTGCGGGAGATGCTCTTGCAGAACCGCAATCACCCCAGCATCATCCTGTGGGGCGTGCGCATCAACGAGAGCGTGGATGACGATGCCTTCTACACCCGCACCAATCAAATCGCCCATCAGCTGGACCCCAGCCGCGCCACCTCCGGCGTGCGGTATCTGGAAAAAAGTCATCTGCTGGAGGATGTCTATGCCTACAACGATTTTTCCCACAACGGCGTAACGCCCGGCGCAAAGCCCAAAAAGGACGTAACCCCGGATATGGGCAGGGCGCTGCTCATCTCGGAGTGCAACGGTCACATGTACCCCACCAAGCCCTTTGACGATGGCCCTCATCGACAGGAGCACGCCTTGCGGCACGTCCGGGTACAGAACGCCGCCTATGCCAGCGGGGAGCACGCAGGGTGCTTTGGCTGGTGCATGTTCGACTACCAGACCCACAAGGACTTTGGCTCCGGGGACCGCATCTGCTACCACGGTGTGCTGGACAGCTTCCGCAACCCCAAATTGGCGGCTGCGGTCTATGCCAGTCAGGGCGATACTGACCCGGTGCTGGCGGTCAGCTCCTCCATGGACATCGGAGATAACCCCGCCGGGCAGCTGGGCACGGCCTACGTTTTCAGCAATGCCCAGCAGGTAAGGCTGTACAAAAACGATGTGTTTGTCACCGCTCTGCGCCGCAGCCAGTGGACGGCGCTGCCCCACCCGCCCTTTGTGATGGACGACACTATCGGCGAGCTGCTGGAAACGCAGGAGCACTTTTCTCCCGCCAAGGCAGCCGCTGTGCGGGATTGCCTGCTGGCTGCCGGGAAATACGGCTTGGCAGGACTGCCGCTGGCCTACAAGGTCAAATTCGGCTGGTGTATGCTGCACTACAAAATGAGCTTTGAAGATGGCGTGGCGCTTTACGGCAAATATGTAGGCAACTGGGGCGGCGAAGCTACCCGCTGGCGGTTCGATGCCGTGCAGGACGGCAACGTGGTGCGCAGCGTGACCCTTTGCCCCAGCGCAAAGCTGCACTTGGAAGTCAAGGTCAGCCGGACGGCTCTTCGGGAAAAAGACACTTACGATATGGCTGCTGTCCGGGTGCGGATTCTGGACGAGAACGGCACCCCGGCCCCCTATGCACAGTTCCCGGTGCAGTTTGCGGTGGAGGGCAGCGCCGCCCTTGTGGGCCCACAGACCACCGTGGCAGAAGGCGGCATGACCGGAACCTATCTGCGCACCGTGGGCATTGCCGGAGAAGCCCTGCTGACCGTTTCTGCCCCGCAGACCCAGCCCGTTGTGCTGCGGTTCACCATTGAAAAGGAGGATGCTGTATGGAACTGACCCTGAAACAGAAAACCGCGTTCGGTATTGGTGCCGTGGGCAAGGATATGGTATATGCCCTGTCGGCTTCTTATGTCATGTATTATTATCAGGATGTGCTGGGGCTTTCGGCCAGCTTTGTGGGACTGGTGCTCATGGCAGCCCGGTTCTTTGATGCCTTCAACGACCCCTTTATGGGCGTTCTGGTGGCAAAGACCCGCACCCGCTGGGGGCGCTTCCGTCCGTGGATCTTTTCCGGCACGCTGCTCAATGCGCTGGTGCTCTACGCCCTGTTTGCCGCCCCGGTGCTGGACGAAGCAGCACTGATGGTCTATTTCAGCGTGGTGTACATCCTGTGGGGTGTCACCTACACCATGATGGATATTCCCTACTGGTCCATGATCCCTGCCGTGACCCGCACCCCAAAAGACCGGGAGAATCTTTCCATGGTGGGGCGTACCTGTGCGGGCGTTGGTTCTGCCCTCATCGCCATGTTCACCATGCTGCTGGTGGGCGCCCTTGGCGGCGACAGCGAGCGCGCAGGCTTCCGCTGGGTAGCGCTGATCGTAGCGGTAATTTTTGCAATGACAGAGCTGGTGTGCTGCATTTCCATGAAAGAAACCACCCCTAGTGAGATGAAGACAGCCACCGTAAAGGAGATGTTCTCCGCCCTGTTCCGCAACGATCAGGCTATGGTAGTGGTGGGCAGCATCGTGTTGATCAACTCGGCACTGTACCTTACCTCCAACTTCATCATCTATTTCTTCAAATACGACCTTGGCGGTGCAGGCTGGAAAGCCACCTACACCCTGTTTTCCACCGTGGGCGGTGCGGCGCAGATCCTTGGCATGATGGTGCTTTACCCCTTGCTGCGCAAAAAGCTCAGCAGCACGCAGGTATTCCACCTGAGTCTTGTGCTGGCACTGTGCGGCTACGGCACGCTGCTGGTGTTCTGCCTGACCGGCCTTTCCCATAGCCTTGCCCTGCTGTGCATCCCGGGCGTTGTCGTGTTTGCCTGCAACGGGATGCTGACCGTGCTGACCACCCTGTTCCTTTCCAACAGTGTGGATTACGGCCAGCTCAAGACCGGACGCCGGGAGGAGAGCGTCATCTTTTCCATGCAGACCTTTGTGGTCAAGGCAGCCTCCGGCGTGGCGGTATTCCTGACCGGCATCGGGCTGGACCTCATCGGTCTTGTGGGCAACACGGAGGAGACCGGCCCGGTGGCAGTACAAAGCGCCGGAACCCTGCTGGGTCTGCGCCTGATGATGACTGTTCTGCCCATGCTGGTGCTGGCGGGTGTGCTGGTGCTGTTCCGGCGCAAATTTGTTCTGACCGATGCCCGCGCTGCCGAGATCAGCGCACAGCTCCACGGGGAGGAAACGCACCATGACTGAAACGCTGCACTGGTACGCGGAAACTTCCGGCGGCGTACAGACAGGCAACTGCACGGTCACGGAGAATGGCGGTGCGCTGCATCTGACGGCAGACCTGCCCGCCGGGACGCTGAAGGCGGTGCGTGCCGAGATGCCGTGGACGATGGAAGCAGACGAGCGTCTGTTCATGAACGGCTACCAGACATGGACCTACAGCCCGGAGCTGGACCGGAACGGCAAGCTGCGCGGCACCGACCACATCCCCGGCTTTCTGCGCAAAAAATACGCCTTTGACCGCTACGGCGATTATCATTTTGCGCCTTACGGACATCAAAAAGGGCAGAGCCACGGCTTTTCCTACTGCTATTTCCGCAAGGGAGCGCAGTTCCGGCTGGTGGCATCGCTGGACGAGAAGCCTGGCTACACCATCCTCCGCTACGACAGCGGCAAAGCCCTGCTGACGCTGGAGCGGGACTGCGCCGGGGTGGAGCATCCCGGCGGCAGCTTTGCTCTGTTCGACCTGTTTTTTGCCGAGGGCGGCGAGGCGGCAGTGTTCGACAGCTGGTTTCAGGCTATGGGCATCAAGCCCCGGATGGAGAAGAAGCTGGCAGGCTATTCCAGTTGGTACAACCGCTATCAGAACATCACCGAGGATACCATCCGGGAGGATCTGACCGGATGCCGCAGTCTGCTTTGCCCGGGAGACCTGTTCCAGATCGACGATGGCTGGGAGCCGAAGGTGGGCGACTGGCTGGAAACGGATGCACAGAAATTCCCCCACGGGCTGAAAGGCATGGTGGAGGAAATTCACGCCGCCGGATTTCAGGCCGGGCTATGGCTTGCACCCTTTGTGTGCGAAAAGGACTCTGCCCTTTTCCGGCAGCACCCGGACTGGCTGCTGAAAGTGGACAGCAAACCGTGGTGCTGCGGCAGCAACTGGAGCAGTTTCTATGCGCTGGATATCGACAACCCGGCCGTACTGGACTATCTGCGCCGGGTGTTTGACCGGGTGCTGAACGACTGGGGCTTTGACCTTGTCAAGCTGGATTTTCTGTACGGCGCTGCTCCCTTTGGCAACGCCCGCGAGAGCCGGGCAGCCCGGATGTACCGTGCTATGGAGCTGCTGCGCAACTGGTGCGGGCAAAAGCAGATCCTCGGCTGCGGCGTACCGGTGATGCCGGCTTTCGGGCTGGTGGATTACTGCCGTGTCAGCTGTGACGTAGGGCTGGACTGGGACGATGTGTGGTATATGCGCCTGTTCCACCGGGAGCGGGTGTCCACAAAGCAGGCGCTGAACAACACAGTGTTCCGGCGGCAGCTCAATGGCCGTGCCTATGGCAGCGACCCGGATGTGTTCTTCCTCCGGGAGGAAAACTGCAAGCTGACGGCAGAGCAAAAACGCACCCTTGCCACGGTCAATGCCCTGCTGGGCAATGTGTTCCTTACCTCGGATATGCCGTCCCGCTACACAGAGGCGCAGCGGGCAGAGTACCGCCGTCTGCGCGATATATTTGAACATGCAGAACAGGTGAAGGTGAAAACGGAAGAGGGGACGGTTTGTATTCAGTATCTTCTGTACGGCAGACCGCAAAAGTTGCTTTGCAGCCCTTTTTAGAAAGCAGCCGAATATGTGCTTGTATAATCATACTTTATAAACGGAGAAAAACGGCTTATATTGGAGAAAAAACGCATTGCATCGTAAGAGAATCGGTGCTATAATATAAATTGTCGAAAGTTGAATATAAGCAGACGAACAGCCGGTAGGTCGAAAGCCTATCGGCTTTTTTCGTGCTATCTCACAAGGTGCTATGTACATAAAGGGTAGAGTGAATAGATTTGGATAAGGCTTTGGATGTTAAAATTTTGTGAAAGAAACGTGAAAAGCACCTCCTTTTTGCCCGATTTCGGTGTACATAGTGAAGGCCTTTATTTCTGAGCCAGGTGAAAGGAGAAAGTGCAAGTCAGGGATTTATTGCAGTTCAGGGGGAGACTGTCGCTGATCATTTGTCATGCAGCTGCTTGTTTTGCGTTGCAAAATACTTGTTGGGGACACCCAAACCCTTGAACTGCATCCGTTGGATGCAGGATTAGCGTCTCCAAATGAGAAAGTTTATGGCTCTAACACATTGTCAGCCATTGGTAAACAACTTTTCCAGTCAAAAAAGAAAATAGCGATGATTAAAGATGAACATTGCAGAAAAATGTGATACAATAGAAAATGAAAATCCAAACAACAGGAGGAACCCCCTCGTGGCAAATAATGTGAACGTCAAAAAACTGGAAGCTGACCTGTGGGAGTCGGCAGATCTGCTGCGTGCAGGCTCTAAACTCACCTCGAACCAATACTGTATGCCGGTGTTGGGACTGATTTTTCTGCGGTATGCGTACAGCCGCTTCAAACTGGTAGAGCAGGAGATCCTGAAAGACCGTCCCATGCGCGGTGGCCGGGTGCTGCCGGTGGAGCAAAGCGACTTTGCCGAAAAGAGTGCACTGTTTCTGCCCAAGGAGGCGCAGTACAATTACTTAGTCAATTTGCCCGCCAACATCCCGGAGCAGGGGCTGACCGGCATCGAGGGTAACCCGCTGAACAGTCTGGGCGAAGTGGTGAACAACGCCATGGAACTGGTGGAGCAGCAGAGCGAGCAGCTGCAGGGCGTTCTGCCGAAGGACTACACCATCTTCTCGGATGAGCTGCTGGGGGAACTGCTGCGCATCTTCAACAATGATGCGTTGGACGATGTGGGCGGCGATGTGATCGGCCGTATCTACGAGTACTTTTTGAATAAGTTTGCCAAGAATGTGGCACAGGATGACGGCGTGTTCTTTACGCCGAAATCGCTGGTGAAGATGATCGTCAATGTGCTGGAGCCTGCCCACGGCGTTCTGCTGGACCCGGCTTGCGGCAGCGGCGGTATGTTTGTGCAGACCGGCGACTTTGTAAACCATGCGGGTATGATCGCCAACAACACTATGACCTTCTACGGACAGGAAAAGGTGGAGTACAACGCAAAGCTCTGCCTGATGAATATGGCCGTGCATGGCCTGACCGGCGTGATCAAGTCCGGAGATGAAGCCAATACCTTCTATCACGATGCCCACAACCTGAACGGCTGCTGCGACTATGTGATGGCAAATCCGCCGTTTAACGTGGACAAGGTCAAGTCGGAGTCGGCGCAGAGTGCCGGGCGGTTGCCCTTTGGCCTGCCCGGCGTGAACAAGGCCAAGGAAATCGGCAACGCAAATTATCTGTGGGTGTCCTATTTCTACTCCTACCTGAACGAGCATGGCCGTGCGGGTTTTGTGATGGCGTCCTCGGCTACCGACAGTCAGGGCAAAGACAAGGACATCCGTGAAAAACTTATCCAGACCGGCCATGTAGACGTGATGATGAGCGTGGGCAACAACTTCTTCTACACCAAGAGCCTGCCCTGTTCGCTGTGGTTTCTGGATAAGGGCAAACCGGAACATCTGCTGGACACTGTGCTGTTCATCGATGCCCGCAACTATTATACCGTGGTGGACCGCACTCAGAACGAGTGGAGCGACTGGCAGCTGAAGAACCTCAACGCTATTGTCTGGCTCTATCGTGGCGAGGTGGACAAGTACAAGGGGCTTTTGGCTGAATATCACGCAGAGCTGGCGGACGACCGCCCCTTTGCAGAGATTCAGGCTGCAATGGAACAAAACGTACAGGCCAAGCGGGAAGAAGCCAAAGCCGCTGTGGATGCAGCACCCCGCAAAGAGCGCAAGACCACGCAGGAAAAGTTCGACAAGGCGCTGGAAGCCCTCAACGAGAAGCTGACCGTTGCCAAGGAGGCCGTCTGGCTCACCGAAAAGTTTGGCGAGGGCGCTTATCAGGATATCCCCGGTCTGTGCAAGGTGGCTAGCCGCGACACCATCCTCAACGAGAAAGGCGCATCCCTGACGCCAGGTGCCTATGTGGGCGTTGCACCCGTGGAGGATGACGGCGTGGATTTTGCCCAGCGGATGAAGGAGATCCACAAGGAGCTGCTGGAATTGCAGGCAGAGTCCAACCGCCTGATGGAAACCATCTCGAAGAATCTGGAGGAGATGGGGGTATGAAGTGGGAAAAGGTGAAACTGGGGGATATTTGCAAGTATGTGACCTCAGGAGGAACGCCCAAAAGCTCTATAAAAGAATATTATGAGCCTAAGCAAATTCCATGGTTAAAAACTAAAGAAGTCAATTATTGCCGAATTTATGAAACAGAGTCGTATATTTCAAAAGACGGATTAGATAATTCTAGCGCAAAGATGATTCCACAAAATTCAGTGATTGTTGCGATGTACGGACAAGGTGATACAGCTGGAAGAGTAGCGATAAACAAAATTCCACTAACAACAAATCAGGCGTGCTGTAATCTTATCATAGATGAAACTAAGGCATACTATGAGTTTGTATATTATCAATTGGTTACGCTGTATGAAAAAATGGTTTCATTAAAGAATGGTGGAGCACAGCCAAATTTGAATGCAGCGATAATTAAAAGTATTGAGATTAAACTTCCACCTTTAAAAACACAGCGGTATATTGCTGATATTCTCTCTGCCTATGATGACCTGATTGAAAACAACCAAAAACAAATCAAACTACTGGAAGAAGCAGCCCAGCGGCTTTATAAAGAATGGTTTGTGGATTTGCGCTTTCCGGGGCATGAAAACACGAAAATTGTGGACGGCATACCGGAGGGGTGGAGCAGAGGACTGTTAAAGGAACTTATCAGCGTTAATTATGGAAAAGACCACAAAAAAGCTCCTGATGATGGAAATATCCCGGTTTATGGTTCTGGCGGTTTAATGCGAAAATGCAATAAATCGCTGTTTTCTGGTGAGGCAGTCCTGATTCCTCGAAAAGGCTCTTTGAATAATATCATGTATGTGGATGAAACATTTTGGACAGTGGACACAATGTTCTATGCTACGATGAAACAGCCGCATACAGCCGTTTTTGTATATTTCTTTGTCAAAGCATTTGATATGTACTCCATGAATATTGGCGCAGCAGTACCCAGCATGACGACAAAGATTCTGGATGCGATGGATGTGGTAATTCCCGATAAAGAAACTCTGGAAAAGTTTGACAAATGTGCAAAAACGTATTTTAATAAAATAAAGACGCTGCAAGGACAAAATGAGCGGTTAAAGACAGCAAGAAATTTACTGCTGCCAAAGTTGATGAGCGGGGAAACGGAGGTGTGAACTGATGGAGTATTACGGTGTTAAATTTTACGGAACAGGTGACTTTGCAAATGCAGAAGAATTAAGAAAGTGTGAAAAGGTTTTTGATGATTATCATAACTGGAATGGATATACAGAAATAAATAAGATAATTGAACTGTATAATGTGAAAAAGTATATTGACACCGGGATACGACTTGATGATTGGGCAGATGAACTTTATCTGGATTTTCAGAAAAAGTCGGGCACAATTATGAATATCATTGGAAAGTTCTTTGCAAGCAGGAGTATAAATAATCTGTCGAAAATATATGAGAATATAGATGTTCTTTATAAAGAAGATTTTTGGGAAATAATAGCCAAGATAGAAATTTACAAGAAATGTTCAAAAGAAGAGTTTTTGAATTTTTTGAAGGAAACAGAGCCGGGGCCAGATGTATTACTGTCACAAAAAGATATTGTAGGAAGGCAAAGCGAGGCGGTTTCAAAGTATTTTTTATCTGATGCACAACATGCGGAATTTTTGGTACAAATATACTTGCAAAAAGGTCAATTGGATAATAAGTACAGAATTCCTAAAGAATTAACAAATGAAAACAAGGAAGAGTTGATAATTGCATATATAAAAAGCGACTTTCCTAATTTGAACTATCTAAGGTTGATAATGCAAGAAACAAACTCAAGTAAGTTGAAACTAAAACCATCAACAAAAATACTGGCTCGGCAGAAATATAAGGAATTATATGAAAAGAATAGTAGCCGCTTTATGGATTTTGGATGGAATATAGAAGTAAGCTTTCCATCTTTGGGTGGAGATGGAAAGACAGTTAGAGACACGTCAAACGAAAGTGAAAAGGAATTTTGCATAAGATGTAAGACAGACTATGACTGGATAGTAGAAAATTTAGATTATCCTACGATTTTGAATAATTTAATATACTTGATTGAAATTACTGATAAACAAGGCAGGTGCCAATTAGTGGCCAATGCTTCTAAAGTGGGTTTTTTCGAAGCATATATGGGAGTACATGGTATTAAAGAGTATCCAGCAGGAGCAGCATTTAGTGCAATGAATCAAATGACAGCACTTCAGATGCTGGGATACAGCAATATACTAAAAAAGTGTAATGTTGATATAGAGGACGTTTATAAGTGGTTCTTTGAAGTATATCTAAAAAAAGAATTTGATATTGATGGATTCATTTTTCATCCGTCATCAAAAGGCGCAACGCAACTTGAAAAAAATCGGAATATTGCTATTGAGATCGAAAGCGTTTTAAAACAGTTTACGGAATATTGCCATTATGGAGTAGTTGATAGGGACAGTTTGGAATTTGCAGCAGAAAATTTAAAGATATCAGATGTGCCGAGTTTACTAGAAAATAAGTATGCATATTCTAAGTCGGAAGAACTACAAAGAGAGAAAAATCTTTTGTATTCTGCACAGTTGGTTCCCTTTCTAGAAAACAAAGAAACTAGAAGGAGTTTTAAAAATATTGTAGAGCTGCTTTTGAAACAGAAAAAGAAGAAAGATGATTTTGATTTCTTTCAAAAAAATGATTTGAAATGGTTAATATCAAGAAAAGCGATCTCAGAAACAGATGACGGATTTTTGAAATTGGATTTGAAACGGGCATATCTAATAAAAGAATTAAAGGACTGGGATTATTTGTTTTTAGGACAGGATGCGGGAAAAGAAGAATTTGTTAAAGAGGTATTAGGATTTGAAGAATTTGAGATAAAAGATACATTGTTCTCAGAACCAGAACAAAAATATTTGAATTATCTATTAAATAATGACAGCGTTTCAAATGGCATGGCGTTGAGAAATCGCTATGTACATGCAACAAACTCATTGAGCGAGCATCGACAAGAGATGGACTATGCATTTTTCTTAATTGCTATGTCTCTGATAATAATAAAAATAAATCAAGAATTCTGTACATTAGACGAATTAAAGAAAACCAAATGAGGTGATCCTATGAGCCGCGAATACTCCGAAAATGTCCTTGTTCAGAACAGCGCAGGCAATCTGCTGCAAAATGTTCTGGGCTGGGAGGTCGTGATGGCTTACAACTCCGAAAAGCTGGGGCCGGATGGGACGTTGGGCCGCACCAGCTATGGGGAAGTGTTGCTGACCCGGTATTTTCGGCAGGCGCTTTTGCGGCTGAACCCGTGGCTCACCCCGAACCAGCTGGACGAGGTGCAGAAGAAATTCACGGCGCACGTTTCCACCGCATCCATGATGCAGATCAATGAGGAAAAGTATTTTCTGCTGCGGGATGGCATCCCGGTGACGGTCAAGCGGCCGGATGGGCGCACCGAGACCCGCAGTGCGGCGGTGATCGACTTCAAAAACCCGGAAAACAATCATTTCCTCGCCGTAAAAGAAATGAAGATCCACTCGCAGCTGTACCGCTGCAGAACGGACATCGTGGGCTTTGTCAATGGCATTCCGCTGCTGTTCATCGAGCTGAAAAAGCCTACCGTGGATGTGCAGAACGCCTACATAGACAATTACCGAAATTATCTCGATACCATTCCGCAGCTGTTCTATTACAATGCCTTCCTTATGCTGTCCAATGGATTGGAAGCCAAGGTGGGCACGCTTGGCAGCAAGTATGAGTTCTTCCACGAGTGGAAGCGTCTGAAGGAGAGCGATGCAGGCAGAGTGGAGCTGGAAACCATGCTGCGGGGCATCTGCGAGAAAAAGACCTTCCTCGATCTGCTGGAAAACTTCATCCTTTACGACCATTCCGGTGGGCGCACCACCAAGATTCTGGCCCGCAACCACCAGTATCTCGGCGTCAACGAGGCCGTCAGTGCTTACGAGAACCGCAAACTGAAAGACGGCAGGCTGGGTGTGTTCTGGCACACGCAGGGGTCAGGCAAAAGCTACTCCATGGTCTTTCTGGCGCAGAAGATCCGGCGCAAGTTTGCAGGTTCGCCCACCATTGTGGTGCTGACCGACCGTGACGAGCTGAACCGGCAGATCAGCGATACCTTTGAAAACTGCGGTCTGCTGGGCAAAACCAAGGCTTCGCAGTTTATTGCATCCAGCGGTACAGACCTTGTAAAAAAGCTGCGGGGCAACCCCAGCTTTGTGTTTACCCTGATCCAGAAGTTCAATCTGCCCAAGGAGCCGCCCATCTACCCGGATCACGACATTCTGATTTTGTCGGATGAAGCCCACCGTAGCCAGTACGGCATTTTTGCAGACAACATGATGCACCTGCTGCCCACGGCGTCCCGCATCGGCTTTACCGGTACACCGCTTCTGGCGGATGATCATATCACGGAACGCACCTTTGGCGGGTATCTGTCGGTGTATGATTTCAAGCGGGCAGTGGAGGACGGCGCAACGGTGCCGCTGTATTATGAGAACCGTGCGGATAAGATCGCCCAGTTGGACAAGCCGGAGATCACCGGGCGGATTTTGGATGCCATTGAAGCTGCCGACCTTGATCCCTCGCAGGAGGAAAAGCTGGAACGCGAGTTTGCAAAGGAGATCCATATTCTCACCACAGATGAACGGCTGCGCTCCATTGCAAAGGATTTTGTGGAGCATTACTCTGACCTTTGGACCAGCGGCAAGGCGATGTTTGTCTGCCTGAATAAGGTCACCTGTGTGCGGATGTACAACTATGTGCAGGAATACTGGCGGGCAAAGATCAGGGAACTGGAAGCCCGGCAGGGCACAGTGACCCAGCAGGAAGCACAGGAGCTTGCCCGTAAACTGGCATGGATGAAAGAAACCGAAATGGCAGTGGTGATCAGTCAGGAGCAGAACGAGGTGCAGACCTTCAAAAAGTGGGGGCTGGATATTCTGCCGCACCGTGCCAAAATGGAAAAGCGGGAGCTGGATAAAGAATTCAAGGACAGCAAGAATCCGTTCCGGGTGGTGTTCGTCTGTGCCATGTGGCTGACGGGCTTTGATGTAAAGTGTCTGTCCTGTATGTATCTGGACAAGCCGTTGAAAGCCCATACCCTGATGCAGACCATCGCTCGTGCAAACCGTGTTTCGGAGGGCAAGAGCAACGGCCTGATCGTGGACTATATTGGTATCGTAAAGGCGCTGCGCAAGGCTCTGGCAGATTATACGGTCAGCAAGAACAGCCCGGCGGGCATTGACCCAACGGTGGACAAAACGGAGCTGATTCAGCGCATCCGCACGGTCATCGGAAAAACGGACGGCTTTCTGGCAGAACACGGGTTCCGGCTGCAGGAATTGGTGGACGCACAGGACTTTGAAAAGATGAGCCTTGTACAGGATGCAGTCAACGCGATGTGCGAGACGTTGGAAACCAAGAAAACCTTCCAGACCTATGCGTCTGAACTGTCGCGGCTGTTCCGCTACGCAGACCGTGACGATGTGGACGATGTCGTGCGCGCCCGGAAAAACGCAATTCTCGCCATCTACGAGGGCTTGCAGCAGAAGCGGAAACACGCGGACAATACCGACCTGATGGTGCAGATCAACGGCATCGTCAACGAGTACATCCATGTGGAAAAGCCGGATCAGGAGGCTGTACCTTCCCAGCAGTTTGACATCAGCAAAATTGATTTTGACCTGCTGAGCCGGGAGTTTGCCCACACCCGGCGGAAGAACCTTTTGCTGCGCGATCTGGATGAACTGGTGAATCAGCAATTGGCGAAAATGTTGTTTGCAAACCCGCAGCGCATTGATTATTATGACCGCTATCAGGAGATTATTGATGCCTATAATGCAGAGCAGAACCGGGCAACCATTGAGAAAACCTTCATGGATCTGATGGAGCTTGCAAGTTCACTGGACACGGAGCAGCAGCGCTATGTGCGTGAGGGCTTTTCCAGCGATGAGGAACTTTCAGTGTACGATTTGCTGTTTTCGGAGAACCTCACGAAGCAGGAAATTGAAACGATCAAGAAGGTGTCTGTGGACTTGTTGACAAAAATCAAACAGCAGATTGCCAAACTCGACCATTGGACGGACAAGCAGGAAACTAAGGCGATTGTGGATAACCTGATTCGCAATACCCTTTGGCAAGAACTTCCCAATAGCTATGATGTAAGCGATATCCAGACCTACCAGAAGAAAATCTACGAGTATGTATATATGCGCTACCCGGAAGTAGCATAACGCAAAAATCACCCCAGAGAGAACGCACAAGAGGCTATTCTCTCTGGGGTGATTGCGTATCAAATCATCTGAAAATGCTTCAGTGCTTCCACAATCGCATCCTCTTTTTCCTTCGGACACTGGGGCTGCTTCGCATTTTCGTTTTTTGCTTTATGGTAATTCTCACGCTCGATGATGCCGTACTTCTGCTTCACCTGTGCGATATAGAGATTGGACACCTTCAACTGATGGTGTTCCCACACATAATCCCGAATCTGATCGTAAGTCGCCTTGCTCTCCGCAGCAGTCACATCCAGTTCATCCATGCTGACGTCCACTTCGATGTGCCGCTCGACATGGATTTTGGTCAAAAGGAGAACCGCTTCCACATGTGTCGTCGCTAGAATCGGAACACATGGATTCAGCCTCGTTAGAAGCATGGGAACACAAAACAGCAGGGGAGTGGTTCTCCTTGCTATTCTTGCGAAGCGGCTTGAAATTCTTGCCGTCCACGCTGTTCTTGAACCCGGTCTTGTAGACAAAGACAATCATGTAGGGGTCTTTGTTCCCATCACTATCATAACCGCCCACGATTACTTTTTCAACTATACTTTCAAAAATATGTCGGTCAAAGGTGTCCAGAACCTCATTCTGTTCAAGTGTCTGTCGGAACATGGCGACACGCTTGCGCATGGTAGTTTCGGTTTCGGCTGCATCTTGCAGGCTTTCACACTCTTTCTGCAACTGCTTAATCTGGCTGGACAGGTCTAAATACTTTCGGTCGTAGGTCTCCTTGTCAATGGTATCTTCAAGACGCATATCAACCAGCTTGTTTTTCTTGACTTCCAGAGCGTGAATGTCCTTTTCAGCTTTTGCAAGACGCTTGCCCGCGTTGCTTTCGGAAAGGGCTTCTTCCGTCCGTTTCATAAACTCGTCCAGAACATCCTTGTTGTTCTGGCACAAGAGGCGATAGGATTCTACAAAAGCCCGTTCAATCGTTCTTTCGTCAACACCCTTGCTCTCCGGGCAGAACTTTTTTCCTTTTTTGGTGGAAACGACACATTGCCAGATTGCTTTATTATATTGTGAACTGCTATGCCAACTCCTCCTTGTCAGGGTGCCACCACAGAAACCACATTCTATCATGCAGCTAAAAGCGTATTTCCGGCTGAACTTTTCACGTTTGCCGTCTACATTAAGGCTGCGGGGCTTTGCACGCCGCCGCAAAATTTCTTGGGCGGCTTCAAAGACTTCTTCCGAAATAATGGGCTCGTGGTGCTCACGAATATAAAATTGATCTTCCTCGCCGAAGTTGTACAGACGCCGTTTTGAAATAGGGTCAACGGTGAATGTCTTTCCTAACAAAATGTCGCCTTTGTATTTTTCGTTTTTGATAATGCCGATTACGGTACTGTCCGCCCATTTGGGACTGCCGCGTTTGGTTTTATAACCTAAGTTTTCAAGTTCTTTGGCAATAACCGAACCACCGGCACCCTCCGTGTATCGCTGAAAAATGTAACGGACAACAGCCGCTTCTTCTTCGTTGACGGTGAGGGTTTTGTCCTCTGGATTGTAGTCATAGCCTAAACAGCCCTGAAAACCGACCAGCTCACCGCGCTGCATTTTCATCTTCAAGCCCTTTTTGACATTCGCAGAAATATTTTCGACTTCCTGCTGTGCAACAGAACTTAAAATCACAAGGAGCAGTTCGCCGTCCATAGTAAGGGTGTTGATGTTTTCTTCTTCAAAAAACACAGCCACACCTTTATCTTTGAGCATCCGAACATATTTCAGAGTGTCAAGCGTGTTTCGTGCAAACCGCGAAATGGATTTGGTAATCACCATGTCCACGTCACCGTTCATACAGTCGTTGATTAACCGCTGGAAATCCTCGCGCTTTTTCACCTGCGTACCTGTGATAGCTTCATCAGCATAGATGCCTGCCAAAGACCATTCCGGCTTACTTTTTATAAGTTCGGTATAGTATTCGACCTGCGACTTGTAGCTGTTCAGCTGATCTTCGGTATCGGTGCTGACACGACAATAGGCGGCTACGCGCAGCCTTTTTTCAAAGTTTGTGCGCGCTCGTGGAGAGAGCGTGTTTCGCGCTTTAATGACTTCAACATCTTTCATGCTTGACCTCCTTGTTGAATGTGTTCCTTTCATTGCGTTAATCATAACGCCAATGCAACACAAAATCAAGAGGATAGTTCGGAAACCACACGATAATCTTTCATTAAGCGCTGCTTGATAAGGGAATACTCTCTATCGGTTATGAGCTTTCTTTCTAACAGCTGCTTCAAAAAAGCAAGCTGAATGCTATAACGTATCAAATTTTGTTCTTTCAAAAATATCCCCCTTTCACAAAATAAAAAATGAGCCAACGGACGGCTGCTGGCAGCAACCCACGGGAATCTCACCCCTGCATTCCTCATGCAGCCCTACTCATTGCCTGCGACGCTCTGAACGCTCGGACCTTGACGGTAAGGGAGTATCAGCCTGTCTGTATGTCATGGCCCGCAAGCAGCCGCGCTTGCATTGCGGCGGGGTGGTGATCGCTCCACTTTTCAAAGAAAAGCATCGTGGCGCACCCGCCGTCCGGCTCGATACAGACAGCAACGTATCCGTTTGCCCTATAATGCACCGCCATTATCCTGCGAGCATGTTTTTCAAGGTGCAGTCCCGAAACGTGGAAAGGGTCAGACCGTTTCGGCTTTGGTTACAATAGAAGAAATCAGTTTGATTTCCAGATGGCGTTTCATGTACTCGTCTATGCACACATGAGGCTGACCGTGCTTGTCATAGAGAATGCCTGTACAGAGCTTGTTGATATAACCTCTGTAATGTCGCAAAACCTGTTCAACTGCATCGGTGTCCCCAGCGCAGGCAGAACGAATCACCGAGAGCGGCAAAAAATCTCTGCTCGTGTGTTCATAGGAGTTCATTTACGCCTAACCTCCCTCCGGCAAGTGCGCCTTTAGCTTTTTTTGCAGCTCGTTCAGCGTTTTTGTCCGGTGGCGCTGTACAGCACTCCGGGACATTCCCATGAGGTCGCCAATCTCGCCATCGCCCAGTTCCAGAACACAAAACAGAATCAGAATGCTTTGTTCTTGCTTCGGCAGGGCGGCAAACGCATTGGCAACAAGTTCATTGTCGATGTGCAGATCACAGCCGTAGG
>ENA-UONZ01001151-UONZ01001151.1-human-gut-metagenome-genome-assembly--contig:-C93old-NODE-1151-length-32333-cov-33.022337_pt1 | contig 32333 bp, 26 predicted proteins | sample MGYA00242468_ERZ724015 | MGnify/ENA metagenome assembly ERZ724015
ACTCGGATATTTCTGATTAGTTTTGGTTGTTCTATGGTTATAAATACAAGTGTTGTATTACAAGATTCGGTTCATTAGCTGTTGTATTCAGTTTTGTTTTGACTATTGCATTGAGTGGTATCGAAGTATTGATTGGTGGTTATGGTTATGCATATATTAACAGCGAAGTAGTAAACTTAAATGAAAGTGTTGTTGGGATAGGTATTATTGGATACCTTATTGTTTTAGGAAACCTGCGATTTGTTTCTCGTACAAAGATTATTTTTTTGACAACTATTGTATTCTGTTTCTTTTGGATTGTAGGAAAACGCTATATTATTGCAGAAACTATGATTATGATAATATGTGTACTTGGAACAACGAAGTATATCAGTGGTAAAAAAATGGTGCAATACCTTGTTGTTGCTGGTGCAATTTTGTTGCCTTTGTGTTTTCTGTATGGTTTATTGTTCAAGGAAAATGTAACATCGTTTTTGGATTATTTCAATGTCGATTTTTCTCGGCAATATACTCTTGTGTACCAATTTTATTGTGATAGAATTGGCCGGGATATATCGATAAATCCCTATGATGGAATTGTTTATTTATTAACATTTTTTATTCCGAGGGTTTTATGGTTTGAAAAACCATATCCATTTGTAAATTATCTAACACTCTCTTTAGTTGGTCAAGATTATGTTGAATTTGAAAGTGCAGGATGGGCAACTACTTGTTCTATATTTTCAGATTTATATGATTCATTATCGATTTTAGGACTCATTTTAGGTATTATGATGTTTTTGAAGATGTTTAAGAGAATCAATAAGGAAAAAAGGACGCATTATAAGATTTTGTGGATATATGTTACAATCAAACTCTTGACTGTTCAAATATCATCTACGGTATTACAAATCACATCAATGCTGATACTGGTTTTTCTTGTAGATAAATTATTTAGAAATTATGTCAGAATTGACATTCCCAATACTGGAAATTATCCGATACGAGTAGGAAAAAGCAGATAATCTTAGTTGTTTTTTTTGAGTTAAAATTGATTTTGAACAAGATATGAGTTTTGATTAAATGAAATACTACATCTATTTTTGGCTGCAATTACCTGCTAGATATATTGTGTCTTTTCTCTGATGGAAGAGATGCAAAAACGAATATCTTTTTCATTTACAATAGTTATAATATATTTACTTGTGATGACAAATGAAGATTTGCAATCCAAAACGATTCGTTTTCTCCGTTTTCCGCTTATTGTGGGTGTAGTACTGATACATTCACGCTTTAACAGTATGATAATTAATGGGGCGGATTTGATGACGGAAGGAAGTTTTCCGATTTATACGATTGTCTCTTGCTTGTTTTCTGATATATTACCAAGAATTGCTGTGCCTCTTTTCTTTTTTATATCTGGCTTTCTCTTTTTTTACAAGGTAACCTGTTTTACAAGACAAACTTATTTCCAGAAACTCAAAAAGCGTGCAAGGACTATTCTTGTTCCTTATATTTTTTGGAATTTATTAGTGATTCTACTTTTTTTTCTTTCGCAAACTTTCCTGCCGGGATTAATATCTGGAAAGAGCAAATTGATTTGTGATTATGATGTTAGCGACTGGTTGTGGGCTTTTTGGAATATAAACAAAAATATAATAGTTCTTCCTATTGATGCGAACTCTGGTACAGATCCAATCTGCTTTCAGCTTTGGTTTATTCGCGATTTAATGGTGGTAATCCTCTTTTCGCCTTTGGTCTATTGGGGAGTGAAGAAACTACGTCAGTATGTAGTGTTAATTTTAGGAATACTTTGGTTACTGGGCTGTTCGTCTGGTGTAGTAGGTTTTAGTATTACGGCTTTTTTCTTTTTTTCCGTTGGCGCTTATTTTAGTATTCATGGAAAAAATTTTGTAGTAGTGATGAAGCCTTTTCTACCTGTCTCTACGATACTTTATTTTGTAATAGCTGTAGTTGAGCTCTGTTTTAGAGGGGAGACATGGTGTACTTATATTCATGGCATTGGCATTCTGATTGGTATTGTATTGGTTATTACCTTGTCATCCCATTTTTTAGAAAATAGAAAGTGGCATATAAACTCTTTTTTATCAGATAGTAGCTTCTTTATTTATGCATATCATGCTATGCCTTTAGTTTTTGTTTTCAAGTTTTTTTTCAAACAGGTACAACCTCATACTGATGGAATAGTATTGGCTTTGTATCTACTTTGCCCAGCAATAACGATTCTTATAGGATTATTTCTTTACTATTTATTAAAAAGATATTTGCCAACATTTACTTCGATAATAACTGGTGGTAGAGCAGGAAGTTAAATACTATAAGAATTGTGTTGTTTGAAAAATATTTATATAAAAATGAGATGAGAAAAGAACTTAAGAGCTTCATAAAAAAAACGCGTTTAGCTTATAACATATATTTTATATTAGGGTCTTTATGTCTTCGGATACTGAAATATATTGTACGAACTAATTCACAGTTGATTCTTTTTGTTTCATATTCAGGGAAGAAATATGATGATAGTCCAAGGGTGATTTTTGAAAGTATGCTTTTTGACGAACGATTTAAAAACTATAAACTGGTTTGGGCATTTGAGGAGCCTGCAAATTTTAATGTTGAGCGAGCTCAGAAGGTCAAGATTGATACATTGCAGTATTTTTTAATTGCTTTGAAAGCGCGATGTTGGATTACAAACGTTGCAATGGAGCGGGGGTTGTCTTTTAAAGGACGAGAAACATTTTATTTTAATACTTGGCATGGGAGTCCAATTAAGAAAATTGGTTCAGATGTGAATATTGACAATGGAGCTTTCCAAACTAATTTGAAACAATTTCCCTTAGATGTAATGCTGGCTCAAAGTGAATACGATGCTGCAATTTATCAAAGAGTTTTTAACCTACCTGCCCATGTTGTAAGAATTGAAGGATTTCCTCGGAATGATTATTTGCTGAATTATGAAAATAGTAAGCCAGGACAGATACGAGCTGCTTTAAAAATACCAGAAAATAAGAAAGTTATTCTTTATGCACCAACTTTTCGAGAATATGTTGCAGATGCTGATGGTAATTATTTAATGGTGCCTCCATTGGATTTAATGAATTGCAAGCAAAAATTATCAAAGGATTATGTTCTACTGATTAAAGCACATTCTGCAATTGGCCAAAGTTTAAAATTGAAAAGTAATGGTTTTGTTTATGATGTATCGGACTATACAAATTTGAATGAATTATTAATTATATCAGATATTCTGATATCTGATTATTCTAGTATATTTTTTGATTATTCTTTATTAAAGCGTCCAATGATATGCTTTGGATATGACTATTATGAATTTATCAAGAAACGTGGTTGCTATATTGATTTAAAGATGGAATTTTCAGACTCTTTTGTTGAAACTGAAGAGGATTTAACTAAACTACTGTTGACTATGGATTATGGACTGTTGATAAAACAATCTGAAAGAATCCGGGAGAAATATGTTCAATGTGCTAAAAATGCAACTTGTAGCTCGCTTAAAATTATTTGGGATAATATAAATTAACGATTATGTGTGGTATAAATGGAATAATTAGTCGCCATTCAGTCAATCGATTGGATGATAGAATACAAGCTATGAATAACTCTTTGAAACATAGGGGACCAGATGCAGATCAATTTAAAATTGTTTGTAATGGAGTAGCATTAGGACATCGGAGATTAGCTATATTAGATTTAGACTTTCGCTCAAACCAACCGATGGTTTTAGGTAATGATGAATGGTGTATAGTTTATAACGGCGAAATATTTAATTATAAAGAACTAAAAAAAGAACTCAAGCAATATTACATATTTCAAACAGAATCGGATACTGAAGTATTATTGGCCGGAATTGCTTATAAAGGAATAGAATGGACGTTGAAAAATGCAAATGGAATGTTTGCATTTGCTGCATATAATTCATCAACGAAACAGACTTTCTTAGGTAGAGACCGATTTGGTATAAAACCACTGTTTTATACTTTAACTGAAGATACTTTAATATTCTCTTCTGAAGTAAAAGGGATTCTGAACTCTGGTTTAGTTGACTCGTCATTCCGCTCGGAAGCAGTAGATGAATATTTGGCATATCGGTATATTCGTGAACCTCATACGTTTTTCTCAGAGATATTCCAACTAAGGTCTTCAACTTATATGGTTTTTGATGAAAAGTTATGTTCAGAAGAAATAAAATATTGGGAACTTCCAAGATTAAACTTTGTTGAAAGATGGAATGAAAAAGAGTTGATTGTAGATACGGAAGATGCAATTAAAAAAGCGTTTGATAGATGGTTTATTTCTGATGTAAAGGTGGGAGCATATCTTAGTGGGGGAGTGGACTCTAGTCTAACGACTGCTTTACTTGCTTTGAATCAGAAGTGTCCTATTGATACTTACACAATTGGATTCGAAGAAAAGAAATTCAATGAATTTGAGTTTGCAGAGCTTGTTGCTAAGCAATACCAGACCAACCATCATAATATCATAAGTTCTATATCTGATTATATGAATGGGTGGGATAGGTTGATTTATTATAAAGACGCTCCTTTAGCTGTACCCAATGAAATTCCATTAGCTAAAATGTCTACAATTCTTAGCCAACAGATAAAGGTGGTTATTTCTGGTGAAGGTGCAGATGAGTTGTTTGGAGGATATGGAAATATTTTTCGTTCTGCTTTTGACTATTCAAATAAACACAAAGATAATGAAACATTTTGCTCTTACTTTTTAGATAAATATGAGTATGTTAATGAAAATCTTAGGCATAAATATTTGGATGTGGATTTCAATCAATCAATTAGATATAAAGAAAAGTTAGAAAAAGAGTTTTTGAACTTCCCCAATGAGGAAAATATATTTCGCTTTTTTCACCAGAATCATATTCAAGGATTGTTGCAAAGAGTTGATATGACTACAATGCAAGCCAGTGTGGAAGCCCGTCCTCCTTTTTTGGATCATGAATTGATTGAATTTGTTTATTCGAGCATTCCTTATTCAATGAAACTTCATTGGAATAGCGTTGAGTCACAAAATAAAGCGATGCAAGGAGGTGCGTATAGTGAAATTTTAGATACCCCCAAATATATACTGAAAAAAGTCTCGGAGAAGTATTTACCTGATGAAGTAATATATCGGCGTAAAATGGGGTTTCCTGTTCCATTGACTCATTGGTATGATGAATTAAGAGTTATTGCTGTACAAATATTGCAAAATGCAGACTGGCTAAAAGAAGGTTCACTTGAAATGTTGATAAATGATTTGAAGTGTAATCCTCGTGCAGGACAGTTGTTGTGGATGTTTATGAATGTTCAAAAATTTTATAATATGTATTTTAATAAAAAATGGTTATGGTAATAGGGTATACTACTGGTGTTTTTGACTTGTTCCATATAGGGCATCTGAATATGTTGAAAAATGCTTCAGCATTGTGCGATAAATTGATTGTCGGAGTTACAACCGACGAATTGGTTAGCTATAAGAACAAGCGTTCTGTTATTCCTTTTGAAGAGAGATTGGAAATTGTTAGAAATATAAAATATGTAGATGCTGCTATACCTCAAACTGATATGGACAAGTTTGCAATGTGGAATAGATTGAAATTTGACATTATGTTTGTTGGAGATGATTGGTATGGTACACCTAAATGGAAAGATATTGAGAAACAATTTAATGAAGTTGGGGTGAAAATTGTATATTTTCCATATACGCAAGGTACTTCTTCTACTATTTTAAATGCAACTTTAGAGAAGTTGAGGAGGGAGGTCTGAAAATATGAAAATATTAGTAACTGGTGGTGCAGGTTTTATAGGCTCCAACCTTTGCGAATACCTGCTTGCCCATGAATATCATGTAGTTTGCTTGGACAACTTTTCTACAGGAAAGATAGAGAATCTGCTCCCTCTATTAAATCAATATCCTCAAGCTTTTAGATTGCAAGTGGGAGATATTCGTAATCTTACGGATTGCAAGAAAGCTGTGGAAGGAGTCGATTATGTATTTCATGAGGCTGCATTGGGTTCTGTCCCTCGCTCTATAAAAGACCCGGTAATGACCAATGAGGTAAATATTAGTGGCTTTCTGAATATGTTGGTTGCTGCGAGAGATACAGGCGTAAAACGTTTTATGTATGCTGCCAGTTCGTCAACTTATGGTGATAGTAAATCTTTGCCAAAGGTGGAGGGTGTGATTGGTAAGCCCCTGTCGCCTTACGCAGTTACGAAATATGTGAATGAACTTTATGCTGATGTGTTTTCCAGAACATATGGCATGGAAACCATAGGTTTACGCTATTTTAATGTATTTGGGCGTCGACAAGATCCTTTCGGAGCGTATGCAGCAGTAATTCCTTTGTTTGTAAAGAAACTGATGGCTCATGAAAGCCCAATTATCAATGGGGACGGTGAATATAGCCGTGACTTTACTTACATTGATAATGTAATTCAAATGAATATGTTGGCTATGGCTACCACAAATCCGGATGCAGTTAATCAGGTATATAATACAGCATATGGAGAACGTACTACTTTAAACCAATTGACTGGATATTTAAAAGATCTTTTAAGTGAATTTGACCCTGTAATAGCTAATGTGGAGATTCAACATGGACCAAACCGTTTAGGAGATATTCCTCATTCCTTAGCCAGTATCGATAAAGCGCGGGCACTTTTGGGGTATGTCCCTGAATATAATATGTATGAAGGATTGAAGGAAGCTGTCAGATGGTATTGGAATCATATTTAATTGTAATTTTTGCCAACTTCTTGGTCTTAACTATACGACTCTGTCTTTTATAATCAATATAATATGTGTGAAATAAAAATTGCCGTAATCGGTCTCGGTTACGTAGGGCTTCCTTTGGCCCGTTTATTCTCTACTAAATATGAGACAATTGGGTTTGACATGAATCAATCCCGTGTAGATGCTTTGATGGCAGGACATGATGCTACGCTTGAAGTATCGGATGAATTATTACAATCAGCCATAAAGAATGGTTTTAGGTGTACAGCCAATGTAAACGATATCCGCTATTGTAATTTTTATGTGGTAGCTGTTCCTACTCCGGTTGATGAGAATCATAATCCAGACTTAACCCCTTTGTATGGAGCCAGTACAACAGTAGGAAAGGTAATTTCCAAAGGAGACATTGTAGTTTATGAATCTACGGTTTATCCGGGAGTGACGGAAGATGAATGTATTCCCGTAGTGGAAAAAGTTTCCGGTTTGAAATATAATGTAGATTTTTTTGCGGGATATTCTCCTGAACGTATTAACCCGGGAGATAAACAACATACAGTAGAAAAGATCAAGAAAGTAACTTCTGGTTCCACTCCCATGATAGCCAAGAAAGTAAATGAAGTGTATGCTTCTGTCATTGCAGCAGGTACCCATTTGGCACCGACTATTAAAGTGGCTGAAGCTGCAAAAGTGATTGAGAATTCTCAACGTGATATCAATATTGCATTTGTGAATGAGCTTTCTAAAATTTTCACTCTTATGGGGATTGATACTCAGGATGTGTTGGAAGCTGCTTCTACTAAGTGGAATTTTTTACCATTCAAACCGGGGCTTGTAGGCGGACATTGCATTGGAGTAGACCCTTACTATTTGGCCCAGTGTGCACAACGCTATGGATATAATCCGGAAATTATACTTGCAGGCCGTCGAATGAATGATGGTATGGGTGAGTATGTGGCAAACCAATTGGTGAGACTGATGTTGAAAAAGGGTATACAGGTGTTGAATTCAGAGATTCTGATATTGGGCTTTACCTTTAAAGAAAATTGTCCGGATGTGCGCAATACTAAAGTAGTGGATATCTATAATGCTTTAAAAGAGTACAATCTTAATATTACTGTTTATGACCCATGGGCAAGTTCGGAAACCGTAAGGCAGGAATATAATATTGATCTTATTAATACATTGCCACAATTTAAATATGATGCAATTGTATTGGCAGTTGCCCATCAAGAGTTTGAAAAAGTAAATATTGACATGTGGAAAGCAAAGGATTCGGTTGTATTTGATGTAAAAGGGTTGTTAGATAAAAGTAATGTTGATGGCAGATTGTGATAAGTATTCCCGTTGCAGAAAAATCTTTTATGTAGCAAGCGTTGATTGGGGATTTATGTCTCACCGCTTGCCATTGGCTCTGCATGGAGTTGAAAATGGTGATGAAGTATTTCTCCTTACTGCCAATACTGGTCGCAGGGAAGAACTTGAACAATTGGGTATACATTGTTTGCATATTCCTTTTGTAAGAGGAAAAGGAACTGTATTGCAAGAAATGAAGTGTTTATTTCTTCTTTATAAGTATTTCAAGATGTATAAACCGGATATTATTCATAATGTTAATTTGAAAATAACTTTATTAGGTTCATTGGCGGCACGTTTATCTGGAAATTATCATGTTGTCAATGCGATAAATGGTTTAGGATATTGTTTTACGGATGGGCGGGATGGATTTTTGCAGCGTTTGATACGATTACTTATTCGAACGGTCTTGAAGTCTAAATGTTTTTCTTTCATTCTTCAGAATCCGGATGATATGCAGATGATCAGAAACCTTAAATTGACAAATGATGCCAACCTTTATTTAATTAGAGGATCAGGAGTTGACTTAGATGAATATCATTATGTGAAACCTGCTCGGAAAGAGCAACTTAAAATTCTTTTCCCTTCTCGGATTTTATTAGATAAGGGTATAATTGAACTTATTGAGGCTGCAAAATCAATAAGAGAAGCGGTTAAGGGGAAAGCGGTGTTTGTATTAGCAGGTAGTTGCGATAATGATAATCCGGCTGTTTTGAAAAAAGAGAAGTTGCGTTTGCTTTTGGAACCTGGGTATATAGAGTGGATTGGCTATCAGAAAGAAATGTTTCCCATCTATGCTGATTGTGATATTGTCGTACTGCCTTCTTATAGAGAAGGACTGCCTAAAGCTCTAATTGAAGCTTGTGCAGTGGGACGTCCTATTGTTACGACCAATGCTGTTGGGTGCAGGGAATGTGTGGTTGAGGGCTATAACGGTTATTTAGTTCCAATAAAAGATTCGGTACTTTTGGCTGATGCTTTGAGAAAGCTAATATTTGATTTTGAAAAGCGGGAAATTTTTGGACGGAATTCAAGAAAAATGGCGGAGAGGGATTTTTCAATACAGTCGGTAATAAAAGAGACTTTTTGCATTTATGACAAATATCGAAAAAAAAATATATAATAGATATATAAAACGTTCGTTTGATTTAGTAATAGCGTTGCTGTCTTTTCTATTATTACTGCCGATCTATTTATTTATAGGCTTGACTATCAAATTCAATTCCTCTGGTCCTATTTTCTACCAAGCCTTACGCGGTGGTTATCATGATATTCCATTCAAAATACTGAAATTCAGAACAATGGTTGTGAATGCTGATAAGATAGGGGGTAATACTACTGCTTTGAATGACCCCAGAATAACGAGAGTTGGCAAGATACTTCGTAAAACCAAGTTGGATGAATTACCGCAATTAATCAATATCATTAAAGGAGAAATGAGCTTTGTCGGTCCTCGTCCTGAAGTATTGGCATATACATCTAAATATACAGAGGAAGAAAAACGTATTTTATCTGTCAGACCGGGCATTACTGATATAAGTTCATTGAAGTATATTTCGTTAGATGAAGTGGTGGGAGCAGTAAATGCAGATGAGTATTATGAAAAACATGTGCTTCATAATAAAAACTTATTAAGATTGGAATATGTAGACAAACAGTCTTTTAGTTTGGATGCTAAACTGTTTTTCCTGACAATATGGGGCGTATTCAAGAAAATATTCAAATTGTTTAAATAAGATGGAATATATAACTTTAGCGCATTCCGATTTAAAGGTTTCTCGGTTGTGTATGGGGGGCTGTCCGCTTGGAGAATATGGATGGGGAGCTGTGGACCATGCGGAGTTGGTTCGTGCGGTGCAGATGGCTGTGGATAATGGCATAACTATGTTTGATACAGCAGATGTCTATGGCTTGGGTTCATCAGAAAAAACATTAGGCCAGGCTCTAGAAGGACGTCGAAAAGATGTAGTGATTGCATCCAAATTTGGTGTTCGTATAGAGAATGGAAGGACGTTCTATGATAACTCAAGGGAGTGGATTAATAAAGCAGTTGATGCAAGTTTGCAGCGTTTAAATACAGATTACATAGATCTTTATCAGGTACACTATCGGGATAGTAAAACTCCTATTGGTGATATTGTATCGTCTTTACGGGATTTACAGAGGAAGGGGAAAATCAGATATTTCGGTTTGTCGAATGTAACAGTGGATGATATTCCGGAGTTGATTCCATATCGGGACTATTTTGTTTCCTTTCAAGATGAGTATAGTTTGGCTACCCGTAAGAATGAGGCAATCATACAAGGTGTACAGCATACATTGGCTTTGACTCCCATGACGTGGGGTAGTTTAGGACAAGGTATATTAACCGGAAAATATGGAAAAGATACTTGTTTTAGTAAAGATGACAGGCGCTCAAGAGATACTTATGTGAATTTTCATGGAGATAAATTGCTTCATAATTTGGAAATAGTGGAGGTGTTGAAACAAATAGCTACTTCTATTGGGCATTCTGTCGCTGCTGTTGCTATCAGATTTATATTGGATTATATAAAAGAAAGCATAGTACTGGTTGGCATAAAAAATGAGCGACAGTTAACTTCAAATTTGGAATCTATGGATTTCGCTCTTAATCAAAAACAGATAGAACAATTATTGGAGATATCAAAATAACAATCAGATGAATAGTGAAGAATTAGCTTGGAAGATCAAACGTCATGGCGTAGAAATGACTCATATTTCCCGGGGCTCTCATATTGGTGCAATCTTATCCGTATCGGATATCATTGCCGTATTATATACGGATATATTAAATGTAGATCCGCAGAATCCCCAAAAAGAAAACCGTGACCGGTTGATTTTAAGTAAAGGACATGCAGGAGCAGCTATCTATGCGGCACTTGCGGAAAGAGGGTTCTTTTCTACAGATGAATTGGCTACGCATTATGCTGATGGCAGCCGTCTGTCGGGTCATGTATCGCATAAAGGTGTTCCGGGAGTGGAATTTTCCACTGGTTCATTGGGGCATGGGCTTCCGGTAGCTGTAGGAATGGCATTAGATGCAAAAATGGAACATAAAGATTATCATATATATGTGGTGATGGGAGATGGAGAGTGTGATGAGGGCTCAGTGTGGGAAGCTTCTATGTTTGCTCATCATCATAAGTTAGATAATCTGACGGTGATAGTGGATTACAATAAGATGCAAAGTCTGACTTTTTGCGAAGATACCTTGTCGCTGGCTCCGTTGGATAAGAAATTTGAGAGTTTTGGCTATAATGTGTTGAGTATTGACGGGCATAACCATGATGAATTGCGGAAAGCATTCCGTACTACCTTTACGAATGAAAGTCCGAAGTTGATTCTGGCAAATACTATTAAAGGGAAAGGTATATCATTTATGGAGAATAATATATTGTGGCACTACCGTACTCCACAAGGAGAAGAGTATGAGGCTGCTGTTAAAGAATTGGAGGAACAGAAGCCATGAGAGATACATTTGTAAAGACGTTAATTGAGATAGCCAAGGCTGATAAGGATGTACATCTGTTGACGGGTGATTTGGGCTTTGGTGTATTAAAACCTTATTGGGAACAATTACCTGAGCAGTTCACTAACGTAGGTATTGCGGAGCAAAACATGACAGGCATTGCAGCTGGACTGGCTTTGTCAGGAAAGAAAGTATTCACTTACTCCATCGGTAATTTTCCAACACTACGCTGTCTGGAACAGATTAGAAATGATTGTGCCTATCATGATGCTAATGTGAAGATTGTATGTGTGGGTGGTGGCTTTGTATATGGTTCTTTAGGTATGAGTCATCATGCTACAGAAGATTTGGCCATCATGCGTGCTTTGCCTTCTGTAGTAGTAATGGCTCCGGGAGATTTGATTGAAGCTGCTGCTTGCACGCAGGCTATCTATGAATATCAGGGAACTTGCTACTTAAGACTCGGTAGGGGTGGAGAGAAGAAGATACATGAGTCTATCTCTGATTTTCAGATAGGCAAAGCTATTCAGATAAAAGAAGGAAATCGGGTAGTGTTATTTTCTACAGGAGGTATTTTTGATGAAGCGCTTGGAGCTGTGGAATTACTCAATATGCAAGGTATTCATCCTGCATTATATACTTTTCCTACTGTGAAGCCGATTGATAAGGAACTGATTCTGGAATGTGCCGGAAAATATGATTTCATAGTGACTGTAGAAGAACATAACATTATTGGCGGATTTGGCAGTGCTGTGGCAGAGGTGTTGAGTGAGATATCTGGAAATCGGGCGGCACAGATAAAGATCGGTTTGAATGATACTTATTCTTGCATTGTGGGAACTCAAAAGTATTTGAGAAATGAATATGGTATGAGTGCTGAGAAGATTGCTATAAAAATAGTAGAAAGTATAAATGCTTAAAAAACTGTTCTTTATATTGGAGTTGCTTTTTATTCCTTATTATGTGAGGAAGAAAAAGATGAAATAATTATTCTTGCTATGTGAATAGTGTTTCGTAAGACTCAGAAATGATAATAATATCTTTGTTGTGAATTTTAAGACAAATGAAAGCCGCTATCCCGAAATCATTCGGATAGCGGCTTTTTTAAAATAGTGTGTTTATCAAACGCACTATTCACGCAATTTTTTGTATTTTTGCCGACTGTTTAATAGACACATCCGAAAAAACTTTAAAAAACGAAATAAAATGGCAGTAGAATTAAAAGACCTGACCAAACGCAGCGAGAATTATTCGCAGTGGTATAATGAGTTGGTGGTGAAGGCCGATCTGGCGGAACAATCGGCTGTGCGTGGCTGTATGGTGATCAAACCTTACGGATACGCTATCTGGGAGAAAATGCAGCGTCAGCTGGACGATATGTTTAAGGAAACAGGACACGTGAATGCCTATTTCCCTTTGCTGATTCCGAAGTCTTTCCTCAGCCGTGAAGCGGAACATGTGGAAGGTTTTGCAAAGGAGTGTGCAGTAGTAACACACCATCGTCTGAAAAATGCTCCTGACGGTAGCGGAGTAATTGTAGACCCGGAAGCTAAACTGGAAGAAGAACTGATTATCCGTCCTACTTCTGAAACCATCATCTGGAATACTTATAAGAACTGGATTAATTCTTATCGCGATCTGCCTATTTTGTGTAATCAATGGGCGAACGTGATGCGTTGGGAAATGCGTACCCGCCTCTTCCTGCGTACTGCAGAATTCCTGTGGCAGGAGGGACATACAGCACACGCCACTCGTGAAGAAGCTGAAGAAGAAGCAGTACGTATGCTGAACGTATATGCTGAATTTGCCGAAAAATATATGGCTGTTCCTGTAGTGAAAGGTGTGAAATCTGCCAATGAACGTTTTGCCGGTGCGCTGGATACTTACACTATCGAAGCCATGATGCAGGACGGAAAAGCTTTGCAAAGTGGTACGTCTCACTTCCTTGGACAGAATTTTGCCAAGGCATTTGATGTGCAGTTCGTGAACAAGGAAAATAAAATGGAATATGTTTGGGCTACTTCATGGGGGGTATCTACCCGCTTGATGGGAGCACTGATCATGACTCACTCTGATGATAACGGACTTGTACTGCCTCCTCATTTGGCTCCGATACAGGTGGTTATCGTGCCTATCTATAAGAATGCAGAGATGCTGCAGAAGATTGATGAGAAGGTAGCCGGTATCGTTGCTAAACTGAAATCTATGGGTGTTTCGGTGAAATATGATAATGCCGATAACAAACGTCCGGGCTTCAAGTTTGCAGACTATGAATTGAAAGGTGTACCTGTACGTCTTGTGATGGGTGGTCGTGATCTGGAAAACAATACAATGGAAGTAATGCGCCGCGATACGCTGGAAAAAGAAACCCGTTCTTGCGATGGTATCGAGGAATACGTAAAAGATCTGTTGGAAGAAATTCAAGCAAATATTTACCAGAAGGCTCTCAACTATCGTAACTCTCACATCACGAAAGTGGATAGTTACGACGAATTCAAGGAAAAGATTGAAGAAGGTGGCTTTATCCTTGCCCACTGGGATGGTACTACCGAAACTGAGGAGAAGATCAAGGAAGATACAAAGGCTACTATCCGTTGTATTCCTTTTGAAACTTTCTTGGATGATGATAAAGAACCGGGTATCTGTATGGTGACCGGTAAACCGTCGGCTTGCCGAGCTTTGTTTGCTCGTTCTTATTAATAGGATCTCAGTAAGATTATAGGAGAGGGCTGCACTTCCGTATAGGAGGATGCAGCCCTTTTAGGTTTAGAACAACTGTGTTTTTAGGCCGAATGATAAACTGAGGTAATCTTTAGGTTTCAGGTATTTGTTAAGGAATGCACTTACTATATACAAGTCGCATGTACTTATTTCGTAGTAGAAAGTAATGGCTCTTGCTCCCAAGCGCCAGCGTGGAGGTATGTTGTAAGTTAACCGTTGACCTAGGAAAGCGTGTATGCGTACTTTGGACGAAAAGCCATAGTAACCTTTCGGATAACGGTCTGGTTCATGTGTCCAGAATTCGCCTCCAAACACCGTATTAAAATACATGCCACAGGCAAGAGGTTCAACCGCAAAATCTTTTCCCAGTGAGATGCTCCAAGGCATATAGTTCTGCTTTAGGGTCATGGTGATTTTGGTGCGTTTGGAATCATATTTAGGCAGAATACCAAAGAGAATATCCGTTTCCCACTGGTTTCGTTTGCCATAATCCCATCCGGTACCAAGTGACAGCAATCCCATATTACCGGCAAATTGCAGTTTGGTATGAGTCGGTATCAGACTTTCCCAATGTTTCCGGTAACGATGGACACGCTTGTCATAACGACTGGAACGCTTTTTGCTAATATCGGCACTATCTATCTGTGTCGTTTCTTTTTCTATCCATATCGTATCATGTTTCACAATAATAATAGTATCCCTGAACACTTGGGTCGGCTCTGTATTTATTGTTTTCACTTCCTGTGCATAGCCGGTTGACGAATAGACAAGAAGGAAGCATGTCAATGCTTTAATAATAGACCACTTCGCGCTCATATCTGTCAGGAGTTACAGTGAATATATAGTAGCAACGGTTTTTCATGCAATCACTCATGTAGTACATCAGGCCGTCATCAAAAAGATCCTCTTCGAATACATGATGTTCGTGAGCTGCCGTACAGAATAATAAATCGGGAAACCTCTTAATGCTATATTGGAAAACCTGAGCTACATTATTATTGAACTCGAAGCAGAATGGACGTATATGCATGGAGAAGATGGTACGGTCGTACTCCTCGCGGCGATCTTCCAACTGAGCATTGATGAAGTCAAAGTCAGGAATAGGACGGGAGTAATCGAACTCGAGAGCATTGGTATTCAGACAAACGAATTTGATGCGGCCAGCAATAAATGAGAAATTGGGATCACCGAAAATGGCGCGATAAGTTTCTTCACCTGTGCCGAGACAGTCATGATTACCAATGAGACCAACATAAGGAACTTTCAGCTTATTCATGATATCACGTTGCCACAGGAACTCGTCTGTGACACCAAAATCACTGAAATCTCCGCCATGGATGACGAAATCAATGTCATCTCGTTTATTGAGGTGATTGACAAAATCCTGGGTTTCATCATACCAACGTTGTGAATCACCCATGGTAACAAAACGGATTGTCGTCTTGTCTTTACAATTGGCTTCTATTTTTGCTATATTGCGGTTGTTGATATCCGTCGGACCACTGATACGCACATCATAAGGATGGTAGTCTATCATGTCGCAACCGCCCATAAACAGACCTATGAGCGGGATGAATAAGAGTTTAGATAGTTTCATGTGAATGATATTAATAGTATATATAATCTCTATATTGAAAACTGGATGCAAAGATAGAGTTTTCTTTTTGATTAATGATTGTCTTATATTCCTTTTTTCTGTCCTTTCATGCTATACCGATTATCCGGTGGTTGTCTATTTTTTAGACGGAGTTGTCTAATTATTAGACACTTGATGGCTGGGCTTGGAAAGCTAATTCCTTGATAATAAACGGATTTTAAGTTTTGGCACGCTTTCTGCATTTATATAGTTAAAGTATTGCGTGTATTAATCTTAATATGCTAAAGAGTAGATTAAGAGAAATAACTAATAACTCATAATTTAAAGAACATCATGATTGAAATTAATGACATCAGCAAAGTATTCCGTACATTGGAAGTGGAAACAGTAGCATTGAACCACGTGAACCTTGAAGTGAAAGAGGGGGAGTTTGCAGCTATTATGGGACCGTCAGGTTGCGGAAAATCAACCCTGTTGAATATTCTGGGATTACTGGATAATCCGACGGAAGGTTCATATAAACTTCTGGGACAGGAAGTAGGGAATCTGAAAGAAAAAGAGCGTACACGCGTTCGTAAAGGTAAACTGGGTTTTGTATTCCAAAGCTTCAATCTGATAGACGAACTGAATGTGTATGAAAATGTGGAATTGCCTTTGACTTACCTGGGCATCAGAGCTTCCGAACGTCGCCGGATGGTGGAAGATATACTGAAACGAATGAATATCAGTCATCGTGCCAAACACTTCCCGCAACAGCTTTCCGGTGGTCAGCAGCAACGTGTAGCCATTGCTCGTGCTGTGGTTACTAATCCTAAGTTGATACTTGCCGATGAGCCGACCGGTAATCTGGATTCTAAGAATGGTACAGAAGTGATGAATCTGCTGACAGAGTTGAACCGGGAAGGAACTACTATTATCATGGTGACACACTCTCAGCACGATGCTTCTTTCGCCCATCGTACGATTCATTTGTTCGATGGCAGTATAGTGGCAAGTGTTGCAGCACAGGAAATGTAAGTTACGATTATTACAATAGTAAAGTATGAAACAAATCTATTATGTCATAAGGACTTTATTACGTGGACGCGGTTCGAATATTATCAAAGTCATTTCCCTTGGATTGGGATTGACGATGAGTATTTTGCTGTTTTCTCGTGTGGCTTTTGAACAAAGTTACGACACCTTCTACAAAGACTATGACAATTTATATCAGATATACTCTATTTTTTCAGCTGATGGTGAACAGTTTGAGCCTCAAAAGCAAAACTGTGGCCCCGTGGCAGGTGCCATATTGGAAAACTTCCCGAAAGAAGTGGAAGCAGCCACCAGTATCGCCTATTTTCTCGGTGGTCCGTTGTATAATGGCAGTGTTCGTTTCGATGACGAGATACTGTTGGCAGACTCACTTTTTTTCCGAACTATGGGTATTGAGGTACTGAGCGGAAATCCGGAGAATGAACTGGTACAACCGGATGTTATTTTTCTGAGCGACCGCTTGGCACAGAAAATCTTCGGCGGCGAAAATCCTATTGGAAAAGTGCTGAGCTACAATAAAGAAATAGCATTTACAGTGAAGGGGACTTATGCCGCTTTACCGGAAAACACTACGATGCGTCCCGAGGGAGTTGTATCTATGCCCACAGCCTGGAGTCGCAGTTGGGGTAACTATTCCTGGCGTGGGGGAGACAGTTACTACGAATATATCCGTTTCCGTCCGGGAGCTGACAAAGAGATTATCAATGCCCGACTGGATGACATGATACAGAAATATCGACCGGAAGAGGATAAGAAAGCTTATGGCTATACAGCTTTTGTGAAACCTATCCGTGATGTATATCGAAACGAAGACCAAGTGAAACGGATGGATAGCATTATGAGTATCCTAGCTCTTGCAATTCTTTTTGTTGCAGCACTAAACTATGTATTGATATCCATCTCCTCGCTTACTTACCGCGCGAAAGCGGTGGGAGTACATAAGTGTAGTGGTGCAAGTGGAGGTACTGTATTCTCAATGTTTCTTCTGGAGACAGGTATTATCATTGTACTGGCTCTGGTGTTAATGGGACTGATATTGCTTAACTTTCAGGAGTTTATAGAAGATACTACCGCAGCCAAGCTGAGTGTACTTTTTGCACCCGATCGTATTTGGGTACCGCTTGCTGTAGTGTTGGTTCTTTTTGTTGTGGGGGGAGTATTGCCAGGTAGATTATTTGCGCGGATACCGGTGTCGCAGGTTTTTCGTCGCTATACGGAAGGTAAGAAAGGGTGGAAACGTCCATTACTTTTTATCCAGTTCGCAGGTGTGGCCTTTATCTGTGGACTGATGTATGTAGTGATGGCGCAGTACAATTATGTGAAAGATAAAGATATGGGATATAATCCGCAGCGTGTAGCGGTGGGGAATGCTTATTTTGGTAGTGAGGAGGAGAGTGGACCGGCATTGCAGTTTTTCCGTGGTCTGCCTTATGTCGAAGAAGTTTCTTCTGCGGTCAGTACCCCTATCTGGAGCTATAGTGGCTCAATGATTGAAGGCGAAAGTGGACAGTCCCTCTTCTCAACACGCTACAGTTTTGCTCTTGAAGATTACTTTAAAATGATGGGTATGACAATGAAGGAAGGTCGTGCTCCGCGTGCAGCAGATGAAATAGTAGTGAATGAGGCTTTTGCGGAGAGGATGCGTTGGGGAGACAAGGCTTTGAACCACCCGTTACGTACAGAAGGCAAGAATTTTAAAGTCGTAGGTATATTGAAAAATTTTCATATAGGTTCCTATTACCAGCCACAGGATGTCATAATGTTCGGATATACCCGTACTTTCGGTAATACTGTCCATGTGCGTCTCAAAGAACCTTTTGCTGAGAATTTGCGGCGTCTGAACAAAGACGTAAGCGAAGCTTATCCGGACAAAACGATTGATTTTGCCGGATTGGAACAACGAATATTGGAACGGTATAATCCGGTTCGTGTCTTTAGCAATGCTACCATATTGGCGGCGGTAACCATGTTCTTTGTCATGCTGATGGGCTTGATAGGTTATACTACGGATGAAGTACGCCGTCGTTCCAAAGAAATTGCCATTCGTAAAGTGAATGGGGCGGAATCTTCGGGGATATTGGAGTTACTTTCAAAGGATGTCCTTTATGTAGCGGGATCGGCTGTCATTATCGGTATTATTGCCTCGGCGTACGTCAATGAGATGTGGATGGATCAGTTTGCTGCACAGGTGCCGCTTTCGTGGCCGGTATATGTGCTGATAGCATTGGTTATCCTGTTACTTATTGTTGCTTGCGTCATCTGGAAGTCATGGCGGATAGCGAATGAAAATCCGGTGAATAGTATTAAAAGCGAATAAACGTATGAAGCAGATATACTATGTAATTCAAACACTGCTCCGTGGGCGCGGCAGCAATATCATCAAAGTTCTCTCTCTGGGCTTGGCACTGACGATGAGCATTCTGCTTTTTGTTCGTGTTGTTTTCGAGCAAAGTTATGATACTTGCTACCGTGATCCGGACCGCATCTATCAGCTCTTCTCTATCTTCACTATCAACGGTGAACAGGGGGAACCGGGTGAATTGAACCTGCCTCCTGTGGCAGGTGCCGTCTTGGAGAACTTTCCCCAAGAAGTGGAAGCGGCTGTCAGTGTTTGCAAATACATGGCTTTTGGACCGCTTTATAATGGTAGTGTACGTTTTAAGGATTACGCTGTAATGGCAGACTCACTCTTTTTCCAGACATTGGGCATCGAAGTCCTTAGAGGTGATCCGTTGCATGAACTTCAACAGAAGGATGTGGTCTTTCTGAGTGATCGTCTGGCACAGAAAATGTTTGGTGATGAAGACCCCGTGGGTAAAGTGATAAACTATGATAAACAACTGCAGCTCACTGTAAAGGGTATTTATGCTGCTTTGCCAGAGAACTCCACCATGAACCCTGAAGCTGTCATTTCTATTGTCAGTGCATGGAGTCGTGACTGGGCGGAATATTCATGGGAAGGAGGTGATTCTTTCTTTCAATATATCCGCTTTCGTCCGGGTGTGAAGGTAGATGTTGAGAAGTTCAATGCACGCCTGGAGACTGTGATTCATAATTATCTTCCTCAGGATGGGAAAGATAATTCGAGTTATACCTCTATTGTGAAGCCTTTGCGTGATGTATATCGCAGTGGTGACATGGTAAAGCGTATGAATGCCATTACACTTATCCTCGGTCTGGCCATCCTCTTCATTGCAGCAATGAATTATGTACTTATTTCTATTTCTTCACTCTCGTATCGTGCTAAGGCGGTGGGAGTACATAAGTGTAATGGTGCATCAGGCGGTACCGTATTTTCAATGTTCCTGCTGGAGACAGGTATTGTTATCTTATTGTCATTGATACTGATGGTATTGCTGTTGCTGAATTTCCGTGAGATGATAGAGGAGACGATGGAAGTCCGGTTGACATCCCTGTTTGTGTTTGGACGTATCTGGGTACCATTGGTGGTAGTGCTAGGTTTGTTTATTGTGGGCGGTGTGCTACCGGGACGAATGTTTTCGCGAATACCGGTGTCACAGGTTTTTCGTCACTACACGGAAGGGAAGAAAGGGTGGAAGCGTCCGTTGCTTTTTATTCAGTTTTTGGGTGTGGCTTTTATCTGTGGACTGATGTGTGTCATCATGGCCCAGTATCACTATGTGTTGAATAAAAATACTGGATATGATGCCCGGAGTATAGCTACGTCCGATATCTATTTTGATAGTGACTCCGAACGCGATGCTGCCCGTCAGTTCTTTTGCGGACTCCCTTATGTGGAGGATGTGGAATCTGCCAGTTATCCACCCTGTATCGGCATGAGTGGTATGAGGATAATGGATGAAAGCGGGCAGTCACTTTTCTCATCACGCTACTGTGTAGAGACAGAAAACTACCCTAAAATGATGGGTATGGTGATAAAGGAAGGTCGTATGGCACGGGAACGCAATGAGGCTGTGGTGAATGAAACATTTGCCAAGACTATGCGCTGGGGAGATGATATCGTGGGACGTATAGTGCATCAAGGAAATACAAGTCTGGGAGATCTGCGTGTTGTGGGAGTGCTCAAAGATTTTCATACAGCATCATTTTATGTGCCGCAGCAGCCACTTATTGTACGATGCGGACGGTTTGGTGCTTGTATCCATGTACGCCTGAAAGAGCCTTTTGCGGAGAACCTGAGGCGGCTGAATAGTGAGGCATCCGCTGCTTTCCCTACGAAAACAGTAGATTTCTGCTCTCTGGAACAGGATATGGCGGAGAATTATAATATCGTCCGTGTCTTTCGTAATGCTACTGTACTGGCAGCGGTAGTCATGTTTTTTGTCATGCTGATGGGCTTGATCGGTTATACTACCGACGAGGTACGCCGTCGTTCCAAAGAAATTGCTATCCGCAAGGTGAACGGTGCAGAGTCGTCTACCATCTTAGAAATGTTGTCGCGTGATGTACTTTGGGTAGCGGTGCCGACAGTCATCATGGGTACTGTGGGGGCGTGGTATGTAAATGGAATATGGATGGATCTCTTTGCAATACAAGTACCGCTGGGAGGATCAGTGTATGTATTGGTAGCTATTGCTAATTTAATGATCATTACGGCATGTGTTGTATGGAAAGCATGGAGCATTGCAAATGAAAATCCGGTGAAGAGTATTAAGAGCGAATAAATTATTATAATAGATAAAAGTTATCATTATGAGACACCTTTATTATACCCTGCAAACTTTGCTTCGCGGACGCGGATCAAATATCATTAAAGTTATTTCTTTGTCATTAGGGCTACTGATGTCTGTTTTCCTTTTTGCACGTATTGTTTTCGAGTTGAGTTTTGATAATTTCTATCATGAACCGGAGAATCTTTACATTGTCAAGACCGGTTGGATGAATAAGGGAGTGTTGAGTGGTGGAGAGGGGTATAATACCATCCAAACCATTCCTGCTGCCATTGCAGAGGAGTTTCCTGATGAGGTACAGAGTGCTACTACCAGCTGTTCTCTTTTTGGTAAGGAGTATCGCTTGGGAGAACATAAGTTCATGTTACCTACAGTGATGGCAGATACTCTTTACTTTGCCACCCTCGGTATCGAAGTATTGGAGGGAAATCCACAGGAATTGGCAAATCCGGATGCAATATTCTTGTCCCATACATCGGCACGCACTATTTTCGGCAGTGAGTCACCATTAGGGAAGACATTGAATTACTCAATTGGTGGTACTACGGTACCTATGCTCGTAAAAGGTGTCTATGCTGATGTGCCACTGAATACAGAATTATATACCCGTCCTGAAGCTATTGTCTCTTTTCCCAGCATCGAACGACATACCCGTTGGTCTTTAGGCTGGAACAGTGGTGGTAATTACGACGGATACGTACGTTTACGAAATCCTGCTGATGCTAATAAATTGAATAAGCATCTCTCAGTTGCTATTGCCCGTCATATTCCGGAAGAGAGCGGGTTGGAACTGAAAGTTACTGTGGATCCTATGCGTAGTCTGCACCTTGCCAAGCCGACGGTACGGAAAATGATCTGGATCATGGCATTGCTCGGCGTAGTGTTACTTTTCACAACAACACTAAATTATGTGTTGATATCAATAGCTTCACTGACGCAACGTGCAAAATCCATTGGTGTACACAAGTGCAGTGGAGCATCCGAACGTAGCATTTTCTCCATGTTTCTGATGGAGACAGCGGTAGTGATTCTACTGGCACTATTATTGATAGGAGTGTTGGTGTATGTTTTCCATGAAAAAATGGAAGAACTGGCATCTATTCCGTTGAGTGTTCTCTTTGCCTGGCAGAACTTGTGGGCACCTTTGTCTGTAGTTGCTCTCTTATTTCTGTTGGGAGGATGTTTGCCTGGTATTTTGTTTTCGCGTATACCGGTGACGCAAGTGTTCCATCGCTATACTTCCGGACGTCGTGGTTGGAAGCGGGTACTATTATTCATACAGTTTGGAGGTGCGGCATTCATACTGGGCATGATGCTGGTGGTATTTATACAATATAATTATGCAACCGGACGTGATCGTGGTTTCCGTCCTGAACGCGTTGCATACGTTTACCACCGATTAGAAAATCCGGATAACTTGCGTAGTGTTCTTTTAGGATTACCCTATGTAGAGTCTGTGGCTTCTGCCAGTGCATCGCTACTGGGATTTTATGCTCCTCACATGGTGACTGATAATCAAGGAAACCGGCTTTTTTCTCCTCGCTTTTCTATATTCGATACGGATTATCTGGACTTTATCGGCTTACGACTTAAAGCAGGTAAAAACTTATCGGGTAGTGGACAATTACTTGTAAACCGCACTTTTGTAGAAAAGATGAAATGGGAGGGTACCGGTATAGGTGAACACGTAAATGATCTGGGTACAGTAGTAGGTATTTTGGATTCGTTCAGTTTTCCTCTTGCACCGGATGATAGCGATCCGGTTATGATAGCTTGGACGGAAGGCATAGAAAGCACTCTACATGTGCGCCTGAAGAAGCCTTTTGACGATAATCTTATCCGGCTGAATGAAGAGATGCAGCATGTGTATCCGCAGAATGAGTTACTGTTTCGTTCAATGGAAAAAGAGATGCGAAGTTATTCGGAATCCGTTCGCATATTCCGTGATGTCACTTTATTGGCATCTGTTACAATCTTGTTTATCATTCTTATGGGGCTCATTGGCTATGTAAATGATGAAATTCGTTTGCGCTCCAAGGAAATAGCTATTCGTAAGGTGAATGGGGCAGAAGTGAGCGGTGTGCTGCGCCTACTGACGCGTGATGTCTTGTGGTTGGTAATTCCGGCTGTAACGATTGGTACAATCGGAGCATTCAAAGTCGGTGAAGTTTGGATCAGTCAGTTTAGAGATGCAATTTCCTTGCCTGTAATGGGGTATATGGGTGTTGCTGTGACTCTGCTTATGTTTATTATCATGTGTGTCATAATTAAGGCATGGCACATTGCTAATGAGAATCCGGTGAAGAGTATTAAGAGTGAGTAACTGTTTCCTGTGTTCGGGTAACCTTTCGTATATACATACACAGTACTGTGAGTGCTGTTAGGAAAGCAAAGAAATCGGCAACGGGCATACTGGTCCAAATTCCATCCAGTCCCATGAAACGGGGAAAGAAGATCAGACCGGGAAGCAGATATAAAAGTTGCCGGGTGAGTGAAAGGAATATACTGATTTTAGCTTTTCCGATACTCTGGAAAAAGTTACCGATCACAATCTGTGCACCCACCAATGGGAACATCAGCACACAAATGCGGACACCGCGGGAAGCAATATCAATCAGTTCCTGATCATTTGTGAAGATAGCGGATACTGCATGTGGGAAAAGTTCGCAAATAAGGAAACCGCTGCTTGTGATACACACACCGGTCAGAATGCTCAGTTTCAGTGTTTGTTTCACACGGTCGTGCTTTTGTGCACCGAAGTTATATCCTACGATGGGCTGCATACCCATAGTCAATCCTAATACAATCATTATATAGAGAGTGAGCAGGCGATTGATGATACCATAAGCTCCGATAGCCATATCCCCCCCGTGACGTTGCAACGAGTTATTAATGATAATCACAATGGCACAGGCACATACATTCATCAGGAAAGGAGACATACCGATTGAAAAGATGCTACTGATGATGCGCTTTTTCAGTTTCCAAAAGTCCGGGCGGAAACGAACGAAACTGTCCTTATTAAGAAAATGCTTCACCACCCATACCATACCGATGAACTGTGAAATAACGGTTGCCGTAGCTGCTCCACGAATTCCCCAGTCAAAATGGAAAATGAAGATAGGAGCAAGGATGATGTTACAGACCACTGTTACCATGGAAGTCAACATCGCCTTTTTAGGATATCCTGTGGCACGCATAATATTGTTTAGCCCGATCATTGTATAAGTAATTGGGGTGCCTGCCAGGATAATTTGCATGAAGTCACGTGCATAAGGTAATGTTTCGGAACTGGCACCGAAGAATCTTAATATATCATCCAGAAATAGAAAAGCAAGTCCACCGAATACTACTGCATTAATCAGACAAAACATCAGCGTATTTCCCAGTACTTCAGTTGCTCCGTCTAAATCTTTTTGCCCCAGACGGATGGATGAAATGGTAGAACCGCCTGCTGATACCAGCGTACAGAATGCTACCACAAGGTTCATCAAGGGGAATGTAATAGCCAATCCGGCAATACCCATTGCACCTACACCATGACCAATGAAGATACTGTCGATAATGTTGTATAGGGAAGTTATTGTCATGCCGATAATAGCGGGTATGGAATACTGCAACAGCAGTTTTCCGATGCTCTCGGTACCTAATATGTGAGGGTTATTATCCATAACTATTTATCTAAAGAAAGTGATGAGTCCGCGTTCGTCCGCTCCGGTCCATGTCGTCCGCGTATCTGGTATTCGCAGCAAAGTTACTCATTTATTTGCTCGGTTCAAGGATTATTCTGACCTTTGTATCGTAATAGATAAGGTATTAACATTATAAGGTAAAAGAAAGTTTATATGGCTGAAACTAAAAACATCGCTGTTCTCTTCGATTTCGACGGTGTCGTTGTCGACACAGAGACGCAGTACAGCGTTTTTTGGCATAAAATGGGAGTAGATTACTTAGGTATGGAAGATCTGGAAAGTCGTGTTAAGGGACAGACCCTGATGTATATCTACGATACCTTCTTTCCCGGTATGACAAAAGAGAGAGAGGAAATCACTGTAGGTCTCGACCGCTTCGAACAGGATATGTCATACGATTTTGTTCCCGGGGTGGAGGAATTTATTGCCGATCTTCACCGTAATGGTGTGAAAATGGCTGTAGTTACCAGCTCCAATGATAAGAAAATGGAAGCTGTATACCGTGCTAAACCTGAAATTAAAAGTATGTTCGACCGTATTCTCACAGCAGAAATGTTCACTGCCTCTAAACCTGCACCTGATTGTTTTCTGCTTGGTATGGAAGTATTTGGTACTACTCCGGAAACAACTTATGTTTTCGAGGATTCCTTTAATGGTCTGAAAGCCGGAATGGCTTCCGGTGCTACAGTTATTGCTCTGGCTACCACTAATTCACGAGAAGAAATTACCCCGTTGTGCCACTATGTTCTGGATGATTTCCAGGGATTTACTTACGATAAATTAACAGAATTGCATAAGTAAAGGGAAAAAGGATTACCTTTGCAGCGATAAATAAAAGTATGAACTACAATTTACGATATATGATTTGCAACGTGTATCCTGTACACAGTCAAAATTATACATTGTAAATAATTAAATTGTAAATGAAACTATGGCTGGATATATTTCAGATGACACTCGTAAAGTGACCACTCATCGCCTTGTTGAAATGAAGCAAAGAGGCGAAAAAATTTCTATGTTGACATCCTATGATTACACTATGGCACAGATTGTGGATGGTGCAGGTATGGATGTAATTCTTGTGGGTGATTCTGCCAGTAATGTAATGGCTGGTAATGTGACGACACTTCCGATCACCCTTGATCAGATGATCTATCATGCTAAGTCCGTAGTTCGTGGAGTAAAACGTGCTATGGTTGTAGTGGATATGCCTTTCGGCTCTTATCAGGGCAATGAGATGGAAGGGCTTGCTTCTGCCATCCGCATTATGAAAGAGAGTCATGCAGATGCTTTGAAACTGGAAGGTGGCGAAGAAATAATAGGTACTGTAAAGCGCATTCTGAGTGCAGGTATTCCTATTATGGGGCATCTGGGACTGATGCCGCAATCTATCAATAAGTATGGTACTTACACTGTTCGTGCCAAGGATGATACCGAAGCTGAGAAACTGGTACGTGATGCCCATCTGCTGGAAGAGGCAGGGTGCTTTGCCATTGTGTTAGAGAAAATCCCGGCGGAATTGGCAGAACGTGTGGCCAGCGAACTTACTATTCCTATTATCGGTATTGGTGCCGGCGGTGGAGTAGATGGACAGGTGCTGGTAATTCAGGATATGCTGGGTATGAATAATGGTTTCCGTCCCCGTTTCTTACGTCGTTATGCCGATTTGCATACGATAATGACTGACGCTATAAGCCGTTATATATCTGATGTGAAGAACTTAGACTTCCCGAATGAGAAAGAGCAATATTGATAATCTTTGGTCGCTGGGATTTATGCGGATATGCATGGCTAATTTCCTGCTTTTTGCATCCCTATATATGCTATTCCCAGTACTGCCTGCGGTGATGGTGTCACGCTTAGGCATTTCTACTGTACAGGTGGGTAGTATGTTTTTGGTGTTTGCGGTGGGTATGTTCCTTGTAGGACCATTTCACGCATATCTGGGAGACGCGTATAAGCGAAAGCACGTGCTTGTCTACTCCACATTTATAATGTTAGCAGCGACGGTGGGTTATCTATTTGCTGATACTTTAACGAAATTGCTGTTACTTGCCGTTGTGCAGGGAGGAGCTTTCGGATTAGCGGCCACAGCGGGAATTACAGTTGCTATTGATATTACAAATTCTCCGCACCGTAGCGCAGGGAATATGACATATGCTTTGGCGGCTCGTCTGGGTATGTTGGTAGGAGTGGGAGTAGGAATATGGATGCTCCAGCTCAAAGGCTTCAGCATGGTAGTGTATCTTTCCGCATTGTGCGGTATATTTAGTATACTGTTTGCATTGCGGGTGTATGTTGCTTTCCGTGCACCTATAGGTATAGGACGTTTTAATATCGACCGTTTTTTACTGTCACGGGCTTGGTTGCCTGCTCTCAATGTAGTGCTGATAGCTTTTGTGTCGGGGATAGTAATACCTATAATAAAGGATGGGGATTATAGTGCAACTTTCTTCCTGGTTGTTTTGGTGATACTTACAGTACCTCTTACGAAGATATTCGTCAAGCTTTCGCAGCATTGCCAGCGTGGAACAGCAAATACAACTTGCCATTTGGCTATGGAAACGGGAATTTTAATAGGTATTGCAGTTTGCTGCTTCCTGTCAAATAACATAGAACTGTATTCTATGTTTGAAGATGGTTCAAGCATTGAAAAACCACACTTTTATGTAGATTTTCAATTGATCTATAAAATTATAGGTGTGGGAATCATTGTAGCACTACTATTTTATTTCCTGCTGACACGTCCCTATTATAAGAGAAGACGAGTGAGATAAACCCGTGTCAAAACAAATATGGGATAAAAATAATCCCTCCAATGATTGCCGCCGCAACAGCGCATACCAGCACTGCACCGGCGGCAATATCTTTTACTTGTCCTGCAATGGGATGACGCTCCGGTGATACCAGATCCACCAATCTTTCAATTGCCGTATTGAAGAGCTCCGCAGCTACGACCATACCAATACAAAGGATAATGATCATCCATTCCATACGTGTAATGTCGAAAAGGATCCCTGCACCTATCACGATTATTGTAGTAATCAGGTGGAAACTAAGATTCTGTTCTTTCCCAATACATTGCCGGAGGCCTTTCCAGGCGTATCCAAAGCTTCTGATTTGTTTCTTAAAATCGTATTTCATATTCAATTTCTTGAAACTTGTTTCACTCCTTTTACTGTTCTCAGCTTCTTTATAAGTGTTTCCAAACGTCCCGTATCGCCTACCATAATTGTCATAGTGCCGGAGAATAGTCCGTCATGAGAGTCTATGCCGATGGAGCGTAGAGAAATATCATTTTCTTTAGATATGATCGAGGTGATGTTAGTTACAATACCAATGTCATCATGGCCTACTACACGAAGCGTTATAGGATATTGTGTACCTTGCGATTTACCTGCCCAACGTGCTTTTACAATCCGGTATCCGAATCGTTCGCGTAGTTGAGTGGCATTGGGACAATCGCTACGATGTATCTTAATACCACCGGTCACACTCACAAAGCCAAATACATCATCTCCATAAATCGGGTTACAGCAACGTGCTAACTTGAAGTCCAGTCCTTTCAGATCCTGATCGATTACCAGTACATCTTCTTTTGATCGGGTGATTTCATCGTTCTGCGTTTGCTGTAGGTTATATCCCTCAGCGCTACGGTATATAATGTCGTCATGCGTATCATTTTCCCGTCTCTGTTGCTCCAGGTATTTGTCGATGATTTCGTTTACATCCAACGTTTCATCGGCAATGTTTTGATAGAAATCAGTCACAGTTTTGAAGCCGAGGCGTTTAATGAGGCGCATCATGACAGCTTCATCATACTCTATTTTTCGGTTTTTGAATTTCCTTTCAATAGTTTCTTTGGCAAAGGCATGCTGCCGGGCAACCATCTCTTTCAAAGCTTGGCGTATCTTGGTACGTGCTTTGGAGGTAGTCACGATGTTCAGCCAGTCCTGCTTCGGTGTCTGGGTATTTGAAGTCATAATCTCCACTTGGTCACCACTGTTCAGTGCCTGACGAAGTTGCGCATTCTTGCCATTAACTTTTGCACCGATACATTTGCATCCCAATTTACTATGGATATGAAAAGCAAAATCCAGCACTGTTGCACCTTTACCTAACTTAAACAGATCACCTTTCGGGGTGAACACAAAGACTTCATCCTCATACAAATCCAGTTTGAACTGGTCCATAGCTTCCAATCCATTGCTATCTGAATTTTCCAAAGCCTCACGTACCGTAGTCAGCCATTCATCCAATCCTGTTTCACCCTTCACACCTTTATAGCGCCAGTGGGCGGCCAAGCCTCGTTCGGCAATATCGTCCATGCGTTCAGTACGTATCTGTACTTCTACCCATTTACCTTCAGGGCCCATCACGGTGATGTGCAATGATTCGTAGCCATTACTTTTGGGCACGGATAACCAGTCGCGCAGACGTTTGGGATTGGGTTGATACATATCTGTTACAATGGAATATGCTTGCCAGCATTCTTGCTTCTCCTTGTCTACAGGTGAGTCTAGAATGATACGGATGGCAAAAAGGTCATACACTCCTTCGAAAGGGCATTTCTGCTTCTTCATTTTTTGATAGATGGAGTGGATAGACTTTGTACGTCCTTTGATGTGGAAATGTAGTCCGGCGTCCTCTAGTTTTTTCTGCATCGGGGTGATAAAAGCTGCAATATACTTATCGCGGGATGCCTTTGTTTCGTTTAGTTTATCCTTAATATGGTAATAGACCTCTTTTTCTGTATATTTCAGGGAGAGGTCTTCCAGTTCCGATTTCAGCTTATATAACCCCAATTTATGGGCGAGGGGAGCATAGAGATATGCAGCCTCGTTGGCCACTTGTCGGCGGGCTTCGTCGTTCTTACTATCTTTAATCTGCCGCATGATATTCACACGGTCAGCAATCATTATCAGGATTACGCGCATATCTTCCGCAAAAGAGAGCAACAGATTGCGAAAGTTTTCCGATTCGATAGTCGGGCTTTTGGAATAAAGTTCATTTACGCGTATCAGTCCACGGATAATGCCGGCCACATCTTCACCGAAAGCAGCCTGCACCTCTTCGGGAGTACAAGCTCCGTTTCTCACACTTTCGTGCAACATAATACCCAGAATCGACGCCCGCTTCATTCCGATTTCTTCGGCAACGATAACGGCAGTCTGCATATCCTTAACCAGTGGATTTAATCCGAAAGTGTCGCGTTGAACCCGGTTATCCTTTATAGAGTTGATAAGATGTGTTTTCAGTTTTCTGCAGTCGCCCTTCTGTAATGTCTCACCGGTCAACTGTAATAATTTTCGGTAGAGAGAGAAGAGCAATTTCTTCTCTTCAGTAGTGAAAAATTCATCTCTTTCCATAATCGTCCATTTTTGTGGTGTAAAGGTAGTTTTTTTCTTCTTTTTCTTGATAGGGCTTGCAGTTTTTTTGTATTTTTGGCAATCAATTAATAAAAATAGATAATATGATAACACCGCAAGACAAAGAGTTGCTTACGCAAAAAGGTATCTCAGAAGAACAGATAGCCGAACAACTGGCTTGTTTCGAGAAAGGTTTTCCATATTTGAAGCTGGCTGCTGCCGCTTCTCTGGAAAAAGGAATTCTGGCTCCTGCAGCAGATGAGCAAAAGCTCTATCTCGATGCATGGGACGCTTATACCCGGACAGATAAGGTTGTAGTGAAGTTTGTTCCTGCATCAGGTGCAGCGAGCCGTATGTTCAAGAATTTGTTCGAATTTCTCGGAGCTGATTATGATGCCCCCGAAACTAAATTTGAAAAGACATTCTTTGAACAGATTGAAAAATTCGCTTTCTATGATGATTTGAATGCTGCCTGTGAGAAGATGTCTGGAAAAGATATTTCTGCGTTGGTGTCTGAAGGAAACTATAAAGCCGTAGTTGCTGCACTGCTTGAAGCAGCAGGATTGAATTACGGTGCATTGCCGAAAGGTCTGCTGAAATTCCACAGATATGAAGACGGTAACCGTACACCGCTGGAAGAACATCTTGTAGAGGGTGCGCTCTATGCAGCTAATAAGAATGGTAAAGTAAATGTGCATTTTACAGTTTCTCCCGAACACCGCCGTTTGTTTGAAGCATTGGTAGCAGATAAAGCGGCTGTTTATGCAAAGAAATACGGAGTAGATTATTATAATGTAACTTTCTCTGAGCAGAAACCGAGTACGGATACAATTGCTGCCGATATGGATAATCAACCTTTCCGTGATAATGGTAAGTTGCTGTTCCGTCCGGGCGGCCATGGTGCATTGATCGAAAATTTGAATGACCTGGATGCAGATGTGATCTTTATTAAGAATATCGATAATGTGGTGCCCGATAAGCTGAAAGGTGATACTGTGCTCTACAAAAAGTTGATTGCCGGAGTATTGGTTGCTTTGCAACAAAAGGCATTTGCTTATCTGGAACTTTTGGACAGTGGCAGATATACTCATGAACAGGTGATTGAAATACTGCAATTCCTGCAAAAGAAACTCTTCTGTAAGAACCCTGAAACCAAGAATCTGGAAGATGCCGAACTTGTACTTTATCTGAAAGAGAAGTTGAACCGTCCGATGCGTGTATGCGGTATGGTGAAGAATGTAGGCGAACCGGGTGGTGGTCCGTTCCTGGCATATAACAGTGACGGAACTATTTCTTTGCAAATTCTTGAAAGCTCTCAAATTGATATGGATGATCCGGAGAAAAAAGAAATGTTTGAGAAAGGAACGCACTTCAATCCTGTAGATCTGGTTTGTGCCGTACGTGATTATAAAGGCCATAAGTTTGACCTTGTAAACTTCGTAGATAAAGCTACCGGTTTTATTTCTTACAAATCGAAGAATGGTAAGGATCTTAAGGCACTGGAACTTCCCGGTTTGTGGAACGGTGCAATGAGTGACTGGAATACAGTATTTGTAGAGGTGCCTCTAAGTACATTCAATCCGGTGAAGACGGTGAATGATTTGCTGAGAGATCAACATCAAGAGGCCGTAAATTGAACTGTGTCAGCGAAGGGAACAAATAAAATATTAACTT
>ENA-UONZ01001155-UONZ01001155.1-human-gut-metagenome-genome-assembly--contig:-C93old-NODE-1155-length-32271-cov-58.396387_pt1 | contig 32271 bp, 20 predicted proteins | sample MGYA00242468_ERZ724015 | MGnify/ENA metagenome assembly ERZ724015
GCTGTTAATATCTCATTATGAATTGTCATATCTCATTATGAATTGTAATTTTACAAAATGATTTTACAAAAATCACAAATGCAAAACTCTCTCCTTTATCTCTTGAGTCCTGCCCTGATTCCAGAACTGCGTGCCGATGTAGCCGCAGGTGCGCCTTGCAACGTTCAGAGTGTTCTGATCTCTGTTGCCGCAGTTCGGACACTCCCATACAAGCTTGCCGTCATCTTCTACTATCTTTATCTCACCATCAAAACCGCACTTCTGACAGTAGTCGCTCTTTGTGTTAAGCTCGGCATACATGATGTTGTCGTAAATATGCTGCATAACTGCAAGAACAGCCTCTATGTTGTTCTGCATATTTGGCACTTCCACATAGCTGATAGCTCCTCCTGGTGAGAGAGCCTGGAACTGTGACTCAAAGGTGAGCTTGTCAAATGCGTCGATGTTCTCGGTAACATGGATATGATAGCTGTTTGTGATGTAGTTTCTGTCTGTTACACCCTCGATAACACCGAAACGCTTCTGCAAACATCTTGCAAATTTGTATGTTGTGGACTCCAATGGCGTGCCGTAAAGGCTGAAATCTATGTTTGTTTCTGCTCTCCACTTTGCGCAGGCGTCATTAAGGTGCTGCATTACTTCAAGTGCAAAAGGCGTTGCTGAAGGGTCTGTGTGTGACTTGCCCGTCATGTATCTTACGCATTCGCAAAGACCTGCATAGCCAAGTGATATGGTGGAATATCCGCCGAACAGGAGCTTGTCGATAGTTTCGCCCTTTTTAAGCCTTGCCAATGCACCGTTCTGCCAAAGGATAGGCGCAACGTCTGACGGAGTGCCTTTAAGTCTTTCGTGACGGAGCATAAGCGCACGTCTGCAAAGTTCAAGTCTTTCATCAAATATCTTCCAGAACTTATCCATATCCTTATATGACGAGCAGGCAACGTCCACAAGGTTTATTGTAACAACGCCCTGATTGAATCTGCCGTAATATTTAGGCTTGCCGTTTTCGTCAAGATATGTTGTAAGGAAGCTTCTGCAGCCCATGCAAGGGTAGCACTGACCATTTCCGTTCTTGTCTACCTTAAGCTCCTTCATTTTCTTTTCGCTTATATAGTCAGGCACCATTCTCTTTGCGGTACACTTTGCAGCAAGCTTTGTAAGCTCCCAATATTTTGAGCCTTCTCTTATGTTGTCCTCTTCAAGGACATATATTAGCTTAGGAAACGCAGGTGTTATATAGACGCCCTTTTCGTTCTTTACGCCTTGGATACGCTGTCTGAGCATTTCCTCTATGATAGCCGCAAGGTCATCTCTTGTCTGACCCTCAGGCACCTCGTCAAGGTACATGAAAACAGTAACGAAAGGTGCTTGACCATTTGTTGTCATAAGAGTGATGACCTGATACTGTATCATCTGAACGCCCTGAACTATCTCAGCCTTTACTCTCATTTCGGCTACCTTATTTATAGTATCCTCGTCGGCAGGGATATTAAGCTCTGCGAACTCCTTTTTTACCTCACGGCGGTATTTATCACGGGATATCTGAACGAACGGAGCAAGGTGGGAAAGTGTGATACTCTGTCCGCCATACTGTGAAGAAGCTATCTGAGCGATAGATTGTGTAGCGATATTGCAGGCTGTAGAGAAGCTGTGTGGCTTTTCTATCATGACTTCGCTTATGACAGTGCCGTTCTGGAGCATATCCTCAAGATTGACAAGACAGCAGTTGTGCATATGCTGAGCGAAATAATCGGCGTCGTGGAAATGTATCAGACCTTTTTCGTGAGCTTCAACTATATCGTCAGGAAGCAAAAATCTTCTTGTGATATCCTTGCTGACCTCGCCTGCCATATAATCCCTCTGAACTGAATTGACAGTAGGGTTCTTATTGGAATTTTCCTGCTTGACTTCCTCGTTCTCGAAGTTAAGAAGAGAAAGTATCTGCTTGTCAGTAGTATTAGCCTGTCTGACGATAGAACGCTCATAGCGGTAGGTGATATAATGCTTTGCCACTGTATACTTGCCGTGGCGCATGATATCGGCTTCCACCCAGTCCTGAATAGTTTCAACGTCCATAGCCCTATTCATTTCAGAGCATTTGTCCTCTATATTCTGTGCTATCTCTCCTATTTCTCCCTCAGAGAGCCTATCCTTTTCCTCCACAGTGATATTAGCTTTCGCAACGGCATTTTCTATCTTTTCCTTATCGAACGTATTCTCAGCGCCGCTTCTTTTTATTATCTTCACCTATACTCTTCCTTTCATTCTATCCTGCTCAACCACTATATATTGTGGTTGACTTCTTTTATTACAACATAATATTGAACATTTACTATTATACCACAATCAGAATATAAGTCAAGGGCATAGAATGATAAATAATCTACAAAAATTCCGGTTAAAAACAGAGCAGTTTGCCGAAAAAGTATTACAAATGATTACAAACACTTGATTGACAAAAAGTGTGAAAAACAATGGCATTTAAAGGGTGGATAAAGGTGTGAAGCTACAAGAAACGATGTGAACATTCTGTAAAATAAGTGGAGAAATTCAATTAACTTGTTGACAAGGGTGCTTGCATATGATATAATATTAGAGTTGAATGCGCCAGTAGCTCAGCTGGATAGAGTGACTGGCTACGAACCAGTAGGTCGGGGGTTCGAGTCCCTTCTGGCGCACCAATCATTTTTGATACTCACAAAGGAAAATCCACAGGATATAAAAATGTGGACTTTCCTCAGCAAGTATCTTTAAGTATCCTTGCTGAGCATATATGAAAGCTTGTAGTAACAAGCTAGGATATGTTTTGTGACATTTGTTTCGTTTCGCTCTCAGACCTTGTCAAGGCAGCTGCACATTGTGGAGCTTGGGCGAATCATCTGATGTTAATCCATAGTGGCGTCGGCACATAGGCTTGCAGTTAGCTTAACTGTTACTGGCTGGCTCGTGTTCATGTTCTGAAATGTTAAGAATGCCTGATCGGCGTGATTGAACAGTAACGAACGTCATGGCTCAAAGCGACTTAAAGACAACTCAATGTCTTGTTGTGCTTGTGTTTCACATCAGTTGACCTCATCTCAATCTTATTTGAGGACTTACGATATTCGATTTTCAAGCTGCATTTTTGATGAGTTGAATCAGCAGCTAAAAGCAAAAAGAGCTTTCCAGATGTTTGACATCGTGAAAAGCCCTTGACAATCTATTTCCAACGTGCTATAATAGAGCACGAGGATAGCATTCTCTGAAAGCTCACAGTTGCCTCTTACATCTGTGCTGCTGGGCTTATAATCTCTTGGCGGAGGTTATAAGCCTTAGAGGGTGCAATTTTTTATGCCCTCTAAATTTCCTCTATACATTAATTATACCACCATTTTGTCAATTTGTCAATACTTTTGCGGAAATTAATGGCGAAAAATATATATTTTATATATAAATGCAAAATGACCCCTAGTGTGTCACCGTGACACACTAGGGGCTAATATATTATCGTAGATATTCTTGTGCAAGTGCAGTATGATTTTCATTTTTCTCAAATGTGAAATCATATTTATCATTGGCAACATCCATGTGTACTGTTATGTCTGATCCGTCATAATCCTCTGGCAATCTATAAACATAGCTAAACTCGGTGCTTTCAAGTGGCTCTAAATCATAATCTTCACGAATTTCATGATAACAGTTAACAATATTATCGTTCTCCAAAACAAATGCAATGCCGCTATCATAGCCACCATTGTCATATATATCTAAATCATATTCATATTTATCCTGATATATAGCTTTACTTGATATTCTGTCTTTAAGAATGATAGATTTTGTTTCAAGGTTTTTATACTCCAAGTCAACAATGAGGTAACTCTTGCCTGTTTCTTCTTTATCATCATTTGTGAAAAAAACATACTTGTATGTTGGAACAGAAAGCGTGTATTCATCATCAACAGTGTATTTGTTGCCTGATTTGCCTTGAATATAGGCTGTATCAGTTCCCACGTCAGTGCCGCCCTCAGTATTAGGGTTTTCACTGCATGATACCAATGAGAGCATTAATGCCGCCAAAAATACAGAAACACATTTCTTCATAAACAACTTCTCCTTTATAATCCTATTTTTATATATTATACCGCAAAAACATATATTTGTCAACAAGTGCATTGATATAAAGATATAGAACGCCCTAATGTGTCACGGTGACACACCAGGACGTTCTTTACTAAAATAGTTAAGTTTTGAGTATTTATGTGTTAAACTCATATTTTTTATTTTATATTTATAGAAATAAAGATAAAAGATAATATGTTTTTTGTCTTTTTTATAGTGAAAAAAACTTTTTTTAGAATTGTTAGTGAAAAATTTGACTTTTATTTTTTGGTGTGATATAATAAAATTTTCGCCCAAAGTGGAAATTTAGTGAAAAATGGTCGATTTATCACATTTTTTCTGAAAATAATAAAAAATCGGTTTTTGTTCGTATATGCGTTTGACGGCAAGAAAATTTTGTGGTATAATATTACTTGGATGAGGAAATAAAAAGCAGACCTGCTTTCAGATATTAAAGGAAAGGAGGTAATTGCCAAGTGGATGTACCAATTTTAGCACTGACCATTTTGCTTGTTTGGGTTTTGGGCAACATTATAAAAGAGCAAAAAAAATAACCGTGCTAGCCTGTCAAACTAAACGGTTATTTTAAATAATCACAGACAACCAACTTAGTAAGTTGCGTTGCCTCATCTATGTTTAATATAGCACAATTTGAGTTGATTGTCAACATTGTTAAGACTTCTCAGGGCGTTTATGCTCTGGGAGGTCTTTTTATTTATGTTATGTACAATGTGAAAAATTATGAATGTGTCACGGTGACACATTCATATCTTTCATGTAATCTTCAATAGTGTTAGCAACGTTAAGCTTCTCTTGAAATGTTAAGTGAGTGTAGATATCGCTCGTCACTGCCAAACTGCTGTGTCCAAGCCATGCAGATACGGCTTTCATGGGAACGCCATGCTGAACGAGCAGGGAAGCGCAAGTGTGGCGAAGATCGTGAAAGCGGCATCTGAGTTGCATTTCGTTCATTAGTCTGATGTAACGGACAGAAAGTTCATCAGGCTGTATAAGAATGCCCTTGCTATCAACGCATATGTATTGTAAATATTGCCGTGAATAGCTGCTCCTATTAGCTGCATAAGACAAGCACTGCTTGTGTTTGAGCCATTTCAAGTAGCTGTATACACTGTCAGGCAGCGGAAGTGTGCGGCGGCTTGACCTTGTTTTAGGCACGTCAGAAAATATAAGCGTAGTTTTATGGTTTTTGACGCATTTGACCACAGTATGTTGAATGCACATAGTGCGCTGCTCAAAATTGATATCCGACCAACGCAGCCCCAGAACTTCACTGCGCCTAAGCCCCATTGTTCCTGCTATAAACACAGGTGTGTAAATTGCAGTGTGTTTTATTTTGCTGAGAACAAGATCAAATTGCTCTGTGTTGAGAAAGTTTCCACAGAACTTGTTACAGGAGGGAAGTTCTGCAAGAAGTGTGGCATTTTGGTCTGTCAATCCGTTCTTTACGGCAAATTTCAGTGCCATCTTGATGTTTGAATGATGTTTCCTGATGGTTGAGCCTGATAAGCCTGATTGAAGCTTTGTGAAATAATATTCTTCAAGCACTGCTGGCGTGAGCTGAGAAAGCATTGTACCCTTGCTGCGAAAATACGGCACAAGGTGGTGATTGACCTGGGTGCAGTAAGCTTCATATGTGTTGGCTTTTACAGACATTTTTTTGTTGTGCAGCCACGTTTCAAGCAGATCGGCGAACGGAGTGTCACTAGCTTTTTTAGCCGACAACTTGTCTTTAAGCTGTTGGTTTTCTCCTGCAAGCTGTATCACAAGTTTTTCAAGTTTTGTTTTTTCGTCAATTAGTTCTTCGATAGTCATAATGATCCCCTTTTTTTGATATAATAAATTAATTATATTACAAAAACAGGCATTTTGACAGCTTGAATTGATATCTGTCTGAAAGAAAAAAGCGAATTTCACATAAAAAAACAAATACTCATCAATAACTTTGATAATAACTAAGTATATAAACCAAAATCAATTATTTGATTTCAGACAGATAATCAAGAATGGGTCAGTTATAGACAGTTCATTTTACCCACTACCCCTTTTTAAGAAAAAAATCTCCGAAAGCCGCATTTTTTTCTTAAAACCTATTGACAAATCCGATTTTTTGTTATACAATGAACTTGTGTTTTTGATGGTTGTGTTCATTGTATAGCAATGAATGCCCTGCCTCCTGCTCGAGCGGCGGGAGGCTTTTTTTATTCTGCTGTGAGGAACATATATGCAGACAGTATATGTGTTGTCTGTAAAATCACCTACACGAGTTCTGATTTTCTTCTTACGAATGAATTTGCCTTTTACAAGCTTTTCTATCGTCCTGAGAACGTCCTGACGGCTCATGCCAAGAAGCTTAGATAGATCATTATAGCTTTGGAAAAAACTCTTGTGCGAGCTGTCAGCCAGCTTACAGCACACTGCATAAACTCTGAATTCATTTCCATTCAATCTGCTCATAAGCTTTTTATCGATGGTAAAATATTTAGAAGCTGTAGATACGGCTTCAATAGTGTATGTATATGTGCCAAGCTTTCCAGGAGCATTTGTCTGGCGCTTCTGTGACTTGATAAATCCACTCTTGAGCAGTGAGCTTGCCGCACGCTTAACGGTGGATACTGAAAAGCCGCATAGTGACACAAGAGTTGTCTGCTTGACTGTGATCTCATAGCCAAGCAGATTTCTTTTTGTATTCTTGTGGATAAGACTATAGAATACACAGGCAAGCTTCAAGTCTGATGCCTGTGTAAAACGTGTAACAAAGCTGTTAGGTATTCGCATTTTTCAATTCCTCATTATTAATGTATTGTTCCAGTGCCGCCCATTCATCGACAACAAAATTGCTGCGTATATCAGGACGTTTCTGTATTTTCTTTATGTAGCCCCTTGCAGCGGCATAGTTTTTCTTTTCAATAAGGCTGCTAAGCTCATCTCCTGCAAGTCCATTGACCTTATAGAGCAGTGCAGATATATCTACATATGGGAGTTCGCTTTGAGAAGCAGGGAAGTCATCGGGGAGATAAAGCTCGTCTGTGCTTTCATCAAAGCCGTCCTCGTCATCCTGAAAGTCATTGTCAGAATAAGCCTGGGCAAATATTTTTCGTGCTTCATTATCACGAAATTCTTTTAGCTGTTGGATATGCTGCTGATACTCTATGACCTGACGCTGCGCCTGACTTGCCTGTTTTTCAAGATCCAATGCAGTCTTATACACAAGCTCAGAAACTGCTCCGCCTGCAGCTTTTATTTTCTCAATATCATTAAGCTGCATATAGTATTTGTTCATAGCACTTTCTGCATTATTTTTCAGCTTATCAAGTCTATACTGATTGCCTATAACGCCCAAACTGTCCCAAAGCTCATCATATGGGTAAAGCACAGCAGAGAGGTCTATGTTATGGTTTCTTATAGGCAGATTTTCGACAGGTATTCTTGGCGGCTTATTCTCGATAAGGTGATAAGGCGTGATATTAGTTCGTATTGGCTCACAACGCATTTTCTTAACTATGGCAGTGCCAAAAGGAAGCTTAGACAGCTGTGTGGTATCGAGCAGAGCCTTGCGGTCAACGTGTTCGCCTTGGTGATCGATAAAGCCATATAGGCTGCCGCTGAATGTAAGATAGTTTACGGTCTCGTTTCCTATCATTTCGGAAAACGCCTTGTTAGTGTTTCCGTTAAGAGAGAGTATGTATATCTGAATATTGCAAGCGCCCTTTATGCCGTCCTCTTCTTTATCATACTTCTTGAGCTGACCATAGTCCTGCAGAAAGAGATTGAACAGAATGTTAGCTCCTGGAGAAGCGTTCATTTTGCTGCTGAGGTCAGGAAGCTTTGTCATTTGACCAAACTCATCGTAGATATACTCTATTTTTCGTGGCAATTTGCCGCCCTGGTATTTTCTTGCCTGCTTTGCAAGGTACATAAAGGATTGGTCTGCAAACATTGAAGCTATTACATAACGTGATTTTTCTTCATACGGCACAAGCATATATATTATGCAAGGCTGATCTTCATTGATAAGGTCAGCAAAGTTTATTTCATTTTTAGATGTCAGCTTTTGAACGCCCATATCCGTCATGAATATCTCAAGGTCTGCAGAGAGGACAGTGTATATTGATGAACGTGTGTCGCCCTGGGAGAACTTTGACGTTGAATAGGATGTTCTTGCAAGACAGCCCACAGGCAGCGCATTGAACAGCTCATCGAGAGCATTGACCATTTTCTTATTGCCGCTTTCGTCCTCGATCACCGTATTGTATACGCCAAATTCAGTAAAGAATGTTGTTATGCTGTACATATTAACGTTTGACATATCACCTTTTTCATAGCCTTTATCAAGAAAATAGTATATCAGGGCGCTTAAAAGTGACCTTGCAGAGTCTGTCCATATTGCTTCACTTTGTACATCGTCTGTAAGACAGTGGGCAAACGAGCTGACAAGCTTAGAAGTTTGTGAAAGATCGTTGCTTCCGCTCCGTTTTGCAGCGAGATATTCGTCAATGATAAGTTGTAGAGGATTCCAACAATCAGATCGGTCTGTATCGATAAGATTAAGAGTGACTATCTTATATCCGTTATTTGCAAAATCTTCATATGTCAGTTCAAGCAACTCGCCTTTCATATCGTTTATGATAAGCGAGGGCTTATTTTTTGAGTTAGCCATAAGCCGCATACTTGGCAGCACATAGCATTCGCCTTTACCTGAACGAGGAGCGCCTACTATCATTGTGTTGTATGTACCAGTTTCAACATAGTACATACCATTGCTTTCACCAATGAGCATACCTGCTTGTTCCGCTGACTTTATATTATCCATAGGGACTGCTTGAAAGTGTTCAAGAAGCTCATTATCTTCCATGAATTTATTATCACCCTTGATGTCCTTGCTGTCATTCTTCATACGCCACAGAGTATGGAGCTTTACTGTTATACACAAGCCTACTACCATTGCCAGGATAATTTCAAAAATGAACATCATAAATCCTGACGGAACAATGATATTCCACGGCATAAAGTGAGTGCTTGTGTATTCACCAGAGCGTCCGTTAAGGCTTACCCTGCGCATACTTTTAAAGATGTAAATAAAAATGCTGTTAAAGATCACGTATAGTATCGATGTAGCTATTGCAAATTGTTTTATTCTGACATTTCGGCGGTCTTTGTCTTTTTCAATAGGTGTTTTATTCACCGCATTTAAAATACGCATAGCAAGATCATAGATCCAGCCAAATACAAAAAGAATTTTTGCGATGATAAGATTTTTTATGCGCTTAAGTTTTTCAAGATCCATATTAGTTCCCCTTTATAGGCTATGATATTGTTCTTTTGCTTTCGCCATTTCCTGCTCAATCTCAAATTCTCTCATAAGACGTGCGGTTTTTGCTTCCTCAGATTTAATGGCGTTGCGCAGCATACTTGATGATTTATGAAGAAGTGTCCTCTGCGCCTGCATACAGCCTGCTAGTCTGAATTCAAATGGTATATCCGCTTTTTTACCGCTTATTATCTTTTTAGCAGTGTCATTGCCTGAGCGTGCTGACTTTCTCAGCCATTGATATGCTGCTTTCTTTTGACCGTCACGAAGCAGCATTAAACCATAAGCGAGCTGTCCACTGTTGTTGCCGTTTAAAGCGCTCTGACGGAAGCACTTTTCAGCCATTTCGTTTTTATTTTCAGACAGATACACTTTTCCAAGAATATACTGTGCATTTGGATCGTTGTATTCAAACGCAGAACGCTTAAGGTATTCTTTAGCTTTTGTATTATTGAATGAGCTATAGTATTTGCCTAGAGTGTATATCACAGGCTCAAAGTCCTTATCGGCGGCTGATGAAAGGTAGCGTATTCCTTTTGAAACTTCTGCTGATTTTCTGCTATCAAGAAGAATTTTCCCTGCAGCATACATTCCAGGTATGCTATCTTTGTCAGCGGCATTCGTGAAATACTGCAATGCTTTTCGTCTGTTATTTTCAGACAAATACAGCTTGCCGAGGCGATAAGCTGCTATACCCATAGTATCGTCTTTGTGATCGGCAGCTTGAAGAAGGTATTTCTCAGCCTGGGTATTATCGTTAAATTGCTCCTGATAGAGTTTCCCGAGAGTGTATGCTGCATAGTAATTATCTTTTGCTGCTGAACGTTCTAAGTATGATGTCGCCTTGTCATATCTCTCTTGTGAAAGATACAGCTTGCCAAGACTATATTCACACAATCCTGCTTTATCCTGTGTGTTTTCAGCACCATTTATAAGAACTTTTTCAGCCTTTTGAAGATCTTTTTTGCTGTCGCTCTGATAGAGCTTACCGAGCATATATTGTGCTTTATAGTTATTGGAGTCCGCCGAGAGCAGCAGATATTTTTCAGCACATTCAAGGTCTATATCCGTTCCTTTGCCATTCAGATACATCATACCTATCTTGTAGCTGATATTATCGTCATGGTTTTTAGTGAATACTTTCTCTAAACCTGTTAAAGCTTCAGCGTAAAAATTATGCGCACTTGATAGGTCTTTTTCTACTCCTTGACCCAGTTCATAAGCTTGTCCTACGGCATAACTTGCGAAGGGCATTCCGCCTTTGCTGCTTAGTGAGCGCATATAATAGTCAAATGCTTTGGCATAGTCTGTTTCAACACCAGAGCCGTATTTGTATATGTTTCCGAGAGCAAAATAAGCATATTTATTTTCAGACAGCTTATAATGCTCTATGGCTGAGTTATAGTCCTGAGTAACGCCAAGACCATATTCATACATTTTACCTATGCGATAGTTGAGATAGGACTTTGTCCAATTATCACGTTTGTCATCACTCATGCTTACTATGGACAGCAGCTTGTGAAAATCTTCAAAGGCTTTGCTGTAATATTGCTGACTTAGTGTATCGCCGTCATTGGATTTTAGCATTTGGCTGTCATAAAGCTTGCCTATGTCATATGTTGCGAGAATATTTCCGCTTTTGCTTTCTATTGAGAGTATTTCAAAAGCTTTTTCGGGGTCTTTCTTTATGACTGCTGATTTGTTCTGTTCATTTCCGTACATATAGTCGAGGGCAAGCTTATAGTTCTTGCTCCAATCTATGCGTAGACGTTCCACTGCCTGATGGCTTTTATCATTTTCAGACAGATACGCTTCAGGCTCTTGCGGAAAAATATCCGTGCTGTAGTCAGGAGCATTTGGTTCATACAACTCATCATAATTTCTTGAAGATAGGTACATTTCCAAATCATCAGGGATATCAGAGTTTTCTAAAGAGTCATAAGGCATAGCATCCTCTAAATCATCGTTTTTATTTTCAGACAGATACACTTTTGATTTCTGCGAGGAAATACCGTTGTTGTAGTCAGGCTCATTTTTCTCAGAAAAGCTTTCGCTTTCTTTTTCAGACAGATACATTTTCGGCTCTGGGATGTTGTTGTCGATCTGTATGTTCTTGTCCTTTATCATATAGTATTCTCGGCAGATGTTCAGAAACGAATTGCCGACACGTGAATAAAATCCGTCTTTGCCGTCTCCGTTTTTGCCATTAAGCTCGTTTTCTTTATAATTTGCCCACCTTGAATTTTGTCCGTACCTTTTGCGAAACAACGTTGCTTGTATTTCGTCAAGCTTATGGAGATATGTGTCGAACATAATACTTAATGTGGGATTTTCAGATATTACAGACCGTATGCAGCTCTGAATTTCGTTTTTTATGGGTTCACTTTGTTTTGCATACCACCACTGATTGCCGCTGTTTTTTAGGTCATCAGGAAGCTTGTCGATAAGTGCGTTTATTTTTTGAATACTTCCTGCAAATTCACTTTTGATGCTCGGAGCAAGTACATCTCTTTGAAATCTTGTAAGCTCTTGTGCTGCTATGCTCTTGTCAATGCAGTGTGTCATTACTCTTTTTAGTTCGTCTAATGCTGCCTGCTCAACCTTGTCTTGACCTCTGTTCTTGTATGTAATGCGTCTGTCCTCAAGTCTGTGATATTCCACAAGCTGATAATGTATGTGCACGTTGCCTGTGTTTACATGGATAGCACCTACCCAGTAACAGTTGTTGGCGTCAAGCTTTTGCGATTTATCTATCATAGCGTTAATGCCTTTTCGTGCAGCGTCCACAAGTGCTTGTCTGTCTAGCATATTCCCTACAATGAAATCATTTTTTCGCAGATATGCATTATCAAATGATATAACACCTGCATACTTAGGGCAGCCCTCTGAACGGCTTGCTCGTTCCTGCTGTCGTATCTTATCCAGATCAGCGGCGGTCAAATTATCTTTAGTGCTTGTAAACGCTCCATAGGATCGTTCTTTTTTTATATCCTGTGCCTGACTCTTTTCGTTTGGTATGAACTCCGAATATACATATTCCATTTCATCAGCGTGCTTGCTGGGTTCGAAAGCCTCTGGACGCAGCATATAACTGAGAAAGTCAAACAGCACAGTGCCGCCGTCACCGCTTATACGCCAGCTGTACACGAATTCGCATTTATGAAATATATTTGGGGTCATTCAGTGTCATTCTCCTCATTGTCTTGATCTTGCAGTGCCGAAACACCTTTGTCAATCGATCGCCGGTGCACAAGTTGCTGATAATTTTCAGCAGACTTATTAAGCACGTCATGAGGCTTGCTGTCTGTCAGTCGCTTGTCTGCCGATTGGTATTCCTGCACCTCGTAAAAATGCAGGAGCGTGTTGACTCCGTCACGCTCCTGATATATCATACTCTCGCTTTCTCGTGCGATCATCAGCAGTTTATCTACATTTGCTGCGATCTCTCTCAGCTGTGTATCATCGGCGGTTTTATCGTGGTCACTATTGTATGCGTCATTTATCAATGCCGTCACACAGCCGCTCGTTGTTGTAATTCCTCGCAAGCGTTGTATCTCTTGCATTTTTTGAAAATTTTCTTCTGTAAGTGTAATTAATTTTTTTACAGGCATTTTTATCAGTCCTTTTCTGATTTTGAATTTAATTTCTATTACTCTAAGTTAAAATCGGTTGCTCAAGAGCATAAAGGCGTGACCCCCACGCCGTTTGTAAACCTCGGTAAAACCGAGGTTTAAAGTGTGCTGCCATGACCCCCATGCAACTTATAAGTATATCTTTTTGATATACGTTTTTTGGTAGACATTTCAATTATATATCCTTTTTATATCCGCTTTTTTGCTTGATATATCTTTTGGATATATTAAATATCCCTTATTATGTAAAAGTATATCTAAAGTATATACTTTTACTGCTGTAATAATTTGTATATATTTCTATTGTGTAAACAAAACCGCCCTGTTTATGAATTATCTTTGTCTGAAATTTCGAGTATCCGCAAAATTTCATCATTTGTAATTGAGTTTTCTTCAGAATTTTTAAGCGTTTCTGTAAGCAGATTTTCGATTTTTTCTGTTGTACTCATCATTTTTTGTGCTGCAATATACACATTATTTATCGTTGTTTTTGCTCCCTCAGATAAGCGTTCAAGCTCGCTGTTTACAAGCGAGCGGACGATAGCAGGGAGTATGTTTATAACAAAATCGTCCTTGTATTTGACATAGTCAGAAATGATTTTATTATAAAGGGTGTTTTGCGAAACACCCTCTTGTTTGGCTATTTTGTCTATTTCGCTTATGACCTGTGGAGAGATATTTCTTATTTTTATATCCATTTTTAATTATTCCCCTCGTAAATTCTGTTGTAATAATCAGCTTCATCACCATATTTTTTTGCTATCTCTTTGCTGTTGCCCTTGAACACGTTAGGGAGAATTTGCGGTATGGTGTAAAGGAAAAAGCCTTGCTCAGGTGTCCACTTATTTAATTCAAAGTAATATGGTTTACGTCCTTCTTCTTTTATATATACAGCAGTGAAATTCTTGTCTGCAAACCTGATCTCTTCAATGCTGTTATATTGGAAGTGGAAATCCTCTTTTTTATCTTTATAGTAAGCAAGCTGCAGTTCATGTTCTGTTGCCTTTATATAAAGAAAATGCCTTGGATATTTCACAAACATCTTTCCTGTTATCATTGCGATAAACACAAAAAGTGCTGTCAGAAAATAAAAAAGCAGTGCTGCTTTTGCAAAAAGTGCAGATAAAAAATACATTACCAATGCACAAAAAACTGCAATTATTACAGTATATTTTATCTTGTTAGCTCTCGCTTTTTGAACTTGAAACTCATCATCAAAAGACCTGTTTTCATCATTGACGGGATACTCAAAAAGTATGTTTTCCATAGCGCTTTACCTCACTTGTTCTGTGACGAGATGGTTATATCACTGCTGCATATTTTCACGTTATTATCTTTAAAAGTCCTCAGTTCTCCCTTAACTACTATCACGCTGCCTTTGCGCAAATGATTTCTTGTAAAGGAAATTGTGCTTTCCTCATTAACGTATACAGTGAAAACATCGTTAAAGCTCTGCTCGCCTTTTTTAGCCTTTCTAGGCACTGCGATAAGAAATTCGATAGCATAGGCACTTAGGTTTTTTATATCAGAAACGATAAAACCTATTACTCTTACTTTGTTTGAAGAATTATTAAAAGTCATTCTGATTACCTCTTTTCATTATTGGCTAACTGTTATCATACAGCTTGCCTTTAAGCCCTTATCTTCTGTTGTTGCGGTTATGATAGCTTTGCCTTTTGATACGGCTGTTACATTGCCGTTGCTGTCAACTGTTGCAATATCAGGACGGTTACTCTCCCATTTTACGTTCTTATTAATGGCATTGTCAGGCTCGATCTCTGCACGAAGCTGAGTGCGTCCTCCCACTTTAAGCTGAACGTCATTATACTCAAAATCTGTAGCAAGCTTTATAGAATAGACTCTAGGCTGCGTTGTTGTAGTTGTTACTTGCTCTGTCGGCTTTGCAGATGGAGCAAGTGTTTGAGCAGGCTCACTATGTGTTGCGCCAGTAGTCTGTTCTGGGGCATATGCAGGCTCATCATATCGTCTTGTCTCCTGCGGTCTTGTGTTGTTTTCTGCTGTTGCAGCTTGATGTTTGGTTGAAGTAGTTGTGCTTGTTTGTGACTCTTCTGCCGCCTTTTCGCTGACGTTATGTGTTGTTTGTGATGTAGCCTTTGTAGTCACAGCGACAGCTTGTGCTGTTGTGGTTTTTGGCTTTGTTGTGCTTGAAATACTGCTTGCTGTACTCGTTTGTGTACGGCTTTCAGTATTGCCTGGGACGATTTTTATTGCACTTTTCTGCATATCTTTTCGGTCAATAGTTATCGTTCTAATGTACCCTTTTCCTTTCTCAGTGTGTGCAGGTATCTTCTCTCCAAATTCATCATATGCGTCTGCATATTTTGTATCTGGCAGAGCAGATCTGACAACAACACGCATTATCTTGAAGTCGGACGGAGGGTCTTTCACTGTTACTTTTCTTGAATAATCATCATATTTTTCGCTGACTGTGAACTTATACTCTGTTAGAACATCATCAAATCTTATCGTCTTAATTTCGGGATATGTTGCCCTAGTATCACTGCTAGAAAGGCGGCATTTTAAAACGAATTCGCAAATATTATCGTGGTAAGAAGCGTCTGTTATCTTTATATTGTAGCAATTAAGAGTTAGCGTCTGATTATAATTATCGCTTTTGCTTTTGTATGTAATTGATTGCATCCATCTGTTCGACGTGAGAAAAAATGCTGCTAACAACACTGTCACAACAGTAAATATTATATATATTTTACTGCTGCTTTTAGGACTTACTACTTTCATCGTGCCGCCTCCGTTCCTGCAGCTTGAAGAAGTTCTTTGATAAGATTATCCACCATTTGAACTATAACTGCGTCAATATAATGACTTATGTTTTGCTCCATTCTAAGGTAGGAATATGTTTCTGCAAGGAAGCATTTCCTGAAATAATCAGCGTCCATTTTTCTCAACATAAGTCCATATTCCTGCTTAGAATATTCGTTGTAATAGTGTGAAAAGCAGTTGTGGATTATCTCTATTCTGTCCTCTGCATTGCCCATATAAAGGAGCTGTCTTGCGACAACAATTCTTCTGCAATGCAGCTTGTCCCTGCCTGCTCCTAATGACAACAGCATTTGACCAGGCTCAAATGCTGTGCTTTCTTTAAGCTCGGCATATGAGAATTGCGGAAAGGCTTGGTGCAATATCTCAATGCTTTCAGGCGATTGTTTAAGCACCAATCGGTATTGAACTAGGGAGAAAATGACTTTTATAGAGCCTGCTGCTGTGATATTTCCGTCAGGAATAAAGTCTAATATTGATTGAGTTGCAAACCATAATCCTGCAAAATATTTTCTTGTGCGGCGAACAAGTTTTTCAATAAACTCTGTTACCTGTGGATATTTCACTGAGATAAATCTGTGAGCTTCGTCAATAAGACACACAACATTTCTTTTATCCCATGGATTGATAAGGTTTTGATTGTAGCCTATGTTTTTGCATATCGTTGACCACATAATAGTGAGAATATTAAAAAGCTGAGCGTTGTATACATTCTCAGCCATTTCACTTATGCTCTTAACATCAAAGATTATCAGGTTATTGCTTTTTACATCAACATTAGTCGCTCCGTCAAACATTCCTGCATATGCACCTTTACCGCAAAGCTGTTTTATATACACCTGAATATTGCTGTACGCTTCATATTTTCTTTCTGGCATACCTGTTCTGTTGCAAAGCTTTTCGTGAAGCTTGTTGTTTACATCTGTAAAAGACGGAAACTGTTTCGGATCAAGATATGTAACATCTGTTTCAGGAAAAATACCCTTGTCCGACAGACATTCAGTTACAAGATCCATGAAGATTTCCATAGTGTACATATCTATTTCTGGCATATACATTGACATAAATGTGCGTATTCTTGACATTTCAGAAGCAAAATTTTCTCTTGCTTCGTCCTCTGGTGATATCTCATCATCAACTCGTGAGTCTACAACTTTACATATTTGCAGAGGATTTATCCTTGAATTGCTGTTTATCTTTATGGTTTGACCATCATAGACCTTTGCCATAGGCTGATACTCGCTTTCGATATCAAGTACCATTACTTTATTGCCTATAAGCAACTGATCTTCAAGCATTGATTTCAGCGTTACTGATTTACCGCCGCCTTTAAGTCCTATTGCCAAAAGGTCAAAGGAATTACGACTTTTAGTCCGTTTAAAGGTATTGAGAATATTAAGACCGCCTGTTTCCGTGAAGCCAAAGAAAAGCCCTGTATCGTCTATATGTGATTGATAGTAAAACGGAAACTGACGTGACAAGGTATCAAACACTGGGAAAGGTGTTTTTATCGTGTTGCTTTTATCAATAGTGGTTAAAAACTCATGCTGCATTATATTTGTTGGAACATACGCCGCCAAACCGCTGAGTTCAAGCTCGTGGATCAGTTCCTGTGTCCGTTTATTGAGTGAGCTTAGATCGGTATCACTTACAATAAATCTGAGTGTTACATAGTATATCTGTTCATTGCCGTTTTTTATGTTCTGGTATATCATTTCAAGCTTCTGATATTCAGTGCTTGTATCGAGCTTTTCTGTGGCGTCCTGAATTATACCTCCTCGTGACTCTAACTCTCGCAGGGAAGAACTAAGTTCATCTAATACAGTTTCTTTATCAGCCACATTAACGTCCCATACTATCGTATCATTCGATTGTGTAACTATCTGAGCAAGTCTAAGGTCATCTATCTCAGCTGCATAATCGTACACTACCACTGTCTGAGCAAACACATCATTTATCTTGTAATAGTTTGGCTTAAATATTATTGTTTCAGGCAGGATAGTTTCATTAAGATCTCCATTTTCGGACAACTGCTGATTTTCTGTATTCAGACAGATAAGCTTATTGAGCGTAACGATTATTTCTTCGGTTGAACACCATGATACATCAACATCTCTCATGTGGCTTATAAACCTCTGAGCGCCAGTATATATTTTCTTCTCGTCATCAGAATAGATAAAAAGATAAGCCATTCGGTCATAATGGCTTACCTCAAAATCTTCAAATATATCATGCTGTTCGTTGAGCAGATATTCTGAATACCTATTGATGCTTTTTTGCATTTTATACTTTATATAGGCTTTCTGATTAGCAAGATACGGGGTCTTTGAAGTGAAAACGTATTTGTGATCAGTGCCTATAGATAAAGTTGCCTTGGCAAAATTATTGAAAACTGTATTGCGGTCATAATCGTTAAGATCGAATATATCCATGCCTGATACGGCAAGAACACCCATTTTAAGTGATTTTCCTTTGACCTTAAGCGTCACAATGCCGTTTTCAATGCTTTCAAATGAAAGGCGTGACATTATACTCGATTGGTCTTCGGCAGCTTTCTTATGTGCTTTTCTTTTTGAAAAACCTTTACCATTGACCTTGTTATTCGTGCTTTTCGGCGTCGATGATCTCCTCATCATTGATCTCTCCTCCTTGGTGCTTGTGCAGAGTTTTATTTGTCATTAGGAAACTGAGCCACTCAAGCCATGCTTCAGCAAAGCTTTTGCATGGATCAGAGGGGCTTTTTTCGCTCATTATGAGAAATATCACACTACAGAATATGATAAATGGAATGCCTAGTTTGGGACTTACCATGATATTGGCTAACTGTGATGACACCATTAGCGTTACTATCAATCCGATTATTTTTGTAAGGTTGATATGGCGGAAGATACGCTGTTCCGCTTTTGTCTTTTTAGGTACTACTCCCATATGTTACTTGCCTCCCTTGTCCTTAAATCCATTTCCTTTTGATGTGTCGGATTTGCTGTTATTATTGTTTGTTGCAGCTTTTGAAACGTCAAAGCCACTGCCACGGGCAGGCTGAGATGTGCCGTTATTATTGCTGTTATTGTTGCTGTTTCCACTGTTGTTATCGGCTCTTGCGTCAGTTCCATTTGTGCCGTCTTTGCCTGCTGCGCCTTGCGCACCTCTGTCGCCTTTAGCTCCATTCATGCCGTTAGTGCCATTTAAGCCGTCCTTTCCGTCAGCACCCTTTGAAGCGCTGCCTGCGCCGCCTGATGAAAAGCCCTCTCCTACAGACTCTTTTACGTTATTGGCAATGTTGTCTTTTGCATTTGAGAATGTATCTTTTATTGAGCCTGGATTTGTTGCTGCATAAGCTGCCTTTGCGCCTGCATTAGTATGACCGAAAGCTCCACCGACAGCGCCTGTTACAGTTCCTGCTGCTGCGCCGCCTATAGCTTTTCCTATCTTGCCAGGGGTAGTATCACCGCCGTGTATACCACCATATACGCCGCCTGCAAAGCCTTTTACTGCTCCTGCTGCGCTGCTTGCGGTATGCTTTGCAACACTTCCTGCCCCATGTACAACGCTGCTTCCTGCACGAGCAAGTCCCATTGTGGCATAACTGCTCATTTGCATTGATTGGTTGATAGCCATCATTGTGGCTGCACCTGACTTAACGCCTGCATCAATGCCGAACAGCTTAGTCAGTATCTCAGGTCCGTCTATAACAAATTTTGCTCCTGCGATTATGACTATAAGCATTACGGCAAAATTATCTCCATAATCAGAAGATTTTACACCCCATATAACGGAAATATATATCCTTATGAGAATGACAACTATCATAAGAACAATATTTGAGAGAAGCATATTTTGTATAGCTTTTTTTGCACGTCCTGAGCCATTAAGATCAGTTGCTATTATAAAAGGTGTTATGAGCTGTGAGAACATTATCTCAAAAAGGGTAGTTGCTATTTTTATTCCGCTGAAGATAAGACAAATAGCTACTGCTATCATAAGTACGAATGTTGACCAGAAGTCTATGTGATAATAGTACAAGCTGTCATATGTGTATCCGCTAGTAATATTTCTTCTTATAACTTGTTCTAAAGAATTAAGATTGTCATATTCTTCTTCATCAAAGAGCGGAAAAGCTTGATATGTTGCATTAACAGGCTCTGCTTCTTTAGCAGTCCTTGTGTTTGCAGCTATGTTAAGATTTCTTATGACATCATTTTTTATGATATCAAGCGCTTCTTCAACAGTGTGTGCGTTTGCTCCAACTTCCTGCGTTTTGCCTGCGGCAGCTACAGCAGGGTGGTTTGCTATAAGGTCACGAAGATATGTATTATAGTTAATGACATTTGTTATCCTGCTGCCGTCTGGATAATGCAGATCTCCAAGTGTAGCACCATAAGGACAAGCGTCACCAATAGAAGCTGATAAAAATGTTTCATAATCTTTTTCAGACAGAACGCTTCCGTATATTGAGCCTGATGTGCTGTATACAGAACAGTAAACCTGCATATTTGCGCCATAATCAGCGCTAAGTATAAGTTCGCCGTCTGCATTTTTTAGAATATTATATTCATCTTCAAGACCGAGCAGGGACATCATGTTTTCTGTTGTCAGGTCATTAAATTTTTTCTGGGCAGGGTATACATCATTTACATCAGTGATATAATAGGTAGTCCATGGTTTATCATCATCAGGCGCAATACCACCAGTTATCTCGATATCTTTTATATTTCCTGAACTTCCTACAGTGTCAAGGTAATTCATTTTTTTCTTTAGATCAACGCTGTTTTCAACGTCATATATTCCTGAAGCCAAAAGATCTTTGCCAAGTGTACCTATGACAACTGTTCCGTCATTGTTTACACTTGCTTGCTCAGATTGATCGTTTATCTTAATGTTTTGAGCTGCATCAACACCTTTGTTGCGGAGAGAGTTGCAGGAAGATATAAAGGTAGGAAATGCAACAAGAAGTATAGATGAAACGAGTATGCTCATAAGAAAGTCAGACACACGGATTTTATTGTGGTAAACTACTAATGCACAAGCTCCTAAAACGAGCGCAAGGCTCATTACTGCTATTATGACAGTTCCCATTTTACCAAAACTGAATTCATCTGATAAGTAATCAAAGAAATTGAGTTTGAGCATGGCGCTGACGGCTTTATCGAAAAAGTCTATTACATCTGCGAGAAAACTCAGAATGTTAAATTCGATATTCCGTAACAGATCACGAAACTGATTTCGGACAGTTACCATTTTTAGAATACTTGAAGAACAGCCAGTATATCCTGATTGTCCTGAAGCCCATACCTCCAAGCTTCCAAAGCCACTTGTTACTATGGCAGCTATAAATATGAGTTGATACCATACCTTTTTTGTTTTCATGTACTTCAAAATTATGCTCCTTTCGTGTGCTTTTTGTTTGTGTATGCTCGTAGAAACACCATAGATAAGCGTTTTTACGGACACACACAAACGTGTGTCCTTGTGATTTAACCCACTCCCATGCTCTGTAAAAATCTGTCTGCAAACACGAGCAAGATAATGGCAATTACCAAAGCGATAAGCCAACCTTTTACAGAAGCTACACCTTGTTTACCACTTGTGCTGAGGCATATAACTATACATACAACACACAATCCAATGAGAGCTTTTGCGACTATGGACAAACCATTTTTGTTTTTGGTTATCCATGCAGCTATGTCTGACCATACGCCACCTGCTTCTGTGTCTTCAGCGTCGGCATAAGCTGCCACGATCGTTGAAAAACAAGCCGTCATTGCACCGAAAATTCGTGCGCTAAGCTTTACACCTTTTTCTTTGATCTTTTCAATTATTTTTCTCATAATTATTCCTCCGTATTTGTTTTTTTGTTTTTTGACGTTACAATAAATTTCAGCGTATCGTTCCAATCTTTGCCGTAAGGCGGTATGCTCACTTTTACAGTGTAATTTGCAGAATAGTCAGACATTAGCTTTTCTGTTGCTTGACGTCCTCTTTCATCATTATCAAGACAAAAGACTATCTGTTTGATCCGTGGATCACCAGATAGTCTTTGTTTAAGTGCTATATCAGAGCAGCCTGATAGTGATACTCTGTTTATTCCAAGCCAACAATCAGAACGATACATTTCAGACATTCCAACTGCTGCACACTGTTTTTTCATTGAAAGCTGCATTAAAGCTCCGTGAGATAAAAGGTCTATGGGTGCTTCAAACACATAAAGCTTTGTAGGGTCATAACCATACGCATTTGGTTTAGCAGGGATATAAAAGCTGTACTCTTTCATACTTCCCTCAATGTTCTGAGGATAGTATTTGTTGTATGTGTTTGTGATCTTTGCTTCTGCAAACTTCATTGAGCCAAACTTATCGTAGCCGCAGAAAATAGCTCGCTTTTTAACATCGAGGTATATGAGCTTATTGCTGACACAATAATTTATTATGTCAGCTGGAAGCTTTCTCGTTATGTTAAGATAAGCGTAAAGCTCTCGCCATTTGCCCTGCATGGGCGGTGGAGCTTTAAATTCTGCCTTTTTAGTTTTTTTCTGATAGTGCTGTTCGCTGATTACTGCTTTTCTCATTTCAGGAGAAGCTCGTATACTGGCATTGCCTATTAGACGAGAAACAGCTTCTTTAAAATCGTATCCATCGACCTTGCAAAGCCAATCAATAGCACCTTTTCCGTAAAGATCTCTTGAATACCAGTGCCAGGTATAGCGGTCTGGATTGATCTTAAGACTGTCATGCTCTATCCCTATATACCAACCGCCTGACGATTTAAAGCTGAAACCCTCGTGGCTTTCGAGAAATGTGACCATATCTGTTCGCCGAGCGGCTTCAAGCTCCTCTTTAGAGTACATGACAAAGCTTTTGCCTGATTCGTATCTTCTGTCTATCATATACCCTCACCTCCTCTCAATGTTTTATAATTTAAGAGCCTTTGGCTTAAGTTTTTCCAGTAAGGAATTATTCTTGCTTGTGTCAGTTTTGTCACCATTAAAAACATAGCTGCGGAATTGGTCGCTTTCTTTTTCAGACAGATTATAGCTCTTTTTATCAGCTGCGGCGATGAGCTTACCCCCTTTTGAAACTACATCACACCATTCTGATTTTTCATTAGTGCCGATCAATGCCTGATATTTATTGTTGTGAAACCTAAATTCTATAGCACTTTCAGGAGTGTGGTTTTTATTCTGCGAATTTCCGCTGAGCTGTGCATTGACATATTCAAGACGTTTTGTCTTTTCAGCTAATTCTTGTCCATGCTCAAATGGCTTGAGCATATTTCGTTGAGCTTCTGAAAGATCTTTGTTTACTTTTTCAAGCTGTTCTTCGAGAGAACATTGTTTCTGATTCATTTGTATTCCTGCAAGATTTTCAATTCTTCTGACATTTCCCACACCATTATCTGTGGCAACGTCACATGAATAAGTAAGTTCTCCGTGAAGAACAGCGATACAAGGCGTATCAAGCTCAAAAAATGTATTTGCTGACGGATTTCGTTCTATTGTGACTTTAAAGCCACGATACGTTCCAAGCTCTATAGGCTCACCTGTGGCAGTACATTTTGCCATTGCCACGGCAATTTGTTCTCCTGCATTTTCTCTCTTATCGTATCTGACGCCGCCTATTGTCATTTCAAACTCCTTGTTTAACGCCTGATGTTCCTGATATTTAGACATATCACTCTTGGATTTTGCGAGAAGTTCAGAGTAATGTGTTATCTGCTTCGGCAAAGTTTTCTCTGCCAACTCCTGCATTTTATAAATTGACTTCTTGTGTTCTGCTTCAAGGGTTTTCAGCATTGCAACATCATTGTCAAGCTGTATTTTCTCTTTTATCATAGGATTACCGCTCGCTATAGCCTGCATTTCAGAGTATGTAAGTACCATTTCGTCAACATCTTCTGAAACTCTTGCAGGGCTTTTTGAGGTCAAGATCTGATTTATGAATTTTGCCTTGTTTGTTATAATGCCCATCATGTATGCGTCAAAGGTTTCCTCTGTAAGATAGTGATATATTCCGACTTGCGAAAATCTGTTGCCTTGTCTTATGCCACGTCCGTCCTGCTGAGTGAGGTCAGAGGGCTTCCATGGTATATCAAGGTGATGAATTGCGCAGATCCTATCCTGAATATTTGCGCCAGTTCCAAGCTTTGAAGTGCTTGCGATGATAAAACGTTTTTCGCCTTTGCGCAGGCTTTTGAACATTTCGTCCCTTGCCTTATCTGTCTTTGCGTCGCCTGCAAAGCAGATCTCTTTCTCTGGTATCCCACGCTCCATAAGCGCCTGCTTTATAGCTTTGTACACAGAGAAGTGTGTTTCGTCCTCGTTGATAGCGATATCACAGAATACTATTTGAACGCCTTTTTCTGTCATAGTGTTTTTGTAGTTCTTTTCGAGGTTATCGATAAGCTTCGTCACTTTGCTGTCTGGTGCAGGCTGAGCGTCTTTGAAAATACATCTAGTGTCAAGACCGAGCAAGCGTGCTTCATGAGTTATTTTCAGCATATTGTCTTGCCGTGGGTCAACTGTGCCGCTGTGTATCGTTTCAGAACGTGTGGCAAGCTCTTTCATGTATGCTTTTTGACGTTCGTCTGGCTTTGAGGTCACTACTATCGGCTTGCCTGTTTCAAGCTTTGGTACAGGCAGTTTCAGCATATCCGCTGTTTGAATATCAGCGAATTCCTTATACATCTGCATAAGCTCAGGTATGTTTACGAATTTGCTGAAACGATTTTTCATTTGAAAGCCGTTTCCTGCAGGCTTTATCTCTAATTGCGATACAACTTCACCAAATGTGCTTGCCCAATCGTCAAAGTTCTGCAATCCTGCTTTTTCGAGAAGATCTGGTCTGAGATAACGCTGCATAACGTAAAATTCCACCATGGAATTGCTTATAGGTGTACCTGTGGCAAAAAGTATATTGTTGCAGCCGTACTTGTTGTTGAGATACTGAGTTTTCATCAGCATATCCTCTGATTTTTGTGCTGCTGTTGTTTGTACGCCTGCCACATTTGACATTTTTGTAGAAACAAAGCAGTTCTTATAGTTATGTGCTTCATCACATACAAGATAGTCAAAGCCGAGCTTTTCAAAACACAATGATGAGTCTTTTGGAGAAGAAAGCAGCTTTTCAAGCCTTTCCTCTATGTTTTTCTTTTGACGTTCAAGGGCTTTTACTGATGTTTTGTCCTTTGTTCCTGCTTCCGATATTGCACTCATGATATCGTGAAGTTCTTTTTGCATGAACTGCTCTCTATACTCATCTGACATAGGTATCCTTTCAAACTGAGTAAATGACATTATCACGGCGTCATAGTCACCAGTAACACATCTTGCAATAAAACGCTTTCTATTGGCTTTGGTAAAGTCTTCAGGTTTTGCCACAAGCAGTTTTGCGTTTGGATAAAGCCGCAGCCATTCACTTGCCATTTGCAGCGTAAGGTGCTTTGGCACAACTACGCAGGCTTTATTTATAAGACCAAGACGTTTCTTCTCCATTACAGTGGCAACCATTTCAAAGCTTTTTCCTGCACCAACTTCATGTGCGAAAAGTGTGTTTCCTCCAAGCTTTGCACGCATTATGGCGTTTGATTGATGTTTCCGCAGCGTTATTGATGTGTTCATGCCTGGAAAAGTTTGATGTGAGCCGTCATACTCTCTGCCCCTTATGGAGTTGAACAGATAGTTATACTTTGCAACGTATTTTTCACGTCTACCCATATCGTTCCATAGCCAGTTTTTAAAAGCCTCCTTCATTAAACGAGCTTTCTCTTTTGCAAGCTGTGTTTCCTTAGTGTTTATCTCATACCATACTCTACTGTCCTCCTCTCGTCTGTCACGAACTAAAATATCACGCTGGTTAAGCAGATTTTCAAAAATATGATAACTACTCATTCGGTTTGTACCGTAGGTTTGATTTGCGGCAATAGAATGGTCTTGATATTTTCCCTCAATCTTATATTCGCCAAGCGTTGTTCTTGTGACAGGGTATAAGTATGTATTTGCTTTTGCATATTCATTCAGAAACTTGTTGTAATCTGCAATATCGATCCAGTTTGCACCAATCCTTACAGAAATCTCACTTGCATCAAGGTCTTTTGGCACAACTTTCATTAGAGCTTCTACGTTTTTGTTGTAGCTGCTGTCGATATGTTCCGCATGATCTCTGGCTATTCTCAGCTTATCACGAATATTGCCTGACAGATATTCAGATGACTCCGTATAGCCTGAATATGGGTCATTGTCTTTAACTTTGGCAGGATCTCTGAATATTTCATTACCAAGGTCAGCAATAACCTTTTCAGGCGTAGTGTCTGTGAGCTGTGACATATAGAGAATATCGACCTTTCCCAATCTGTCCATTGACACTTGAAGTGCTTCTAGTGCTGTATCAACTTTTGAAACTGGAATATCTGGAAGTATCGTTCTCTTTGTGAATATTGCAGCCTTTTCAACTGTCTTATTTTTCACGTTGACAACTTCAAGTGCTGCTAAAGTGTTGTAGTCATCATCATTAGAAAAGCAGCGTGAATTGGCGCTGTCAGTAATATTTCCGAACTTTGTTCTGAAATTGTCATATGTGCTGTTGAGCTTCTTCTGAAGCTCTGCAAGCTGTTCATCAGAGCAGCCGTCAGCCTGGGCATTGATAAGCTCCATAGTTGCTTGCCTTAGAGTATGAAGCCCTTTCATGCGTTCAAGCGATTTGCCTGTTTCTGTGACCTTGACCATTATTTCATTTTCACGGAAATAAAGATCTCCGTCAACAATGGTATGAGTGAAGTTCCTGACAGTTGGATCAGCAGGGAGTATCTCAGCTGTCCCATTGTCAAGCTCAGTTTCCACAGTATCAATAACGCCGTCTATTTTTGAAATGGCATTTATGAGCTGCTGTGCAAGGGGAGCGTCACTGTTTGCATAGCAGGTCGTTACCTTGCTGTCTGCACCATATTTTCCTCGCATACGTTCGTCCCATGCCATAGTACCAAGTACCATATCGGGATTGTCTACAAAATATTGATTGCAAGGAATGCCGTTGGCTATTTCTGAAATGTGTACCCAGTTTGGAATAACAGAGGTCATTGTTGTTCTTTTTTTCAGAAAGATAATATCTGTTGTAACGCTGTCTGCGTCTTTAAACGTTCCAGAGGGAAGTCTTACTGCGCCTAAAAGGTCACAGCGTTCGGCAAGATACTTTCTTGCTTTATCATTTTTCTTATCCATTGTGAATTTTGAAGTCACAATGGCAACAATTCCTCCAGGCTTTACCTTATCTACTGCTTTTGCGGCGAAATAGTCATGAATTTTGAAGTGGAATTTGTCATAGGCTTTGTCTGCAATGCCATAATCTCCAAACGGTATATTACCTATGACCACGTCAAAGCTGTTATTCTTGAATGTTGTTTTTTCAAACCCTTTTATCTGGATATTATCCTCTGGATAGAGCTGCTTGGCTATTCGTCCTGAAATGCTGTCAAGCTCAACTCCGTAAAGTTTTGAATCTGCCCTCATTTCATCAGGCATTTTTGCAAAAAAGTTTCCAACGCCCATGCTAGGCTCTAGGATGTTTCCACCCTCAAATTGAAATCTTTCCAAAGCAAGATATACGCTGTCTATGACTTCTGGCGGTGTATAGAAGCTTGTAAGTGTAGATGATCGTGCTGCGGTATATTCATCTGCGGTCAGAAGTTCTCTTAAACGAGTCTGCCTTGCTCCCCAACTGTCAGCAGAAACATTCTCATTATCTGCAACAAAAGCCTGAGCAGTTCCGCCCCAACCTGAGTATCTAGCCATTATCTTCTGTTCTTCAGGTGTCGCAAGCCGCTTTTCACTCTCTATTTTCAGCAATGTTTCAATAGCAGCTATATTTGCGTCACATCGAGCAGCAGCTCCGCCCACAACAACATTGTCAGGGTCAAAGTGGTATGTGCTTGCCTTGACATTTTTCTTTGGCTTTTCTACCTTTTCGGTTTTGACATCTTTATCAGGTATAGTGACGGTTTCAGAAGCAGGGGGTGTTTCAAAGAGTGAAATCTGTTCATCAGATGTAGGAGATATAGGAACGCTTTCAGAAACAGGCGGTGTTGTCTTTTTTTCTTCAGACAGAACATTATTAGCAATTGTAGGCGTTTCATATGGTATAGGTTTTTCGACCTCGCCATTTTTGATTGCCAGCATTTTCTTTTCATAATCATCAATCTGTTCTCTGGTGAAGTAGGCGTTTTCAGGCATTTTCTCATACAGCTCATTGATCTTAGCTATCTGTTTTTCAACTGTTTCTGCCCACAAGTGCTTTTCTGCACCTGTTTTCAGATAGTAATCACAATCAAGCTTAAGCCTGCCCAAAAGCTTGTCTATTTCAGGCTGTGTTTCATTTGTAGGTGTAGGCACTTCATTGACCAGGTCTGCCATATGTGCGGCTTTTGCAGCTTCAAGCTCAGGTATGATCGAGCTGTAAATTGAGTATCTTTTCAGAAAATCAATAACGCCGCCGTATCCGTCACCTGCGTCCTGGCGTTCAGTGATCGTTTGTCCGTCAGGCATATTGATAGTAAACTTGACCTTATCATAGCCCATAAACTGTGAGAATTCGTCATCAGCGTCTGCTTCATACCATGCTTTTGCTGAACCGTACTTCTCTATTGCAGCCTTTGCTCCTGCCACCATTTCACTGTCAGCCTGTTCCATGAGCGTGTCAAATTCTGCAACACTGTAGGTCTTGCCGTCCTCAAAGTAGTTGCTTTCGCTCCATTCACAGGTTATCGTAGGCTCGGACAATGCAGCAGAGGTCTTGACACCATTTGAACTTATATCGGCACTATTTTCCTGTTGCATACTCTTGACAATATTGCGACTTTGGTGTATAATAATATTAGAGTCAAGATTGTTTATCGCCTCAGGCAATTGGAGCCTTTGACACGAGAACAGTGCTTGGCTTTTTTCTTTGTCCCAAAACAGAATATTATTTGATTTTGCAGCACGTTCAACATAGTTTGCAAACCCATTTTCTTTTCCATAAATACTTGTGATAAAGTTTGATGATACATTTTCCATTTCATAAATGCCTTGCCCATTTGGTTTAACACTTACGATTATCGGTGCATTATCATTATCAACGTTATTTAAACAAATTACTATACTTTTATCAGCACTTTTGTTTGGAGAAAGTGAGTCCATTATTATGGCAGGGCTTTCTAAAAGATGTGGGATATTACATATCTGTTCCAGTGTTAAGCCGTGCCAATGTGCATTGTTCGGGGATTTTTCATGTAGAGCGTCTTTTAAATGTCTTTGCGTATACAACATAGGAAGCCGATCACAGCCGATATCCACAAGAATTTGTGGTGTATCACAAACCTTTAGATTTGAGTATTTTGGGAATACGCCATTTAAAACATCATTTATCTGTTCAGCAAATGTTTTTTCACTCTTGACAACTCCAGAGGAGTCTGTTATACTGCTTGTAGAGCTATTAGGAACAGCAGGGCGTAGCTGGTTTTCAGCCAAACCTATAATTCTTGATGGTTCTATTTTTTTGTCCTGTTGAGTAACATCTGCTGAGATTGTGTCGGCAGAGTTGTCCTGGACTTCAACCGCTTGAACGTTCTGCTTTGAATGCTCTATTACAGCTTTATCAAGATATATCTGAACATCATGTGGATCTATCTGTCCGTCAACTGCCTGATGAAACATCTCAAAGAATGTTTTTATCTCGTCTACCGTTAGCCGTTCATCGACCTCGTTAAGAACAGTAATAGAAATTCCCTCAGAAAAACCCTGCTGCAGCATGGCTTTTTGTTCATCACTATAATCATGGTGAGAGAACATATCTGACAGCTTCAGCCGACCATTGAGCTCATTTACATATGTATAGTAATCATTGAGTATGCCCTTTGGATCAAGTGTTTGCTCAATGACACTCTGAGCATAGTAATCAGATAATAAAGATGATATATGCTGTAGCTCATCGGGCGAATATCGGACGCTTACCCAATGCCGTATGTTATGTTCACCATTTTGTGCAGCTGCCACCACAGCCTGTTTTAATGCAAGTACCTGTTCTTGCGAAAACTTAAGCTTTATAAGGTCTTGGAGTATATCGTCAACCCTATCAGACGTGCTTTCTTGCTTTGCGTTTTTGGCATTGTCAAGAGCTTCGTTTTTGCGGTCAATGGCGATAACTTCTTTTTCAATTTCAAACAGAGTGTCTTTGGCAGCGTGCTGAACAGCTCTGCTGAAAAGAATCATATCTCTTGCATTTTTGATAAGGTCAAGAGCGCTTACATCAACATCGGCGTGCAGATCTATTTTACCTGAAAGATTACATCTTTGAGAAACAACGAACCGCACCACAGAATCCAGTGAATGGCGGTATACCTCAGCCTGTTTTGTGTCAAGTCCCATTTGAGATATTGCATTTTGTACTGACTCAGCAATAGGCGCAGAATTAATACTGTTTGCTGTCATTGCTTCGATACATTCTTTGACCGATCCTGCGTTTATATTGTATCGGTTATTAAGCGTATTGAGCAGCTCAGGTGTATTGCGGTCAGTAAGTGTCCACATCTCAGGCAACTCTTTGCCGCCTGTCTGAGTGACATCATATAAATATCTGCAAGTGTGATTTTTGCCAAAAACAGCAACGCCGTGAGAGCCACGTCTTACATATCGCCCCAGACGTCCCCATTTCTTATACTCAGCGATCTTTGTTGCGTTTCTATTCTGCTGATATACTAGCACAGCGTCTGAATACGGCTGCTTATACATCTTTGCAGAAAATTTGAGATAATCAATGTATTCCTGCTTATTGTTCCTCAGCTGCTCATTGATTTCAAACCATGCTTGTTTTACGGCTTCATACTTATCGTGCTTATCCATTTAAGTTTCCCCTCTTTTATTTTTCAAGAATATTTAAGAGCCGCTCCAAAAGCGCTTTATTCTTGCCTGTATCTGTCATATCCATGATGTTGAGCGCATATCTTACGCCCTCAACAAATCCTAGATCGTGAGCGTCATCAATTACATTCGCTTGTAGTTCACATTCTTCCTCTTGCAGCTGAATTAATCGCTCTCGCCGCCCTTTGTAGGTTTTTACCCAATGGGTCTGAGCATTGTCTGTTTCGTAATCATCTTGAAATCCTATCATGATTTCTTCCAAGATATCAAACTTAGATTTCTTTGGCGTTTCAGCGTTCATGATATTTCTCCTTTCGGTTATATAAAAAAAGAGCGTATGAAATTCTTCACACGCTCGGGTTTACGATTTTAAGTTGTGTGTCACTGTGACACACTTATGTATAACAAAAAACTAATAGTCCTAGTGCTGAAACAACACAGCTAGTTAAGTATGTATTGTGCAACATTTCAGTATAGTTAAAACAGCTATCACCATTTACGGACAGCTTATGAAAGTATTTTTTTATGTACTTTATATTTGCAATTATTATTAGTGCTTTTATCAAAAACCAAATGACATATATTTTTATACGCATTTCTTGGTTAGTTTCAAATAGTATTTGAATGCTTGTAATAACACCTGCAAATCCGAATAACAAAAATATCAATAGTCTGAAATTAATAAATTCATGATTTTGTTTCATAGATACCTCTTGACTATTTGATTTATCATGTTTATACTTTAAGATGAAAGGACGTGTAAACATGATAGGTTTAATAAAAAATATTATCTGTGCGGCTAAAAAAAGCTGTGTATTCGTGGTTGTTGTTTCATTCGCACTGCAACTTTGTTTGTTAGACAGTACTTTCAAGCAAAAACTTGATCAACTTTTATTTTATGATAGCAGCTCGTATGATATTATTAAAATGAGTATTAAATTTAATCAAGCAATAATTATTATCATTATTTGTCTTGATATTTTTCTATACGGCTTGTATTCTTTACTATTTTCAATAGATATGCAACAATACAATATTTCAGTTGATGATATACTATATAAGCATATAAATCTAAAAAAGAATATAAATAGCGTTAATAATATGATTGTTCCGTCTTTGATTATTCTTTATCTGCTCACAGTTATTATGTCAATTCATACAAGTATGGATTTTGCATTAGAATATGTAATTTCACAATTTGTGTGGTATCAATTATTGCTTTTTTTAGCTTCATACATTCCTGTTATCATAATGAAAATTTACGAATATGAGATATATAAGGATTATTAGAATAACACTTTAAAAAGCGGTATTACCCTCATATGGGTCGTCTTCATTGCAGTTGTCATCAACTATTACATTTCCGACAGAGTCATACTCAACGAAACTGCTTTTTTCCTCATAGTACCCTATCAATATCATGGCTGTTTGTAGCCCTGTAAAAGTCACTGAGCTTGTGTATATCTCATGAATTATCTCTTTAAGTGCTTGCTCCTGCGTCATACCAAAACGTTTTGCAATGCACTCAAGCT
>ENA-UONZ01001181-UONZ01001181.1-human-gut-metagenome-genome-assembly--contig:-C93old-NODE-1181-length-31761-cov-6.063963_pt1 | contig 31761 bp, 37 predicted proteins | sample MGYA00242468_ERZ724015 | MGnify/ENA metagenome assembly ERZ724015
ATGCTATCGCATTGGCTCGTTATTTTTTATTCAGCTATATTCTCTATATAATTACCTCTCAGAGCAATTCATCATTGCAGTCTTATCTTTTTACGATAAAACTTCGTTCTTTTCAGATACTTCGGTATTCTCATATGATAAGCCTGCATAAATTCCAGAAGTTCTGCTAAATCATCTGACTTTTTCTTATTCCACTCGCGATATCTTCTATGATAAATCAGCCAGACGCCAATAATATTGTAAAGCAATTCAAACCAATCATGCTCTTCTTCTATCGTATGACCGCAAAGCGCTCGGCATATAATCGGACTTTCAGCATAGTACCGATTACAAGCATTCCAGGCTGCTGAAACATCAGCCATTGTCCACGAATACTGCATCTTTTCAGCTCCAATCATAATTGCATTCACACATCAATAGGACCATACCTTTCACGCAAGTCTTTCAACTTCGCTTTATCAAAATTCGGACTCTCTATAAATAGATTATTATGATTTTAGGTAAAAAGCAAGGGCTTCGCATAATGCGAAGCCCTTGCTTTTTTGTTAAACAGTGTACTTTTCGTGCGACACACATCCGGCAATGTTTGTTGCCTTCGGAGTGCTCGTACCAATCGCATATGTAATATCGATTGGATACCATTTATTTTTGATACACACTTTGTTCCATGCGTGATAAACGCCATTCGATGTGTATCCCTTCACAATTTTGCAGGCAACGCCCTGACTGCGGCACATCGTCGCATACAGGGACGCATAATCATAGCAAATCCCCTTTTTAGTGGCAAGAGTGTTTGTCGGTGAGGGTAAGTAATTCTTTACCTTCCCTGCTGCTACACTATTCGCAAGCTGATGATCGTAGGTAAAGCCACCGCCATCAAGGTAGTTGTAAATTGCGACCACCTTCTGCTCATCCGTTTTGGCGGTCTTGCAAAGTGCAGAGGCCTGCTTGCAGACGGTATCACCGGCAGTGAACGGGGCTTCGACTGTCGAGACCTTGTATGGTGCATTCGAATCTGCCATCGTAACATTAACCGTATGACGCTCCACAATACGATATGTGGTCTTGTTGATATTCTGATACAGCGTAACCGTGTAGACGCCGTTGCCGTATGTCAGTGGAATATCAGAGTGACCGCTGGTGCAGTCCATGTAATAGCGACCACGACCGTCACAGGCAACGCCAACCTTCAGACGCTTATCCGAACTGTAATGTACGCAAGCATAACCGTTCGAGGCAGAAGAGAGGTCGATAACGTCCGCGCTTTTAGCAGCACTTGCTACGCTCATACTTGCAGATACCGCTATAATCATTGCACATACGGTGCGAGCAATGTGTGCGGCGATATTATGATTTGGGTTAGTCATTTTTCACATTCCTTTTATTGTATTTTGTTTCTTTGCAGACAGTAAGCCTATCTGGGGGAATGATTCCGTGAAACTCGTAATAAATGTCTGCGGGTGCATCTTGTATATTGCGATCTGGAACTAAATAGAGCCCGCTGCAGTCAATGGACAGTAAAATGATTCCGCTATTGTAAATAACATCAGGAACCATCTCAGAGGATTCTGCCATATCAATAGCGCAATCCGGATTGCTGCTCAGATAAACTACGCCTCTCACAGATTGACTCCAATTTTTGTGTGGAGTTAAAGCCCCAAGTCCGCGTTCGAGGATACTGGAGAGATACGAGGCATAAGTTGCATGATACATCTTCACGTCAAACCCTCCAGCAGAGCATTGAGATCTGTATCATCGTAATATTCGTCATTGTAAACCGCCCTCTTCTGTTCTGCGAGCAGATAGATCAGGTCGCGGAAGGTGTCTTCGTCCAGATTCAGATAGAAGTCTGAGGAGAACTTCACCAACGAAGTGTAAATGACCGCATCGATAAGGTCTGTACGCGTAAAAGCAGCGTCATCATTATCAATGAACGTACCACTAATACGTCTTACGAGCGGGAGCAGTTTTTCTGGGTCGTATTCCTGAGGAACCAACTGGCGCTTGAAATCGAAAAGCATGAGTGCTTCTTCAAAATCAGTCGAGGAGTTGTTTGCCATCTCTTCGAGAAGATTCGTCATCAAAAGGACCATTTTATCATTGTTATCCATTGTGTATTCTCCTTTTAAGTAGTCGTTTTTTACCATATCATCCTCGATTAGTCTTTATCGTTGAAGATGCCGATATTGAACGCATGAGTGTAGTCCTCGTTGTCTTTATCAGCAAAGACACGGACACGGATGCCCTCTTCGTAGGCAATATTATCACCTTCGATATGATATTGTTGGCCGATAACGGCAAGGTCCTGAAACCATGCACCCTTATTGTTTTGCAGACCAACATATACCTCTTTCATCTGGTCATTTCCAGCTTCAACAACAAGCGTGGCAAAGCCGAGATCAATCTTGATTTTCTTGTTTTCCATAGAAACTTCTCCTTATTTCTGTGTAAATTCTTCATCGAAGATGTTGCAGGAGACGCAAATACGTCCCAGGGCATCAGTTCCAGCACGCATAGCTCCCTGATCGGCGAAACCGACCAAGGTCAAACTGTTCGAGCCCTTATGAGTATTATCTTTAATGGTGAAATAGTTCCATCCACGAGCAGCAGCCTGCTGACGCAGATAGTTATTTGCCTTTTCATGGGCCAGCAGAGAATTAACCCTATTGATTTCATCCGCAGAATGAGGTGTTCCGCCAGCATTCATTTCGAGATACCAGCGAAGAACTTCCTCTTTTGTAGGAAGATCATTGATGTGAATACGAACGGTATCGTCAACCGCTCTCAACGAGTCTTCGTAATCCTTATACAGAGTTCCGAAAGCCGGAATTTCACTGTGAAGGAAACGAAGGATAGCGGTAATTCGCTGAAGGCCATCTACACAGACGTAATCGGTATAATTCGATACCTCGTTCTTATGATGGAACTCAGGGCAGTTGAAATAGAGATCACGTCCCGTCTTGCCGCCACGCAGGAGGAATTCGATATACGCAATCTGCTGCGCTTCGGTCCAGACATGACCACGCTGGAAATCCGGGTTGAGCTGTAACCCTGCTTCTTCTTCCTCTTCTTTCAGCCATTTTTCGAAGTACGAAAGCGGATAATCTACCTGATAGTTTGCTCGAATATATCGAGGAATGTCTCGGAATTTGTTGTATTTCATCGCTTTGGCTCCTTTTCAAGCATTATTGCGCCACAGTGTGGGCATTCAGATGGAGGATTGCTAACAAGATCTTTGTCAAGCGGATTACCACATGCCGAGCATTCGGTCCAATAAACCCAGTGCAAATTCTCGCAAGTGGATCTATCTAACCAAGCCGCGTGCTTTTTGTCTTTGTCGACATACGGTTCCGGCCATTTCTCCAGAACTTCTGGATGCCATCTCTTCAAGCTCTCCTTGATAAGCCGCAGGCGTTCTTCAAAAAACACTTTGTCGGATAATTCGGGATCGCTTCTATAACGAGAGCGGAAACGTTTATTGTGAAATTCGTTTCCGTATACCCATTCCACAATGGCAGCATCACAGTCCTCCTCGAAGGCTGCAAAGTGCTGTTCGTAGTCCATGGCATACTTGCGATAAAGTGTGACTTCTGTCACATACTCTCGCAAAAGCGGTCTTACTTCAATATCAACGATAATGCCGCCGTGTCTGGGTGTAGAGAACTCCCAGATGCCATCAGCCAACTTGTGCTGATGATCCGGTCTGCCCCACATCTGTGTAGCCAGACGTTTTGCGATAGTAGAGTTACTTTTCATCAGGATCATCTCCTTCGCCTGACGGTTCGGGCAGCATTTCGGCAATATACCGCAGAGCTACCGTCTCGCCTTTCATCATGTCGTAAAAAATGTCCCCGACATTAAAAAATGCCCATTTCCCGTGACCAGAAACGCCGATATAAAAATCGTCACCTTGGCGCTCACGATAGCAATGGACAGTTTCAAAGCCATTTGCAATCAGCGCTTGTGCAAGAAGCTGATCTGACTTTGACCAACGTTTTTCAGCTGGGAGTTTTTTTCGCTCCTGGATCTTTTTGAAGTAGGCAACAGCCTCTTCAATTTCTTCTTTTGTCATTTGCTTTCCTCCTTTGTGCAAATACAATATTTTCGCTGGTTCTTTGCACAGCCAACGCACTTATCCGGGACATACCGCATAGCCAACCACCTTGCAGCTGCTTCTCGCGAGCTGTAAGCCGAAATGGGTTTGTAGATATCTCGAATCGCATCGATTAACTGTGCACCAGAATTGCGACGGATTATACTGCGGATGTGTTCCTCATTCGTGGGTTTGTAGAACTCAGGCTGGCCGTATCCGGTGCACCGACGTTCCCAATCCTGTTGTGCCTTTAACTTGGTGTTAAACCAATCACCACAGGAAACATGAAGCGCTGTATTTGAGCAGTTGTATTTGTACGAGGCTTTGCTTGCCCTGTCTGGTTTGACTGCTGAAAGTTCCGCTTCCGCTCCACAAATGGGACATGCGCTCAGATGGATTTTCGGCAATTTACCTTTGTAAAGGCCGTTGAGTTTCAGGGTACGAAGGGCAGCATATTGTGCTGGTGTGACTTCTACATCAAGAACAAAATTCTCCCAAACGGGTAAGAATCCGCCGTTGACCATATGAAGCCAGTGAAGATAATTTGCGTAGAATGCTTCCGGGCAGGCTTCTTCGAGATCTTCTCTGGAGAGCTGCATGGCCTCTTGAGCTCGTGCAATCATGTACTCCTGATGAGACGGAATCGCATAAGCGATTCCGCCATCAGGGGCAATGACAACTTCGAGGTCGTGTGTACCATGCTGCTTTTTGTAAGCAGCAATATCAAAGCTCATTACCGCACACCTTCTTTTATCGAGCATTAAATGCATCGATGACCGGCTGCGCAACGGAAAAGGCCTGAAGCGTTCCATTCAGGAACGTGATATCAGAAATCCGTACCGCCGAAGGCATGATCTCGTTGCTCTGCTCATCCCAGCAGACTACGTAGAACTCACGCAGCTCGCTAGCCGATGCCAGAAAGTCTGCTGTGATATCCTCACGGTCTAAACCCATCTGCAGGTACTCGGTCGTATAGCAGTCCGAGATATACGGGTCTTTGAAGTAACCGTCTTCGCCCGACTCGTAATGACACTTGTACTGGGTGTCATTGATTTTCTCGACGTCACAGCTGGTGATGTCGAAGTCGAACGGAATGCCGCGTCCATTTACGATGGCGAAAAAGCCACCTACGGAAATATTGTCAGGATGGGTCACAAGATCCAGTGGCTGCGGCAGGGTGATCTCGAAGTCGGCACTCATATGAACCGGATGTAACTGTTTCATGATAAAAATCTCCTTTTTTGTATTACTGATTGTTGTTGACGATGTTATGAAGAAGTTTCATTGCCTGTTCTTTACGCATATACTGTGCTCCCATCTCGTTATTCGAAAGGAGCGCCGCAAGAAGCGCATAGTCGAGGACGTAATCAGGGTCATGAACGCGATCCGGGGTACCATCCATGCAATGCACGATGCTATCCGGGCTTTCGCCTTCAAGGACCAAATCGTCCATCTCTCCATCGCGATTGAGGATTCTTACATCCGCTGCATTATTCAGGTCGTAATCACCCAGATAAATGAAGCGGTGAGTAAATGCCCATTCGTTCGCATGGAGCAGAGACGGTGCCGCTCTTACGACTTCAAAATCAGTCGGAAGAACAGGGTCGGTGGTACGGAGCCAAAGTTCAAGATCATCCGAATACGAAACCCACTCTTCTGTAGAGTGATTCTTCATCTCCGGGACCTGATCTTCTCCAACGTACATCTTATCTCTATACGAGTGGAGAAAGGTCTTTGCCTCCTCGTAGGTGCTGAATGCAGCAACCATGTGTTCCAGAGCATGGTTTTCGAAGATGTACTCTGCAAGAAGTCTGCGAGTATCATGATCGGTCAACCGCTGCTCTACTTCGTAGATCGTTTCTCCGAAGAAAGAAATTTCTTCTCGGAGATCGTCATCCGAATAGTTCGCCAGATTGACTGTATCAACGGCAACGCCATATCCACAATCATCTGGTAGCTGGCAAATCTGAACGCACGCAAACGTGTTGCGATTCACTGACCGGATATACTGTTCACAGTCGATGTCTGTCAGAAGCCATGTATGGCGGGAGTTCAACAGCGAGGTCCGGCAGCCGTAAATAGCCTCCATTTTATCTTCCTCAGATGCAGAGGGAGACAGAACCAGGTCCGCTGTGTTATTTACCTCGGCCCATTCTTCCATATCAGCGTCTGCCGCAAGGAGAATGATTGCGAGGTCCTCTGCCCCTTCATAATTGTGACGGGCGGCAAACACCTCTTCGGGGGCGTTGCAGATTTTAGCCGAAATGGCTTTACCCAGCGACTCTCGTTCAGCACTTGCGGGGCCGGCGAGAATCAGATTGATTTTTGCGTGTTTCATAACAGAAACCTCCTTGAAATGAATAATTATATAAAAAAAACACACCTACCAATAAAAATGATAGGTGTGTTGATTTGTATAGGTAAAACAATTCTCTTGCGAGAAGAAAAGACAAGCGCAATATTGTGTGCGCGAAGAGAGACATTTATAGTGTTATAATACCATGAAACCTTGAATAGTGCAACTGCTTATAGTGATTTTGCACTTGAAATTTTCCTGAAAAAAACAAAGATGCACCTTGAAAGGCGCATCTTTGAAAGGAAAGATCGAAAATGTTCTATCGGTGATATTGTGAGATTTTAACAAAAGCAACAAAATCAGATACATCACGGGGAGTAAAACATTCATTGAATAAGTCTATCCTTTTTTATAATATAACACACTTTTCAAAATAATGCAAATCGTAAGGCAAAAAAGAGGAGCTGCGGTAGCAGCTCCTCTTTTGGTAAAATCGATTACATTGAGTTCATTATATCGGGCAAGGAGACTCGCGATTTTAATCGTGAGAGGAATTGCCCGTCACATTCTTTCTCTCAAGTAATTTTTAGCGGTTTCCAACAGCCGCAACTTTTTGTATGATGCACTGTTGGTAACAATCGCGCCATCTAACTTTCTTAATGCAAAATATCCTGTTGCACGTCGCCCAGAAATAAAGCACTCTTGTCCGTTGTACCGAACCTTGTCCCAAAGGCGAAAACCCTTTACGAGATAAGGGGCTTGATTAGTCTTACGAATACCACCTTTAAGGATCGTTGCCTTGTGAATCTGCCGATTGTGATGTCTTACGGCTTTCGACCGATAACAATTTTCGCAAGGTGCTGCTTTCGGATGTTTTGCAATGCACAATGCATCATTCATATGGCTTTTAGGAAGATTATTCTTTTCACGAAGCATCTTAGTAATGTAGCCATATGTCTGCTGCACCGGAATTGATAATTCCTTGTGTAAACGAGCAAGCAAGGTCTTACGCATGATACCCATGAACGCAGCATCCCGGAGCGGTTTGCCTCGTTTCTTGGTGCCAAGAGTTTTCTTGCCTTCATGGATAGCCTTATGACAGGTTGGACACAAAGTAATCAGATTACTCGGTGCATTGCCTCCTGTCTTGCGACTCTCCAGATGATGTACATGTAGCTTAACCTGCTTTGTCTTTGTTGCATGTGCTCCACAGCACTGGCAAGTATAGTTATCACGCTTCAGCACATACTGACGAACATTGTATTTGTCGTACATTTCGCCGAGCTGATAATCAGTCCCCACCGGCAGAGGTTTGCCTTCGAGCATTGCTTTCAAACGATGAGTATCGAACTCTGCCGTTTCCACTCGAACAAGCAAAATAGGCATAATCTGACACACATGCTTGATAACGGTAATATGCTCTTGAATTTTAACCTCTACGGATGGAGCCAACCAACCCTTGTGTTTACTATGTACGCGATTATTAAATCTCGGTGCACGGTAACGAGTCTTTCGATTACGCCTTGCACGACGAAATTCTCTACGTGTAGAAAGTAAATCCACTACATCATTGCGAGGCGTAAACTCCTCACGATAGAGTTCGTGTGTTTCAGTCGATGCTGAAAGACCAACGTGTTTGCTTCCTGCGTCAACGCCGAGGGTAATCGGCTGTTTGTATCCTGCACTACCGTACAGGAGTTTTATGGTAAACGGTGTGCGTTTTACAACACACGCTTTTTTGTTCTTTAGCAGTACGCGAGCCTTATGTGCTGAACATGGCATCAAAGGCTCGCCATGCTTGTTGAGTACATATACATACATGATGCCATGCTCCTTTCTAAAAGTTAGCAGCTAAAAAGAAGCTGTTCTCCTCAAAAGAGGAGTCAAAATCCTTCCCCAAGGTTGCAAGTGGTTTACTCAGCCACACCTGTCGGCCTTGCCTCAGCTTTATGTGGTGTGTTGTCGCAGAGCACGTAGTTAGGATTAACGCCACGTGGTGCCTATCGATTCGCGAGCAACGGGGCACCTCTTACGGTGCATAGGGTAGTCAATGCACTCTTGCGAGCATGCCTAAAATCTGAGCTCGTTTGCACAAGCCCGTGACTTCAGTCATGGGTCATTGACCTCAAGTTCCCAAACTTCAAGATAGCAGAGACACATTTCTCCTCATTCTCCGTCATGGGACGAAGAACACACCATCCTCTGTCTGCCGTGAATGTTTCCCAATTATCGTTGTGCGGAATTGCGGAAAAACCAACAGGGTTAACCACTCTGCCAACATCGAAAACATCACGTTCGACAAAAGAAAGTGTCTCATCTGGGAATGCGAATGTATGAGTGCACTCCTTCTCGCCATTTTTCTCATGAATAGGCGTGCAGGTCCAGGAAACAAATTGCGCTTTGGTTGCCTCGTACTGCTTCTCCAATTCAGCAGCATGGCTGGCTGCTTCTGTAATAGAGTCTTTCTGCTCTTTGGCAATAGCACGCTGGCCGTTCAGAGAAAGGTAGTTCTGTGCTTCTTCATCGCTGACGATCCATGCACGGTTTGAGTCGCCGAGAAAAGAACCATCGGGATCTCGATGAGACACATCGTCCCAGCTGATGTGCGGCAGAGGCGTGGTCTCAAGAGAGATAAAACCCTGCTCACGGAACCATTCCGCATAGTGGGGCTTTTCCTCTTCGGTAAACCGGCGAGCTTTGTGCAAACTGAAACCATCAGGAAAAGATTGTTTCAATACCAACATAATTGCATCCTCCTTATGATTGGTTATATTATAACACACCCAAAGTCCGCTGTATTGGACTTTGGGCATGTGCATTTAAGAAATATCTTGTTTTCCCCAACGGATTTCGAAAACACCTTCGGAGTTTTCTTCTCTCCGCATCAGAGTTTCAAGTAGATTATAATCGACGCCAAAGGTTTTGTAAATGTCGTCGAGGTCTTGTTCTTGTCCACGCATGAAAAGATTGATCTTTTCCTTCGCCAAAACCATCTGCATCTGATTAGACTCAATACTGCCGAGGTACGTCACGAAGTAAATATCCTTGTCTTCCCGCGAGGTGTATCGCACGAACCGCATGTAGAACTGGCTCATTCGAGAGTTGTTATAATGCAGTTCAGGGATGATAATCTTGTTCACAAACTCAAAGTTGACGGAACTCGGCAAGCTCTGCTGAGTACAGAGCAAAATACCATTCCCGCTCGCTTTCAATGTCTTGCGGAGTTTCCGCCGCTGAGCAAGTGTAGTGGTATCGCCAGTGACTACAAACAACGGGCGTTCAGGCATCAGCTTTCGGATTGCTGCGGAATAAGCATCAACCACTTTTTTGTGGCGGACACCAATAGCAATAATCTGATCCGGCATCTCTTGCAGCATTTCCATTACTTTTGCGATCTTTACCGGCATGCCACCCGTATACTCTTTAACAGTATTTGGCGCTGCACTGATACGAAGAAGCAATGTAATCTGCTGAATGAGACGCATCATACTGTCTTTACGAGAATTACCCGTGGAAGCAAAGTAATTGCCGCGCATCGCATGAAACTCGCTAATAGCCTTCTGATATACCTCTTTTTCAGGTTCAGAGAAACGTACAGGAACCTGATGGATATGCTTGATATCTTTGCCAGTAATCTCCTCGAAAGTTCGAGTAATAACCGTATGTGCAAGGATATCATTGAGTACATCCGCATTGTAGATATCCTGCGTCCGCTGCTCTGCGCCAAAAACAGTAATCTTGGCCGGAAGATGAGAAGCCGAAAACAAGGAATAACCTTTTTTATATGCAGGGATTGGCCGGCCGTAAAGGATATTGTTATCCTCATGCAGACCGGGCTCTTCCTTCTTGGAACCTCGGCTGAAACGATATACAGTTTTGGCCCAAGAAATCATATTGTAGGAGTTGTTATACAGCATCTCCAACTGCGGTGCAAACTCACTAATGTTGTTTCGGGTCGTCGTGCCCGTCATTAAGAGTTTGTACTTGCATCGACGGAAGCAACTCAAAGCCGCCTTAGCGCGTTTGCTGTCCGGATTGGCCATTTCGTCGCTTTCATCGAAACAGAACGCAACCTTCTGGTTGTGTATACGGATCCATCTCTTAATCTGCTTGCGGTATTTGCAGAGCATATTAAGGGTTACAAGGACGAAATCTCCTTGCTGGATCTTATCAACATCCGCAGCTTTATTGATGATGGTGTAAGAGATGTCGTAATTCTGCAGAGCTACCTCCCATGTATTCTTGATGGAAATGGCAGGAGAAATAACCCATGTGCAGAAGGCATTTTGCCGCTGCATACGGTATGTGCCTGTTGCAATGCCGGCTAATGTCTTACCACTACCCTGCTCCCACTGAATTAAACTGTACTGTTTCTGCAACAGCAGGTTTAGATCGTGTTTCTGGAGCGCGGTAAAATGAATGTCTTCATCGTTTTCCGCATCGTGTAGGGTGAAGTCATCCAGCCAACGTGCAAGCTGCTCATTCTGCTGCATATCCAAAAAGCTCTGCTGCTCAGTTTGATAGCATCTTTGCTTACGACGGATCATTTTGGTGAAGTCACCGAAATGATCTGCTGACTGGTTATCAGCTACGATATCCGAGATCAGCACCGGCTGTTTCATACCGGGCGTAAGCTGGCGTGCCATTTTTGGGCTGTATGCCTTGAATACCAGTGTATCTCCCCTCTTAATGCGGACAATCTTATCCTCATATTTGGGTTTGTGCTGCCGACTTACAGTCTGCTTCAGATATGCCAGGACTTTTGCCTCGGTGATGCGGACTCGGCACCACTCTTCATACGACATGTTTTCGGGTTGTTGTTGTGTGCGCAACCGTTCCACATACTCGCAGCATTTGCCGTATTTTTCTTGAAGGCGTGGATGGGATTTAATTGTATACAGATACTTTCGCACCTTGTACACGAAATCACTTCCAGCATCCTCTTCCCTTGCCAATTCCAGCAGAATGCTATTCTTCCTGGAACGGAGCTCAGCTTGTGCGTTGGCAACGATGACTTCTCGTACTTTGGCAACCATCGCATCTGAGAAATCCGGAACCTCAAGTGTCATTGCAGTGCTGTATCGTTGTGGGCGCCAATCTTCACTTTGAGATTTCTTCTGCCAGAACTGTGCTTTTGTTGGGAACGCATCAATACCAAAAGGTGCAAATACGGACAGAGGTAAAGAAAACTGGCCCAGAAAGCTGAAGTCGTTTTCCATCTGTTCAATCATGTGTTTATCACTGAAAGTATCAGCTAAGAACGACATGGGAACGATGATAGCCATAATTCCAAGAGGTTTCAAGACCTGTGCTGCTTTTTTACAGCAATACAGTTGAGAAAGGATATTCCCTTCTTGGGTCTTGAAGCTCAGATTAAATGGTGGATTTTGGACAACATAATCCATTTTAACAAGAGGCTTATAATTTCTGATATCTTCTCGCTCAATATTGGCGGTAGGATATAGATAATGAGCCACTTTATAGGCTTTAGGATCAATTTCACAACCATAGACATTTGCTTCTACTGGTGCAAAATTGAAGAAATTACCCATACCGCAAGTTAAGTCAGCCATTAACTCCTGCTTGTTGATATCCAACACAGACATAATAAACTGACATAAGCTGTGCGGCGAAAATACCTGTCCGTTTTCGGTTTCTTTTTTTGCCTTAGAAAACTCAGCGTAATTGTCGAAATCAGCCATATGAAGACCATGCAGGCCGCCGTCACCGGTGTAGGCGTTGTAGATATCTTCTCTCGTGATGCCAGCGGCTTCAGCCTGATTGCTGGTGACGAGATGGATTATCTTTTCATTCAGCTCTTTGCGAGCCTCTTTCGGGATGCGTTGTCCCAGATAAGAATATTTCATGTTTTTCTCCTTATATTGATAGCAGGAAGGAATAATATCCCTTCCTGCTCCATATGTGGCGATACTATCGGATTATATGTTGGCTTCCAGAAACATCTCTACAAACTCACGCGCATACTGTTCTTTTGTAAAACGAATATCTACGCGCGTGTTCTTAAAGCACTTGATCGAGGCTACTTTCGAAGAGTTGATCTCGATAAGCTGCTGAGAGAATTCGTAATCAAGCAGCATAGTATACTGATACGGCATAATGGATGTCTGGCCGTATTCGTACATGATCAAGCCTCGAACGATGTTTTTTGCTCCCGAATTAAGACGGAAATCGCCGCTATACTCGCTACAAGAGCAGCCATACTCCAAAGAGATAACGGCTTTCTTCTGGCTGTATGTTGCCTGCTGATGCATGTATGAATGATGAGCAGCTTCGAAGCACTTGAGTTTAAGTTCGTTCAGCGCACGTTCCGCAAAGGTAAAGCCGCCGAGCTGAACAATGATAAGATCGAGCACATCTTCGTACCGGATATGCAGCGATTCCATCTTTTCCTCGTATTGTTTATGGTGTTCGAGATTATTGTCATAATAATCGAGTTGAGGAACCAACTCATTTCGAATTGCATCCTTAGCCAACTCAACATGATATGTGTTCTCAAACCAACGCACAATATCGTCGATGAAAATAGCGTGAATGTCTCGCAGACGATAGTTGATTTTGTTGATGCTGCAAGCATCACCCAGATAATCGGAGATTGAGCCAGACGGTAAATTTTCGATAGCGCTTTTTTGCGCTGCGATATGTATCTCCTCCATGGATCGGAGCTGCTTGAGGGCTTCGCAGGCCTTATCGTATGCTCCCTGCATAAGAAGGCAAGCGATATTATCGCTTTCTGCGACCTTGGATGTGACATCCACTTTTACATTACCGAATTTTTCAAGTAAATCTGCCATAAAAAATACTCCTTTACAGAATAGCGGAGCAGTTTGAAGCTGCTCCGCTAATAAATTGTTATTTGGGTGGTTAATTTTCCACTGCGTCAAGGAACTCTCGCCACTTTTCATCGATAGACGAAAAGTGCATATGAGAGATCTGGTCAACGGCAGCGGATACCTTATGCAGGGGCCATCCTTTCCAACCGTCCATAATATTGACAGCGGAAAACTGCTGATCATCAAAATTGATGTAAAATGCGCCGCATACTTTGCCGGTGTTCATCATTCGAAGGGAAACCAACGAGTAGAATTCCTCCTCAGTGATAGGAACGAGGCCGGCAAATGCCTTAATGAACATAGGGGAAGCAGCACTGTCCCGTTCGCCAAGATAGGCGTTCAGCTTTTCGGCTACACCCAGAAGTTCATCGCCCGGAGTGGTCTTGAAGTACCAAGACTGGTCGGCTTCGACGACATGGTAGGCGGCACAGGTCGTGTCTTGGTTGTTCGGAATAACCGAGCCTACACGCTGCATTGCCTCCTCTTTGAGCTCCCGCAGGATGGACAGATATTCTTCGTGATTGGCGATGTTTTGAATGTGCGGGTTGGGCTCTTCGTCGCAGCCAAGGGCCCAGAGGCGCTCGTTCTTGATCGTACCTTCGATGTCCTCAATCTCATTGGTGAAAAGTTCGTCCAACCAGATTCCGATCATTTCTGTATCTACACACATAACTTTATGCTCCTTTTCAAACATCGTCTTGAGTGGTTACGAATTGGCCACAAGGGCTGCGCCGAAATCTTCGGGAAAATAGCTGTTTCCTTCGGTATCGAAGACGATATATCCGGCGTAACTGCTATCACCCGAGATATGCGCATCTTCGCCGCAGGTAAACTGCGGATACTCCGAGGAGATGGTTTCGTCGTCCTTCTTTAGTTCGCGGAACGGAACCGCCATCACGAGCTTGCCCATGCGACGGATAGTCACACTGACTTCCGGGTCGTAAACCGTATCATTGCCACTCGAGGTTTCTTCGGAGTAGCAATAGCGGTCAGGGTAAACGATCATGGTGTAAACACCACCGAAGGTATAACAGCCATCTGCTGTCTCCTGTTCGAGATCGCACAGCACAGACTGCACACCTTTGTAAAAGGCAGAACCAGCAGAGCAAACGAAATCATTCTGCTCCATCACCGCTTCGCGGATGATACCCTGCGCGATACAAGACTCGCCGGGGATCTCTAAGAAGGAAAACTGTTCATTGGGCGACAGCTTCAGCAAGGCCAGCATCTTATTGACATCATTCGTGGTGAATCCTTCGTCAAGAGGGACCTGCATAAAGACTGCAGCAGGGATATTGGTAGTGGTCTTTTTCATATAAAATCTCCTTTATGTAGCGACTTAAAGATGACGGTACTTTTCGAATACCAGAATGTCGTTGTCGTCCAGACCGTATTCGTCCATGATCTCGCAAACACGTTCCTGCATCGCATCCTCACCAGAGACACATTCCCATGTATTCGCGCCGTTCTCTTCGTAGCAGATAATATATTCCATAATGAAACTCCTTTCAGTTTCCGAATAATGTATCTGCACCCAACTATGAAGCTGGGTGCAGATTGTTTTTGTTAGTTGTTCTCGTGGGTGATGTAGCAGCATACGTGTGCCGAATGCTGACCGAGTTTAAAACCCTTTGCACGTTTGACGATTTTTCTAGCGGTTTCGATGACATCCCAAGTTTCCTTGGGCGCATACATTCCCTCGTAATTGGTGTCCAATACGAGAGTGATTTTACCGTCAGCCAAATCGTACAAAGTAGTTCTACGGCCAGTTGCATTACCCAGCTTTTCAGCGAGGCGCTCGAATTTTTTGACCAAGCGTACATGGGCCTTTCGATCATTGGCACGCAACTCAAAGAATTCCTTTCGAGTCAATGCCGACAGATTGTTGGTGGCATGCACCTTATAGGCAAGCGCATCGAGTTCTTCACGGTTATAAACCGTGATAGCGTAGCCTTCGGCGCCGCAGAACGTCAGTAGCTTTTCTTCCTCTCCCTCATAAAACGGGAGTTTCTGATATAATGCCGAGTTTTCGACCATGCCGATTTCCTTACGCATACAGGTCACTCCTTTCGGTGGTGCCTAAGAATGTTTCTGCAAATTCGCGTGCATAGGCTTCACTGGTGAAGCGAAGATCAACACGACCATTTTTGAAACATTTTACGCTGTCCAACTTGGAACCCGAAATCTCTACAACCGGCTCATCGAAATTGATAAAAAGCATTTCCTGCATACAACGCGGAACGAAGTCAAGCGTTTCGTATTCGAAATAGCATGCAGCTTTCAGCACAGGCTTCAAGCGTTCATACAAAGACCATCGATGACCATAGTCCGAAAGCGAGCATCCATACGAAAAAGACACAAGAGCCTTTTTCTGCGTAAATACTTGCTTCCGTCCATCACACCATGCAAAAGCATAGCATTTTTCCTTCAGCTCTGTTAATGCCTTCTCCTGGAAGGAGAGACCGTTGAGCTGAGCAAAAATATGCTCCAGTACATCAGAATAGCTCAAATGGAGGTTCTTCATCTCCTGGGCATATTCTTTCTGCTGAAGCTCTGTTGGCCAGTCCATATCCAACTTAGGGATAAGGGCATCTTTAATCGCGGTGTTATCCAGTTCCGTGTGGTAGGTGCTTTCAAAGTAGTGCACAATTTTCTCTACAAAGCGATTGTGCATCTTCTTCTTGGTATCTCCCAAATCAGAAATCTGGATATCACCCAAGTAAGAGCTTTCGTACGGACTCGGGTTCAATGGAGCGAGATCATCTCGCTGATGATCAAACGCTGTTGTCAGAAGACCAATCAGGCTGGTCATATCCTCCAGTGCATGATCATATGCTTTCTGCTGCGCTTCACAGAACTGACGATCCGTAGTAGTAATTTTGTCGGTCAGATTAACCTTTACATCGTTGAATTTGCTTAACAGATCCATATAAATATCTCCTTTTGTTAGTTGTGAACGAGGCGGACCTTGTTCTTGGGAACCCACAGGGTTACGTTATGGTCACCATCGATTTCATCAACCGTGGCCAATACAACATTGTCGCACTTAAGAACGGGATCGAGCAATGTTCCCTGTGTGCTGATACGAACGCTGTAGTCATCAAGACCTAATTCGGCACTATCTACAGAAAGATAGATACGAGCACCGGCGGGCCACTGAATGTCTGCAGAACACGGTATGTGTTTCTTTTTCATGATTTTTATCTCCTTTTTTATTAGTGGTGAATGGCTTGGCTTTTGTGGGGTATCATCTCCTTTTTTGAATGACCAACTTGGACATTCACTAATTCGTTGATATATATAAAAAATCCACCATCAGAAAATAAATCTGATAGTGGATTTGTAGGCAAAATAGGAAACAGTTCTCTTTTCAGGGAACGAAAGAAACAAATCTCAAAAATGAGAAAAGAGGGACTTTTATAAAAATATAATACCATATTTAGAATTGCTTTGCAATATTCTTTTGCCAAATAACTAGTACGCAGGAATAGAAAAGATCACCTCCGAAAATGCATTCGAAAGGCGATCTTTTAATTCGCATTCTGTAATCGAGTGTTATTTGCGCTTTAATGCGATAATGCAGGCCGACTGCAGAAATATGAGTAACGCAACAGAGCCTATAAAGAAAATGATGAACGCTAAAAGGTATGTCTCTCAGGTCGGACGATTACATCTTTATGATTTTGTGATATATTTGGCAAATCGTTTCGCCTGATACGGAGTAAGAACTCGTACCTTCTTTTCGATTTTCCATTCAGACAGCTGTACCGGCCACTCCGGATTTGCGCAAATGCTTGGATCAACAGCATTAAGCAGCTTCTTCTCTTCGAGTTCTCTTGCTTTGATATGATCCATTGCTTTCTTTAGATAGCGAATTGCATATGCGAAATCTACCTGAGAGCCACCAATGGACCAATGGCCTAACTCCTTGCTGTTAATGACCCATTCGAGCCAGCAGCTGTTCATATATGTTAGATTGATGATTTCGTCGGAGTACACCTCGAAATTTGCTCGAGCAGGCTTGGTGTTCGAAGAACGGCCATAATACCATGTGTCTGTTTTTTTGACAGATACAAATACATGACGTGCAGGGTCGGTTTCATATTTTTCGAGGATTTCGCTATTTTGAAATCTCTCGGGTGTGTAAAGCTCTGCTTCTATGACAAAAGGACCTTTGAAGGTAGTGTCTGTGTTAATGACCTTGTAGCGCACCATAGCGACTGGCGGGTCGTATTCGACCAAATTGGCTTTATAGATGGTACAATCGTCGACATGGCAATCATGAGTGCGATTACGTTCTCCCCTGCCGCGAGAATTATGCCAAGTTCGGTTAATTTCCGCATAGGCAGTTCTTCCGGACCCCTGGTCATATTCAGGAGTGAGATGCTGACAGGTTAAGAGCATATCGCCCATAGCAATATTCTGATTGCACCGTTCGACAATCTTGGTGAAAGAGCCATATTTCGAGTCTGCAATCCAAGCATCGGCTACCGCGTACTTAACATATTCGCTCTGCGTAGATAGCTTAACGCCCGATGGCAGCGGCAGAATGTCTGTCTTATCTACAATACCCTGAAGAATGTTGTAGATAAACGTACGAGAAACCAAGCCGTCAAGGATTTTCTTGCGCTGTTCACGCTGCTTCGCTTCGAAGGCTTCCTTTTCACTTTCGAAACGGAATTTTTTCTCTTCGTCAGGCGCCGTGTTTACCTCTATCGCCTGACTGAGAATAAGATCATCGTCGATATGCACGCGTTTTTCGTCTGTCCAACCCAACCAAAGATTTTCACCATTGCGAATGATAATTCCTACGGTTTTTCCGTGATAATAGTCGTATGCGTCAATCAGGTTGGCATACGGCACATCATCGTTTCTATACAGATATTTGCCGGTACGACTTAGACGAACCAGCATAACGCACCGCTTATTAGGTGCAAAGGTGTCAAGAGCCAGCGGCGAATGCATCAGGAACTGCTCAAACATGGGAATTTCGTCCCACTGGATGTTATACAAAGAAGCCAGCCGGCCGAGATCTTCGTCAAGGAAGCGCAGTTTTTGATGAACTATGATTGGCTCCGATACAGGAGCCTTTTCGCCCTTTCGGATTTGTGCAAAGGTTACGACCTCACCGGCATAGCAGCGAATGGCGTAAATCTGTGAGTCCAAAAGATAGATCTGCCCTTCGAGGCGATACTTGGTTTCTTCCATCTCGCGCTTTTTCTCTGAGAGTTCTGCCATGAGCTTTTCCTGCTTCTCACGGAGCTTATTCTGCATAGTCTCGATCTGAGCCTTAAGTTCGGCCAACTCCCCTGTTTTCGCGTGTCGAACATCGTCCATCGTCTGCTTCAAAGAGGAAATCTCGTTGTCTTTGAATGTAAGCGCAGACTGCAGGTTCTGTGTCGTGAGGGAATTTTCTGCGTCAACCGGAATGATTTCTCGTGCGTCTGTTGCACGAGGTGCCGATAGGCTTTCTCTGAGTTCAGCCGGAGTGATGTTGGAATAATCTTTCGGTGCAATGAGGTCAATGTACTTTTCCGGGTGACAAATGATAATTCCCTTTTCTGGGTTACCCATATGGAGAAAAGCAAAGTTTTCGTCATACCAAGCGCCGACGTACAATGGCTGTTCAAACTCTTCCGAGAATGAGACAAACTGACGGAGGCGATTTACTTTTTCGGTAAGCTGCTCAGACCATACAGCCCAACGCCGATCCGAAAGGAATCCTCCCTGAATGCCAAAGAAGTAATTGATTTGTGAATGAAGCGAAGAAGGTTTCTTCTCTATTACAGCTTTGAACTTATAGCAAAGATCCCCTGCTTCTTCTAACGATAAATTGCTATAAAAAGAGATATATCTGTCAAAATTGTGTATTTTAGCAATTTTTAACGCATTCATGAAAATCACCTCACTTTGATTTCACTGAAGTTATTATATCACTGTTTGATTTAATTTGCAATATATATGTATTTTGAAATGGAGCAGAACTATGAATCTGGGTTGCTGTTGTGAGTATACATGTGGTATACTGAGCGCAAGAATACAAAGGGGATTGCGTTAAGGAGAAAGCCTATGGTGCAAAAGCAACTGATAGATGAAATCGTCCGGATTATATGTGAATTGAGAGATGGCGATATCGATGAGCTAGTACGCTACGATTTGAAATTGGACCGCAATAGGACGGAAGAGCACCCGTGGAAACGGTTGTGTAGCTATAAATCTGAGAAGGATTTGGATAGCGAATGCGATAAGTCTTTACGAATTATGATAATTTTCTGGCTTTCCTTTGGCTTTAATCGTTGGAAGATCCGTCGCAAAGGAGACAATTTCGAACTGCGTAGCCGAGAAGTCCCGTTTGTTGTGCGTGGAGATGTCATGAACTCGTATGCTACAACAGCTCGCATATATCTATATCTATATCCCGAAGGGGTTCTAAAGAACAAGCGGCAAAATATAAACGAACTTGTGCTCGAGCAATACGATAAGGAACCAATGCTGCATAATTTATATGAGACGAATACGGACTTTGCAGAGCTTATCAAACTTTGTCATACTGTGGGCAATATTCTGCCCTGCCCCTCCGGAGATCTAAATGGTGCACGAGGAATAGGCCCTTCGAATGATTATTTTGATATTTTTCTGATGTGGGTTCAGAAGTATTTCGAGTACGGCGAAGGCTTTGCAGCAGGCGTTTCACTCTTTCCGGGTGGTCGAGAGTTCTTAGCGTATATCAGCGACTACGAAGACTTTCAAGATTACATTCGTCGCAATTTCTTGCAGGACTTTGTCAAAGAGAAGTCTGGGACAATGGCTGTATCTCCTCTTTGGATGAGTGAGAGCACAAACCTTTTCGAGCAATTTGTTAAAGGCGATCAGACGCTGCTGCCGATAAATCTCGAGCAGTGTACGGCATACTTTCACAATGCTGGTGAGCGTATTATTGCCCGTGGGGAAAATATTATAAAAGCTGTCAAAAGTCGATTGGACGAGTACGAGAAAGCTGGTATTGGGTCTGAAAGACTTGCTGAAGATATGTGTACGAGAGTATGATGTACTACATACAAAGAGGGGCAAGAAAAATCTTGCCCCTCTTTGTGGTATAAAGGTAACTTACAGATTTGGAAAGACATTCTCAAGGACAGAATTGTTCTCAAAAAACCGCTTGACAATATGCCTCTACCGCCTCTTCCGTAGACTCGGCTACAGGATAAATATCTTCTGGCAGCAACGGATTGGTGTCCATTTGCAGATGCCGCAGTTTATGGATGCGATTTGGAAAACGCTTTTTGATATGGGTTTTCGACTGAGAACCCTTCTTTTTAGGCGGGAGGAGTCAGAGGGCCCAAATATCGGCGCGAGAGTAATCTTCGAACTGACGAGCAATTATTCCATATACAATGTTCCAATTGCCGCCGGCAAGGCCGCAGCCTAAACCATATGGGATGGCAATGCGCATATCGTCTTTTGCTGCGAATTTCACTACAGAAGCAAGTCCTTTTTCAAGGGCGGCGTAATCCGTGAAGCAGCCTTTCCTGCCGTAGTAATTCTGACCGAAGATATTGGCGATAATGGGTGTAGTGCGCTCGGTTTCGACGAACAGCACCTTGCCCAGCATACTTGAGGGTTCGGGATGCTCCTGGCAGTATTTCTTGTACATTGCCAGTACACCAGGATACCGTGTAGCAATTTGCTTGGCTAATCCAGCGCCCATAACGCCACGGCAGTTGACCTGCTGGACGATAATGTCTGCGCCGGAATGCAGAATATTTCCGTTTCTAATAGGAATAGTTAACATTTTGCGATCTCCTTTACATATTTGGTCTTGCATAACACCAGCTTTGTGGTGGACGATGAATGGGTTTGCCTTCGGTTGTGCAGAGGGTTTCCGGGTTTTGTGGCCTGTCGTAAAGATGGAAGAAAGAAATCCGCCAACCATACAGTGGTTTTCCTCGGCCGTAGGCACTGAGTTCTTGCGAAGATAGACAGGAGCCTTTCTCTAATGCAGAGTAGTTTGAGGTTGACGAGTCATTGCTGGATATAATCTCTTCGCAAATAAATTCGCCTATGATTTTGCCGTTGCAACGGTAGATTTTCCCTTCCGAGTGAACCTCCAAGATATGATGTGGATTGCGTGTGTTTCGCGCTGAACAATACACATAAACTTTGAATGGGAGTTTAACCGCTGGATGGTTCTTGCGGATCTCAAGGGTTTTCGCTCCGCTGATGATGAGACTACAAAAACGTGGCTTCAAACTGAGCAGTATAGAATTCATATAATCATTCCTTTCGATTCTCCAGAGAATAAAAGACACCTATCAGAAGAGATAGGTGTCTTTTATAGGTGAAGTGAGGAACTTGATCTTTTGAAGATCAAAATACGGACAAACATTCTTTTTAAGAGAATGAAAAAAGAGACTTCGTATGCATATATTATAGCAATTCGACGGAAGAAAAACAATACCAAATTACAAATGCAATATTGAGGATAAGTATGAGCGGTAAGCCGTACTTGAAGCTCTTATGCAAGGTCTTATGGTGGAAGAAGTACATTCCGACGATGGCACCTGCTGCACCGCCGAAGATAGCGGCAATAAAGAGCAGCTTTTCGGGGATGCGCCACTTCCCTTTCTGTGCAAAGCGTTTGTCCATACCGAACAATGCGAATGCAAGCACATTGATTATAATGACATATTTCATGACTTTTGCACCTCCTTTCGAAATCCGGACAGTTCACCTTACGCAGCTGCGACTGCGCGTATCATTTCTTTGTACGTGGACATCGGAGAAGTGGATACATCATAACTGGTAACAGTGCCGGTATTCGGGTCGATGTTCAATGTAAGCATTTTTGTAGTAGCTACCTTGTTGGTTAGGTAACCATCTTTTATTGTTGCGTAGGTCTTATCTGTGATGCGCCCGTTATAAGCAATATCACCTTTCAACGATGTGCAGGCATTAAACATACTGCTACTGCTTGTCACATTTTCCATATTCCATTTTGTAGATGCATATATGGTAGATAGAGATGTGCATTTGGAGAACATCGATGCAGTAGAAGTTACTTTACTTGTATCGAAACTAGATAGATCCAAACAGGTTAAGCCTGCGCAATTATAAAACATAGAAGTCATGTTTGTTGTGTCACTGGTATCAAGCAAATCGAGGTTCACAATTTCTTTAAGATCTGTAAATCCTGAATTCGATGACCAATAAGAAAACATTTGAGAGCTATCTGCATTTGTCTTAATGCTACCAGAACCATTTCCGGCAATGATCACTTCCCAACCAATGCAATAACCTTTTATACTACCGGATCCACTTTCATCAGCATTCCACGATTCATTCTCCGCTCCAGTGGGGGTATAGCTATCCATGAATGTGATTTTGGTGATAGAGTTTCTGTTATTGGAAAGACTCTTATACCAAGAATAATTAGCGGCCAGAGTCGGCGGTTCCGCCGGCCCCGTCAAATAACCACCTATAATCTTCGCATATGTTTTATCTACGTAATTGCTGTTAAATGCAATATCACCCTTTAGCTTTGTACAATCAGAGAACATATAATTGCTATCGATGACCTTATCAGTATTCCATTTATCGGATGCATATATTGTCGTTAACTCACTGCAATGGTAGAACATTTCATACATATCGGTGACGTTGGAGGTGTCAAAGTTGGACAAATCCAGACTTGTGATGTTTTTACAGGAGATAAACATTCCGCCCATATTGGTTACATTTGAAGTGTTAAAATTAGAAATATCAATAGAAGTTAAACTGCTGCATGCCTTAAACATGCTGGTCATACTTGTCACTTTAGAAGTATCGAAATGAGATGTATCGAGGTTCGTTACTGCTGAGCAGGAATCAAACAGACGGCTCATATTGGTTACATTTGAAGTGTTAAAATTTGAGACATCAATATTTGTGAGGGTTTTACAACCTACGAACATCCTACTCATATCAGTCACACAGGAAGTATTAAAAGAGGATGTGTCAATATCTGCTAGCTTGGAACATCCGAAAAACATGTCGCTCATATCAGTTACGCATTCGGTATCAAAACTCGACATATCGATATTTAATAATGAAATGCAATTATGGAACATACTACTCATGCTTGTAACATGCGAGGTATCAAAGTTCGAGAGTGAAAGGGATGTCAATCTCATGCAAGCAGAAAACATGTTGCTCATGTTGGCTGTTTGGGATGTATCCAACAAATTCAATTCTTCAATCGCTGTGAGCTTAGTAAAATAATCACGATCAGTGGATGCAAACATATAAGACGAATCAGTGTTGGCTTTAATTTTACCTGAGCCATTGCCAGCAATAATAATTTCTGTTCCTGTAAGATAGCAAGTAATGGAACCAGTATTATCGACATCAGCGAACCAAGTCTCATCCGCTGCGGTAGATGGCGTATAACTATCCATGAATGTGATTTTTGTGATAGTGTTGCGTTTCTTGGAGGCTTTATACCACGAAGAGCCTGCTGCCATTGTGGGAGATGATAAGTCTTTGACCACAAAAGTTGCGGTTGCAGCTTCTTCCGATTCAGCAGTTTTCGCGGCGGGAGCTTTGGCATCATATTTCAGTGGTAAAGATCCCTTTGCCGCAATCTTATCAAAGGAAGCAACATTAACAACACCGTTAGTATCACTCCACTGCCCGTTGAATGCCATGGCAATAACTTTATCGCCAATCGCAGCGGTCGCAGCAGTATCCTTTGTGGCAAGAGACCATCCGTTTTGCCCGGCGACATTGATGGACGATACCAATAGAGGGTCGCTACCATAGTTTTGTATAGACGCATTTGTTGCGGTAACTACTGATCCGTCTGCAGATACAGTTATCGGTAGCGAGGCAGGTACGATTGCGTCTATATTGGCTGCCAATGCTGTGCCACACATTACAGCCATTGCCAAAATGGAAAGAGTAATCATCTTCTTCCCTTTTTCGACAAATTTTTTCATTCTAAAATCCTCCTTTGAGGCGCTCTATAAATAATCCGATTTGGACATTTTTATCTCAATCAGTTAGTTAAAGCTAACTTCGTTTGAAAAAGAACGGGCTGCGACCAGGTGTTTGAAACTGATCGCAGCCCATTAAGAGTTGCGATTAACCGACTTGTTGAGCGGTGAGTTCTTCTTGCTCGGGCGGCAAAGCAACCTCTTCGTCGGTGGACGTATTAGTGTTTTCAGAATTATTTTTTTCAGAGGAATCATCTTCGTCGTTCGAATCAGTATTTTCAGACGAAGAGTCTGGGAGATCGTTCGAACCAGTATTTTCAGACGAAGAGCCTGGGAGATCGGTCGAACCATTGCTCGTATCTACATTCTCTGACGGGTCTTTATCTGCGGTATCGTTATCTACTGGAACATCAACCGTTTTTTCTACTTCTACCAGCTCGTATACGATCTGTGCAGAACCGTTCCAGTTCTCGCCCAATGTCATATCATCAGTGTTTGTGCGACCTTCGAGAATGATGTACTCGAGGCCCTCACAGTCAGCAAAAGCATCCTTGCCGATCTCAGTGATTTCCCGTGGGATGCTTACTGAATGGAAGTATTGGCAGCCTTTGAATGCTTCATCACTGATAGAGTGCAGCTCTGTGTCTCCCACCTTAGATGGAAAATTGAAGTCAACAAGAGTATGTTCATCAACCGGAACATCGCCATTTTCATCAGCTTCAACCTGTGTCGGGCGATCTGGAATATCTTCATTTTTCTCGGTTGTTGTCACAGTAGTTGTCGGCAAATCAGGAACATCTACAGTGGGCGGTTCAGGCTCCTGCGGCTGTTCCGGGGTTTCCGGTGCGGCAGGCGTGCTTGGTGTATCCGGCTTCGGCTCTGTGGGTTCAACAGGAGTTGTCGGCGTTACCGGGTCAACGACAATTGGAGGATCTGTTTTTTCGTCGGGGACAACATCTGGCTTGCCGGGCTCTTCCGGTGCAGGGAGATCTCCCGTATTACCCTTATCGGTGCTTTCACCCGAATTTTCGCCGCTATTATCAGAACTGTTGTCTTTGTTGGAGTCTGTGCTAGGAGCGGAAGGAGCTTCTTCTCCCGCATCAGGATTTGGCTTAGGGGTCGAAACTCCGGTATCAGCACCAGGCTGCGAATTAGAATCTTCTTTGGTTGTGTCGGTAGAAGATTCAGTATCTCCCTTGGTATTTGAATCGGAATTGTCCGAAATGTCGGTTCCGGGAGTCGCATTACTGTCTGTTTGGAGGGAATTGCTATTACTGGAAGCGCTATCGCTGTTTGTCACAGATTCGATAATACTGGCGACAGTTTCAGGCACACTCATACCTTCGTCGATTGCAAACGAAGTGACAGCGGTTGCGTTAACTGCAACGAGTGCGGCAAGTATAATGCTTAAGGATTTGCGAGGTACCAATTTAAACACACTTCTTTCATGACTTGACTGCTTTCAGCGTAATGATTACATTGGCTGCGTTCAGTTTTCTGGTTGCTCCCGTAGCAGCTACTTTTGCTTTGTAGTTGATTGGCAGGGTCTCCCCCTTCCCTATTACCGGGAAGGCTGTTTTACTGATGGTCAGAGCTCCGGCGCCGGTTGTTGTGCAACCATTCAAAGACATCGCAATCTTTCCTTTATCATTGTTTGGAAATGACTCGTAATTAGCTACTTTGTAAGCGCCGTCGGTTACCCGAATATCCGTGACTTCAACCTTGGTTTTGGTCGAATTGTTGCGGATATCCACGTTTGTTGCGGTCAATACCTTACCGTCCACAACACTGACTGGAAACGAAGCAGGAAGTGTAACATCGATCGAATTGATTGTGTTAACAACGGTAAGGGTGACTGGGATAGTTGTCGTTTGCTGGCCTGCTGGGGCGGCAGCGGCAGCTACGTTAGTAGCTGCCAGCATGCCTGCCATGGCAAGAGTAAGTTTTTTGTTAAGCAACATTTGCAGTATCACTCCAATCTAAAAAAGCACGGAAACGGGAAATAGGGGGCGTAGATACATCGTAACTAGTTACAGCACCGGAATTGGGGTCGATATTCAAAGACAAGGTGCTGCTCGTAGATCCTGTAATGACAATAACGCCAGTATCTCTTAATCCGCTATCTGTATACTCCATTTCTATCGTGACAGGACCTGTTGGATAAAATGAATAGTCTGATGTTGTGTAGTGGTTGATTCCATTATAAACCATATTTGAACGTTCAGCCACAATATAACAGTTAATCAGTTGATTGCTAGGAACGGATACAGTGGCAGACTCATAATATTTGGTTCCATTTATTTCGACATAGACACCTCCGTGGAGACCATCCGTTGATCCATCAGCAGTAATGGTAATGGTATGCATTGTTACAGTAATGGGTTTCAGGACGATAATCACTTGACCAGCTGTATTTGATTCTGTAACAGTGGATGGAGGTACGGCTGCTTTGAGGGAAAGCGATAAAGAATCATTTGCGGAAATAGTGCCCAAACTTGAGACATTAACGGAACCGCTTGTTGAAGCCCAATTATTATTAAATGCAATTGCAAAAATTTTATCGTTAATAGCGGCTTTCATAGCGGAGTATCGGCTTCCTATTTCCCAGCCGTTTTGGGCTGTGACATTCATGGAGGAAATTTCTACGGGATTACTGTCGTAATTTGAAATTTTCATATTTGTTGCAGTTGATACTGTCCCGTTCGAGGAAACAGATATCGGCAAACTTGCTGGAACTGTGGCATTTAAAGCACAGGCGCTACAACTCAATCCCATCACCATCATTATGGCGATGAATAACGATTGCATAACCGATCGTATTATCTTTTGCATATTCTATCACCTACTTTGCCCATGCGTAAGCTACATACAGCATGGAGTCAATTTCATAGCCACTTTGTCCATCGACAGGCGTTATTTTCAGATATGTCTGGTAGTTTCCGTAAGCAGGCATATCTTCGACAAGCGGAATTTCCGTAGCTGTTTGGCCCGGCTTCAGATTTTCGATACGACCAATCACCTGCCCAGAGTCCTTAAGGACAAGCTCTACGGTTACATCACAAGAATTTCCGGCGGCATTTTGAATGTTGCACGGTACACGGGAGGCGCCAACGGTTGCGAACAAATCGGTATCTGCTTTAATTGTTGCAGTCGATCCGGTAACCGCATGGTTAAGTTCCTCAATGACGCGCCACTCGTCTTCTGTATACCACTTGGCGTAATAAGTGGTGCCGACGGTGACCTTATTAGTAAAGACAAAACGTTGCTCGCCTTCTTTATCAAGATACCAGCCGCCGAATACATGTCCAGCATATTGTGGAGTTTCGATAGGTTGTGCGTATCCGTTTTCGTCAATGGTAACGCTGGATACGCCTCCACCATTACACGGGTCGAAGTAAACTACGTTCCGCGAGGCATGCGATCCGCCACCAGAGGTTCCACCGCCGGACGTTGTATCATCCTTCTTCGAATCGAGTTGATTGCCGTCCTTATCTACGACTTTGCTTTCATTATCTGCCTTGTCGCGGATTGTAATCTTCGGCAGACTGCTCTTATCACCCAGCCAGTGAATATAGCAGGGACCGTCTGTACGGCTGATAACGATTTCGTTGATCGTACAGCCGGGATATACCCAAACATCATGACTGCCCCAACAGAGCAGTCGGTTAATGCTCGTCCCTTTCAGAGCCACATTGCTGTCGCGCAAGCCGTTGGCCAGAATTAGCGTATCCTTAAACGTGCTGTTTTGAACAGTTGCGTCATGTATAGGTCGGAGCAGATAAATTCCGTCACTGGAAACATTACTGGTCGTAATCTCGCTGGAGAGTGCGTTGAAGCAGTTCATGAGTAGTTGGGCCGTTTCTGCACGGGTGATATATTGCTTGGGGCGTACGGTGTTATCGGTGTAACCCTGTACCCTACCCTGTTCCATAAGAACGGCTACGGAAGAACGCGCCCAACTTGAAATATCTTGTTCATCCGTGAAGTCATTCAGTTTGGAGGTATCCGTGGTGTCCAACGCCAATGCTCTGGCGAGAATGGTCATTGCCATTTCGCGGGTCAAGAGGCCCTTCGGCGATACGGTTCGATCAGAAGTACCGGTGATCGTACCCATCTGAACACCCATGGCCACATTGTCAAAGTACCAGTCAGTTTGAGAGACGTCTTCAAACTGAGAGATGTCCGTTTGACGATATGTGGCGAATAAACGGTCTATCAAACTGACGAACTCCGCTCGGGTTATATTGCGCTCTACGGTCAGTGTAGTCTTGCTGGTGCCAATCATGATATCGTTGTCTACAACGAATTTAACCGCAGGCGCATGCCATGCGTTAGCGTTGTAGTCGGTATAATCGGTGACAGATGCCGCGCCTGCCATAGGAATAAGACTGTTTGCCGCAGTCGCTATGGCTACTGCGGTTACAATAATTCTGTTTTTACCCATTGTGCTTTCCCCTTCTTTTTGTGTTATGCCCATCCCACTGTGAAAATCACATTTGCCACCTGTATTTCACTCAGTGCAGCAGACTGTGCCGGAATGGCGGCATTATATGAAACGAGGCATCGCTGAGCAGCCTCAATCGAAGTTTCCAAATTTTCAGATAAAGTATCGGAGGTTGTGTCAGAGGCAGTAATTATGGTTTTTCCGCCAATGGTAAGCTCCATACCGATTTTCTTTGTGTCAACAGGGAGTTTTTTAACTTCTGTTTTGTCGTAGACGGTCAGACCCCAATCGTTAATACTGGTCATCTCGACTTTGCTAATGGATACGGGATACGAACCGTTGTTGATTATCGCTGCGTCTGTGGCGGTAGCAACTGTGCCGTCGGCCTTCATGCTGACTGGCAACGAAGTAGGCACCGTCACACTAAATGTGGCCGCTTCGCGCGTGATATTAACCGGAACACTTGCAGATCCAGTTGATGCGTCAACTTTGGTATCAGATTCTGCTTTTTCTTTTTCAGGAGTAGCTGCACCCGCGCTTATATTTAAAGCTATTGCAGCCAAAGCTAATGTTCCGCAAATTTTTTGTAGGGATTTATTCACTTCAACCAACCCTTTCTCTTGCATTCGCAAAGAAACGAAAAATTCTCTCGCTCCCTTGAGAATACATGCGAAACAGGTTGTGAAATAAGTCAATACTCAAGACAGCGCAACTACAATATTTTGTAATGATAGGAGCCAATATGCCGATTTTTAAAAATAAGAACAAGAACACAGAAGCGGAACTCCACCTCAGCGTTCTTGTTCTTATCAGAGTACCCGCGATTATATTTATGGCGCGTGTTTAAGCGTTCCAGCTTACGGTAACAACGATGTTCGCAACGGTTGCGTTGGTGATCGCTTGAGATACCGCCGAAGCATTTGCATTATAAAGAACAGTCAGCTCGTTAGACTGATCGGTTGCATCCTTGCCGTTGATAATCCACTCAGCAGCAGTGCCTGCAGCATCGTCCAGCAGGGTCTGTGTATTTGCGTCTGCATCGGTGGTTGCGAGTGCAGTACCGTTGCCACCTTTTGCACCGCCCTTCGGAGTAACCTGAACGCCAATCTTGTTGGCGTCAACCTCTTCCTTGGACATATCAGTAGCATATGCTGCGAGCTTCCAGTCACCGGCCTTGTTCACCTTGATATTGGATACCTTGATGGAACCGTAAGAATTATTGGTGATGGTAGCGTTACCAGCCGGAGTTACCACGCCGGTGGTCGGATCCATCGTGACGGGGAATGCAGTCGGGACAGTAACGTCAAATACTGTCGCATCAGCAGAGATCTGCACCGGAATGGTGTTTTCAGACTTTCCGTTGTTCAGACCAGTTGCAGCACCACCTGCTGCAAAAGAGGTAGCTGTCATGGCCATCGCCATAAAGGCGCTCATAGCAGCCGAGGCAATTTTCTTGTTCAACATAGTGTATTCCCTCCTTATTATGCCTGGGCAGCATCCCATGCCAACGTGAAGATTACATTAGCAGCAGTTTCTGCCACGGAAATGGCGGTATCATTGGCGGTGGCAATCGCACCTACAGTAATCGGCAGCTTAGCATTTGCGGTGCCGCCATCCTTACCCTGCATCAGCCACTGAGACGGAGTGAGGGTCTGGTTGCCATCTGTTTTGCTGGCCATAGCTTCTGTCTTTGCGGTCAGAGACAGGCCGAGTTTCTTGCTGCCAACTTTTTCTGCTGCGATCTTTGCACGGCTGCCGCCATTATAGTCGGTCATGGACCAAGCGCTGTTGTTCATCGCAACGGATGTTACCTTTACTGGGCCAGAGGAGTTGTTGATAATCTCCACATTCTCAGGCACAGTTACAGTGCCATCTGCCTTGACGGCAAGAGGAATTGCAGTCGGAACTGTAACATTGAACGTAGATGCCTCCGCAGTTACAGTTACCGGGGTGGTACCTGCACCAGGAGCCGAAACGTCATTTGCTGCGAAAGCAGACATGCCGAGTGCCGAAGCGATCAGAGCGGAAGACATGAGTAACGATGCCGTTCTTTTGAGTTTCATAATTTCCCATTCCTTTCAAAAAATGAATTTGTAATATATGTCGTCGGGAGAAGGTTATACGTTCGACTCCAAAGGCACCGAAGAGTGTCCTGTACAACATCCACTCGAAACAACCAAATTAGTTTTCGACAGTGATAGTGATTTCCGCACCTGCCGTACCGAGAATAGCGCCGGTTTCGGGATCTGCATTGTTGAAATAAGCAACGCAATCGTAGGTGCCAGCCGGGAGATCAACGCTCAGGGCTGCATTTTCGACTTTGCTGCCAACAGGGATACCGCCAGAACGGTAAATCTCTTCGTTCGTGTCCTTGCGAACGATATAAACGATCTGCGGATAGTGATTTGCCTCAGAATTGACAATCATCAGATTGCCCTTGGACTTGCCATCATGGAATGTCGGAGAGGTATTCATCGAAATATTGATCATACCCTCCTCAACCTTCTTGTTGAGTTCAGCCTGGATCTCTTCTTCACTCCGGCCGTTCAAGCCGCCTTCTTCGGCGTTGGTATCCCATACCATGCCGTTACTGTTGCCGTCATCAGAACGGCTTTTCATAATGCAGTAGGCAGAAATACCGCCGGCCAGTACCGCAATGATTGCGATAGCCGCAATGATCTTTTTCTTATTGCTTTTCTTCTGAGTTTCAGACGGCTCAGTTGATGGTGTTTTGTTTTCCTGATTATCCATCAGTATTGATCCTCCAATCGACGTGAGTTTGCAAACAATCCCAATATTCCTCCTGAATGTGTGGAATCGCGACAGGAGAATAAAATGTACTGGGTTTGAACGAGCGTACGTGACTGCAAATGGCCGAGTTACGCATAACAAAAATATCGCTCTGTTTTAAGTATACTACTATTAAAAATTGTGTGCAATAAATATTTTTGCAAAGTGCAGGAATATATAATCGGGTAATAAATAAAAAATAATGCATAATAATCGTAAAATACTGTTTTAATATCAGATAAAGTTTCATCAAATACAATCAAAGAAAATCATAAGCATATTATAACGTCCAATGCAAAATGGTAAATAATAAATAA
>ENA-UONZ01001186-UONZ01001186.1-human-gut-metagenome-genome-assembly--contig:-C93old-NODE-1186-length-31671-cov-15.073222_pt1 | contig 31671 bp, 20 predicted proteins | sample MGYA00242468_ERZ724015 | MGnify/ENA metagenome assembly ERZ724015
CAAGGACCCTCTGATTAACAGTCAGATGCTCTAACCAACTGAGCTAAGGAAGAATCAGTTTTTAACTTTTTAATCTCTATATGAAAACTCTTTTTGCTCTTCTTCTTGGACTTGAACCAAGGACCCTCTGATTAACAGTCAGATGCTCTAACCAACTGAGCTAAGGAAGAATCAGTTTTTAACTTTTTAATCTCTATATGAAAACTCTTTTTGCTCTTCTTCTTGGACTTGAACCAAGGACCCTCTGATTAACAGTCAGATGCTCTAACCAACTGAGCTAAGGAAGAATTTTTCGCTCTTTCAAAGGTTATTCCGTAACCCCTTTCTGAAATTGCACTGCAAAAGTACGGGGTATTTTCGAAATATGCAATATCTTTGCGAAAAAAATTACGAAAAAATGAATACAATAGGTTTAGGAAACGCTTTGGTTGACGTTTTATTGAGGCTCGAAAATGATGATGTCCTATCGGAAATCGGGATACAGAAAGGAGCTATGGATATGATTAACAGGGAGCAAATGATCGCTATCCGTACAACTTTAGCCGGCTTGCCACGTACGCAAACCCCGGGAGGATCTGTCTGCAACACGATGCGTTCGATGTCTTCTTTAGGGGCGAATTCCGGTTTTATCGGTAAGATCGGGGATGATTCGATCGGCGGATTTTATGAGGATGCGTTGGAAAAAGCGGGTGTCACTTCCTATTTTATCAAGACGGATGGACTTACAGGTAGCTGTACGGTGATGATTTCTCCGGATGGGGAACGTACGATGGGGACTTTCCTTGGCCCGGCCCCGACAATAACCCCGGATGAGATCACCGAGGAGATGCTAAGTAAATATCAATGTATTTATATAGAAGGTTACTTGCTCGTAAACGAGCCGTTGGTTCGTTCTACGATGGAGAAGGCTAAAAAGTTGGGCTTGAAAGTAGCGCTGGATTTGTCGAACTTCAATATCGTGAATGCTTTTAAAGGAATGCTGGAGGATATCATTCCTAAATATGTGGATATTTTGTTCTCTAATGAGAGTGAGGCTGAGGCTTTCACCGGGCAAAAGGCTGCTGAGGCCGTACATACCTTGTCTGAGTTGGTGGAGGTCTCATTGGTCACATTGGGAAAGGAAGGTGCCTTGATCGGTAGTCATGGTCAATTTTATTCTGTCCCGGCTGAGGGGGGCAAGCCTGTTGATACGACTGGCGCCGGTGATAACTTCGCCGCCGGATTCTTATACGGTCAATCCATAGGAGCGTCTTTGGTACAATCCGCACGCATCGGATCGATGTTGGCGGGCTATGTGATCGACGTGGTTGGCCCGGAGATTCCGTATGATAAATGGGAACAAATAAAGTTAAAAGTAAAAGGGATATTGGCTTAGGCGGCGTATTATTCCTTACATTTATGCCGTTAATTAACTAAATATTGTATGTACAGATTGGTTCAACGAAGAGGAATTATAGGTTTATTTTGCTTGCTGTTCGTCGCAAGTAGCGTAGTGCCGGGATGGGCGCAAAAAGATAACCGCTTTGAGGTGAGTAAGAACCTAGACATTTTCAATTCTTTATTGAAAGAAGTAGAGATGTTCTACGTGGATTCAGTGGATGTGGATAAAACCGTTCAGCGGGGAATCGAGGCAATGTTGGCTGGTTTAGATCCTTATACGGAATACTATCCTGAGCAAAAAACGGAGGAATTGAGTCTGATGACGACCGGCGAATACGGAGGTATCGGTTCCTTGATCCGTCAGCGTAACAACGAGGGAGGCGTGATGATTGCCGAGCCTACCGAGGGAATGCCGGCCGATTTAGCGGGTCTGAAGCCGGGCGATCTGATCTTGGCAATCGATACGATCGATGTTTCCAAGGCGACAAACTCCCGGGTCAGCGAGTTGTTGAAAGGTGTTCCGAATACGAAGATGGTTTTGACGATCCAACGTCCGGGCGAGAAGAAACCCCGGAAGTTCGAGATTACCCGTAAGCAGATCACGACACCTCAAGTTACTTACTACGGGGTTAAGAATGACAGTATCGGTTATATTTATCTAAAGGCATTTACTATCAAGAGTGCTCAAGAGGTGAAAGAGGCATTCTTGGATTTAAAGAAAAATCATAATATTAAGTCTTTGGTACTGGATTTGCGCGGTAACGGCGGCGGCGTGCTGGAAGGTGCCGTACAAATCGTAGGTATGTTCGTACCGAAAGGTAGCGAGGTGCTTTCAACGAAAGGAAAGATCAAGCAATGGGATCGTACGTACCGAACCTCTACGGAGCCTTTGGATACGGTAATGCCGTTGGCTATATTGATCAATGGAGGTACGGCTTCCGCCGCTGAGATCGTATCGGGATCTTTGCAGGATATGGATCGTGCCGTGTTGGTGGGACAACGTTCGTTTGGTAAGGGGTTGGTGCAAGCTCCTCGTGACCTGCCTTATAATGGGAAAGTGAAAATCACGATGAGTAAATACTATATCCCGAGTGGTCGTTGCATCCAGCAAATCGATTATTCGCACCGGAAAGAGGATGGTAGCGTGGCGGCTATTCCGGATAGCTTGACTTCCGTATTCTATACGTCCAAGAAGCGTCCGGTTCGTGATGGGGGTGGCGTACGTCCGGAGTTTGAGGTGAAGGAGCCGAAAGTGCCTACCATGATGTATTATTTGGCGGCGGATACGGTCTTGTTCGACTTCGTTACGGATTGGGCACAAAAGCATAAGACGATCGCTCCCATCGAGGAATTTACGGTTTCCGATGAGGATTTCGAAGCTTTGAAGCAATACGCCAAGTCCAAGAATTTCACCTATGACCGCCAAAGCGAGAAAGTATTGAAGAACTTGAAAGAAGTGGCTGAGTTTGAGGGGTATCTGGAGGAGGATTCTACTGCGTTCAAGGAATTAGAGGCTAAGCTGACTCCGAATCTGGAAAGAGATTTCGATCGTTTCAAGGATGAGGTGAAACGAGTAATGGCCGCCGAGATCGTAAAACGTTATTATTACCAACGAGGAGAGTTGCAAGAAAGCTTGAAAGATGATCTTGTATTGGAGAAAGCGTTGGAGGTATTGGGCGATCCGGATTTATACAGGCGTACATTGAGCGTGCCGGTTGAGTTGGAGGCGGCCACCAAGGGTACCGAATAGGCGGGTTTCTGCCGATGCCCATTCAAAGGGCCTTACAATGCCCATTCAAGCGAGCTTACGATGCCCATTGTCAGCTCCCTTGAATGGGCATCGTGCTTTTCCCTCTTTCGCCAGTCTGTTTGGGGGCTTTGAAGCGGATATGCAATACGACCAATTCCGAGACGGTTCCCACCCGATAAGGAGGTCCTGCTATACCAATGCCGGAAGATACATAGAATTGCGTAGGTCCTTTCTTATAATATCCGTACGGGCATTCATACACAAGTTTCATCAGTAGGGGATAAGGCCATAACTGCCCGTTATGCGTATGTCCGTGCAGTCCCAAATCCACCCCATTCATATTCATCTCGGCGAACGACCAAGGTTGATGATCCAAAACGATAATCGGTTTGCCGGTATCCACCCCTTCCATTAACGAATGAAGCGATTTTCGTTTCTTATGGATGAAATCATCCCTCCCTATCAAATAAAAAGTTGAGTCCGGTTGGACCACCGAGTCTATTAGTAGCGTACCTCCGGTCTTTTGCAACCAACGATATTTCGCGTTCCGGTTTGCCCGGTATTCATGATTCCCGTAAACGATATATACGCCCAACGGAGCTTTTAATTGTTTTAAATCATCCTCGATGTGGGCGTTTTCCGCGAATCGGGATTCATAATCCATGATATCCCCCGCTAATACCACCATATCCGGATGCTGTGCGTTGCTGAGCGCCACATATTTTTGTACCAAGTCCTTCCCGATAACCTCTCCGATATGTAAGTCGCTCATCATGACAATAGTCAGGCTATCCCGATCCCCCGCGGCTTTGGGCAACGTGATATATACGTTCTTAACAATCGGATTCATTACCGTATGGTATGCGTGAATCATTAAACCGGTAACACCGAATACGATAAGAAAAAACAGGGTTAGCTTGGTTTGTTGCCAATGCCCTTTCATCCATTTGGGGAACCATGGCTTGATACGTTGGGAGAGCCTGATCAACTCAAGTACCAAGAGAGATAAAGTGATATAAATGGACGCTATATACCAAGTGTTACAGATGTATTGGATCGTGATTATCACGTTATCAGGTAGTTCATTCCTAAAAATAAATCCGAAAAAATAAAGCGATAGTTCGAGTACGAAAAACAAGATAAAAGGAATCCGGCAACTTTTCTTAGGAGGAAGCGCTTGATATCCTCTCCAGAAAATATACGGATTTAGTAATAGCTGCGCTACGATCGATTGAATAAATACTTTCATCTTTACTCTTTGAATGTAATATTGAACACCACCATCTCGCTGTCCGTCCCGATACGGAAAGGCGGTCCCCACAAAGATAAGCCGGATGAGACATAAATCGTACTATTTCCGATTTTTTTAATCCCGTAACTTAATTCGAACAGATGATCCACGATCCAGTTCATCGGCCATACTTGTCCTCGATGTGTATGTCCGCTAAACTGTAAGTCTACGCCAGCCTCTTCCGTTTTCTCTAAATCGTAGGGTTGATGGTCTAGTAAGATAACAGGTTTGCTTTTATCAAGGTTCGCGGTAAGCTGACCTAAAGTTTTCCGTCCTTTGTTATGCCGGTCGTCCCGTCCTACGAGTTGGATCTGATTGGGCAAGATAGCCACGGAATCCCTTAAAAGTACGATGGGCGTCTGCGCTATAAATTTCTCGCTCTCCTCTATACCACTGATATACTCATGGTTACCCGGTACCATATAAACGCCTAATGGGGCGTAGATCTTGGACAGTTCCTCTTCCATATGCTCGTATCGCAGAGGTGCGACACTGTTGTCTATCAAGTCTCCACCGATAAGAACGATGTCCGGGCGTTGGGCGTTTATCATATCCACATATCCGGCAAGCATCGTCTTGTTGGTAGCGTATCCTAAGTGTATGTCGCTAATGGCTACGACCTTCAGCGACTGTCCATCGGTATCGGCCGGTTTGTTGATAACCATGTTGATAACTCGTGTATCAGGATGTTGGTAATTATAGTTTCCATATCCTAATAAGCTGAGTGTTAAGAATAAGGATAAATAGAATGAGTATTTGAAACGTAGGTGGAAAAGTCGTAAGATATCAAATGCCAACAGGGCCAATACCATGTATAAAGTGAATACGAGCCATCCTGTTCCTACTTGAGAAACTGTTTGAGCGAAAGAAGCCGGCATATCTAGGTTCCTGAATAGAAAACTACTGAAGAATGATAAAGCTCCTCCCCAAAAAACAATGGATAACAATACTTTAACTCCGGTAGACTGGCTTTTCAAAGCCTGTTTTCCCTTTAGATAAATATAAATATTCCCTGCAAGATACAGGATTGGAAGTATGATAAAGAACGATAACATTTCTATTAATTTTCCGCGAAGATAATGAAAACTCTTTATGCGGCAAATGGTATAATTTGCGGATAACAGGATTTAATGTTATGACTTACATTTTTAAGGACGAAAAAGTGAGAAATGCTATTCTTTTTATTATCTTCATTGATAAAAATGAAGATAGATGAAAAGAGAAGCTATAAAACAACTATATGTGTGTAGCGTAGAGCATGTGATTTAGAATGCCAAGACAAATTCCAGACAATAAGCTTGTAAATGGCATAGTTGTATAATATATTGAGAGTTAGTGTGTTTAAAACACGGGTGTCTTTCTTTCAAAACATGTACGTGTTTCCGGAAAAAGTCGTACGTGTTTCCGGAAAAAGTCGTACGTGTTTTTGCGAAAAGTCGTACGTGTTTTTCCCGAATCATGTGATAAGGAACAAGAGCGTCTATAAAAATATACAATAAGTCTCCCTTGGTTACGATGAGGGGAGCCAGTTGTCTTTTGATAATACATATCCGACGTTTTCGACCGGCAAGTTATCTTTGGTTCGTTGGTGAAGTATCTTAAGTTCATAGGCAAAGTATCTTAGGTTCATAGGCCGATACACCTAAGATACTAAAAATTCCCATAACTGGGCGTAGAGGCCTCCCGGAGAACTATCTTTTCAATTAATGTATATCCAACTCCTTTTGTCATTTCTAGCGAGAGCGTCGTGTCTTTTTTCAATAGCTTGCGTAAGCGGGAGATCGTGGTGTTCAAGCTATCATGAGCTTCTTTATCGTTCCAGATTTCTTGGAGAAGGACTTCCCGGCTTACCGGTCGATTCATTTGTTCCGATAGCTTATAGAGAACTGAGAAATCCTTGGGAGTTAATGTCTTTAGCGGCTCTTGCTTATAAAATATTTTATGGGTGGAGGGCTGCAACTGATAATCCCCAATAGATATCCTATCGCATACCGGATCGGTCTTTTGGCAAAATCTGCGAATCAAGCAATCTATCTCTTGTATATCGTAAGGTTTTTTGGTATAATGATTGGCTCCTGCCTCATAGCAACGGGCTATTTCTTCCCCGTCATTATGAGAAGAAGCGATCAATATGGGCAATGATGGGTGCTTGGCGCAGATAAAAGGCAAATACTCCAATGCGCTCTGATTGCCTACTTCCAGATCAAGAAGCAGGATATTAGGGCATTCTTTTTCTATCAAGTCTTGAATGCTGCTTAACGTATTCGCGTAGCAAACCTCATAGCCTTTATCTTGCAAGGCTACGAGAATGATCAGTCCAAGGTTGGGGTCGTCTTCAATAAAGATTACTTTTAGTTTTTCTTCCATGTTCATCGTTATGAGTTTTCGATCGGCAAGTTAATAAAAAACGTTGAACCTCTGCCTTCCTCGCTGTGAAAATCTAGGGATCCTCCCATTTCTTTCGCTAAAAATTTGACACTGCACAAACCCAATCCATAACCCGGTTGCGCCGGCTTGTCGGTCTGCTTCACCCGGAAGAATTGTTGTCCTAGTTTCTTTTGGGCTTTCTTGGGGATTCCCCAGCCGGTATCTTTTACCGCTATTTGTAACCGATTGTTTTGTGTTGTTAGAATAACGGTGATTCGCACATCGTTATTTGAGTATTTCAAAGCGTTCTCCAATAGATTTCGCAGGCAACGTTCCAAACGAATGGCATCAGCTTGGATACTGTCGGGAAAATTCTCGCTTTTCTCTAGTTTAAATAAGTTTTTTTTCTCCGGATAGAGTTTGGCTATCTTTTGGTACGTTTGCTCGATGAATGGCTCTATTTCTATAAGCGACTTCTTGGAAATCTCTTTCCCATCCGCTGTCTTCAATAGGGATAGCATGGATTCGATGATCTCGATCAATTGTCGGATTTGTGTTTTTCCGATATTTAAGATGTTGGCTTTCATCGGCTCTTTCTCTTGGCTAGCGATAAGATCCATAGAGGCATAAGCCGTATTTAATGGCGCTTTCAGGTCGTGGATGGCGCTATGTACGGCCATTTCACGGTCCCTGAGTTGTGCCTGTGCTTTGTGTATGGCTTTTAGTAGATAATACAGGCATCCGGTAGAGATGATAAGGATTAAGCAAGATAGGATAAGCGAATAAAGCATATTTTGTATAATCCTAGTATGAGGGATTTTAGCTATAGCTTGTACATATTGTAAACCTTGCGTTCCAATGGGTAATATCTCGGACTGGAATTTGTTTTGTAAACGATTGGAAAGTTTTCCGGTTGTACTCACTATTTGGCGTGTGGAGTCATATACTATCACTTGGGTAGTAGCTTTGAGATTCTGTTTTGCTAATAAATTGTTGAACAAGCTGTCTAAGATAATTGGGCGTAGAGGCTTGTGGCTATTTGTTAATCCATCTTGGATGCGTTGGGCTAATAAGTCTACGGTGTTTCCTTTCAGATTTCTTTGCTTTACTTGTGGCCAAGTAATAGTGTCCCCTTTTAATCGGGCTCGTTCTTCTGGTGTCATATCGCTAGCGGATTTGATAAACCATTTAGGATTGTTTGGATCTTTATGTTTCTTTTTAGACATTCGTCCGGATGTCTCTAATTTGATAGCCTCTTGGAATTGCTCTTCAATAATCTCTTGTATTTTATTATTTTCCACATTATATATATTATGGAGCCAATACCCTTGGGATAATAGAAGGGCAAATAGAGCTATTATTGCGATTCGTGTTGGTTGTTTCATATCTTTTGTGTTTTTTGTGTGTAAAAATAGTGTTTTTTTTCGTTGTTAGCCATCTGTTAGACAAATATTAGATTCTTGTTAGAAACCCTGTGATTTTTTTGCTATATGTTTGTGATGTAATTAAAAGTAATAAGAATGGAAACATTAGAATTATTATCGCAGGATGAACTTTCTTCTGTTAAAGGAGGGGAGTGGTATTATGATGAAGAAACGGATGAATGGTATTGGGTTGAACCTCTAAAAGGAGATTGAATAATATAAACTCTAAACGAGGCTTTAATATGAGATATAAAGATGAGGATACCCTGATTTATGTCTTGAGTTGTAGAGGTATCTAAAATTTTAAAGTATGAAAGAGCAAATTATTGGTTCCAGAGAATTTATGGAATTACCTAATGAGGTAATTGAGCTTTTAACAAAAGATGAGTTTTTTTTAGTTAAAGGAGGTGGTCAAGGAGAAGGCGTTGATAATTCAGGTACTGGATGTGACTGTGATGTCTCTAATTCAGGTGTAGGTTGTCACTGCTAATTCTTATGATGTATAATTAATGGACTGGTACATAATTGAATTTGTACATGACTGAAAATAAAGGGAGATGGAGGAAAACCATCTCCCTTTTGTAAAAAAATAAATTGATTTTATGAAAAAAAATTTCTACAATACATTTGTTTTACTAAGTAATGCTAATGGTTTGCATTATAATGCTTTTAATAATAATTTTCTGCTTCTTGATGCGTTGAAACATAAAGAATTTGTGGAAAATGGCCCTGATGAGATAAAGTGTATGGATCCGGAGTTGTATGAGCTATTAGAGAATAACGGATTTATAATAGAAGATGATATTGATGAGTTGTCAATTGTTGAATTTAGAAAAATATCTACTAAGCTCGACTCGACTTTGTATAATATTGTAATAAATACAACGTTGGATTGTAATTTGGACTGTTGGTATTGTTATGAGCATAAACAAGAAAATAGTATATTGAAAGATGATATTGTTGAGCTTATTGAAAATAATATTAAAATGAAATATTCTGAGATTCGTTTTAAAAGATTAATGGTGTCATTTTTTGGTGGAGAACCTTTATTGAATATAGAGGCTGTTAAGAAAATATTAATCTTTTGTCGGAATTTTTCAGATCTTAATGATATTGAATTGATCGCAGATTTTACAACAAATCTGACATTGCTAAGCGATGATTTGATTTATTTTTTAAGTAATTATAAATGCCGTTTTCAAGTGACATTTGATGGGGATGAAAAGAAACATAACAAAGTTAGGTTCTATAAAAAAGACAAAACGGGTACTTATAAAACTATATTAGATAATATTTATAAAATACAGACAGGTATTTGTAATAGTAAAGTTTGGATTCGAATAAATTTTGATAATCAGACATTGATTAATTTTAAAGATATTTTGAAAGATATATCTGGACTTGATAGGAAGAGGAATTTTTTGATTATTAGAAAGGTATGGCAATTAAAGCCTAATAGTATAGAGAAGAACTATATACTAAGTGCATTGGATTCAGCAATAAAATTAGGATTTCACATCGATAATTATTCATTACCAAGAACAAGCCTTTGTTTTGCGGAGAGATTAAATGAGGTTTTGATTAATTATGATGGAAGAGTTTTTAAATGTTCAACCTATGATTGCTTTGATGATACAAATGCTGAAGGTGTTATCGATAGAAATACAGGGATTGTGCATTGGAATACGTCAAAACTTGCAAAGAAAATGATACGAAAGACACCTGAAAGATGTATTCAGTGTAAACTTTTTCCTGTATGTCTAGGACCATGCAGCAGAAAATGCCAATCTAACACAGATGAGTTTGTCTGTATGATTGATAGTACAGGACTATCAATGGAAGAGTTCATTGTGTATAATTTTAAATTGGCTATGCTAAGAAAACGGCTAGGTTATTAAATTTTAACTTATGTGGAAATACTGTCTTTTCTTTTTGAGTCTATTCACTTTTAGTGAAATGATAGCTCAATCTCAGTTTGAGGGATATGTTTTTGATAAAGAAGAAGGTAAGCCTTTGACTAATGTGAACACGATTTTGTTCCAAAAGCAAGATACATTACGTTTCTTGAAGGGAGAGGTTACGGATCAAAAAGGGTATTTTCGGTATGTTAATGTGCCCGATGGGGAATATCTATTAGAGTATTCCATGCTAGGCTATAAAAAAGAGCTTTTAAATGTAATTATACAAGGACATAATATCCAATTAGATACAGTAAGGATGGCTTTAGGGATGAAATCTATCGGAGAGGTCGTGGTTAAAGCAGAGCTGGTGAAAAAAAAGGGGGATAAAGAAAGTTTCTGGTTTTCTCCTGCAGAAAAAGAAAAGGTCTCGTCTGCTCTAAATTTATTGGAAGGAATTCCCTATCTTTCGTTGAATGCGATGAATAATAAAATACAGACAAACCTTGGAGGTGATATTTTGATTTTATGTGATGGGCTTGAGATTAGCGAGATTGATTTGATGGGACTGCGATCTGCGGATATTATACGTGTTGAGTATTATTCTCGTCCACCGACTCGATATGCGAATAGAAACGTTAAGGCTGTGATAAATATCTTGACAAAACGTCTTGAAGGTGGTTATATAATGGCTAATTTACAAAATTCGTTCGTGACGGGTTTCGGTACAGATATTTTGCAAGGTAAATATAGTCGGGGTGATTATGATTTTTCATTGCGCTATTTTGTGGATTATCGTGGCTATACAAAAAATAGGTTGAATGAGTCTTGGGAATATGAATTAGATGATGGATTATATAAGGTGAATAAAGAGGGATTGAATGGAGATTATAGGGGGCAATATCATACGGTTCAAGGCACATTCTCTCGTGTAAAAGCTAATACATTGTTTAGTGCGAAGATGAAGATGGCTGTTTCACCTTCTGAGGAAAATAGTCCACAGCTTGTGTCAGGTATTCGGGCAAGCCGCCCTATTCAAAATATTGTATCAGAAATCGATGCGGAGTCCCGTTTTGTTTCTCCTAGCTTAGATCTGTATTATTCAAAAAAAATAGGAGCTCGGCATGAAATTATTGCGAATATTGTAAATACGTATTACGACTCATACTCGGATCGGCATTTAGTAGAGAGTCAATCTGGGATAAAACAGTATAATATGGATACCCACTTAGACAATAAGACATATTCTAATATATCAGAGTTGGTTTATCTGAATAAATCAAGTAGAGGGGAGTGGAGTGTAGGAGGACGGTATTACTATAAAAAATTGTGGGATAAATATAAGACAGGGGAAACTGAATTTATTTCGACAAACTATAATACTCAAAATTTATATATTTATACTGATTGGCATGGAGAGTTGGAAAAGCTGGATTACGTGCTTGGAATAGGAGGTGAACACACTTGGTTAAATACGATTGACTGTCATCGTTATTTCGTGGTTAGACCTTCCCTACTTCTGTCGTATACTGCGACTAAAAAATCTTCATTTGATCTGGGTTTATCCATTGAGTCAAATATTCCAGATATATCATTATTGACGAATAATCCGGCTTATTTAGATTCTACTTTTGTCAGTGTTGGTAATTCTGCGTTAAAACCATATTATATATTTAATAATTATTTGCAATATTCTTATCGTTCCCCTTTGATAAATATGCAAACAAGCATATCCTATAATTTTGCTCATCAACCTTATTATGAGATTTATAAGACCTTAGGCAAATATGCGGTGAAAAGTTATATGAATGTTTATAATATGCATGATTTTGTATATGACTTGGGATTCCGTTTTGTACCTTGGAAATTCCTATCTATTACACCTTATTATTCAATGAGGTATCAAGTTGCTGATGGATTTGATCGTCGATTAGATGATTGGAATTATCGATTTAGGATTTCTATGGCTGTGTCATGGAGCAGATGGACGATGCATTCCACGATTTTATTGCCAAGTCGAACTTTAACGGGTGAAGTTTTTCATGAGAAAGGATCCTATTATTCGTGTGATATTACTTGGAAAAAAGATAATTTAAGTTTGCAGTTGGCTTATGTGAGTAGTGGTACGCCAGAGAAGAGTAAGACTTTATTGAGTTTTCCTGTTTATTATGAAGAGTATAAGGAATGGGGTAATTTTGAAAATCTGTTATTTTTGCGTTTGACTTATACATTGCCATTTGGCATGAATATAAAGAGGAATAAAGCGCAACGTTTAAATAATGAGGATTCAGATTCAGGACTTTATATTGATAATAAAGCAAAATTATGAAATTCCCTCACATCAAGCAACCCGACTCCATGGAATGCGGAGCCACCTGCCTTCGCATGATCGCCAAGTTCTATGGCAAGGAGTACTCCGCCGAGACGATGCAAAACCTTTGCGTCGTCACCCGGGAGGGAGTCTCCATGCTGGGGATCAGCGATGCCGCCGAGTACATCGGTTTCCGCACGATCTGTGGACGAATGACCCTGGGGAAGATGGTGGAACAACGCCCTTTCCCCTGTATCCTCCATTGGAACCAGGATCACTTCGTTGTACTTTATGACGCTAAAAAGAAACGGGACGGTGGATATGTTTTTTATATTGCCGATCCGGGGAAAAACCTATTACGTATCAATGAGGAGGAGTTCCGTGACGCATGGATTAGTACCCGTACGAGAGGGGAGGAGAAAGGTATATTGATGGCCTTGCAACCTACCCCCGCTTTTTACGAGCGGAAGGATGAGCGGCATGCGGGGGGTAATCCTTTTCATTTCCTATGGGGATACATGAAGCCGTATAAGCGTTTCTTTGTCCAGTTGTTGCTCGGCCTCGCGCTAGGCAGCGTCTTGCAATTGATCTTCCCGTTTCTCACGCAAGCGATCGTGGATAAGGGCATAGCCGGCAAGAACCTGAACTTGATCTATCTGATCCTTGTGGGACAATTGATGCTAGTGCTGAGCCGTGCCTCGGTGGACTTTATCCGCCGTTGGATCTTGTTGCATATCAGCGCACGGGTGAATATCTCCTTGCTCTCCGATTTCTTGATTAAATTAATGCGTTTGCCGATGTCGTTCTTCGATACGAAAATGACGGGCGATCTGTTGCAACGCATCAACGACCATGAGCGTGTGGAGCGTTTCCTCACGGCCCAGACATTGACGGTGTTGTTCTCCGCTTTCAGCTTCATCGTATTTGGCGGGGTATTGCTTTATTATAACCGATTGATATTTGGCATATTCGTGCTAGGTAGTGCCTTATATGCGATATGGGTGACGCTTTTCCTGAAGAAACGCCGGTTGCTGGATTACACCTATTTTGAGCAACGTGCCCGAAACCAGTCGAAGACGATGCAGATGCTGAATGGCATGCAGGAGATCAAGCTCCAGCATTGCGAGCGTCGCCGCCGTTGGGAATGGGAGGATATACAGGCGGACCTGTTCCGTACGAACATTGAGTCGATGCGTTTGCAACAGAGCCAGGAAGCGGGCAGTATCCTGATCAATGAGGTGAAGAATATCGTGATCACGGTCGTGGCTGCCACGGCGGTGATCGGCGGAAGCTTGTCGCTGGGTATGATGCTGGCTATCCAGTATATCATCGGGCAGTTGAACGCCCCGGTGGAGCAGTTCGTGCAATTCCTTTATAGCTGGCAGGATGTTAAGATCAGCCTGGAGCGGATGAGCGAGATCCGCGACCGGGAGGAGGAGGAGACGGAAGAGCGCATGATAACGGGCTTTAACGGGAATAACCGGGATGTGGAGATCCGTAACGTGACGTTCCAGTATGAGGGCATCCATTCCCCGAAGGTGCTGGACCAAGTGAGCCTCCGTATCCCAAGCGGGAAGATCACGGCGATCGTGGGTACGAGCGGCAGTGGTAAGACTACGTTGATCAAATTATTGCTGGGCTATTATAACCCGGTCGTGGGGGATATCCGTGTGGGAGGCAATGACCTGCGTTCCTTTAGCCTGTCGTGGTGGCGCGACCAGTGCGGTGCTGTGATGCAGGACGGTTATCTGTTCTCCGAGTCCATCGCCCGCAATATAGCGGTTGATGACGGCGAGATAGACAAGGTCCGTTTGTTGTTGGCGGCCCGTATTGCGAATATAGAGGAGTTTATCGATCGTCTCCCCTTGAAATATAATACGGTTATCGGTCCGGACGGCCAAGGCGTAAGCCAAGGCCAGCGTCAACGGATCTTAATAGCCCGTGCGGTTTATAAGAACCCTTCTTTTCTCTTTTTCGATGAGGCGACGAATTCGTTGGATGCGAATAATGAACGTGCTATAGTAGAGAATCTGACGGACTTTTACCGGGGTAAGACGGTAATAATCGTCGCCCATCGATTAAGTACCGTACGCAACGCCGATCAAATAGTCGTTCTTGACAAAGGTCGTATCGTGGAGGTAGGCACCCACGACGTGCTGATCGATCGCAAGGGTGCTTATTATAATTTAGTGAAGAATCAATTAGAGTTGGGGAGTTAAGGATATGTCAACATACAATGAGATGAAGAAAAAAGCGGAATCGGATCAAGACCGTATCGAGTTGCGTAGCGAGAAAGTCCGCAACATGATCGGCGAGATGCCTTCTTTTTTGATCCGGTGGGGGAATACGATCTTGGTGATCATATTCGTTCTGCTGGCCTTGATCGCTTGGCTTGTATATTTACGCCCCTAAGTTGTGCTGTAAGACCGTATTCTTAAGGACGTAAATATATGGTTTCTGGCCTTGATGTCTACCCTGTTGAACTTATCGTCGGCGGTGAGTTGATTACCTTCGCTCTCGAGTAATTCAATGATGCTCACTTTTTCACCCAGCAACACGGTGAGGAATCCTCGTAAGCCCACAAGATTATTCTCGTGAGCCTACGTGTATAATCCTATTATTTCGCATAACCTACCGGATGATTGATCATCGGGATTTGGGAGTCGGATAGCTTTAATATCTTCTTCAACTCATCTGCCTCCATGCTGCCACGGGGAACCGTAACCAAACCACATCCGGAACAGAACAAGGCGATGTTTTGAGAGACCAATCCTGCGTCTAACGCTCCAAAGCGCTCGCGCATTTGCGGTGTGCCCACGTTGCCGAACTTAGAAATATCAGAAACCATCAACAGGCAAACAGGGGCAGAGTTCACGGAGGTTTGCTTGCCACCGATTAACGGACGATGGTCACCTTCCGCTACCGGGTTTAGTTGGTGGGCCTTTGGATCATACAAATAAGCGCCCTCTTCCATAAGTACATAGACATCTATGTCTTGCTTGTTCAAAGCGGAAGCGGCGGTACGTTTTCCATCCTCCCGGTTGATACCGATAGCGGCCCACATCAAATCGGAAAGATCTTGTAGGCTGAGTTTCTTGTTGGCAAACTCGCGCTCGGAGTGACGGTCTGCCAAGGCTTTCATTACCGAAGCGCCCCGGGTCTTGTCGGGAGCATTCAACTTAATGGCTTTTAAACTCTGGGCCTGTATACCGGCTATGCCTAACATCAAAGTGGCTAATACACAAAAAATAGTTCTCATAATGTTGTTATTTAGAAAATTAGATGTACAAAAATAATGATATATTTCTTTTTTTAGACTTTTTGTGAGAAATAATAGCCAACGAATGTTTATAATGTTTTTATTTGTACGAATAAATCGTAAACATAGAGTTATGAGTGAAATATATTATGTTTTGCAATAAGTGACGCATGTATGGGAGAAAAGTTGTTAACCTTATTTATGGTACTGTTCCTTGCGCTTCCGCTGTATGCGCAAATGGAAAAAGCCGGTTCTTTTACGGTTAAAGGCCAGGTGCTGGATTCACTGACAAATGAATCCGTACCGTATGCCACATTGAGAATCGCTTTGGCGAGTACACCGGAGAAGCCAATCAAGCTGTTGGCGTGTGATATAGATGGGAAGTTCCAGACTCCGCTGAATAACATCGGAACGTATATTATCGTTATGCAATCTATCGGGAAGGCTCCGGCAGAGAAGGTATTCACCCTTTCGGATGAACGGAAAGTCATGGATCTCGGCGTGCTGTTTATGCAGGATAATAACCTGCGTTTGGAAGAGGTTACGGTCACGGCGCAGAAACCTTTGGTGAAAGCAGAGATCGACAGGATCATTTACTGTCTGGAGGATGATCCTGAGGCACAGACCAATAATACGCTTGAAATGCTTCGTAAGGTCCCGATGGTTACCGTGGACGGTGAGGATAAGATTGAGTTGAAGGGGTCTTCAAATTTTAAGGTTTACATGAACGGTAAGCCATCGAATTTGTTAAGCAATAATCCGTCGGTAGTATTGAAAAGCATGCCGGCAAGCTCGGTGAAGAACATCGAGGTTATCACGGAGCCGGGTGTGAAGTATGATGCCGAGGGAATTGGGGGGATTATCAATATCATCATGGTGAAAAACACCTTACAGGGTTATACGGGATCGGTAAGTTTGAACACCATCACCAATGGGCGTATCTTCGGGAGCGGCTACCTGTCGCTGAAAGCCGGCAAGTTCGGATTGTCTGCCAATTACAACTGTGACCGTGACAATACGCCTTGGAACGATGCTTCTTCCATGCGTGAGGATCTGAATAATAAGGAAGAACATTATCTGAATCAGGTGGGACGTAGTAAATCGAGAGCCCCTTATCATTTCGGGAATCTGGAAGGTAGTTATGAGATCGATTCGTTGAACTTATTGACTGTAGGGATTGGTCTGTACCTCGGAACCACGAGGAGCGTCTTGGAATATGCGGTGAAGATGCTGGATGCCGACCGGAACCCCGTTTATAGTTATAACCGTAATTCGGAATCGAGCCGCAAGTCCGGCTCAGCTGACATGAATGTGGATTATCAGCGTTCCATGCGCAAGAAAGACGAACTACTCACTCTCTCGTACCGTTTCAGTCGTTCCCCGAACGATAACGAGGATTATACGGAGTTGACGGATATTCGTAACTACGAGCCGTGGTTGGGCTATCCGCAAAATAATATCAATAAGGCATCGACGAACGAGCATACCGGGCAGTTTGACTATACTACACCTACTTGGAAAGATCAGAGCTTGGAAGCGGGCATAAAGTATATCTACCGTCAGAGCCGGAGTAATACGGATCGTAAGGCCTTCAACCAGACATCGCAAATGTGGGAGGAGGCGACTCCCGCAGATAGCCATTTCGATCATTCGCAACAGATCTATTCCGGCTATCTGGGATATACGATGAAATTTGGAAAATTCGGGGTGAAAGCTGGTGCGCGGGCAGAAGGGACTTCTTTGAAAGTGAGGTATGAGCTGGCACCGGATATGAATTTCGGGAACGATTACTTCGACGTGGTGCCAAGCGCTGTCGTATCGTACCAGCTTAGTATGAGCCAGCAGCTTCGTCTGGGATATAATATGCGTATCCAACGACCGGGTATCTGGTACCTGAATCCGTATGTGAGCAATGCGGATCCGCAGAACATCTCTTATGGTAACCCGAACTTGGATTCGGAGAAGAGTAACGGTGTGAACCTGAATTATAGTATATTCGCCCAAAAGTTCAGTTTCAAAACAAGTATCTCTTATACATTTATAGATAACTCAATCGAGCGGTATACGTTTATCGATCCGGCGGATCCAGGAATTTTCCGGACTACTTACGGGAATATCGGGAAGAGGCAGACTACCGGCCTTTTTGTTTACGGTAGTTGGAATCCGATCCCCCTGTTCCGCGTTAACTTGAATGGAAGCTTGAGCTATACGGATTTGAGGAGCGAAAAGAATGACATGGCGAACAGTGGCTTTAGCGGGCGTGTCTTCGCCGGGGCTCAGTTTAACTTACCACTCGATATCCGGTTGAATCTGAATGGAGGCTTTATCTCTTCGGCGATACAGCTGCAAGGGAGGCGTTCGCCGTTGAATTTCGCTACAGTCTATGTGAGCAGGGATTTTTTGAAGAAGAAACTGTCCGTATCCCTCTATTTTTACGATATGTTTTGGAAACGCAGGAAAATGGAGGCTACGATCTACGACGATACTTTCCATAGGCAAGATATCAGCTATTCTCCGACGCGTACATTTGGTATCGGCATCTCCTATCGTTTCGGTAATTTGAAAGACGCTATCAAGAAGGTGAAACGTGGTATAAGGAACGATGATGTAAAAGCTTTGGAGAGCGGTTCATAAAGGATATAGATGAGGAAATATGCAACTTATCGGTATCAAAGCTCGTCTTTGTATGAAAATAAAGTTTTTTCAGACTTTTTGTGAGGAAAAAATGCTTACGAACGTATATTAATGTCTTTATTTGTACGAATCAATCGTAAACAGTGTGATTTAGTACAAAAAGTTGAGAGATAAGTATAGTATTATGTAATAGATGATGAACGTATGAAAGAAAAATTGTTTGCCTTATTTTGGGTACTGTTCTTTGCGCTTCCTCTGTATGCGCAAGCGGACAAGACAGGTTCTTATTCTATCAAGGGACAAGTGTTGGACTCGCTAAGCAATGAGTCCGTACCCTATGCGACGTTGAGAATTGCTTTTGCGAAGACCCCCGAGAAACCGGTCAAGCTTTTAGCGTGTGATGTGGATGGTAAGTTTCAGGCACCATTGAGTAGCGCCGGCAAATATATCATCTCTATGCAATCTATAGGAAAAGCTCCTGCCGAGAAAATATTTACGATCTCGGATAAACAGAGGAACTTGGATTTGGGTAAGTTATATATGCAGGAGGATAACCAGCGGCTGGGGGAAGTGACGGTTACGGCGCAGAAACCTTTGGTGAAGGCTGAGATTGATAAACTTACCTATAGCTTGGAAGATGACCCCGAGGCACAGACCAACAATACGTTGGATATGTTGCGCAAAGTGCCGATGGTAACCGTGGATGGAGATGACCAAATCCAATTGAAAGGTTCCACGAACTTCAAGATCTACATGAATGGTAAACCCTCTAACCTGTTGAGTAATAATCCTGCTGAGGTATTAAAGAGTATGCCGGCCAATTCCGTGAAAAACATAGAGGTGATCACAGACCCGGGCGCTAAATATGATGCCGAGGGTATCGGTGGTATTATTAATATCATTACAACTAAAAATGCTTTACAAGGATATACTGGTACGGTTCGTGTGAACGGTAGTTCGTTGGGGCGTGTAGGCGGTGGTGGTTATGTATCTCTAAAAGCCGGAAAATTAGGACTTACCGCCAACTATAACTATAATCGGGAGCGGGACCCATGGAATGACGCTAACTCCGTACGGGAAGATTTGCAAAATGACGGGGAACACTTCTTGACACAAAATGGACGTAGAAAGAGTCGTGGACCGTTCCAATTCGGTTATTTGGAGGGAAGTTATGAGATCGACTCTTTGAATCTATTGACCGTTGGCGCGAACTTATTCCGTGGCGAGATGAAAAGTTTCTCGGAGTATAACGTGAATATGCAGGATATCAATCATAATCCGGTCTACAGTTATAACCGTAACTCGGAAACGACAGAGACATTTGGTTCTACGGACGTGAACGTGGATTACCAGCACTCTACCCATAAGAAAGATGAGTTGCTGACGGTCTCTTACCGTTTCAGCCATTCTCCGAATGATAGTAAGGATTATACGGAATTAGAGAATGTCGTGAATTACAATCCTTGGCTCGGCTATCCGCAAAATAATATCAATAAGGCTTCTACGAATGAGCACACCGGACAGGTGGATTATACGACTCCTACATGGAAGGACCAGACCTTGGAGGTTGGCGCGAAATACATATTCCGCCAGAGCCGGAGTAATACAGATCGTACCGCTTTCAACGATTCGCTGAATATATGGGAAGATGTTACTTCCAAGGATAGCCATTTCCGTCATACCCAACATATCTATTCCGCTTATCTGGGCTATTCGATGAAGTTTGATAAGTTTGGCGTGAAAGCGGGTGTCCGTGCGGAAGGAACTTCTTTGGATGTGAAATACGAGATGGCTCCCGATATGAATTTTGACACCCATTATTTCGACGTGGTGCCAAACGCTACGATCTCTTATCAACTGAGCATGGCGCAACAGCTTCGCTTGGGATATAATATGCGTATCCAGCGTCCGGGTATCTGGTATTTGAATCCTTATGTAAACAATGCGGATCCGCAGAATATATCCTTCGGTAACCCGAATCTGGACTCTGAGAAAAGTAATAATATTAACTTGAACTATAGTATGTTCGCCCAGAAATTCAGCATTAATGCGAGCGCTACTTATACGTTCGTGAATAATTCGATCGAGCAATATACCTTTATCGATCCGAAGAACCCGGGTATTTTCCAGACTACTTATGGTAATATAGGAAAGAAACAATCTACGGGCTTGTTCGTATACGCAAATTGGAACCCGGTTCCTTTGTTCCGTATTTATATGAATGGAGGTGTGGATTATACGGATTTGAAGAGCGATATGAATGATATGGCGAACAGTGGTTTCAGCGGTCGTATATTCGCCGGTACGCAGTTTAATTTCCCGATGGATTTTCGCTTGAACTTGCATGGAGGATATTTCTCTCCTTGGATTCAGTTGCAGGGTAAACGTTCTCCATTCTATTTTACGGGAATCTCCGTAAATAAGGATTTCTTGAAGAAAAAGCTCTCGGTTCAGTTGTCTTTCCAGAACCCGTTCTGGAAACGAATGAAGATGGAAAACACTTCTTCAGACGATACGTTCTTCCGCCGTGAGACCAATTACCGAACGATGCGCATGTTACAAGTTAGCGTATCCTATCGTTTCGGTACCTTGAAAGATGCTATCAAGAAAGTAAAACGCGGTATCAATAACGATGATGTGAAGAGCGGCGGCTCTGGCGGCGGCGAGCAGCAGATGTAAGTACAGGATTGAACACGGAACACACGGAACACACAGCGATACACTGAGGTATATAGTATCAGTCCGTGTGTTTCGTGTATTCCGTGTTCAATATAATAATTAAACTTTTTCTTTTGCCGTCTTCTATATACTTTCTATCTTTACGATCCGAAAAACAGTTGGAGAATGAAGAATAGACTATTTGTTAACAATAATACCATTATACTATTCCTTTTTATTATAGGAAGTTTCCTATTCATAGAGTTGAATTTTCGGTATTGGTATCGTTTTCTGGAGCAGTATATGATGTTTCAGACTACCGGTAGTTATTTCCAAGACCGATTGGCCGAACCGGGTGGATTGAATGAATATGTGACTGAGTTCTTATCGCTTGCGTTTATCCATCCTTATGGAGCTTCGGTAGTGATCGCTTTATTATTAGGACTGATCTCCGGCTGTTTTTTCCTTTACTTAAAAGCTTGTGGGGTGCGTGCCTCTATGTTGGCGGCTATTCTTCCCTCTTTTTTAATTTGGATCTATCCGCAGGAGTCAATCGCCTTGTTGACGATGCTCGCTTTCGTGCAGGTTCTTGCGTATTTGTATACTTCAATCAAGATTGATTGGCTTCGTTATCTCTTTGGCTTCTTGTTTTTGGGGGGCTCTTATTTTTTTGCGGCACCCGCTAATTTATTGTTGGCCTTATTGATCGCGGTTTATGAGTGTTGTGCTAAAGAGGATAAGGCTCGTTTTGGAGTAGCCATTATCGCTATCGCTTGGGGAGGTTTGCTACCGTTGATCGCCATGCGTACGGTTTATATTCTTCCGATGCGGGAAGCTTTTTTCAGCAAACATCTATGCCATCCCGAATATCCGATACCTAATTCTTTAGGATATATCATGCTTGCGTATCCTTTGATCGCTTTCATTCTTTATTATGTAAGGAGCCGGGTTTTCATCCGTAAGGAATCTTGGAAACGAATCGTTTCTTACGTTTTTCTTTTGATAGCGATGGTCGCCGGGATTCTCTATAAGAAAGATCCGATGGAGCAGGCCTATCGGTATGATTACTATGCACGGCTGGGAGAATGGCAGAAGATTGTCTCGCACGCTCGTGCGCATTCTGTGCGGGATATGGATGCCTTGATTTATCTGAATTTGGCTTTGTCGAAAACCGGACGTTTTACTTCCGATTTGATGCGTTTCCCCCAGATCGGTGAGGGTGGTTTTATTCCGCACGATCCGAAAAGCCGGATGGGATTGATCGAGGCGAGTGAGGTGGCTTGGCAAGTCGGGCAAGTGAACGCCGCCCAACGTTTCGCCTTTGTGGGGGTATTAAGTTCACAACGTTGCGTGCAACCTCGTTTGATGAAGCGTTTGGTGGAGACTTATCTGGTAACCGGCGAATATCGTGCGGCGGAGAAATATATCAAGATACTGGAATCGAACCCGCATTACCGGGATTGGGCAACCGCTCAACGTCCATTATTGGACTCCGTGGCTTGTGCGTCGGAAGATTGGATAGCGGAAAACGGGCGATGCTTCCGATTACCGATAATCCTTTGGACCTGACCTTGATCTTTCCGAATGCTTTGGCTTTCCTGATCGATGATCATGCCGATAACCGTCCGGCTTTCGAATATGGGATGGGATATCTTTTGGTTTATAAGGATTTGATGACTTTTATGCATTATATGGAATTGATGAAAGAACGGGGTGAGGCATTCCCGGTGCTTTATCAAGAAGCTATTTGCTTGTTCTTCGCGGCTGTACAGAAAGATCCGGAGGCGTTCCGGAGCTTCCCGATCAGTCAGGAGGTGCAGAACCGCTTCCTGCAATTCATGAAAGTGGCACGCTCTATGCCGCCGGCAGCCTTGAAGCAACAGTTTGGTGATACCTATTATTATTACGCTCAATTTATCCCGACTCCTAAACGACAATAATACATGGATAATACAAAGAAAAGAAAGATCGTCCGAAATTTTGTGATCGGATATCTAATAATACAAGTTCTCACTATAGTCGTATATTTAGGCTTTTGGTCCTTGCATCCGGAAGGCATTACGAATGTCACGAACGAACGTATGTCCCCGCCTCCTATTTTTCCGGATTATAAAGGGACGACTATACCTTATAATATAGCTCCGTTGAATTTCCGGATAAATGTACCAGCGGATGAATGCTATGCGAAAATAGAAGGTAGTGAGTCGGAAGTATTTGAATATCATGGGACAAATACGATCCGTTTTAAGATGAAGGATTGGATTCGCTTGACACGTGCGAACCGTGGAAAAGCCTTTTTTGTTACGATCGCCACGAAGATAGGTGATGAGTGGACTAAATGGGCACCATTCTCTGTCTATATCAGTGATCAAGCGATCGACTCTCATTTAGTATACCGTTTGATAGAGCCGGGATACGAGAAATGGCATATTGTGGGTATTTATCAGCGGAATTTGGAGTCGTTTGACGAACAGCCGATTATCCGTAACGATATGACTGGCTATAATTGTATGAACTGCCATTCGTTCTGTATGGGAGATCCAGGGCAGATGATGTTCCATATGCGTGCGGCGAATGGGGGAACTTATATTGTCCAAGACAAGAAAATCAGTAAATTGAATACGAAAACGAATGGGACGATCAGTAATATGACGTATCCTTTCTGGCATCCTTCCGGGCGCTATATCACCACATCGGTAAATGATATCAAACAGTTTTTCCATTCCGTGAAAGAGAAAAAGATGGAAGTGTTCGACTTGGAGTCCGATGTGGTGGTGTATGACGTGAAAAACAAAGAAATCCTTTCGAAAGCCTCATTGATCACAAAAGATGCATTCGAGACTTTCCCCGCGTTCTCTCCGGATGGTAAATGGCTTTATTTCTGTACGGCCCCGGCCCAGAAGATGCCGGAGAATTATGATAAGGTACGTTATAATCTCTGCCGTGTGGCGTTTGATCCGGATCGTGGCGAGATCAGCTTCCCGATCGATACGTTGGTACATGCGGATAGCTTGAGCTATACATTTCCCCGTATCTCTCCCGATGGGCGTTTCCTGATGTACACGGAAACCGCTTATGGGCAGTTCCCTATTTGGCACCCGGATGCGGAGATCCGGATGATGGATTTGGAGAATCGGGCAGCGATGGATATGTCTGCGTTGAATAGCCCGGATACGGATAGCTATCATTCTTGGAGTAGTAATAGTGATTGGGTCGTATTTAGTAGCCGCCGGGATAACGGTTTATATACTTTACCTTATATTTGTTATATAGGGAAAGACGGTAAGCCTTCGAAACCGTTCTTATTGCCTCAAGAAGATCCGGATAAGTATGACTATCAGTTGTATTCCTACAATATTCCGGAATTGACGAAAGGCGCCGTAGAGGTCAGCCCCTATGAGATCCAGCAAGTAGCCGAGAAAAATAAACCGGAGCAGGTTCGGTTTAAATGACCGGATCTATTTATATTCGCGTATAAATAAGAGATAAGATGACAAAAGATATTATAGCCGAATCTGTACAAAACGATTTACGGTATTTGCAATTGTTGGCACGGAGTTTCCCGACGATCGCAGATGCCAGTACGGAGATCATTAATCTGGAAGCGATCTTGAACCTACCGAAGGGTACGGAGCACTTCTTGAGTGATTTACATGGCGAGGATCAAGCCTTTAGCCATGTGCTGAGAAACGCTTCCGGTGCCGTAAAGCGCAAGGTGAACGAGATTTTCAGTAATACGCTCCGGGAATCCGAGAAGAAGGAGCTTTGTTCCTTGATTTATTATCCAGAGGATAAGCTGGAACTGATCAAGAGTCAAGAGCAAGATCTGGAAGATTGGTACCAAGTGACCTTGAATCAATTGGTACGTGTTTGCCGGAACGTGTCCTCCAAATACACCCGTTCGAAAGTACGTAAGGCTTTACCCAAGGAGTTCTCCTATATTATTCAGGAGTTATTGCACGAGTCTTCCGTAGAGCCGAATAAATCCGCTTATGTGGATCAGATTATTTGTACGATCATCTCCACGGGACGTGCGGACGATTTCATTATCGCTATGTGTAACTTGATCCAACGGTTGACAATCGACCTGTTACATATCATCGGCGATATTTACGATCGGGGTCCGGGCGCTCATCTGATCATGGATATCCTTTGCGATTACCATAATTTCGATGTTCAATGGGGTAATCATGATATCTTATGGATGGGAGCCGCTTCCGGTAATTTGGTAAGTATCGCCAACGTGATTCGTATGTGTTTACGCTTTGGTAATATGGCTACCTTAGAAGATGGATATGGCATCAATCTTTTGCCGTTGGCCACTTTCGCGATGGAGGCGTACGGGGATGATCCTTGTGCGTTATTCATGCCGAAAACAAAGTTCGCCGATAATGCAATGGATGAGAAGACCACCCGTTTGATCGCCCAGATGCACAAGGCGATCACCATCATCCAGTTCAAGCTGGAGGGTGAGATCATCCGCCGTCGTCCGGAGTTTGAGATGGATGACCGGATGTTGTTGCACCATATCGATCTGAAGCGGGGAGTGGTTCATATCGATGGAAAGGATTATACGCTTAAAGATACTAACTGGCCTACTTTAGACCCGAAAGATCCGTATCGTCTTTCTATTGAGGAGGAGGATTTGATCCGAAAGATCTTGCATTCTTTTGAGAGCAGCGAGAAGATGAAAAAGCATATGCGTTGTTTCTTCCGGCATGGGGGAATGTATCAGGTTTGTAATTCCAATTTACTGTTTCATGCCTCTATCCCGATGAATCCGGATGGGACGTTTAAGTCAGTACGTATCTTGGGGCAGGATTATAAGGGCCGTGCTTTGTTGGACCGTGTAGACCAACTGATCCGTACGGCTTATTTCAAGACCGGGGAGCAGGAAGAAGTGGAATATGCGCATGATTATATCTGGTATCTTTGGGGCGGCAAGGACTCCCCGTTATTCGATAAAAGCAAGATGGCTACTTTCGAGCGTGCCTTTATCGAAGAGGCCGAGACTCATAAGGAGGAAAAAGGCGCTTATTATACGTTACGAGAGCAAGAGGAAATTTGTGATAGGATATTGGATGAGTTTGGGGTGACCGGTATGCATCGGCATATCATCAACGGACATGTCCCTGTCCGTTCCAATCAAGGTGAGAATCCCATCAAGGCGAATGGCAAGATGTTGGTAATCGATGGCGGCTTCTCCCGTCCGTATCATTTGGAAACCGGTATCGCGGGCTATACATTAGTATATCACTCCCGCGGTTTCCAGCTTGTGCAACACGAACCCTTCGAATCCCGGGCGAAAGCGATCGAGGAAGGCTTGGATATCAAATCCACTACGATCGTGGTAGAATTAAGCTCCCATCGCCAGATGGTGAAAGATACGGATAAGGGTGCGGATCTTCAAAGCCAGATCAAGGACTTGGAGAAACTGCTTTATGCGTATCGGAATGGGTTGATAAAGGAGAAGGAGAGGATGGAGCGGTAGTTCCTGACAGATAGGGTATCGGACATACTGTAACGCTCCCCTAATGCCCATAAGCATTTGGGCACACGTTCATTCTTTCAAACGCCTAGTAGGTAAGAGCGCAATATTCAAGATCGGGGGACAAGAAGAGGCAAAGAATCTACTACATTGATCCTCATATAAAAAAGGTCTATGGTATTGACAAATATCCAATAGAATAATAGAAGATACAAAACAAGCAACGCCCCGTCACAGACTTACGAATAAGTTGGTGACGGGGCATTACTTTCTAAGAATGTCTTCACTTTCAACATCAATAGAATCCGAAAACCTTTGTCACCTGTTGACCGGTAGACGCAAGAGGACCTGATAGAGTAACCGTACAGCCACGTGATCCTCCTGTCTTGAAGAATATTTCACATAAATGGCTATCAGAGATATAAGATGATATACCATTACCGGAGACAGACCAATTATAGGAAGATAATACGGGATTACTTACGACAATTGTAAGCCTTGTGGGTGTATTGTATCCGGGAATCTGGTTTGCGGTCATCAACTCAATCTGCCCGGAGAAAGTATCACCTGTAAAATATCCTTCTAGCATCAGAGGGTCAGAAGCTCTATACGCTTCTTGGGAGGCTTCCACATAATTAGCGGGCTTTTCCGCATAGTTCGCAACGGCCACGAGTAACATCGCAAGTAAAATCAAATACTTCTTCATGTTCGTATTATTTTAAGATTATACAAAAAGGGCTAGACGAAACCTAAAAAGTCTCATCTAGCCCATAGAATATTTTAGAATGCGGGATAACCCGGGTTCTGTTTTAAGTTCTGGTTCGTTTGCCATGCGTCTTGAGAGATCGGGAAGATATTCATGTAGTCTTTCCCTTTCGTTTCAGATTTCAGCCAACGAGCGTTTTGGAAAGTTCCAAAGCGAATATTGTCTTGACGTGCGTGGCATTCCCATGCCAACTCGAACTTACGTTCTAAGGCGATCTTTTCTAGATCTACGGATGCGTAATTGTGGTTAGAGTTACCGTAAGCACGTTCGCGGACCGCATTGACCAAACGTGTAGCCTCCGCATTGTTGCCTCCTGTGCGTATCAAACACTCTGCTTTCATCAAATATACATCAGCCAGACGGAAGATATGGAAATCATTCTCCATCGCATTAGTTAAGGACTTATCGAAAGTCCATTTGTTACAACGAGCGCCGTCTTCTTGGTTCACGTCACCCCAAATCGTACCATCACGTTCCGTTCCGGGGATAACTGTAACTTCCGGAGTGTGTATCAAAGGACGGTCGTGTGCCGTGATCAACACTTCCCCAGTAGCTGGGTCGATACTTGGACCTACTAAGAAAGAGCCTTCATAGCGAGGATCTTCCTTGTCGAATAGCAATACATAATCCGGCTGTGCGCAAATACCGTTCCATGCGCTGAAAGTAGCTCCAAGAGGTATATTATCTTTATAGTGCAAAGTACGGTAATGTAATTGATTTTGCCATTCTGTATCGTTCGCACTAAAGCAGCAAGCCAAGATAGCTTCTCTTGATTGTTGGTTATTTACTTGGAAATTTGTTTTCCAGTTAGCCTCTAATATATAAGGAAGCCCCATCACGACATCACAAGCGTCAGCGGCCTCTTTATATCGAGGAGAGTCTACGCCCCAAGCCTCTGCGTTTAGGTACAACTTTGCCAATAAGGTATAAGCGGTACCTTTCGTGAATTTTCCATAACTAGCGTCAGAAACATCTTCACGAAGCAAGTCCTTGATCTCGTTTACCTCTTTAACCAACCAATCATAAACTTCCTTCCTTGTTTTGCAAGTGGGCAGTTCTGTGTCATTGTAATCTATACTCAATGGAACATTTCCCCAATTATCCATCAGGTAATAAATCCAGAACGCACGTACACCGCGGATTTCCGCTAACGCTCTAGCTTTTGCGGATTCTTCCAATGCGGAAGTACTAATAGTCTCGTAAATTAAGTTACAAGCAGAGATCGCTTCCGTAGATCTTGACCATGCGTTTTTCACGGCTGAGGTATTCGCAGTCCATGCGTGCATGTGTAACTCACGATACTGACCACCATCATACCAGTCACCACCTTTACGGGTAGGTACGACCGCCATATCTCCTGAGCATTCCGATAAAGCAATACATGCGTCAGAGAAATATCTTTTAAATGTATTGTATGCAGGTCCAATGATCGAATTGATTTCACCATCGGTTTTACCGAAGTTTTCTGCTGGAATCTTATCATACACCGTTTCATCCAAATCCGTACAGGAGGGCATGGAAAACATTAGTGCAGCACCAGTAAATAATGATATAATTGATTTTTTATTCATAATTAATAACGATTTAATTTAGAAAGTTAAATTAACACCCAATGTGAAGGTACGTGCCTTCGGGAAGAATTGACGAGGCTCAATACCCGGAGACAAACCAGCATCCGTATCGGAAGATTCACCACGGAACAATTCAACCTCTGGGTCTAAACCTTTGTATCCAGTAATTACGAATAAGTTCTGAGCGGCGAAATAAAGACGAGCTTTATCCAACCAATTAATCTTCTTCGTATCGAAGGTGTAACCTAAGGCCAAGTTATCCAAACGGATGAACGAACCATTCTCCAAATAATAAGAACATACGCGAGAAGATTCTTTCATCGTATAAGTCAATTCATCATCTAATGCGTTTGTACCGATCAAGTACGTATTATTCGCATAAGCCGCACGCGGGTTGTTCAATACCTTGTTGCCGATCGTTCCACGGAAGAAGAAGCTGAAATCCCAGTTCTTCCAAGTGAAATTATTTTGCCATCCAAATGTCAAGTCTGGTTGTGCGTCTCCTACGTATGTGCGGTCATCGTCCGAGATCTCACCATCACCGTTCAAATCCGTAATGATATATTTTCCGTCCTTGATACCCGTACATTCCAGCATGAAGAATTGTCCTACGGGACGGCCTTCCTCTACTACGTGAGAAGTTACGCCGGAAGCACCACGGATCCATGGATCGCCTGTATAAATACGGTCTGTCGTATAAAGATCGCTTGACAACTTCGTGATTTCATTCTTATTGTGGGACAAGTTCAATGACATATTCCAGTTGAATGTCTTGTTACGGATCACATCTAAGTTTAACAAAACCTCGATACCTGTATTTTTCATATCACCTACATTGGCTTGCATACGGTCGTAAACATACGGAGGAGTCGGAACCTTGTAAGTATAAAGCATGTCTGATGTACGTTTGTCATACCATTCGATTGTACCACCTAAACGGCCATTGAACAAAGAGAAATCTAAACCGATGTTTAACATAGCCGTAGACTCCCATTTCAAATCCGGGTTGGCATTCTGGGAAATCTTATAAGATGTAGCCCAATTACCATTGTCATAATAGATACCGGACATGCCATAAAGCTCCATGCTCTTATACGGCTGTAAACCATCTTGGTTACCGGTAACACCGTAGCCCGCACGTAACTTCAAGTCATTGATCCAGTTTACGTCTTGCATGAATGCCTCTTGTGAGATACCCCAAGCTGCGGAAACAGAGGGGAACGTACCCCATTTATGATTCGCACCGAACTTAGAGGAACCATCTCGACGGACGGTAGCCGTAATCATATAACGCTCGTCATAGCTATAGTGAGCGCGGGCGAACATAGAGATCAATTTGTAGTAGTTCTTACCAGACTCAACGTCGCCTGTCTTTAATCCGGCTCCGGATTGCAAAGCGTTATATGACAAATCGTTGATCAAAAAGTTGCGGTTTTGAGCGAAGAAATAAGAATATGTGTTATCCTCCCAAGAGTAACCGAGAATCGCATTCAATTTATGTTTTTCGTCCGCACCAAAAGACTTATTGTAGTCCAAAGTCCACTCCATCAAGTTACGATCCCATGCCCGATTACGTTTTTGCGCAAAGCCATTATTACCCTGTCCGACCGTCGTACGAGAGTCGTCATAGCGGCTATACTCATTAGAGAAACGGCTCTTATATAAATTTGCCTTGATGTTCAATCCGTTGATAATCTCAAATTGGATATCACCGGCACCATAAAAATAAACGTTGCTGTTTTTTCGCTCGTTCAGATTTTGGTTTTGAACAGGATTACCTTGGTCATACTCCGCATTAACTTTCGTGAAGTAAGAACCATCAGCGTTATAAACTGGGTAAACAGGCAACATGCTGTATGCCAACACGAAGTTGTCACCATTCGGAACATGTGAGTCTGTCAAGGTAGCAGATCCAGTCAAACCAATACGCAAACGGTCATTGATCGCACGCTGCTGGAACTGGAAGCGGAAGCTATGGCGTTGCATATCGTTATCGCGCATGATACCATTTCGATCCAAATAGGTATAGGACGCACGATAGTTGTTCTTAGAACCACCACCAGACAAAGAGATTGAATGGTTCTGAGAAACTCCGGTACGAGTCAGTTCATCAAACCAATCTGTGTCGGCACCATATTGGTCGTATACGCTATAGTCTAGACCTTTGCTATTTGCGTAACCTCTCCATTCGTCCGCATTCATTAAATCGGGCTTATTGGCCATCTGATCAAAGGCAACATAACCATCATAGCTGATTTGTGTCTTGGAGCCAGAACCTCTCTTGGTCGTAATCAATACTACACCACCAGCGGCACGAGAGCCGTAGATAGCGGCGGAGGAGGCATCTTTCAAGACGGAGATAGACTCGATATCGGAAGGAGCTACCGTCGACATATCACCACCGGGAATACCATCGATAACGATTAACGGACCTTGGTCGTTCTGCAACGTGGATGTACCACGCAAACGCATCGTAGATCCACGCGTCACATCACCGGAGCCGGAAGTGATCGTCAAACCAGCTACCTTGCCTTGCAACAAGTCGGAAGCGTCACGTGTGATACCTTTGTTAAAACTTTCTTCGGATACGTTCGCCACGGATCCTGTGATCTCCCTACGGGTCTGCGTACCGTAACCGATCGCCACGACCTCTCCTAAGTTTACTACGGATGGAGATAACTTAATCTCTACCGTGCTACGTCCTTTAACACTCTCTTCGATCGTGTTATAACCAATAAAGGATGCTTGAAGAACAGCCTTTTTTAAATCATTTACGGTAAGGCTGTAGTTACCGTCCATGTCAGTGATAGTACCATTGGTAGTTCCCTTTTCTACGATGTTCGCACCGATGATGGGTTCACCAAGTTCATCTAG
>ENA-UONZ01001191-UONZ01001191.1-human-gut-metagenome-genome-assembly--contig:-C93old-NODE-1191-length-31596-cov-68.701626_pt1 | contig 31596 bp, 20 predicted proteins | sample MGYA00242468_ERZ724015 | MGnify/ENA metagenome assembly ERZ724015
TTTTTTATGTTTACTGACTTATTGCATTCCTCTTATTTTTCCCTTTTCCTGATTGTCGCATTGGGATTTATGCTGGGAAGAATTAAAATTAAGGGGTTATCTCTCGATGTGTCGGCAGTTATTTTCATTGCCCTTCTTTTCGGGCATTTTGGTGTTATCATTCCTAAAGAATTAGGAAACTTCGGCTTGGTGCTCTTCATTTTTACCATCGGTATTCAGGCAGGGCCCGGATTCTTCGATTCTTTCCGTAGCAAAGGAAAGACGCTTATTCTCATCACTATGCTTATTATTTGTTCCGCCTGTCTTACCGCAGTCGGACTGAAATATGCATTTGATATCGATACACCGAGTGTTGTCGGTCTGATTGCCGGAGCGCTGACTAGTACGCCGGGTTTGGCTGTTGCCATCGACAGTACCAATTCTCCTCTGGCATCCATTGCTTACGGTATCGCATATCCGTTTGGAGTGATCGGCGTGATTCTGTTTGTCAAGCTGTTGCCTAAAATCATGCGGGTGGATTTAGATAAAGAAGCCCGTCGCCTGGAGATAGAACGTCGCGGACAATTCCCGGAATTGACTACTTGTATTTATCGCGTCACTAATGCGAATGTGTTCGATCGCAGCTTGGTGCAAATTAATGCGCGTGGTATGACAGGTGCTGTCATTTCACGTCTGAAACACAATGATGAAATATCCATTCCTACCGCCCATACGGTGTTGCATGAAGGAGACTACATACAAGCCGTAGGCAGCGAAGAGTCACTGGATCAACTGGCTGTGTTGGTAGGCAATAGAGAAGAAGGTGAACTGCCTTTGGATAAAACACAGGAAATAGAATCTTTGTTGTTGACTAAAAAAGACATGATAAACAAACAGCTGGGTGATTTGAACTTACAGAAAAACTTTGGTTGTACAGTGACTCGTGTTCGTCGAAGCGGTATTGATTTATCTCCGTCTCCCGATCTAGCCTTGAAGTTTGGTGATAAACTGATGGTAGTCGGTGAGAAAGAGGGACTTAAAGGAGTAGCCCGCCTGTTGGGAAATAATGCGAAGAAACTATCTGATACGGACTTTTTCCCCATTGCAATGGGTATTGTATTGGGCGTGTTATTCGGCAAAATAAATATCTCTTTCTCTGATAGCCTGTCATTCTCACCGGGACTGACCGGGGGAGTTTTGATGGTAGCTCTTGTGTTGAGTGCGATAGGTAAGACAGGACCCATTATCTGGTCTATGTCCGGACCTGCCAATCAGTTGTTGCGCCAGTTAGGTCTGCTTCTTTTCCTTGCCGAAGTGGGAACTTCTGCCGGTAAGAATCTGGTAGCTACCTTCCAGGAAAGCGGATTATTGATGTTCGGAGTAGGAGCCGCCATCACATTGGTGCCAATGCTTGTTGCAGCCATTGTCGGACATTTCGTATTTAAAATCAGTCTGCTCGATTTGCTGGGAACTATTACGGGAGGGATGACAAGTACTCCGGGACTCGCTGCCGCTGACTCGATGGTGGATAGCAATATTCCGAGCGTAGCTTACGCAACTGTTTATCCGATTGCCATGGTATTCTTAATTTTGTTTATTCAAGTAATAGCCTCGGCTGTATATTAACAGAATTTCATATAATAATTGATTGTTAAATAAATAGTTCGTATCTTTGTCGTCTCAAAGAAAAAAATGAGGTGAAACGATTGTTATTGAATATTACACGCTACTTCTTGCCGATACTGTTTGTATCGTATCTGGTAAGCTTTACATTCTTTGCCCACGTGCATGTGGTCAATGGCGTGACAATCGTCCATTCACACCCGTTTAAGAAAGGGGCGGCACATGAACATTCTACAGTCGAACTACAGCTGATTCATTGTCTGTCTCACTTAACGGCAGACGGTGCGGCTGTTGTTTTTGCTCTTTCCCTTTTCATTCCTTTTTTATTATGCTTGTTGCCCGGACGTTCGCAACACACTCACTATCATTGTCCGTATCATGGGGTAGTGGGACTTAGGGCACCCCCGGTTATTCGTTTCTCTATTCTTTAAATGATGATACCGTACCTTGCATGAGGTAGGGCATTATCTGTCTATCCATGTAAATACTTATCGAAAACGAATAACAAACGAAAAATGAAGAATTACATCTTTTCGCTTGTCTGCTTGTGCTGCACATTGTTGCCTGCCCTCGAAGGACAAGCCCATGAATATCCTGATCATCCCGAATTACGTAAGTCAGATGCCAACATTGTTGGCCATATTCTTGATAAAAATACAAAAGAGCATTTACCCTATATTACAGTCGCCTTGAAAGGTACGACCATCGGAACAGTGACCGATGCTACCGGACATTATTTCTTGAAGAATCTTCCCGAAGGTGATTTTGTGCTGGAGGTTAGTTCGGTGGGATATAAAACCGTCAGACGGAATGTGACGCTGAAGAAAGGGCGTACATTGGAAGAAGATTTCGAGATAGAAGAAGACGCGGTTGCTTTGGATGGCGTAGTCGTATCTGCCAATCGTAATGAAACCACCCGACGTCTTGCTCCGACACTGGTGAATGTAGTAGATTTGAAAATCTTTGAGAATACCAATTCTACGACTTTGGCACAAGGCTTGAGCTTTCAGCCGGGTGTTCGTGTAGAGTCCAATTGTCAGAATTGCGGTTTCCAGCAAGTGCGTATCAATGGACTGGATGGCCCTTATACGCAAATCCTGCTCGATTCCCGTCCCATTTTTAGTGCGCTTTCCGGTGTGTATGGTATCGAACAGATTCCTGCCAGCATGATAGAACGTGTGGAAGTGATGCGTGGAGGCGGCTCGGCACTGTTCGGCTCATCTGCCATTGCCGGTACAATCAATATCATCACCAAAGAACCGATGCGCAACTCTGGTATGTTATCTCATACGATTACGGGAATTGGCGATGGCGACGTTTTCGACAACAGTACGGCATTGAATGCGTCTCTCGTGACGGACGACCAGCGTGCAGGTCTGTATATCTTCGGTCAGAACCGCCACCGTTCTGCGTATGACCATGACGGCGACGGATATTCCGAAATACCCAAATTGCACGGTCAGACAATTGGTTTCCGTTCGTTCCTGAAAACAACGACTTATTCGAAACTTACTTTTGAATATCACCACATGGAAGAATTCCGCAGGGGAGGAGACTTATTGAACCGCCCGCCTCATGAAGCGAATGTGGCGGAGCAGACCGAACACTCAATCAATGGCGGAGGACTGAAGTTCGATTATTTCTCCCCTAACGAGAACCATCGTTTCAATGTGTTTGCATCTGCACAGCATATCAATCGCGACAGCTATTATGGTCCAGGTGACAGAGACCCTTTGGATGCTTACGGAAACACCACTGACTTGAACTGGATGGCAGGCTCACAGTATGTCTACAGCTTCGGCAAATGCATCTTCATGCCTTCCGACCTGACTGCCGGAATAGAGTTCAATCAGGACAAACTGGAAGATAACATGTGGGGATACAACCGCACGGTAGACCAGAAAGTGAATATCGGTAGTGCTTTCCTTCAGAACGAATGGAAAAATGATCATTGGGGATTCCTGATTGGCGGCCGTTTGGATAAGCATAATCTGATTAACCATGTGATATTCAGTCCGCGTGCCAACTTGCGTTATAATCCGACAGAAAACATCAATCTTCGTTTTAGTTACTCATCCGGCTTCCGTGCTCCGCAGGCTTTCGACGAAGATTTGCATGTGGAAAATGTAGGCGGTAATGTAGCGATGGTTGAACTGGCGGATAATCTGAAAGAAGAAAGATCACAGAGCTTGAGTGCTTCGGCAGATATTTATCATCGTTTTGGTGCGTTTCAGGTTAACTTCCTGGTAGAAGGATTCTATACAAAGTTGTCGGATGTTTTTGCCCTTACCGACGGAGAGGTAGTGGATGGAATTCTGACACGTACCCGTCACAATGCATCAGGAGCGCAAGTTCTGGGATTGACACTGGAAGGAAAGATGGCTTACCTGAATAAAATCCAAGTTCAGGCGGGAGTCACTCTGCAACAGAGCCATTACAGCAAACCGCACATCTGGAACAAAGAAGCTCCGGCGGTGAAGAAAATGATGCGTACGCCAAATACTTACGGCTATTTTACAGCAACCTACACCCCGATAAAACCGTTATCTATCGCTCTTTCCGGTACCTATACCGGTTCGATGCTGGTTCCCCACGAGCCGGTTCCGGGATTCCTTGAAAATCCGATAACGGTGAATACCAAAGACTTTTTCGATATCGGTTTGAAAGCTGCTTATGACTTCAAACTTTACAAGTCGATGAACCTCCAGTTGAATGCCGGCATACAGAATATTTTCAATGCCTATCAGGACGACTTCGATAAAGGAGCTGACCGTGACTCCGGCTATATCTATGGTCCGTCACTTCCGAGAAGCTTCTTTGCCGGGGTGAAGATCAGTTATTAAGATTCGGTTAAGATTTAAAATCGTTATAAATAGGGATTGTTTTGCATGGAGACAATCCTTATCTTTGCAAAAAAACAAACTAAACCCTGACTTTACTGCACAGAATAGATGTGCAAGATTACCGGATGAAACAATTGTACCTACATATAATGAAGTGGTTTTTGCCTGTACTGTTTATCTCGTACATGGCAGGAATCACTTTATTTACTCACTCCCATGTAGTAAACGGGGTAACGATTGTCCATTCGCATCCCTTTAAAAAAGGCAGCGATCACAGTCATACGACGGTTGAATTCCAACTCATTCACCTGTTGAATCATGCATTGGTGACAGACAGTGGATTAATACCCACATTCGCAGTCGCTGCTTTATCTTTATTATGTATCTTGTTTATCCGCCCGCAAATTGATCCGTATCACCGTTCTTGTCCGGGCGTCATATCTTTAAGAGCACCTCCTGTCGCTTAGTCTATCTTTTCGGGAACAGTATTCATCAGTTAGGAACAACGATTCATGATCGCTGCTTCCCTTTCCCTTATTCTTATTTTTGATTTTAAACATTAAAAGACTAACGACAATGAAGAAATATCTTTTAGTCCTGGTCGGCCTGTATTGTGTCTTGTCATACGCATCGGCTGAACATCCGGACTACCCTGAACTGAAAAAATCCGATGCGAACATCATAGGCCATGTACTGGATAAGAAAACGAAAGAGCACCTTCCTTACATCACCATTGCACTGAAAGGAACAACGATAGGAACCGTGACCGACGCTACCGGACATTATTTTTTGAAGAATTTGCCGGAAGGTAACTTTATACTGGAGGTTAGCTCGGTCGGCTACAAGACCGTGACCCGCAACGTGACTCTGAAAAAAGGAAAGACACTGGAAGAGGATTTTGAAATAGAAGAGGACGCGATTGCTTTGGATGGGGTAGTGGTTTCCGCCAACCGCAGTGAAACGACGCGCCGTTTGGCTCCTACTTTGGTAAATGTCGTCGATCTGAAGCTATTTGAAACGACTAACTCTTCCACTTTATCGCAAGGGCTGAACTTTCAGCCCGGTGTACGTGTAGAGACAAACTGCCAGAATTGTGGTTTCCAGCAAGTCCGCATCAATGGACTGGACGGACCGTATACGCAGATTTTGATAGATTCCCGTCCCGTATTCAGTGCCCTTTCCGGAGTGTATGGCCTGGAACAGATTCCCGCCAGCATGATTGAACGCGTAGAAGTGATGCGTGGGGGAGGTTCCGCCTTGTTCGGCTCTTCGGCCATTGCAGGAACCATCAATATAATCACCAAAGAGCCTTTGCGCAATTCCGGCCAGCTGTCGCACACCCTTACTGCTTTAGGGGGCGGCTCCTCATTCGATAACAATACCTCCCTGAATGCTTCATTAGTGACGGACGATCATCGTGCCGGACTGTATATCTTTGGTCAGAACCGTCACCGGTCCGGATATGATTATGACGGAGACGGATTCACCGAACTACCTAAATTGAAGAATCAGACAGTGGGCTTCCGCTCTTATCTGAAAACAAGCACTTACTCCAAACTAACCTTCGAATATCACCACATGCAGGAATTCCGTCGGGGAGGGGATATGTTGGACCGTCCTCCTCACGAAGCCCATATTGCAGAGCAGTTGCAACATTCGATTGATGGTGGAAGTTTGAAGTTCGATTATTTCTCGCCAGATGAAAAGAACCGTCTAAGTATCTTTGCGTCAGCCGCCAATACAGATCGGGACAGTTATTACGGACCGGGTAACGATCCTCTGAAAGCCTATGGAAAAACAACGGATTTAACCGCTATGGGCGGCGCGCAGTATGTACATACGTTTGATAAGTGTTTTTTTATGCCTTCTGACCTCACGGCAGGACTTGAATATAACCGTGATCGTCTGAAAGATAATATGTGGGGATATGACCGCCACACGGATCAGACGGTAAATATTTACAGTGCTTTTCTGCAGAACGAGTGGAAGAACGACCGTTGGGGCATTCTGATCGGTGGTCGTCTGGATAAGCATAACATGGTAGATAATGTCATCTTTAGCCCCCGTGCCAACTTGCGTTTCAACCCGACACAGAATATAAACCTGCGTTTGAGCTATTCATCCGGATTCCGTGCTCCGCAGGCTTTTGATGAAGATATGCATATTGAAAATGTGGGCGGAACAGTGGCAATGATTGAGCGTGCGAAGAACTTGAAAGAAGAGAAATCCCAAAGTTTCAGTGCGTCCGCAGATATGTATCACCGTTTCGGAGTATTCCAGACGAATTTCTTGATCGAGGGCTTTTATACAAGACTGACAGATGTCTTCGTGTTGGGCGAACCTTATGACCGTGGCGATGGGATATTGGTAAAACCACGCAGTAACGGTCCCGGCGCGAAAGTGATGGGGCTAACGCTGGAGGGCAAAGTGGCTTATCTTTCCATCCTGCAAATACAAGCGGGACTCACTTTGCAACGCAGCCGATACGATGAACCTCATAAATGGCATGACGACGCACCGGCAGAAAAGAAAATTTTCCGTACTCCCGATACATATGGTTACTTCACAGCTACTTATACTCCCATCAAACCTTTATCCATTGCCCTGTCAGGAACTTATACCGGGAGAATGTTAGTGCAACGCATGGATATCACCGCCGAGAACGCCGAACTGGGCGCAATGCCCGAACGAAAGGCGGAAGCCATCCGTACACCCCGTTTCTTCGATTTGGGAGTGAAACTGGCTTATGACTTCAAGCTATACAAAACAGTCGATTTGCAACTAAACGGCGGAGTTCAGAACCTCTTTGAGTCTTATCAGAAGGACTTTGATAGAGGAGCTAATCGGGATTCCGGCTATATTTACGGGCCTTCTCTGCCGAGAAGTTTCTTTGCCGGAGTGAAGATTAGCTATTAGGTTGTTTCTATACGATTTTGCAGACTTGTCGAGTTTTACAGGGTGTAACTAGTCGGTTTCTCGTCAAGATTCATTAACTTTGTCGGGAAAATAAATGCTAAGCAATGGATATACCGGCTTTACACACACTAACAAACGGCATTATTATCGGAATATGTCTGTCTATATCTTTCGGTCTTGTCTGCTTCAAGCAGATGGCGCACGCCATTAATCCCAAATACAGGCGTGCATGCCATTTCTTCATCGCTGCTTCTCTCATTATCGCTGCCGGTCATTTGGCGGAGTTGCTGGTTGACGGGTTCGGCGTATACCGGTCGTTGGACTTATTCTCAATATTGGTGTTGGTGCTTGCTTCTTCGCAGGCGTTGATGTTCACGTTTATGTTGATATTGCTGTTCGACAGCAGATACGTCACTTTTGCCAATGTGATGAAGCATGCGGCGCCTTCGCTCGTTTTCATTCTGCTGTATGTGGTGAGTTGCTGCATTGAAGCGGACGTCTGTGTATATTCTTTAGCAGAATGGCGTGCGTGTGTCGTTCACAATCTCCCGTTGGCAGTGCGGACCTTGTTCGGTGTCACCTATACCGTACAACTGTTCGTTTACGTCCGCCTCTTTTTCCGTAAAAAACACCACTACATCACGCATTTAAAAGAATTGACCGGAGAGTGTATCTCAAAACTGGAACTCCGGTGGACGATGCGCGCTTTCCTTTATGCGTTGAGTGTCGGCATTGGCGCATGGGTTTTACTTGTCTGTCCGGGACCGATACCCGAGTTTAGTTTCAGTTTCCTTATCGTGGTTTTCTATCCTGCTTTTGCATGGCTGTACACTAACTATCATTACACTTACGAGATGCTACGCCGTTTTATCGTCGAACAGGATGGGAAACTGCCCCAACCACCGCTCGAAGCCGATATGGGCGACCTCATCTGTTACCTGCAATCTGGCGATAGCAACCACTTGTTTGAAGAGCTCGAAGCCTATCTGCAGAAAGAACAACCGTACCTCGATTACAACTTCAAGCGTGACGACCTGATTAAAGCTCTTGGCACAAACGAGCGTAATCTCTCCGCCGCTGTGGGGTGTGCCACAGGACTGACCTTGCAAAATTATCTTCTCCGCCTGCGCATCCGTCATGCCATGGACTTGCTCCTGCTTCCGGACTACGCGAACCACACAATCGAAGACATTGCCGGAGCGTCGGGCTTCAAGGCAATGCGCACCTTCAACCGCAATTTCCGCGAATTGGTAAAAATGACTCCTACTGAGTTCCGCCAACAAAAGTCTGTACTTTAAAGGAGAAGGCGATACTCTTTTATCATCAAATGCTGTTGTTTCCATCAATGCATAGGTAGAAGTTTCTCCGAACAATGGAATTTCCGGCAATCCTGCAAGATTTGCAGGATTTTGGCTATACAATGCAGGATTTTGGCTATACCTTTTCGTTGTTGCATATTACTTTTGTCCGAAAAGAGAACACGATTTATTCACCCTTTTAGAAAGACAAAAGAAGTATGAAACAACTAAGAATCTTTTTCCTCTGCCTTATGGCAGCAACGTTGGCAACCGCCTGTGGCGACGACAACAATGACGACAACTCTGTGCCCGTAGAGAGCATCACCCTCAATCATGAGACTCTGACCCTGAAATCGGGAGCGACCGAAACGCTGGTTCCCACCATTGTCCCCGACCGGGTGACTGCCGAATCCGTAGTATGGAGCAGTGACAAAACTTCCGTAGCCACCGTAAGTAAAGACGGACTGGTGACCGCCGTAGCTGAAGGAACAGCCACCATCACCGCCACCGCACGCGAAAAGTCCGCCACCTGCCTTGTGACGGTTAGCAGCAACAAGACGCTTGTCACTACCGCAGCCGAACTGAAAACCGCTATTGAAACGGCAGACGGCACTGCGGATGCACCAACACAAATCATCCTCGGTGAAGGTTTTGAGGTTGCTGCGGATGCAGAGCATTTTGCCTTTTCAATAGACGGCAAACACATTGCTATCGACGGCGGAAATAATCCTATCAGCGGAAATTATTTTATTTCCCGTACCGCTAGCGACAAAAGCCTTTTTGAGCTTACAAACGGCGCGTCATTGAAGCTGACCAACCTCAACATTTATGGAAATGCTGATACCTATTCAACTAATATCGCCTGCATATTTGTTAGGGCGTCTTGCAAACTAACGCTGGGTAACGGTTTCGAATTACATTCCGGCAATGGGAATGATAATGACCAGCTAATTGGTATCTCTGTCGGTGATAATGCCACGCTCATTATGGAAGGCGATGCTGAAATCTCCAACAGCATAAAGGGGCAGGAAGTGCTTGTTGCCCCTACAGGAATACTGCAACTGAAAGGCGGAAAAATAATAGCAAGGGAGGAGGGAACGTATATGAGTGAACGGAGCCTCTGTCTGCAAGCTGCGATTAATGGCAATCAAGTGACCATCCCCACCGTTACGGTTGAAAACGAACTTCCGGCGGATTCTGATTTTAAATTAGATCTATATGATTACGTGTTGAGTCGTTCCACTGTCCGGCCAGGAGCCGAAACCGTTGTTAAGGGAACCGACAGCTACACCTTGACTGACAGTGATCTTATGAAGTTCCATCTGATGACTAATACTACTGGGGGCATGACATATTATGACAGTCTTTTCGAACTTTATCTGGACGGTAATGCTATCAAGATGCGTGCGAAATGACAAGCAGCACAGAACGTAACCAATAAATAGATATTCACTTTCCTTAAAACAATCATTATCATGGCAACAAACGAAAAAATCACGCTCAATGTTGACCTTTACGACAACATCATGACCGAGCAAAAAGGCGACTACACCGGACGCGCACGCATCACAGGCAGTCTGCACAACAAAGAAATCGCAGCACGCATCATCAAGGAGCGTACCGAGTACCGGCAGGAGACCATCGAGAACATCCTCGACCTTGCCGACCAGAAGAAGGTGGAAGCCATCGCCGAAGGGAAGAGCGTGGTAGACGGTGTGGGACAGTACATCGTCACCGTACGCGGTTCGTTCCTCGGGGAGAACGCCCAGTTTGACGCCACGAAGCACTCGCTCGGTGTGTCCTACACACCGGGACAACTGCTGCGCGACCAGCTCAAAGCCGTAAAAGTAATCTGCAACGGGCTGGCACAGACGGGGCCGGTCATCAACTCCATCACCGACTCCGTGACGAAGAGTATCAGCCAGGTCATCACTTCCGGCGGTCCTGCCGTTATCAGCGGAAGCAACATTAAAATCCTCGGTGACGACCCTTCGGTCGGCATCTATCTCACCAAAGACGAAGAGGGAGCCGTCCCGTTGAAAGTGTCCGTCATCGTTCACAACGCACCGTCACAACTCACCATCATGCTACCTGCCATAGAAGCCGGAAAGCTCTATGCGCTAAGCATCACGACACAATATAGCGGAAGCAACAAGGCATTGAAAACGCCACGCTCTTACCGTTTCCCGATTCTGCTGGGTGACGAAAACGCGGGTGGCGGCGGTGGCGGCGGCGAAGCGCCCGACCCTGAAATCCCCGGAGGAGGGGAAGCCCCCGACCCGGCTGCATAAAGAAGCAGGTCACGAATGAGGGCGGACAGTCCGGCTGCAGACAGCGCATCCGCCCTCATGGCAAACAAAAAAAGCGGTAGCCTTTCATAATTTACCCTTTTAAAGAAAACAGAAAGACGCATGAAACAACTAAGAATCTTTTTCCTCTGCCTTGTGGCAGCAACGTTGGTAACCGCCTGCGGCGGCGACGACAAAGACAACTCTACACCGGTAGAGAAAATCACCCTCGACAAGGAAACACTCCTGCTGAATTCCAACAGATCGGAAACACTGACCGCCACCGTAACTCCTGCCGGCGCAACGGAAAACACCGTGACATGGAGCAGCGATAAGACCACCGTAGTCACCGTAGACCAAAACGGGAAAGTGAACGCCCTGACCGAAGGAACCGCCACCATCACGGCAACGGCAGGCGGTAAGTCGGCAACCTGTGTCGTAACGGTATCGGATGCTGTAATTATCAATGCTCCCGAGCAACTACAAGTTGCGTTCGAAGATGCTTCCACCAACCCCGATAGCCCTACGAAAATCAGGCTGGGGGCAGGGTTTGAACTCGAACTCTGCTATGGAGAGACTTCAGACCCGCACCGGTATATCGAACTGGATGGCGGTGGATTTACTTTGTCTAATGTAACAGGCTCAGAATCAGATGTCGTCACTATAGAATCAACCACCCTGAAACTCAGCAATATCAAGATGAATACCACTGATGACTCAAATTGTGTGATAGCGCTTTATCCGACGAATACGAAGTTGATACTTGGCAGCGGGGCAAAGCTTGATAATCCTACCGGCCGGGCTGTTTATGTCTTTGAGGGATGCCAGCTTATTATGGATGAAGGTTCTTCCGTGAACGGGAGAATCGTATTGCAAACAGATAAAAATAACAGTGATGAAGGCGGCAGCTTCTTCTACAAAGGGGGGACATGGGAGAACGCCGAGCTTATATTCGCCTATAATAACGCAAGCACACTGATGCCGATGACTCTGACCAAAGCACTTGCCAACCCGTACAAACTGACGTTTGTGGCTCAATGGGTGATGCGGCCATCCCATTTTCCCGAAGGTGGATTCACGGTGGTGAAAGGAGACGGATACACCTTAACTCAACTCGATCTTGAGAAAATCACCTCATTGGAAATGGACGTCGCCGATAGTTCTGTAACCTCTGAAAACTGCGAACTGGTACTGGATACAGCCGAAAATGCCATCAAGCTGCGTATCAAAGCAACAGCCTATTGAATACGTAAAACCGGAACGGCGGAAAGGGATGTGTGCCGCAGCAGGCTGGGGAGACGTGCCGCAGCAGGCTAGGGGAGCATGCCACAGCAGGCAAGGAGAGCATGCCACAACAAGTTAGGGAAACGCACCACAGCAAGCTGTGGCAATACACCCTAATTTCCCGGCTACGACAGCACAGAACACGCAAAAAGGCAGCAGTTACTCACAGACGAGAGCAACTGGTGCCTTTTTCACGTGTCACACCATATCCTTGTCTACTTCAAGCAAGTGGCGTACGCTGTTAATCCGTTTCGATTTTCCAGTCTCCAATTGTTCTCGTGGTACTGTCGAAGTTGATGCCGACCTTCACTACTTTCCTGTGGTCTGCCTCATAAGGAATCGCATACCCTTTGCTGTTAATTTGTGCCAAAGCCTCTTCCGCGGTGCCGTCCATTTTAAATTCAAGTACATAAATGGCATCCTGCATTTTGATAACCACGTCCGCTCGTCCGACAGCGCTTTTGACTTCGGTATCCACATATTGTCCCATCAAGCGGAACAGAAGATAGAATATGGTTTGATAATGTTTTTCCTCTTTGTTGTTCAGGTCGTTCGGAATAGAGGCGAAGAAAGACCGGGTGCGTTCAAGGCAAGATTCAAGGTTTCCCTTCATTAAATCACGCACAAAGGACACTACATAAAAGTTGCTTTCGCGCGTAGGTTGGTAAAGATAAGAAGGGATGAGCGACTCGATAAAGCCGATTCTTACTTCCTCGTTCGGGTAGCCTAATGTATAGGTACGAAAGAAAGCATCGTACGACTTGATTGTGAGATAACCGCTTTGGTAGAGCACCGGAATAGGGTCGGTGAGACAATCCGTAGCCTTGTCGAAGTCTTCCGGCTTGGCGTCCATACGGTCGAGCAGCCGGATGTCAAAGTTCATTTGTTGCAGGAGTTCTATCAGAAAGGTAGGGGTACCGGTAGAAAACCAGTAGTTCTCATAACTCTTTTGGGCAAAAGCATTAATCAGGCTGAAAGGATTGTACACATCCACACAGGATTTACTGAAATGATATCCGTCATATTGCTTCTTCAAGTGGGCGCACGCCTCTTCATACGTTTCATCGTTGGCTTGTGCCATCTGTTCGACATCAATTTTCATCTGCGTCAGCAGTTCCTGTTCGGTGATACCGCAGATAGTGCTGTAATTGTCGCTCATGCTGACGTTCTGAAGATTGTTAAGTTCGCTGAATATGCTCATCTGGCTGAATTTGCTGATGCCCGTCAGGAAGAGGAAGCGAAGATATTTACCTGACTTTTTTAAGGGGCTGAAGAAGTCGCGCATGATACCACGAATCTCATGCTGCAACTCATGGTTATTGTTACTGTCCAGCATCGGGGCGTCATATTCGTCCACTAATACGACAACCTGCTGCCCGGTTTGCTCATAAGCGCGGCGGATGATACCTTCCAGACGTAAACTAAATGTGTCTTCGCCTTCCTGACGTCCGTAGATGTTTTCCCAAAGTAACAGCTGAACATTGATAGATGCGCGAAGTGACTCTGCTTCCATATATTTACTGCCGCTAAAGTCGATATGTAGCACCGGATACACTGTCCAGTCTTTCTCCAACTGCTCCATGTCAAGTCCGTTGAAAAGTTCTTTCTTTCCCAGAAAATAGGCTTCGAGCGTAGAGATGAGCAGGCTCTTTCCGAAACGACGGGGACGACTCAAGAAATAAACAGTGTTTGTACTTACGAGTTGATAAATCAATGCAGTTTTATCAACATAGATGTATTTATTGTTGCGCAACTGTTCAAAGTCCTGTATCCCGATAGGATAGCGCCTGAATGTTCCTTCCATATCAAATTTTTATTAAAATGTGAACGATGAACGCAAAGTTAAGAAAAAGAAGCGGAATAGCTTTCTTTGTTGCCGAAGATTTTCACGTGTCACACCATATCCTTGTCTACCCCGAATTTCTCATCCGTCTGACACTCCCCGGCAGGTTCCACATGCACCAAAATATCATAAACATTATCTATTGAGCTTTCGATACTTTTCTCCACCGCCCCGGCAATCTCATGCGCTTGTGTAATCGTTATCTGCGGATTCACCTCTATATCGAGCGTAATTATATACCGGTTTCCTATCATTCTCGACCTGACCCGGTGCGGATTACTTGCTCCCGGCACTTTCTCGACAGCTTCGAATATCTTATTATACACATTGACATCCTTCACGCCATCCATAAGCTCCACATTCGAGTCGAGAAAAATACCGATGGATGACTTGATGATAAAGAGGCTGATTATCAATCCCGTTATCGAATCGAGTATCGGCAATTTGAATATAAAAGTAAAAATCAACCCTAATAAAACTCCGGCCGAAATGACAACATCATTACGCATATTTATCGCATTCGCCGTCAGCATGGAACTGTCTATTTTCTTTCCCTGTTTGTACTGGTACGAAGCCAGCATCAGTTTGCCGACAATAGAGAATATAGTCACATAGATAGCGATAGCCGATGGTATCTCTTTCACTTCATCTGAAAAGATGCTTTGAATGGAAGATATCAGCATTTGCATACCGGCATAAAATATCACCAGTGACAGAATCTTTGTCGCGATGCCTTCCGCTTTCTCATAACCGAATACATATTTCTTTGAAGGAGGACGGTTGATGAGGCGTGCCGTAAAAATCATAACGATAGAGATAACGACGTCGGTTGCCGAGTCGATACCGTCGCCTACTACCGCCAAACTACCGGCCCATAAACCGATGAAGATTTTTGATGCGGACAGGATTGCATTGCCAATGGTGCTAATCCATGAGGTTTTGATTAAGATGTTCTCTCTTGACATTGAAGTGACTCTTTATAATTAATTGTTTGATTGAGATTGGCTAGCAAAGATAAACATTTATAGGAGTCTGTGACGTCAAGTCGCAAAAAAAACTTTTTCCGGGCTTTTAGTAGTTTCTATGTTTTAGTTGTATTATATATAGATGGTCAATTAAAGACAGGACAAATCATTTATTAAATAGTTAACCGCATGTTCAAAAAACTAAGTAGTTCTTTACTCATTGTATCAGCTTGTGTTTTTTCTTCTTGTACGCCCACCGTCAAGCAAGAGATTGCAATCCTACCTACCCCCGTTAGTCTGACCGAGCAGTCTGGCTCGTTTGTTTTAAAAGACGGAATGAAGATTGGAGTTTCCGATCAGTCGTTGTTTCCGGCAGTCGGGTATTTGCAGGAGATTCTCCGCAATGTCATATCGTCTTCTGTGGAGGTTACTACTGATAAGAATCAGGTAGATATGTATTTTCAGTTGAAAGATACCGGTGGCAAGCCCGGTTCTTATAAACTTCAGTCTACGCCGGAAGATATCCAGGTAGAGGCAAGTGATTATTCAGGCATCATTTCTGCGATTACTACTATTCGCCAGTTGCTTCCTGCAGCGATAGAAGTGCAGGGAGAGAAACAAACTTATTCAATCCCTGTCGTTCAAATAGAAGACGCACCCCGTTTTGAATGGCGTGGATTTATGCTGGATGCTTCCCGTCATTTCTGGAATAAAGATGAGGTGAAGCATGTACTGGATCTGATGTCTTTGTATAAACTCAATAAATTCCACTGGCACCTGTCCGACGACCAAGGTTGGCGTATAGAGATCGAGAAGTACCCGTTGCTTACAGAAAAAGGGGCCTGGCGTAAATTCAATACGCAGGATCGTACCTGTATGGCACGTGCGAAAGAGGAAGATAATACCGATTTCCTGATTCCGGAAGATAAGATACGCATTGTGGAAGGAGATACGCTGTATGGAGGTTATTACACTCATGATGATATCAAAGAAATAGTAGCCTATGCTACACAAAGAGGAATCGATGTCATTCCCGAGATTGATATGCCGGGACATTTCCTTGCGGCTATCAGTCAATATCCGGAGTTGGCATGTGACGGACTAATCGGATGGGGAGAAATCTTCTCTTCTCCTATCTGTCCGGGTAAAGACGCGACGCTGGAATTCTGCCGGAATGTGTTCAAAGAAGTTTTCGAACTTTTCCCTTATGAATATGTGCACATGGGTGGTGATGAAGTGGAAAAAGCCAACTGGAAGAAATGCCCTCTCTGTCAGAAACGTATCCGTACGAAGAAGTTGGGTTCGGTAGAAGAGCTTCAGGCATGGTTTGTACGTGACATAGAGAAATTTTTCCTCGCCAACGGAAAGAAACTCATCGGCTGGGATGAAGTGGTAGCCGACGGATTATCTTCCGATGCCGCTATTACATGGTGGAGAAGTTGGGCGAAAGACGCGTTGCCTACGGCGACCGCGCAAAAGCAGAAAGTGATTGCTTGTCCGAATGAATATTTCTATTTCGATTATGCGCAGGATCAGAATTCAGTAAAGAAAATACTGGCGTACGATCCGTGTGCAGATGAACGGTTATCACCGGAACAGAAGAAATATATCTGGGGTGTACAGGCTAATCTCTGGGCTGAATGGATTCCGACTATGAAACGCATTGAATACCTGATTGTTCCCCGCATGATTGCATTGAGCGAAATAGCCTGGGCAGAGCCGGTTGCTAAACCAAGCCTCGAAGAGTTTTATCGTCAGCTTGTTCCGCAGTTTAAACGGATGGATGTGATGAGGATAAATTATCGGGTGCCCGATTTGCAGGGATTCTATAAAGTGAATGCATTTATCGATGAAACAACGGTTGACTTAACTTGCCCGTTGCCCGGTACTGAAATACGCTATACGACAGACGGCAGTATGCCTACCAAGGAATCCGCTCTTTATAATGGTGCTCTGGACGTGACGGAGACTACCGATTTCGCTTTCCGTACCTTTCGTCCCGATGGTTCTCCTTCGGATGTGGCGCGTACTAAATATGTAAAGGCTCCTTATGCGGAGGCGGTGACTGCTCCGGCTGCCTTGCAGCCCGGCTTGAAAGCTGTATGGCATGACTTCCGCGGTAATCTTTGTGCAGACATTGATTCGGCTCCGGTAAAAGGGGAATATGTGGTAGAATCGGTATCTATCCCCGAAGAGGTGAAAGGAAATATCGGTTTGGTGATGACCGGTTATCTGGAAGTTCCCGCTGATGGTATTTACACCTTTGCCCTTCTATCGGATGACGGTAGTACATTGACGCTTGACGGTGAATTGCTGGGAGATAATGACGGTGCACACTCATCGGTAGAGATTATTGTGCAGAAGGCATTGAAAGCCGGATTGCATCCGATAGAGGTTCGTTACTTCGATTGTAACGGAGGTGTATTGCAGATGGAACTGGTGAATGAAAAAGGTGAAAAAGAAATGCTGCCGGGTGCGTGGTTGAAACATGAGGTGCACGCACGTGTGTGAAACTGGATGGGTAAAAGAGGGTATCCTTTTGTGAAGTGCACCCTCTTTACCTCTTTTAGAATACATCATCTATTCATATTCCAAAATGAATACATTAATGTTTTTTCAACTTAACAACCAAATAAAAGAAATGCGGGTGAATCACTTCGGCCGATTCTTATGTATGGTGGTTCAGGAGTTTGCATAACTATGCATCCCGCCAAGAACATAATTCACTCCGAAATAAGTCATTAAGACTGTAAGGAAAGCAAGAATCATATAAATATGGAAAAATAAAGGCTTGCGGAAAATGCGCAGGCTTTGTGAATGGAAGGCTGCTCCATATACAAGGAAGGTAATCAGCGCCCATACTTCTTTCGGGTCCCACGCCCAGTATCTTCCCCAGGAAACGTTTGCCCAGACTGCTCCCAAAAAGATGCCTGCCCCTAAAAAGAACGTCGCAGGATAGAGTAGCAAACGGCTGACTAGCGTCAACTGTTCTATCCGGTTATCTTGTCTGTCGTCATTTTCAGAGACATTGTTTTCCGGCTCTTTTTTTCGGAGACATAATGCCAGTATTCCGTTTAGCATGATAAATGCCAATAGGGCATAAGACATCATAATCAATGAAACATGAATGCTTAACCACGGAGAGACGAGCACCGGCATTAATGGCGTTATCTGCGGATTCATTTGTCCCAGATAAGAGACTAACAACGCAAAGCCGGAGAGCAAGAATCCGAATGGAAGTACGAATGAGAATCTTCGATGGAGCAGGCAGGCTACCAAGAGGATGCAGAGTGCCATAAACTGCATGGTTTCGTAACCGTTGCTAAGTGGAATGCGTCCGCCAATATACCAACGTAGGCAATATCCTGCTAAATGGAATATGAAAGCAAGATAGAGCGCAACAGAAAAGAACGCTCCTGCTGTGCGGGTAATCGCTTTGGCTTTCGGTGAGAGTACCCTTCTTCGCAGGCTGTACTGAAGCAGAAGCAGGAAAGACAATACTCCCAATGATAGATTAATCATAAAAAGAATCTTGCTGAACGGAATCCGGTTGTAGAGTAGTTCGGCTTTTATTTCCAGTTCGGAGAGTGGTTGCACGCTGCCATCAGTGGGTAATGGCTGAATGAATGTTCCTTTTTCCAGCATCAGGATCAATCCCACTTTTTCGTCCGTTTCTTGGATGGCTTTGGCGAGTTTGCTACCTTTTCCCTGTTCTTGTTGCCAGGTTTTCTGAAGACGGTAGACCGGACCGTCAAATAAATCGGTTAATCGGGCGTAAGGTGTCTGTAAGTTTAGCAAATGCTGCAACTCTGTATTTTTGATGTATATCAATGGTTCATTTCTCCATACTTCCGGATAGAGTAGCCAGCCACCAATTACCTGTTCAGGCGTCAAACCTTTATATGAAGCTTTGCCTGTCAATTTCTGAATGAAATCGCGCGCCAATGTATTGAATGGTACTACTCGGTCGTGATAAATGACCTGTTCTTGTGCCAAACTGTCTGCTTGTACCCGTTTCAGTGCCGGGAGAAGTTTTTTTTGTGCTTGCATACTACCTGCAAGACAGAAGAGGAACAATAGAAATACACCTCCTTTTTTCAGTAGCGGGTGACTTAGCAGGCGTCGGAAATCGCCATAGCGGGAAAATAATAACCAGATCATGGAGATACCGAGCAGAACATATCCTGCATACGTAACTCCCGTACCCCACGGGTCATAATTGACAGTCAGCCAACTCCCTTTTCCATCATCATCGAAAGATGACTGATAGAAACGGAAACCTTGTAATGTAAATATACGGTTCATTGAAATCTGTTCGTGTGACAGAACATCTTTTTGTCCGGGAAGAGAGTAGGTGATATAACTGATGTAGTCTGCCGGAGCTTCAGTTCCGGGATAGTATGCTATACGAAAACTATCCAGCTGTATTGTGAATGGCAGGTCTGCTTCTCTTCCGCTTTCCGACTCCTGAAAACTACCTGCCGTCACTCCCGGCAGTAAATGTACGTATCCTTTTTTACTGCCGGTAAACGTAATCATGGCCCCCACCAGGATAACGAGGAGGGAGCCATGAAACAACAATATGGGGAACCGTCGCCATAAAGCACGTCGGATGAGAGCAACAAGTGCAATTGCGGCAATAACTCCCCACAAACAACAAAACCAGCATGTATGATATATATTTCTCTCTACAAAATCTGTCCCATACGCTTGCTCTACAAAAGTAGCTGCAGCGAGTAGTCCCACCAGACAGATATATAAGATAATAAGTAACCTTTTCAACGGTATAATCTTTTATGATTTAAAATGGAGCGTACCCCTTGTTCTTACATTCTTTCACTCCCATACATTCCATCTCAATCAACCATCCGGGGCGACATACCGGAGCATGAACAAATACTTTGGGAGTGTGTGGGAAACGTTGGTCATACATTGCTTTAACGACTGCATAGTCGGCTATATCACGCAAATATACAATCATTTGTCCCAAATTTTCAAAAGTGCATTCTGCTTCTTTTAGCAGGGTTTCCACATTTTCCCACATCCGTTCTGTCTGTTTGCGAATGTTGCCGGGATATACCACTTCGCCTTTGTTGTTGATGCTTGCCGTACCCGAAATAAATATCTGGCGGCGGTCGCCATAATCTACATACGTGCCACGTTCAAAACTTACTCCATATTCATAAGTCGGATTCAGGTGGGTAGGTGCATAGAGAAAATGAATCTGTTCCGGTTGTAATCCTGCTACGGCATAAGTATCCATTTGTACCAGTACTTTCGGATCGGCATGGCGACCGCCGATACCGGTGCTGGAAATGTAATGTGTTTTTTCTGTCAGGTTTTGGGTAACGAAAACTTCATTACGCGCTTTCACTACTCCGGCATAATTCACGTCTACATTTTGTACAAAGAACCATGTGCGGATACAATTGTCCGCCAGTCTGCAACCTTGCTCCATGAGTTGCATCACATAGTCGTTCAATAACAGGCGGGTCTGGTATTCCGAATTGGCGGCACGATTGAATGCGCTACCACCCCAAAAGTGGCGGTAGGCACTGTGCTTCACCTCGAAAAGCCCGTTATGCAGGACTTGCGTCTGTACGTCAGTCAACAGATAGACCCATAAGGCAATCTTGGTTCCGTCCAGCGGGGGCTGTTCCACAATGGAAAGTGTGCAGCCCGAACCTTCAGTTGTCAATGCCAATAGTGTATCTGCCTGATTGGCGGCGTCACTTAAGAAATAGCGTTTGAGGATGGCGACTGCTCCTTTCAGTTCTTGGGTAAGTAAATAGTCGTAAGTGTTTAATACTGCATTCAGTTGTTCTTCGTATGTATCTTCCGGTTTAGTAGAATGAATGATGATGTGATACTCTGAAGCTTCTCCTCCTGCATTGTATTTAAAAATCTCTGTTAGTGTCTTTTCAGACTGAATATTCTGTTGTTTTTTGTTGTTCATATCAATTGTATAATAACTATTTATTCTTGTGCGCCGTTATTGATCCAATCGTCAATAAGGGTCAAAATAGGGGATGACAGTATTTCTTTAGAGTGATCGTATCCCCAAGTTGAACTAATAGTGGTATTCAATAATGTATGCAATACACTTTCTTGTGCACTGCCTGGCTTGACAAGTAACATACCGTCTACTTTCTTTGACGGATGGTTGACGAGTGCCTCATAGCTTTTGCCCTCTGTCAGATACAGGTTGCCTGCTGCCGAACTACCTCCACCATGACAGTGGGCACATGTAGTATTAAATACTTTTTCCTGAATGCCATGATACATACCTGCATCCACAGTTCCCACATCCATAAGAATAGTGTCGTCAACTGCCGTAAGATCGTCCATTGACCGAAAGCTGATTACTCGTTTTCTTAATCTATTAATAACGCATAACTCAATAGTGGTTACTTTGTCACTGACTCCTGTCATGGTTACCTGAATCTCATCATTTTCGACCGCCGGAATTGTTTTTGTGACAACGGCATACTCGCTCTCATCACTGAAGCCTGCCACTACAACACTATAACCATCGGGCCATTTATTGATACCACTGATTCTTCCGCTCATTCTCAATGTGCGTCCTTCTTCTGACAGGGTCTCTGTTTTTTCATAAATACGTCCGTCATCACATGACGTGATATATGCCAATAACAGTAGACAGCCACCGAAAAGAATGTATTTTTTCATAAACAAATCCTTTCTTGTGCTATTTAGAATGTATATTGAAGTAGAATACTGGCCGAATGTACTGCCAAACCTAAATCATCGTTATCCCGATCGAGTTGGGTGTCATGACCTTTGCGGGCAATATACTGGTACATAGCTTGTAACTTCAAGTTGCAGTTTTTGAAGAAATAGTTCATGCCTACGGCTGGCATATTCAGGAAACCATTGGTGTCCATTCCGTTACGATTGAAGAAATCATAACGTGCGGCTGCCTGCAGGCGGGGAGCTATAAAATAACCACCTTGTACATAACCGCCCAGGTAATTATATGACTCGGAAATCTTTTGTCTTTTTGTAAAACCTACATTCATATAATAAACTTCAGCACCCAGATAAAGTTTGTTTTTTAGCATTGCAAACTCTAATCCCGCACGATAATCATTGGTACTTTCATTTTCACTTTCTACATTAATAGAAGTAGAAATACCAAACATAATTTTGTCTTCATTCAGCCTGTTCGGATTTCCCTGTGTGGCAGGCATCACTCCCTTCGGCATATAAGTGAAACGTCCGGCATACAGTAAAGACGGAATGTGCCAGTCATCGCTGAATGTCTTTGTCGCGGTGTTGACAGAAGCGCCCGTACCATTGAATAGACCGATTTCATACCCGAATTTGTCAGCCACTAAACCGTGAATCTCTACCCCTAAATCGAATCCGGTGCCAATGTTAGGTGTTACCGCATTCAAGGAGTAGGGGAGGATAACGGGAGCAGTGAGTGATACTGGTAAATTGGGTAACAATGTTTCTCCCAGTGTTGTCAGATAGGCATGTGAGAACGGAGTCTTGAATTTACCGACCCGGATGGCAAATTGCTTTTTCAGCTGAACATCAAACCATGCCTGTTGAAGTAATGCGCCTCCGCTGGCTGCCGCATTGATGGAAAGGTTGAAAGATACTTTATCGAAAGCCTTTCCGGTGAACCCGAGTACAGCGTAAGGAACGGAAAAACCGGAGTTGGCTATGTTATCCTGATTATATGCCTTATCTAGTCCTTCATCGTCGTACCAATTGAAGTTTGCACTGGTTTGTACGAGCAGATAGGGTTTGAATACGAAATCTCCCTTCTTGGTTTCGATCGTGAATCCTTCTCTTCCAGCCAATGATACTACACCATTTTCTGTATCTTCTTCATGTTGCGCCATTGCAGCCAAAGGCATGATGGCAGTCAGCATGGCAATGATTATAAATTTCTTCATAATTGCTTTGTATATACTACTTTTAGTTTAAAGTGAATTTAAAAATGCGATCAGCGCATCGCGGTCTTCTTTACTCATGTTTTTAAATAAGTTCTTCGATGCTTCTCCTTCTCCGCCATGCCACATGATAGCTTCTGTCAGATTGCGGGCACGGCCGTCATGTAGGAAATAAGTATGCCCGTTGACCTTTTCTTGCAGGCCAATTCCCCAAAGAGGGGTAGTGCGCCATTCGTTTCCACGTGCCAGGCCGCTTACGTAGTTGTCATTCAGGCCGACTCCCATAATTTCCGAACCCATGTCGTGTAACAGATAATCGGAATAAGGGTGAATGGTCTGACCGCCCAGCCACGGGAGTTGGGTATTGTTTAATAACACAGTACCGCGTGGTTTGGTATGCAGGGTCGTCACATGACAAAGATGACATTTGGCTTTATAAAAGTTTTGTTCCCCTTTGATTACTTGCGGATCGTTTATATTACGCCGGGCGGGTACGCCGAGACTCTGCATATAGAGATCTACATTTTCCATCTCTTCTGTGCTGACATCCAACTGGTCATAAGAAAGTCCCATCATACTGCCTTGGTTGACTTGCGTTTGTCCTTCGCAGATTTCTTCCGGATAGCGGCTGTTGGTAACACCCATATCACTGGAGAATCCTAACTCTACCGTTAAATCGGCATGTTGGGCTTTGTTGCCGGACAATCCCAGACATCTTACTCCCCGTTCGGTGATGTAATTACATCGTCCGCTGATTCCATATTCGGGATAATTGCTTTTTGCTGCGAGTGCTTCAATTTCAATGGGATCTAATGCCATCATCTGTCCCATACCTACGTGACGTAATGGAATACGTACGGTGCAAAACAAATCTTCCGGTTTGATCTCTTCGGCATACCATTCGGATATGCTATACTGCGGTTTGCAAAGCGTGTAGGCTTCTCCATCAGGGAAAGAAAATGTTTCGTAAGTGTATTCTACGGATAGTTTGCCTTCCGGTTGTACTCCGTAGATTGCCTGGTCATGAAGCACACGGCCATAATCCTGAAAGAAAGCTCCGTTCTTACGGGATATGTAAACCAGCATGGAGGAGAAACCATAGCTGCCCGATCCGCCCTCTGTCCATAAAGAGGGTTTAGTGCGCCCTGCATTCCGGTGGCAGCTGCCGCACGAGTAACCGGCATAAACAGGTCCGAGACCGCCACCATGCCCGTTGTTGCTTGTACGTACATCGTCATATAGCCTGTCGCCTCGGGTGAAGCGTACGTCATATGCTCCTGTTATCCAATCTGCAGGCGTATCATAAGCAACGGATGAACTCAAGAAAATGGTTGATGTTCCGGCTGACAGGGCATAGCCTTCCGGGATTTCGATATCCAATACGCCAATTCCGTCGTCATCACAGGCTGAGCATGCCAACAGGCAAAAAATAGAGAATGAATATTTTAGAAAGTGATTCATTGTTTATTGACTTTATTTCAATAATATGTTTTAAACATACCAAAGAAGTAAAGGTGGATGATTGACTTCCAACCTTTACTTCTCAATAATATCTTAGCTAAGATAAGTCTTTATTGTACTTTACGTGGTTCACCGTTTTTGTAGAGAAGGAATTCTAATGTGTGGAAACCGCGTACATTCTGTGCCGACTCAACAGCGGCTTCATCATCATTTTCATTCCATTCAAGATCACTCCAGCTTTGAGAATTCAGAATTTGCACGATGGCATTCTGGTCTAAAGGCCAGCTGTCCATGTTAGGATCAAGTCCCATCTCGTCTACCGGACCGAACAAGAAGGCTTCGCTCTTTTCCCATGGCTCACGTGCGGTGATCCAAGCTTCACAGGCTTTATCGAAAGCGCTATTTGACGGGTTGTCTGCAAGAGCTATTACTGCATTGTAGAGAGCATCGTTCTTTTCTTTCAAGCTTTTATAGGTAGGTACTACTACTGCATCTACATATTGCATTACCACAGGATTCAGTACGGCGTCGGTATTGATGTTGTTGGCATTATTGGCAATATAAGATTTTAAGTCATTCTTCAATATACTTTCCAGTTCGGCACAAGCATCCATTGCTGCTACTGTTTCATTACTGGGTATATGATTACGGAAAGGTTGCGGAATATCCTGAATGGCTTTTGCCGCTTTTTGAATGGCATTCTTTACATTAGTATCTAAGGATGGATTAACACCGGCGACTACAGTTGATAAAGAGTTAGCATTTATACTGCCGTCTAAAGAACCGTAATACGCATTCCGGATGGAGTAAATGTTGTTTGTATAATCATCACGTGAATGCCAGCTGTACCAGGATTCCACAGCGTACAATGCTTCTTCTGTATTTCCCGCTTTGTATAAGTTGTACGGATCACCAATCTTGGCGGTACCGACTTCGTTGGCAATTTCCGCGCATTTATCTACGATTTCTTCTACACAGCTCAATGCACTTGCATAAGGAGAACCGTTATGAGCCTTAAAGAGAGAAGCATAACTGTCGCCTCCTTTATAACTTGAGTTCCATGCGTTATAAAGATTGGTTGCATCTGTTTTTAAAAGTGCTGCTACATTTCTCATGTAGTTATGCCAGCTTGATGCGTTTTCAGAAGTGTAATCGATGTTAGCAGGATCTACTGTCGGGTTGTCATCGTCACTGCTACAAGAAGTAGTTGTAAATGCTAATCCCCATATGAGGGCTGCAACATAAAAGAATTTTGTTTTCATCATATAAAAATTAAATAATTGATTATTTGTTATTTCTTGATAAACCATCCTATATAGGCTATTCCAATGGAAAATTCGTTTTCACTGTTATATGCTTTTGAAACGCCAAAAACTTTGTTGGTACCAATCTGACGGGTGGCATAGTCAGCTTTTATCACTAAGTTTGGCAACGCATACCAATTTAATCCCGCTGTCCACATACTTACTTGGCAGCGTTTTTCCATCGTTTGCCCTTTTTCTCCTTTTTCTTGTGGATTGTAGTATTCATAGCGGGCAAATGGATAGATAACCGGAATCTTTTTATTGCCTCCGAAGACTGAGCGGATATTGATACCGGCTTCTGCTGCATAGCTTACAGCATTCTTAGCTACCGGTGCCAGACGACTGTACGGTGATTTATTGGATAACTTGACATTTGCTTGGCTCACTCCCAAAGAGTTTCCTAAATTTCCATATAAAATATTACCACGTGCCGTTACATATTTATTGCGATATTGTGCATCTGCGGTGAAGATTCTTACCGGAATTTTTCCATAGCTTGAATAAGTCTGTTCCTTGTCGGAATTGGCTCCTGCATCTGCGCAATAATAGAATGAGGCACCTACACGTAAGCCGGGAACTCCTTTATAGTCCAAGCGGAATACATATGCGGGAGAAGTGAAATTATCTTCTTCAAAAATTCCCTGTTTACCACTGCCTACCCATGTATTGCGATCGAATCCGTTAGGGTTCAGACCTGCTACAACCATAGCTTGGTAGTCAAAACTGGCATAACCTTTTCCAAAGGAACCAAAGATTTCCAAACCATTTTCATGCCAGGTAGAGGGCAGAAGGGTGGTTTCACCCTCCGGACGTGAAGTTCCGAAGAAATTGATCGGTTCATGGTGTGCGTTGGTCAGTCCTACCGGAACAATAATATGTCCGGTACGCACGTTGAGGGAGCGATGAATCAAACGTGTGATGTGAAATTGCTCAATAGCCACTTCTCCTCCTTTTTCAACTTCGGTTTCGTATTCACCGTTTTCGGTGTTTTCTAATTCGAAAGCTGTACCTGTTCCACCGGATTCAAACTCAATCTCTGCACCGAGTATCCATTTGGAATTAAACTTATAATCAAAAGCTAAAACGAAACGGGGGATTGAAATGGTATTCCTGTTTTTCTTTGGATTACCATCGTTTCCTCCATAGAAACGGTTGATGCCATAATCTTTAAAATTAGCGACCATTTCACCATATCCACCAAAACGGAATTTAGTATAATCTTCTGTAGAAGAAGAATTACTATTTTTGGAAATTTCTTTTGTCTCCTGTGCTGAATTTGAAAGAGAAGGCAGGAGGCATAGAATAACGATTGCGGTTATTTTTCTCATCTTTTTAATAATTTTATCGGTTGCAAAGTTAGATGAGGTTAAAAAATGTGGCAATACCTAATACTAGGCATAGTTATTTCTTAAATTCAGTATATGTAGGTAATTTGAGACTAAAGAGTAAAAGAAAGATAAGTTTTGAGAGAATAAAAAAGACAAAGGTATATATTAGTGTGGTAATTTTTACTGATATATACCTTTGCCTGTTGTTAATGTGTAGAGTTGTCCTTCTTGTTTATTTCATCATCGCTTTTGTTTGTATTTGAGTGAATCGTTTCCTTCACAACCAGTCTTTTTGGATATATCTACCATCAGGAAATTGCTCTTTTCAGAAACGATCCGACTCAAGACAAACTAGATACAAACAAAGCTAAACTTATGCTAAGGTTATTGCTTAAACTGCCATCTTTATACCTTCTTTTTTGCTGCAATACCGTTTGCACTGCTGGCAGAGGTCATATCCCAGCATGGCCCCCAAAATAAAGTCTTCCTCGGCTGTCAGTTGATTTAAGGGGCGAATGATGATATGCCGCATGGCTTCCATACATTCAGGCTTTCCAAAGAACAGGTTGATTTTATTGTTGCCTACTTCCTGTATCATATAACTGATCTTTTGATTTTTCAATCGGCGGATGGCAAATTCTTCGTGCTCTTTACTCATTGTATAAAGTACCATGTTGCGTACGCCTTTCTTAAACTCATAAATGTGATTAAGAAAAATCCGGATTTCGCCGGGGATGATTCTTTCAGTTGCCATGATGCAAAGTATTCTTTTTATGTTAAGGTAAAATTAGCTGATTTCTTGTTTCACTTGTTCAACCCATGCGCTGATACGTTCGTCTGTCTTATTGTCTTCATTGACTTCGTCAAGCGGAAGCCCTACAAACTTGCCGTTTACAACAGCGATAGAAGAGTCGAATGTGTAGCCTGCGGTGTCTGTTGCTCCACAGAATTTACAATGGGTATCTTTCAAGTCTTCATAAAGAATACCTATTGCGTCACAGAAAGTGTCGCTATACGAGTCAGAGTCGCCGCAACCGAACAGGGCTACAGACTTATGAGATAAATCGCATTTTTTTAAAACTTTTACTCCATCATACCAGTCGTCCTGAAGTTCGCCTGCTCCCCAGGTAGAAGAGCCGAGCACCAATACGTCATATTCATTGACTAATGCCTCTGTTAGTTTGGAAACATCAAATACATGTGCCGAGGGTACATCTAATTTTTCTGCAATTCGGCGGGCAAGGTCTTCTGTTGTTCCGGTTGTGGAACCATAAAATACACCAATTTTATTCATCTTTGATTCGTTTTTAATGTAACGCTGCAAAGATAGAGGGTCTTGAAGAAATAGGAAATCCCCATTTATAATGGAAGATTTGTCTCCTTCTCATTATAAATGGGGATGTATGGAATAAAAAATAGTCGATATTTTTTAATGGTGGAACAAGCGGATGCCTGTAAATGCCATTGCCATATTGTATTTGTCGCAAGTTTCAATCACATGGTCATCACGTACGGAGCCACCCGGTTGTGCAATGTAGCTGACGCCACTCTTATGTGCGCGTTCTATATTATCTCCGAATGGGAAGAATGCGTCTGATCCTAAAGCTACGCCTGTCATTGTATCCAGCCATGCCCGTTTTTCTTCACGTGTCAGCACTTCCGGCTTTTCTGTGAAGAACTGTTGCCAAACACCGTCTGCCAATACATCGTCATAATCCTCCGAGATGTAAACGTCAATTGTGTTGTCACGATCTGCACGACGGATTTTCTCAATCCATGGCAAGTTCATCACTTTCGGATGTTGGCGTAAATACCAGATATCCGCTTTGTTTCCTGCCAGACGCGTGCAGTGGATACGTGACTGTTGACCTGCACCAATACCGATCGCCTGTCCGTCTTTGGCATAACATACCGAATTGGATTGCGTATATTTTAAAGTGATTAAGGCAATGATTAAGTCACGTTTTGCATCAGCAGGGATTTCTTTGTTTTGCGTAGGCATCTCTTTCAAAAGACTCTCATCAATTTTTAATTCATTTCTTCCTTGTTCGAAAGTTACTCCGAATACATCTTTGTGTTCGATAGGGGCCGGACGGTATGCGGGATCTATCTTTATTACATTGTAAGTCCCTTTTCTTTTATTCTTCAGAATTTCCAGCGCTTCGGTTGTGTAGTCGGGGGCAATTACGCCGTCGGACACTTCACGGTTGATAATACGTGCTGTTTCTTCGTCGCAAGTGTCGGACAATGCGATGAAATCTCCGTAAGATGACATACGGTCTGCGCCACGTGCACGTGCGTATGCTGTGGCCAATGGGGACAGCTTCATGTCATCTACGAAATAAATCTTTTTCAGCGTGTCGCTCATTTCTACCGCAACGGCAGCACCCGCAGGGCTGACATGTTTAAAAGACGCGGCAGCCGGCAGTCCGGTAGCTTCTTTTAGTTCTTTCACTAATTGCCAACTGTTGAACGCATCCAGCAGATTGATATAACCGGGACGTCCATTCAATACTTCGATGGGGAGTTCTCCTTCTTTCATGAAGATACGGGCAGGCTTTTGATTAGGGTTGCAGCCGTATTTCAGTTCGAGTTCGTTTGCCATTTTATTAAATATAAAATTACGAGTTACTAATTACAAATAGATAGCGACAAAATTACTAAAAAAAGACTAGCTTGCCTAAAGTTGTGCCACAAAATAGTAGCATATAATTAGTATTTGCTAACGAATGAGGGCATAAAATACCTATAAATGATGATTGTATTTCAGCAAAATATTCCGTTTCTTTGCAATCTCTAATATACATAGGTATGATGGATAATTTACAGAAATACAAGTCAACTGATAAGATGATCGATCTCATCAGCGATAATTATTCTTTGTTGCAAGTGATGAGCCGTTTTGGACTTTCGTTGGGATTTGGTGACAAAACAGTCAAAGAAGTTTGTGAGTTAAATGGAGTGGACTGCCGGACCTTTCTGATTGTAGTCAACTTTATGACCGAAGGCTTTTCCCGGCTCAATGGGGATAAGGATGATATTTCCATACCTGCATTGATTGATTATCTGCGGCAGGCGCATATTTATTTTCTTGATTTTTCTCTTCCGGCTATTCGTCGTAAACTGATCGAGGCAATCGACTGTTCGCAGGACGACGTGGCTTTTCTTATTCTCAAGTTCTTTGACGAATATACACGGGAAGTGCGTAAGCACATGGATTATGAAGAGAAAACCGTCTTTAAGTATGTCGATTCATTGATAAAGGGAAATGCTCCCAAAAACTACCAGATCAGCACCTTTTCCAAACATCACGATCAGGTAGGGGAGAAGTTGACAGAACTAAAAAATATCATTATAAAATATTGTCCCGCCAAGGCAAATGAGAATCTTCTGAATGCGGCTCTTTTTGATATATATGCTTGCGAAGCCGGATTGGAATCTCATTGCAAAGTGGAGGATTATATTTTTGTTCCTGCTATTCTGAATTTGGAAAGGAGGATGAGGGAAAATGAAAAATAATGAGGTCGTTCGAATTGCTATTGCAGAAACTTCTGTAATTATTCGTGGTGGGTTGACTGCTGCGTTGAAGCGTCTTCCCAACGTAAAAGTGCAACCGATAGAATTGTTGTCTGTTGAAGCATTACACGATTGTGTCCGAACGCAATGTCCCGAGATGCTGATTGTCAATCCTGCTTTTGGCGATTATTTTGATGTTGCTAAATTCCGGGAGGAAATATCTGGTAAAAGGATACGTATAATAGCCCTGGTCACTTCTTTTGTAGATGCTTCACTATTGGGTAAGTATGATGAGTCTATTTCAATATTCGATGATTTGGATATTCTTTCTAAGAAAATTGCCGGTTTATTGAATGTGGCTTCTGAAGAAGAAGAGGTGGATAATCAGGATACGCTTAGTCAGCGGGAAAAAGAAATCGTCATCTGTGTGGTGAAGGGGATGACGAATAAGGAGATAGCGGAAAAGCTGTTCTTGTCGATTCATACTGTTATCACACACCGGAGGAATATTAGCAAAAAATTGCAAATACATAGTGCTGCTGGTTTAACTATTTATGCTATTGTAAATAAGTTAGTTACATTGAATGATGTGAAAGATTTATAACCTGTGGAAGTGTTATAAAATACAAAACCGTTTGCGCACACGAAAAATATTCGTACCTTTGCAAAGCAGTTGAGAAATTGCTGTTAGTTTATAAAAGGTATAAAGAAAATATTAAAAAGGTATTAGATTAGATAATTTAAGGTATTAAAAGTTTTTTAGTTTAGTTCAATAGGATAAGTTTTTAATAGAAGGTAAAAGGATAACAATAGGTAAGAGGTTTTTAGGTAAAAAGAAGATTGGTTTTCAGGAAATTTGAGGTATTATGGAAAAGCCTTTTGGCTTTTCTGATGCAGTGGCGAGTGGTTCTATAAAAAGAATTAGCTCGTTTTTTTTATACAGCTTAAAGTCTGTTACAGGCTGATGGGGGCTCACCCGCAATTTCTTGGGGGTAACTATTTGTAGCTTTCTTTAAAGTGATT
>ENA-UONZ01001193-UONZ01001193.1-human-gut-metagenome-genome-assembly--contig:-C93old-NODE-1193-length-31586-cov-15.183090_pt1 | contig 31586 bp, 31 predicted proteins | sample MGYA00242468_ERZ724015 | MGnify/ENA metagenome assembly ERZ724015
GCTTTTCGTTTCGTTCGTTGTTTAATTTACAAGGTACACGCTCCATGCGGAACATATGTTATTATACTGCCCAGTCCCCCTTTTGTCAATCCTTTTTTTGAAATTTTTTCTATTTTTTATTTTTCAGCAAGATGACATTTGAATCCGGCTGTGCTATAATGGTTGAGCCGCAGGCGTGCCTGCACCGGACTGTTTTTTAGCCTGCTTTTCAGGCTACAATTCAGGCTGCAACCCTGACATATTGCTATACATTTTGATATACATTTATAATTAATAGAAAGGCGGGACGATCTTGCAGATCCTTCAAGCCAACGCCACCTACGGAAAACTGAACCAAGCATCCCTGTCCCTGCAGCCGGGTCTGAATGTGATCTGTGCCCCCAACGAGGGGGGCAAGTCCACCTGGTCCCGGTTTCTGCTGACCATGTTCTATGGGCTGAACACCCGGCAGCGGGGCGACCTGGCGGATAAGAACCGCTTTCAGCCATGGAGCGGTGCCCTGATGCAGGGACAGCTGGAATTATCCGTAGGCGAGGATCTGCTGACGGTCAGCCGCTGGACCCGCCGGGCCGACGCGCCCATGGGTGTATTTTCCTGTACCCACACCGGGACGGACACGACCGTTTCCGGCGTGGACGCAGTCCACTGCGGGGAGATGCTTCTGGGGGTGCCGCAATCGGTCTATCAGCGCTGTGCCTTCATCCCCTCCGGCAGCATAGCCATAGATGCCGACGCCGACCTGGAGCGGCGGATCAACTCGCTGATCTCCTCCGGCGAGGAGAAGGTCTCCTTTTCCCAGGCGGAATCGCGGCTGAAAAAGCAGCTCCGGCAGCGGCGGTACAACCGCACCGGCACCATCCCTCAGCTTGAAACGGAAATCGCCGAGCTCTCCGCCGACCAGGCAGAGGCCATGGCCCTGGCGCAGCAGGAGTCGGATCTGCGACAGCAGCTCTCCCAAGCTCAGGAGGAGGAAAGCGCCCAGCGTCTCGCTCAGCAGGAGGACATGCAGCAAAAAATCGAAGGAAAGCAGCGGCAGCTGCAGAAGCTGCCGGACAGCACGGCTCTGCAGAAGATCAATGAGCAGCTGGGCGTTGTGCGGGCCGCCACTGAGGAGACAGAGCAGCTGCGCAGCGCCGTGCAGCAGCAGGAGGAGCAGGTGCAAAGCCGGCAGCAGGAGCTGTCCAGAAATCCCCTGCATCCCATGACCCGGGATGAGCTGGAGGCCCAGCTGCAGATCGAGCCTCCCGCCCCGCCTCAAGTGGCCCAGCTGCTTATATCCCTGGCTCTGGCTTTGTGCGGCGGCGGTTTTCTCTGGTACTCGGCAGAGCAAGCACAGACGCTCTGGCTGTGTGGGGCCTGCGTAGTCACGGCGCTGGCCGCCGGCAACTTTTTGCGTCTGCTGGTCTCCCGCGTTCGCTTGCAGCAAAGCCGCCGTCGGGAGCGGCAGCGGAAGGAGGAGCTGCGGAAGCTGGCGGAAAGCTATCTGCCCACCCTGGATGAGTTGGAAAAACAGCGTGACTTGCTGCAGCAAAACCAGCAAGCTGCCGCAGACAGCGAGGGACGCCTGCGGATGGCCCTGGTCCAACTGCTGACCCAGGTGCGCCGCTGGGAGGCGGGGGTACAGTCGGTGAGCGATATTCGCCGCTTCGTGCAGCAGGCGGCCCAGGATCGGGATCGGCTCTCCGAGGAGATCCGGCAGATTCAGGAGCAGCTTTTGCAGACGCAGCCTGCCGACGCAGATGACTCATCCGCCCGGCTGCGGCAGCAGCTGACGCAGGTGCAGGGCCGGATGGCCGCCGTGGGCCGCCCTGACGACCTGGAGCGGCAGATCCGGCAAAAGCAGGCGCAGCGGGAGCAGCTCCAAGGAGAATATGACGCCCTGACCCTGGCTCTGGACGCTCTGCACAGCGCCAACACTACCCTGCAAAACCGGTTTTCCCCGGAGCTGGGCCGCCGGGCAGCGGAAATCTTTTTCCAAATGACCGGCAGCGGGTGGAGCAGCATCCAGCTGGATCGGGAGTTCCACCTCTCCGCCGGGCAGGGGGACGATCCCGCCCGGCGCAGTGTGCAGCTGCTCAGCGCCGGCACCGCCGATCAGCTGTATTTGGCGACCCGGCTGGCTGTGTGCGAAATGGTTCTTCCACCGGAGCAAAACGCACCGCTGATCTTAGACGACGCCCTCATTACCTTCGACGACGAGCGGCTGCATAAAACCCTGGACTATCTGGCTCGGCTGGGTGAAAGGCGGCAGATCCTGCTTTTCACCTGCCAGAATCGGGAGGCGGCCTATCTCTCGGGCCGCCCGGGCGTGCACATTATTAGTTTAGAGTAACCCGAAAAAAGCGAGGTCATTATGTTTCCACTGAATACTTTCAGCAATCTCTGCATATTCTTTCTTCTGCTTATGATCTACAGCGCCGCCGGATGGGTGGGCGAGATGATCTACTGCTCCGTGGGCAAGGGCCACATCTGTGAAAAACGCGGTTTTTTGAACGGATTTATCTGCCCTATCTATGGACATGGCGCTCTTTTAGTGCTATATGTATTACATGGAGGATTCAAAAATCCTATTCTTACGTTTCTGGGCGGTATGGTACTCACCAGCGCCCTGGAATATTTTACCAGCTGGTTTATGGAGAAGATCTTTCACATGCGCTGGTGGGACTACAGCAAGAAGAAAATTCAGATCAACGGACGGGTCTGCCTGCTCAACAGTGTGCTTTTCGGCCTGGCCTGTGTGCTGCTGTGCCATGTGGTGAATCCGCCGGTGATGGCCTGGCTGTTCCGGGTGGGCGATACCTACACCATTCCGGCAGCCTCGTTCCTGTTCGGCATCTACCTGATGGACAACGTTCTCTCTGTCCGCAGCGCCATCCAGCTGTCCAACCGCACGGAGAAGCTCCACCAGCTCCAGCAGGAGGTGCGCCAGCACCTGGCCGCCGCCACGGAGGGGCTTGAGGGCAAGGTGGCCCAGGGGCGGGAGCGCTATCTCCAGGCCCTGGACAACATGACCCGGGACTTCATGGAGGGCTCCCGTACCCAGCAGCTGCAGGAGCACTATGACGCCTATCTGGCTGAGCGCCAGCGCCAGGTGCAGCTGCTTCGCAGCGGCCAGGATATGTTCGAGCGCCGACTGCTCCGCAGCCACCCGAACCTCCGCTCCCGCCACGACGAGCAGCTGGATCAGCTCCGCCGCCGTCTGGAGCGCATCAAGGCGGAGGCCAAGGCCCGCCGCGCCGGAGAAAAATAAAGCCCCGCCGGAATATTCCAAGGGAATTTTCCGGCAAATGGATCACAGCCAACATAGTATATGTATTGGAAAAATAAAGTTTGAGAAAACAGCAAAGGAGATGTCCCTATGAGCGAATGTACCCATGATTGCAGCAGCTGCGGTGAAAGCTGCGGAGAGCGCAAGGAGACAAACGTATTCGAAAAGAAGCCCCTGCACGAGGGCTGCCGGGTGGGCAAGGTCTACGGCGTTGTGTCTGGCAAGGGCGGCGTAGGCAAGTCCATGGTCACAAGCCAGCTGGCCGTCACCATGCAGCGCAAGGGCTTCCGCACCGCGGTGCTGGACGCCGACATCACCGGCCCCTCCATCCCCAAGGCCTTCGGCATCCACGGCCGGGCCGTGGGCACCCAGGACGCCATCGTCCCCGTGCAGACCCGCACGGGCATCCAGCTGATGAGCGTAAACCTGCTGCTGGACAATGAGACCGATCCCGTCATCTGGCGCGGCCCGGTCATCGGCGGCGTGGTGCAGCAGTTCTGGTCGGACGTGCTGTGGCAGGATGTGGACTATATGTTCGTGGATATGCCTCCCGGCACCGGAGATGTGGCGCTGAACGTGTTTCAGTCCCTGCCGGTGGACGGGGTCATCATCGTCACCAGCCCCCAGGAACTGGTGAGCATGGTGGTGGAAAAGGCCGTTAAGATGGCGCAGATGATGAACATCCCCGTTCTGGGCCTGGTGGAGAACATGAGCTACCTCCTCTGTCCCGACTGCGGCAAGAAAATTTATCTCTTCGGCGAAGGCAAAACCGACGAAGCCGCCGCCCGGTACGGTCTGCCGGTGCTGGCCAAGATGCCGCTGGATCCCGCTCTGGCGGAGCTGGTGGATGCCGGGGAGATCGAGAGCTTCCAGGGCCACTGGCTGGACGGCGTGGCGGAGAAGATTGCGGAGTAAACAGTTTAATCAGCAGGGCGGCTCGCACGAGCCGTCCTGCTGATTATCTATTCGCAATTAGGCTTTCCGTTTTTCAGTTTCCGCTTTCTTTCCACCGGCGAGGGCAAAAACAAGGGAGAGGATCTCTCCTCTCCCTGTTCATTCACTTATTGTATCCAAGAAATCCGTCTCTTAGGCGTCGATCTCAAAAATCAGGTCAACCTCTTCCATAACGCCGGAGAGCATATTGCTGGTTTTCTTGGGAAACCAGCCCACATAACGATACCCCTTGGCGGCGTACGCATTGATAACCTCACGATAGTCCTGCAACTTGCTGCTCATCAGCCCGGTATGGGTCTTCAGAGAAACATATTCGTACTTTTTCATGAGAACAATCCCTGTGTTTACTTGCCGAAGTACCGCTTCAGCAGGCCCTCAAAGGCCTTGCCATGCCGAGCCTCATCACGAGCCATCTCATGGACAGTGTCGTGGATGGCGTCCAGGTTGTACTTCTTAGCCAGCTTGGCCAGCTCGAACTTGCCCATGGTGGCACCGTTCTCAGCGTCCACACGCATCTGCAGGTTCTTCTCGGTGGAGTCGGTGATGACTTCGCCCAGGAGCTCGGCAAACTTGGCGGCGTGCTCGGCCTCCTCCAGGCCGGCCTTCTCCCAGTACAGGCCGATCTCGGGATAGCCCTCGCGGTGAGCCACACGGGCCATAGCCAGGTACATACCCACCTCGCTGCACTCGCCCTCGAAGTTGGCGCGCAGACCGTCAATGATCTCCTTGCGCACTTCCTCGGGGACATCGTTGCCGAAGGACTTGCCTACGCCTACCACATGCTCGGCAGCCCAGGACTTCTCTTCCTTCTGCTCGATAAACTTGTCAGCACCCACATGGCACACAGGGCACTCAGCGGGAGGGGTGTCACCCTCGTGCACATAACCGCAAACAGAACATACCCATTTCTTCATTGTAAAGTTCCTCCTTATTATGATTTGGGCCGAAGCCCGTTTTTCTCTTGCTGTAACTGTATTATACCACAAGAATTCCGCTTCCAGAAGTTGTTTTTGCAACTTTTTGGAAAATTTTTTGTAAATTTCAAAAAATAGGCCCCTGATAACAGCTGCCCTTATCCAGCAGGGCGGCCCCGGCGGTCATCTGCGGGAGGTGCAAAGCCCCTCCCGCACACAAAGCAAAAAACGCATCGGACGGACAGATGCGTCCGCCCCTACAGGTGCGTGGCAAGGGGGCGGCATATTGGATATTACGGATTGCCGCGGGTGCGGAGCGCCCTCGCAATGACATTTTTTGTAAGAGGTGCGGGGCAAGCCCGGGCAGCAGGGTGAGGGAGGGTCGGCGTTATCTCTTATGCCGGTCATACGCAATGCGATCTGTGCCGTCCGGCTGATAGATGATGCCACACCTTTGAAAGCCGCTTTTCTCAATAACCGCCTGCATGGTCAGATTATTCCGATGGGTATCCACCCGCAGATGGTCTATTTGCTCGGCGCAGTAGTCAAAGCAGGCTTTGGCGATCCCCTTTGCCGACCCGTCCGATGCCAGGCGGTGGATGGCCCCGTAGGGGGCACTGTAATGCCAGGCTCCGCCCTCTATGATCTGGTATGTAGGATCCGGGCCGATGATAAAGGCAAATGTCCCCACGATGCGCTCCCCATCCAGTATGACATAGCTCTCACCCCGGTGAATATCTCCCGCCAGCATATCCTTCTTAGGATAGTCGGTTCCCCACTGGGTGGGATTGCCGTGGTCGGCCATATAGCGTCGCGCTGCTTCGTAGATTGTCAGCATGGCATCCAGATCCTGCATCGTGCTTTTTCTGATCTCCATTTTTCGGCTCCTTTCCAGGCTCTTATAGCTTTAAAAAAGCAGCCTGTCGTTTTTCGGCAGGCTGCTTTGCATGTTTGCTTATTCTGCCTCTGCCATGGCCTTGGCCTCGGCAATGGCCTTCTCCTGGGCGGCAGCGGGGCAATCCTCGTAGCGCACGAAGGAGAACACGAATGTACCTCTGGACTGGGTCATGGAGCGCAGGTCGATGGCGTAGGACATCATCTCCGCCATGGGCACCTCGGCCTCCAGCACGGTCTCGCCGTCGCCGGTGGGGTTCATGCCCATGACGCGGCCCCGGCGCTTGTTCAGGTCACCCATGACATCGCCTACATAGTTATCGGGCACGGTGACCTTCAGCTCGCCGATGGGCTCCATCAGCACGGGCTTGGCCTCGGGCAGGGCCTCCTTGAAGGCCAGGCCCGCCGCCAGCTGGAAGGCAATATCGGAGGAGTCCACGGGGTGGTAAGAACCGTCGGTAAGGGTGGCCTTCAGGAACACCACGGGGTAGCCGGCCAGCACGCCGGTGAGGCAGCACTTGCGCAGACCCTTTTCAACAGCCGGGAAATAGTTCTTAGGCACGGAGCCGCCGAACACGGCCTCCTCGAAGATCATATCCTCCTGCTCGCTCTGGGGCTCGAAGGTGATGACCACGTCGCCGAACTGACCGCTGCCGCCGGTCTGCTTCTTATAGCGGCCACGCTTCTCCACCTTGGAGCGGATCTTCTCACGGTAAGCAACACGGGGAGCCGACAGCTCGGTCTCCACGCCGAAGCGGCTCTTGAGCTTGGCGCACAGGACATCGATCTGGATATCGCCGGTGCCGGAAATGACGGTCTGGTGGGTCTCGGCGTTGTTGGAGACATAGAAGGTGGGATCCTCCTCATTGAGCTTGTTGAGGCCGGTGCCCATCTTCTCCACTTCCTGCTTGACCTTGGGGGCAATGGCCCGCTCATAGCAGGGGGCGGGATACTCGATGCCCTCCAGGATCACCACGTTCTTGGCATCGCACAGGGTGTTGCCGGTCTTGACGCGATCCATCTTGCCGATGGCGCCGATGTCGCCGCAGCAGATCTCCTTGATCTCCTCGCCCTTCTTGCCCTTCATGCTGTACAAGCGGCCCAGCTTCTCGGTGTTGCCGGTGGCGGGGTTATACAGGGACATGTCGCCGGTGACCTTGCCGCGAACGACCTTGATCATGGAGAACTTGCCATACTGATCGGAAATGGTCTTGAACACGATGGCGGCGGTGGGGCCGTTGGGATCGAAGGCCACTTCCACATCGCTGCCGGACTCGTCCTTGGCGCTCTCGGCGGGCATGTCGGTGGCCACAGGCACCAGCTCCACGATGGTCTTCATCAGCATATCCACGCCCATGCCGGTGACGGCGGAGCCGCACAGAACAGGGCACACGCTGCCGTCCCGCACGCCGATCTTCAGGCCCTTGGCCATGTCGGCATCGGACAGCTCCATGGTCTCAAAGAACTTCTCCATCAGCTCCTCATCGGCACCGGCGGCGGCTTCCATCAGCTCGGCACGCAGGGCCTCCACCTCGTCGGCCATGTCGGCAGGGATGGCACACTCACCCTTGGCATCGTAGGCCTTGTTATGCAGTAGGTCCACGATGACGGTGACGGCCTTGTTGGCATCGGCCTTGGTGGCTACGATGGGGGCAATGGCCGTGCCGAACTTGGCCTTGATGGTCTCCACGCAGGCGGCATAGTCGGAGTTGGCCTCCTCCACGCGGTTGATAAACATCATCCGGGGCTTCTTGCCCAGCATCTTCCAGGTGCGCTCCATGCCCACAGACAGGCCGTCCTTGGCGTTGCCCACGATGACAGCGCACTCGGCGGCGCGGATGGCGGACAGAGCCTCGCCGGAGAAGTCAAAGTTGCCGGGGGCATCCATGACATTGATCTTGATATTATTATACTTCACGGGAGCAAAGGCCAGAGAAATAGAGATCTGGCGCTTGATCTCCTCGGCATCATAGTCGCAGGTAGTGTTGCCGTCCACAGTCTTGCCGAAACGGTCGGTCCCCTTGGTCATAAAGAGCATCTGCTCAGCCAGGGTGGTCTTACCGGAGCCGCCGTGACCCAACAGGCAAATATTGCGAATTTCATTGGCAGTCATAGTTCAGAATTCTCCCTTCGTTTTTGGAAAATGTGCTGCAGCGCACATAGTCACTCAATAAAGGAATTATATAATATTTTTCAAGCTATGACAAATACAATTTTTTGCCTGATTTTTGTGGAAAGTGCCAATTATCCCGGCGCTTTTCAGTAAATTCAGCCCAAATGTGAGGCCGGGGGCAGTTTTTACCCCACCAGCCACAGGATCAGGCCATACAGGGCGCTGGCGAGGGTGCCGAAAACAATCACCGGCCCCGCCACCAGAAACATTTTCGCGGCCATGCCGGTGACAAAGCCCTCCGCCCGGAAGTCGATGGCCGGGGACACTACGGCGTTGGCGAAGCCGGTGATGGGCACCAGCGTCCCGGCACCACCGAAGCGGGCGATGCGGTGGTAAAGATTCAAGCCTGTCAGCAGGGCCGACAGGAACACCAGGCTGATGGACGTGGCCGTACCGGCATCCTCCCGGGACAGGCCCGCCGCCGCATATCCGTCCTGGATCAGCTGGCCGATGACGCAGATCAGCCCGCCCACCAGAAATGCCAGGGTCAGATCCTTGGCCAGAGGGGACTTCCTCTGCTTTTGCCGCACATACTGCTGATACTTCCGGGGCGTTGTCTCCATAAGCCACACATCCTTTCAGCCATAGCATCCCACCGGTCGGGAAAAATATGCGTTTTTCTTGCCATTGGGCGCAAAAAAGGGTATACTCATGAGAGGCAATTGCGACCTTAGCGTCTTTTATCAGTGAAAAGGTGGTTGAACTATGGCTGTGATGATCCATCCCTTTGGACCCAAACCCCACGCATTGGCCCTGATTGACCCGGTCAGCTGCACCGGCTGCGGCATATGTGCCATGTGGTGCCTTATGCACTGCATCGATCAGCAGCCCGACGGCATCTACAAGGTGCGCAGCGAAGATTGCATCGGCTGTCGGTCCTGCAAGGTAAACTGCCCCAGCGGGGCTGTGACCATGCTGCCGCCAAAACGGGAGGTGTGAGCTGTGAAGAAACCAGCGCCAGTGAAAAATCTACCCTTGGGCCTGTATATTCATGTCCCCTTCTGCCGCTCCAAATGTGCCTACTGCGACTTTTACTCCCTATCAGGCAGCGAAAACTTTATGGACGACTACTGCCGTGCCCTGGAGCGGCATCTGATTGAGGTGGTGCCCCAGGCAGCCTGCCATTTGGTGGACACCATTTACTTTGGCGGCGGTACCCCCAGCTATTTGGGAGCAGACCGCCTGTGCCACCTGCTGGGGTGCATCAAAAAGCTCTATAAGGTGGATAAGCACGCGGAGATTACCCTGGAGGCAAATCCCGACTCTGCCGGGGACAAAAAGGCCCTGAAGCGGCTGCTCCGGGCGGGCTTTAACCGCATCTCCCTGGGGGTGCAGGCCACGGACGACGAGATGCTGAAGGCCATCGGGCGCATCCACACCTGGCAGCAGGTACAGGACACCGTGGCGGCAGCCCGGAAGGCGGGCTTTAAAAACATCAGCCTGGATCTCATCTACGGCCTGCCGGGCCAGACCATGGAGGGGTGGGAGAAGACCCTGTCCGACGCGGTGGGCCTGCGGCCGGAGCACCTGTCCTGCTACGGGCTGAAGCTGGAGGAGGGAACTCCCCTGTATCAGCAGCGGGCAGAGCTGACATTCCCGGACGAGGATCAGCAGGCGGATATGTACCTGTACACCGTAGAGTTTTTGAAGCAGTGTGGCTACGAGCAATACGAGATCTCCAACTTTGCAAGGCCCGGGTTTGCCTCCCGGCACAATATGAAATACTGGATGCTGGAGGAGTACGCCGGGTTCGGGCCCGGGGCCTACTCTGACTTCGGTAATGTGCGCTACGGCTACGAGCGGGATCTGGTGCGGTATCTGAAGGGAGAGCTTGTTTTGCAGGAGTCGGAAAGGGTGGACGCAGATGAGCGGGAGCGGGAGTACCTGATGCTGCGGCTGCGCACCGTCCGAGGGGTGGATCCCCGGGAGTTTGAGTACCGGTTCCGGCAGAGATTTGCGCCGCTGGCAGAGATCCTGCGCCAGTGCGCCGGGCAAGGCCTGGCGGAGGAAGACGAGCACGGCTGGCACCTGACGCCCAAGGGCTTTTTGGTGAGCAACCGCATCATCGGGCTGCTCCAGGATGAGCTGGCCCGGGAGAAAAATCGCCGGCTCCAGGCCGCCGCCCGGGGTGACTACCGGATGGTGTAAGCGAAAAGTGACCCCAGTGAAATGAAAAGGCCCCTGGCCCGCTCTGCTGCAGAGTGGGCCAGGGGCTGAATTATATGTATGCGTTTTTTAGCTGTCGGTGCGGTGGCGCCACTCCAGCTCTTGGTCCAGGTCGTACTTGAGCTTCTGATTCTCCTCCACCAGCTCGTCATAGTGGCGGGACTGGACATAGTACTTCACGAAGGTGAAGGTCGCCTCGTTGAACTCCTCGTCGGTATACTCCGGCAGGAGGGAGCCGCCCTTACGGCGCAGGCCCTGAACATTAATGACCACCAGGCGGCGGTGCTGCTCGGACAGCTGGAACAGCTTCAGCTCCTGCGGCACCTCCAGGCCCAGGTCAAAAGTATCGTTGACGATCTGCAGCAGACGGCCCTGCTCGGGCTTGGCTGAGACGATAACGCCGTATTTGCTGAACAGCTTCTTCAGATAATCCACCGACACCTCCTCACGGGTGATGGTGCCCTTGCCGATGCTGGTGAGCATGGTGTTGGACAGATTCAGGCTGACGTAGACCTCCTGACCGGTTTTGGGATAACTCATACAGATACCTCCTCAAATTGATGCATCCACATTTGGCCGCTGACGGCGGCGTGTTCTACCACTTTTACCGTACCACATTCCCCATCGGATTGCAACAGGAATTTATGCCGGGCGTTACACGCCCGTTAAATCAAAGCGCGGGGTATACTCCTCCCGGGCGGAGGTGCGCTCCTGGGTGAAGCCGTCAGTGAGACCACAGTTTTCCATATACCGCACCGCCGCGCGGTACTCCGCCGCCGTCACATGGCGGGAAAGGCTGCCTTTCGCCCCCGGCTGGGGCGTATACTGGCTCATGAGCGACACCATCACCTCCCCCGGGCGGAAGCGCCCGGCAATCCAGTCCAGGCAGCGGCGGGTATTCTCCATTTGTCCGGGCAGCACCAGATGGCGGATGAGCACGCCGCGCCTGAGCAGGCCATTTTCGATGACAAAGGGCCCGGTCTGGCGGTACATCTCCTCAATGGCGGCGGTGGCCACCGGAAAATAATCCGGGGCGCGGGACAGGTCCCGGGCCAGGGCGGCATCGGCATATTTCAGGTCCGGCAGGTACACCTGCACCCGGCCCGCCAAAAGCCGCAGGGTCTCCACACTCTCATAGCCGCCGCAGTTATACACCACCGGCACCGGCAGCGGCGGCTCCAGGGCGGGCAGGATAAAGGGCACAAAGTGGGTGGGCGTTACCAGCTCCACCGTCTGGGCTCCCTGGGCGATCAACTCCCCAAAGATCTCCCGCAGGCGCCGCGGCGTAATGGCACGGCCGAAGTTTTCCCGGGAAATGGGACCGTTCTGGCAGTAGGTGCAGCCCAGATTGCAGCCGGAGAAAAATACCGTCCCGGCAGCACCCGAGCCGCAGAGCACCGGTTCCTCCCAGGGGTGCAGGGCCGCCCGGGCCACCACCGGCACAGACGGCATGCGACAAAAGCCCCGGCCCCCCGTTTCCGTCCGTTCCACCCCGCAGCGGCGGGGACACAGATTACAGATCATCCCTTCAGGGGCCTGAAGTCAGGGCCCAAGTCACCGGCCACCCAGTGGCGGCGGCACAGGCCGATATACTTGTCGTTGGCCCCCAGCACCACCTGAGCGCCCTCCTTCACCACGCGGCCATGCTCGTCAAAGCGGGCATTGAAAGCCGCTTTTTTGCCGCACCAGCATATCGTTTTGACCTCCTCCAGCTTGTCCGCCAGCACCAGGAGCTGATAGCTGCCGGGGAACAGGTCGCCCTTGAAGTCCGCCTTCAGGCCGTAGCAGATGACGGGGATATTGCAGTCATCCACCAGGTGCACCAGATAGTAGACCTCCTCCCGGGTGAGAAACTGCGCCTCATCCACGATGATGCAGGCGTACTTTTGCAGCTCCCGGTCCGGCATCTGCTGCATCTCATGAAAATAAATGCACGGGTGCTCCAGACCGATGCGGGAGCGCACCATGTGGTCGCCGTCCCGGGTATCCAGCTGGGGCTTGACCAGAAGGGTCTCCTGCCCGCGCTCCTCATAATTGAAACGGGCCATCAACGCATTGGCCGATTTGCTGGAGCCCATGGCTCCGTACTTGAAGTAAAGCTGTGCCATTTCTCTCATTCTCCTTCCAGCTCCCGCAGTACGCGGGTAGCTTTTTCAAACGCGGAGGGGATGGCCATCTGCCGGCGCTGCTCCTCCGTATACCACTGCAATTCTCCGCTGCCGCCGACGACGACGGCATAGCCCTGCATGTCCCAGCGGACATGGGTAAAAACATGCCTGGCCTGCCAGGACTTCTCCCAGCGCAGCACTTTCAGGCCCCAGGCGGCAAGCTGCCGGGCGGCCTGGGCCTCCGTCAGCAGGCCCGGCATATGGGGATACTCCCACAGGCCGGCCAGCAGACCTGTTTCCGGTCGCCGATCCAGGGCAACGCACCCATCCTCCCTCCGCAGAAGGAATACCGTCAGTTCCTCCATGCGCTTGGCCTTCTTCGGGGCGCGCACAGGCAGCTGCGCCTGCCGCCCCTCCTGCCGGGCCGCGCACAAATGGGCCAGAGGGCAAGCCCCGCACCGGGGCGCGCCCCCCGGCAGACAGACTCCCGCGCCCATATCCATCAGGGCCTGATTGAAGGCCCCGGGGCGGGCCGGGGACAGGGCCGTCTCCGCCCAGATGCGGTAGATTTTTTTGTTTTTTGCGTCCAGAATATCCAGATCCGAGCCGGTGACCCGGCTCAGGATCCGCAGGACGTTGCCGTCCACCGCAGGAACGGCTACGCCGAAGGCGATGGACAAAATGGCCCCGGCGGTGTAGTCACCGATGCCCGGCAAGGCAGTCAGGGCTTTATAATCCGCCGGGAACTGCCCGCCGTACTCCCCGGCGACGATGCGGGCAGCCTTTTGCAGATTCCGGGCCCGGCTGTAATAGCCCAGGCCCTCCCAAAGCTTCAGCAGCTCCTGCTCATCCCCCCGGGCCAGGGCCTCCACCGTGGGATAGCGCTCCATGAAGCGGCAGAAATAGGGCAGCACCGCCGTCACCCGGGTCTGCTGGAGCATGATCTCCGACACCCAGGTGCGGTAGGGGCTGACCTCCTCCCGCCAGGGAAGCTGCCGGCGGTTTTCATCGTACCAGGCCAGAAGTGGCCCGGCGATGGACTTCAATTTTTCATCATACTGTTTCATTCACTTGATAAACCGGCGGGCATAGCCGCACCGGCGGCATAGCTCCTCAGATGGGTTCCGGGCGGCAAAGCCCGCTGCCATGGCGGCAGCCCGGGGACTTTGCAATATTTCCGGAAGGGTTTGGGTAAAAAGATTACCCAGGGCGATGGTGCCCTCGCTGTCCAGGCAGCAGGGGGTCACGGTGCCGTCGCACAGCACCGCCAGCTGCCGCGTGAGGCCGTGGCAGAAGTTGGCGCCGCTGGCCGGGGCGGCAAGATCCGGCCAATCGAACCGCTCCGCCTGCTCCAAAAACAGATGGGATCGCAGGGTGCGGTTGCCCCGGGCGTCTCGGGAAAGAGTCTCCACATCCTGACCGATCCTTCCGGACAGGAAGTCCAGCACCCGGGCGTTGCAGCGCTGGGCGGCACCGTCATTCCACAGCCGCAGGGCGCACAGAACGCCCCTTTGTGACAGAGGAAGGCATGTGTCCCAGACCTGCTGCAAATATTCCTCCAGATCCCCCACGCCGCCGTTGCCCTCGAAGCTGTGGAGCGAGACGCTGAGCTTGTGCAAAGCCGGGGCGGCCAGCAGCGTCTCCCTCTGCCGGGCGAGAAGCGTGCCGTTGGTCACCAGGCACACCCGAAAGTCCAAATCCCCGGCAATTGCCAGAAGCTCCGGCAGCTGCGGGTGCAGCAGCGGCTCACCCAGAACGTGAAGGTAGAGATAGCTCGTCTCCCCCCGGAGCTTTTGAGCCAGGATGCGAAATTCCGATGGAGTCATGGTGTGCAGGGGGCGGCGGGTGCCGTGGCAAAAGTCGCAGGAGAGGTTGCAGCGGTTGGTGATCTCAATATAGACGCGGCTGCGCATGGACGTGTCCCCTCCCCCGAGCTTTGTGTGGAATTTATTCTATCATATTTTGGGGTGGATGAAAAGGGGGAAGAAATGGAGACAGGGAGCAATACCAAAGGCAAGAAAAAGGAGCGGCATCCCCTCAAGAAATGCTGCTCCTTTTACATATGATTTTGTATTTTTTCCCTCAGTCTGAGACAATCACATAGCTGCCGGACACAGGAGCGGTGGTGACCAGCTGCACCAGCTGGGACTCACGCTTGAAATCCGACGGCATGGAGGCCGCCAGCGCGTCCAAATCCACCTCTGACGGGTCGGCATAGAGACGGTCAAACTCCGCCAGCACCGTCGGCGTCAGACCGCTGTTTTCCGGCGCATTGCGGGAAAGCAGCACGGACAGGGCCGTAGTCTTGGGGAGGGACTCCCGGAGCGACTTCAAAAAGTCGGTGATGATGGCGGGCTTATCCATGCCGTCCGGCACCAGTACGGCGGGGATGTTCCCCACGGCGGGCCAGCCGAAATTCTCCAGCACGATCTCGTCCACGCCCAGATCCGTCAGATCCTTGCAGACCTGCTTGAGATAGCTCTGGGTCAGGGGCTTGGTGAGATCCAGCCAGCACTCACCGCTATAGTCATACCACAGCCACTCGTCCCAGGTGCGCAGCAGGCCCGCATCCTCCACATGCGCTTTGGCGTAGGCCGTGTCCCCCAGGGCGCTGACACGGGCGATGACGTACTGATCCGAGGCGGTGAGCTTCTTCAGGTTCTCCCTGCTCACGGCGGAACCCACGGTGCCCGCCGCCTGGAAGGACGGTTGATAGGTAAAGGTGCCGTCCGCCAGCTTCACATCCACCACGACGGTCTTTTCATCCGTCGGAAGCGTGGCGGAAACGTCTGTCTCCAGTGCATTTGCGGCCAGCTCCCTGGCCCCGATGGTCTCAATGACCGGGCCCTGAGGCTCCTCCCGACGGAAATCCACGTCGTCCTTTGTATCCGACGACGGCTTTTGCTGGGTCTGATCCTCTTTTTTATGGAGGAAGGGCAGTTCCAGACGCACCTGGCCGTTTTCATCATAGACCAGATGGTTCTGACAGTACAGGAACACACCGCCGCCTAAAAGCAGCAGCACCAGTACGACGATCAGTATTTTTTTCCACAGCGGCGAACGGCCGTGATAGCTGTTATAACCCTTGGTTGCCATGGAGCACCTCCCTCTGTTTGTTCTCAGGGCTGAATGTTGTCCAGCAGGCCCACGCGCCGGGCGTGGCGGCCGCCCTCAAACTCGGTGTTCAGGAATACCTCCACCATGCGCTTGGCCAGGTTGGGGCCTACAATCCCCGCGCCCATGGCGATGATATTGGCATCGTTGTGGCGGCGGGTCATCTCGGCGCTGAGACTGTCTGAGCAAAGGGCGCAGCGGATGCCCTTCACCTTATTGGCGGCGATGGAGATGCCGATACCGGTGGTGCAGATGACGATGCCCTTGTCGCATTCGCCGGAGGCTACCAGACGGGCCACCTTTTCGCCGTAGACAGGGTAATCCACGCTGTCGGTATTGTAGCAGCCCACATCTTCAAAATCAATGTCGTGTTCTTCCAGCCAGATGAGGATATCCTGCTTGAGCAGGTATCCGCCGTGGTCACAGCCGATGGCAATTTTCATGGTGTTCTCTCCTGTGTTTTTATAGTTTTCTGAATTCCGGCTTGCCGCCGGCAAAAGTGGTGAAATACTTGAATCCGCAATCCCGGAGCAGCTGCTGGCGCTCCCGGATCACGCAGCCCACATCCTTTGTCTCATGAGCGTCGGAACCCAGGGTGATGACCTCGCCACCCATCTGCCGGTATAGGCGGAGGATCCCCTCATACGGCAGCGGCTCATTGCCCCGGTTGGTGTTGCACTCAATGCCGATGCCCTGGGGGATGATGGTCCTGAATATCTCCTCCACCTGATCCATCCAGGGAGCAAAGCTCCAGTCCAGGCCCAGGTGCTCCTTCATGTACCGCAGGGGCAGGGTCAGATGGCCCAGGACGTTAAAGCGGCCCCAGCGGGAAATAGCCAGTACACAATCCAAATAATCCTCAATCACAGCGCGGTAGTAATCCGGACTCTGTCCCTCTTCCAGGAAGTACAGATCCAGGCAATTGAACTTTTCACTACAAGTATGCACCGAACCGATGCAAAAGTCCAGCTTTTCCGCACTGTTCAGCAAAATTTCTGCCCGGTCATAGCCCAGGTATGCCTCTCCCAGTTCAGCACCCAGCTTGATGACCAGTTTATCGTCATATTTCTCCACCGCTTCCCGGTACTGGGCCCGGGACGCCGCCCAGTCAAAGCTACCGCGGGGGGCATTGGTTCCCCAGTAAATGGTGTCCACATGGTCGGTGATGCATATCTCATCCAGCCCGGCCCGGATGGCGGCCTCCGCCGCCTGGGACATGGTCATTTTCCCGTCGGGGGAGCAGGTGCTGTGCATGTGGTAGTCGGCTGTATACATGGGCGGGCCTCACTTCTTCTTAAAAAAGCTCTTGCGCTTTTCATAGTGGTTCTCCCCCACTGCCTCGCTGAACTTGCGCAGGGCTTCCTTCTGCTCCTTGTTCAGGTTCCGGGGGGTCTCGATGGTCACGGTGACGTACTGGTCGCCCCGGCTACGGCCATTGAGCACGGGGATGCCCTTGCCCTTCAGGCGGAAGACCGTGCCGGTCTGGGTGCCCTCGGGGATGGAATATTTCACCTTGCCGTCGATGGTGGGGATCTCCAGCTCCGCGCCCAGCACCGCCTGAGTGAAGGTGATGGGCGCCTCGCAGAACACATCCACGCCGTCCCGGCGGAACAGCTCGTGGGGCTGCACCATAACGGTGATAAGCAGATCGCCGGCAGGGCCGCCGTTCTTGCCGGCGTTGCCCTGGCCCCGCAGGGAAATGGTCTGGCCATGGTCGATGCCGGCGGGGATGGTGACCTTGATGGTCTTGCGCTTGCGCACCGCGCCGGTACCGCGGCAATCCGGGCAGGGCTGGTGAATGAGCCGGCCGGTGCCGCCGCACTTGCGGCAGGGGCCGTTGGAGGCGAAGACACCCATGGGGGTCTGGCGGCGGGTCTGGACGGTGCCGGTGCCGTGGCAGTCCGGGCAAATTTCAGGGGTTGTCCCGGGGGCACAGGCGCTCCCCTTACAGGTGGGGCACTGCTCACTGCGCTCTAAGGTAACGGACTTCTCGCAGCCAAAGGCCGCCTCCGTGAAGCTGACGGAGACGCTGGCCCGGATGCTTTCCCCCCGCTGGGGGGCGTTGGGGTTGCGGCGCTGACCGCCGCCAAAGCCACCGCCGAAAAAGCTGCCGAAGATGTCGCCCAGGTCGCCAAAGTCGAAGCCGCCGCCATAAGCGCCGCCACCGGCTCCCGCGCCGTAGTTGGGATCCACCCCGGCAAAGCCGAACTGGTCATAGCGAGCCTTTTTCTCGGGGTCTGACAGGACTTCGTTGGCCTCGTTGACCTCCTTGAACTTCTCCTCGGCCTCCTTGTCGCCGGGGTTCATATCCGGATGGTATTTCCGAGCCAGCTTTTTATATGCTTTTTTGATTTCGTCCTCCGAGGCACCCTTCTGGATGCCGAGCACCTCGTAATAGTCTCTTTTTTCAGCCATAAACGGTTTCTCCCTTCTGGGGATTCCTCCTCTTTCCTAACGCCGCAAGGAGGGGCAGGAATCCTGCCCCTCTGCGGTAAAACGGAACATTACTTATTGTTCTGATCGTCGTCATCGACCACCTTATAGTCGGCGTCGTAATACTGGCCGCCCTGGGCGCCTGCGTCGGCACCGGGCTGAGCGCCGGCATCCGCGCCGGGCTGCTGTGGCTGCTGCTGATAGAGCTTCTCGCTCATCTTGTAGAAGGCCTGGGTCAGCTCCTCGGTAGCGGCCTTGATGGCATCGGTATCCTCGCCCTTGAGGGTCTCCTTCAGCTTGTCGATGCCGGCCTGGATGGGGGCCTTCTCGCTCTCGGGCACCTTGTCGCCCACCTCGCTGAGGGTCTTTTCCGCCTGGTAGACCATCTGGTCTGCCTGGTTGCGGACCTCCACCTTTTCCTTGACCTTGGCATCCTCGGCGGCATACTGCTCGGCTTCCTTCACGGCCTTCTCAATATCCTCCTTGCTCATGTTGGAAGAGGAGGTGATGGTGATGTGCTGCTCCTTGCCGGTGCCCAGATCCTTGGCGGACACGTTCACGATGCCGTTGGCATCGATATCGAAGGTGACCTCAATCTGCGGCACACCGCGGCGGGCCGGAGCGATGCCGTCCAGATGGAAGCGGCCCAGACTCTTGTTGGCGGCAGCCATCTCGCGCTCGCCCTGGAGGACATTCACCTCCACGGAGGTCTGGTTATCAGCTGCGGTGGAGAAGATCTGGCTCTTCTTCACGGGGATGGTAGTATTGCGCTCGATGAGGCGGGTGCACACGCCTCCCATGGTCTCAATGCCCAGGGACAGGGGCGTGACATCCAGCAGCAGCAGGCCCTTGACATCGCCGGTGAGAACGCCGGCCTGGAGAGCAGCGCCCATAGCCACGCACTCGTCGGGGTTGATGCCCTTGAAGGGCTCGCTGCCAGTGAACTTCTTCACGGCCTCCACCACGGCGGGGATACGGCTGGAGCCGCCCACCATCAGAACCTTGGCCAGGTCAGAGGGCTTCAGGCCCGCGTCAGACATTGCCTGGCGCACGGGGCCCATGGTGGCATCCACCAAGTGGCCGGTGAGCTCGTTGAACTTGGCCCGGGTCAGAGTGACATCCAGATGCTTGGGGCCGGTGGCATCGGCGGTGATATAGGGCAAGTTAATATTGCTGCTGGTGACACCGGACAGCTCGATCTTAGCCTTCTCGGCAGCCTCCTTCAAACGCTGCATGGCGACCTTATCGCCGGAGAGGTCGATGCCGTCGGTGCGCTTGAACTCAGACACCAGGTACTTCATGATGCACTGGTCGAAGTCGTCGCCGCCCAGGCGGTTGTTGCCGGCGGTGGCCAGAACCTCGATGACGCCGTCGTCAATCTCCAGAATGGAGACATCGAAGGTGCCGCCGCCCAGGTCGTAGACCATAATCTTCTGGGCCTGCTCCTTATCCACGCCGTAGGCCAGAGCCGCGGCGGTGGGCTCGTTGATGATACGCTTGACCTCAAGGCCCGCGATCTTGCCGGCATCCTTGGTGGCCTGGCGCTGGGCATCGGTGAAGTAGGCGGGGACGGTGATGACCGCCTCGGTGACGGGCTGGCCCAGATAGGCCTCGGCATCGCTCTTCAGCTTCTGCAGGATCATGGCGCTGATCTCCTGGGGCGTATAGGCCTTGCCGTCGATGTTCACCTTGTGGTCAGAGCCCATCTCACGCTTGATGGAGGAAATGGTGCGGTCGGGGTTGGTGATAGCCTGGCGCTTTGCCACCTGGCCCACCATACGCTCGCCGGTCTTGGAAAATGCCACCACAGAGGGGGTGGTGCGGTTGCCCTCCGCGTTGGCGATGACAACTGCCTCGCCGCCTTCCATAACGGCTACGCAGGAATTGGTTGTACCCAGATCGATACCGATAACTTTAGACATAATGATTGCCTCCTAAACCTATATACGTTTTATGTGTTAACTATTTCATGCGGGCCTGAGCCCGGGATAAACTTTTTAATTGGCTACCTTCACCATGGCGAAGCGAACCACACGGTCACCCATCTGGTAGCCCTTCTGGAACACTTCGGCCACCGTGTTCTCGGCGTAATTCTCATCGTCGATGTGCATGACGGCGTTGTGCTTTTCCGGGTCAAAGGGCTGGCCCAGGGCCGCGATCTCCGTGACACCCAGCTTCTCCAGCACGGCGGCAAACTGCTTACAGATCAGCTCCATGCCCTGGCGGTGGGGGTCGCCCTCCTCAAACTGGCTCACGGCCCGGTCCAGGTTATCCGCCACGTCCAGAAACGGCTTCACCGTGTCCATCTTGGCATCGGCATAAATGCCCTCCTTTTCCTTGGTGGTGCGTTTGCGGTAGTTGTCGTACTCCGCGGCCAGACGAAGGTACTTGTCATTTCCGTCGCTGAGGAGCTTTGCAAGGCTCTCAAACTGCTCCATCTGCTGCCGGGTGACGGTAAAGGTCTCCTCCACCTCCGGCACCTGGGCCGCTTCCTCCGGCGCTGCCGTATCCTCCGCCGCAGAGGCTGCAGTGGTTTTTTCCGGCTCCGGCTGCTCCTGGGGTGCATTCTTTTTCTTCTTATCGCTCATGTTTCCTTCTCCTCTCCCGGAGGTAACTCCTGGGGTTTTCCAAACATACGGCTGAGGCTCTCGGCAAAATAGCTGAGCCGGGCCGCCACGGTGGCATAATCCATTCGGGTGGGGCCCACCACACCCACAAGACCGCGCATATTCTCGCCGATGTCATAGCTGGCGATGACCACACTGCTGTCCTTCAGGGCTTCGCTGACGTTCTCCGGCCCGATGAGGATCTGCATAGATGCCCCGTTTGTGGGCATGGGCAGATTCTCCTTGCTGTCGGCGATGAAGCTCATCAGCTCGTGAGCCTTGTCCGCGTCCCGGTACTCGGGGAATTTCAGGATCTGACTGGCACCGCCGGTGAACACCTGCTGAGTCTGGGCCTGGGTGAGCAGCTCTCCGGCGTACTCCACCACCTGGTTCAGCAGCAGGAACCACTGCCCCTCCACCTGGTCGCTGAGATTCATCAGGTGGGCGTTCATCTCCGGCGCTGAGATGCCGATGAAGTGGGTGTTGAGCAGGTTGCTGATCTGGCGCAGGTGCGCCTCCTCCACCTGCAGCCGCAGGTGCATCAGCTGGCTCTTGACCCGGCTGTCCGACAGCATCACCACGGCGATGAAGCTGTCATCGCTGACGGCGATGAGCTCAAAGCGCTGCACCGTCACAGCCTGCTTATGGTCCGCCACAGCGTAGGCCGGGTAGCCCATGAGGCTGGAGGCCATCTGCCCCGCCTGGGCCACCACCTGATCCAGCTGCTTCATCTGGCCGCCCAGGGCGGAGGATATCTTCTCCGCCTCCTCGCCGGACACCGTGCGCCGCTCCATCAGCTCGTTGACATAGAGCCGGTAGCCCTTGGCCGACGGCACACGCCCGGCGGAGGTGTGGGGCTGCTCCAGATAGCCCATCTCCACCAGATCCGCCAGCTCATTGCGAATGGTGGCGGAGCTGATCTTGCCGGGCATCCGCTGGGCAATGGTCTTGGAGCCAATGGGCTCGGCGGACTGGATGTACTCCTCCGTGACGATCTTCAGTATTTGCTTTTTTCGATCCGTCAATTCCATAACATTCTCCGTTTTAGCACTCCATTTCCCTGAGTGCTAAACGCAGTTTACCACCAGTATCCGCGATTGTCAAGGGCTGGCAATGTTAAACTATTGTGAACAAACCCGGTTGAACCGTGGGCAAAAAAAATCACCTCCGGGGAAGAGGTGATTTTTCTGCGCTACCAGCCGATGCGGTCATCGGGCAGCTGCTGGGGCAGGCTGCCCTGCTTACGAAGCACCGGCAGCAGCGCCTGAAACAGGAAGCCCAGCATCAGGATCTGCAGAGGCAGATACAGGGCGTTTTTCACAGCGCTGGTGGTGAGATAATACAGGTAGCCCTTGCTGTAGAGAATGGCGCTCCAGAGGGAGCCCAGGAGCACATTCTGGATATTGGTGAGGACTTTGGTCAGAATAATGCGCCGCCAAGTGATCCGGGCCCGGTAGAAAAACAGGGCATAGATCACGCAGCCGGAGATGGTGGTAAGCATATAGCCGGGGAAATAGGGATAGCCCCCGGAGGACAGGAAAAAGCTCAGCGTATCCTCCGCCGCGCCGAACAGCACCGCCATCACCGGGCCGCAGACCAGTGCGCACAGAGCCCGGGCCAGAAATGTCACGCTGAGGGATAGATTCTCCCCCAATGGGATCTTGCAGTGGCTGAGGACGATACAGGCGGCGACCATCAGAGCCGAAAACACCAGGGATCGGTAGTTTTTCAGCTCCCGGGCCGCGGTGCGCCAGTAAGCGGTGGAAAATGGGGACTTAAAAATGGGCATAAAAATACCTCCTCTGTATTCATCGGCAGTCCGGAGTTTTGCCGGAACAGCCGCACAGAGGAGCAGGGCGGCACGGGGCCGCCGGGCAGGACGCTATGCGGCAGCGGGATGCGGAAAACGCACTGCAGGTGAACCGGTCACCATTCGTCCGGCGGACAACTCCCCGTCCCGTCGGCACTTAAACACACATTTTCCTACTCTGCCAGATGTTGATGGGGATAGTATACACCCTTTGCCGGGGATTTGCAATGGGGTGCGGCGGGAAAATTGCGGCGGGGTAGAACCCCGCCCCTACGGGGTTATTTGGGAGTTTGCATAACGGGCGGACAGGGGCGTCCGCCCCTACGGATGCATTATTGGTGGTGCGTAGGGGAGGGGCTCTGCCCCTCCCGCGGGCGGGGTAGAACCCCGCCCCTACGGAAGCGTTGCAAGGGGTGCGGGGAGAGAGAAATCCCCCGTCACGGCGTTGCCGTGACTGCTCCCCTTGCGCAGGAGAGGCTTTTTTGCATAGAAAAAACGACCGTCCGGGTGGGACGGTCGTTTTTTATTGAGGATTTTACTCAGCTTTGGGAGCTTCCGCAGCCTTGGCGGCCTCGGCAGCGGCCTTGGCGGCAGCGGCCTTCTTCTCGGCGGCAGCCTTCTGCACAGCCTTGAACTTCTCCTTCTCCTCGAGAGTGGGGATGGGCTCAATGGCGTTGCGGGGGCAAGCCTTGGCGCACATGGTGCAGTTCTTGCACTTGGAGTAGTCGATGACGGCCACGTTGTTCACAACATGGATGGCATCAAACTTGCAGGTGCGCTCGCACATACCGCAGGCAATGCAGGAATTGGCGCAGACCTTGGTGACAGTGGGGCCCTTGTCCTTATTGGAGCAGTTGACAAACACCTTCTGCTTATAGGGGACCTCCACGATCAGGTGGTGGGGGCAAGCCTCACGGCAAGCGCCGCAGTTGGTGCACTTTTCCTTATCCACCACGGCCACGCCGTCCACCACATGGATGGCATCAAACTTACAGGCAGCAGCGCAGGAGCCGAAGCCGAAGCAGCCGTAACGGCAGGCCTTGGAATTGCCGCCGCAGACCTTGGTGGCGGCCAGGCAGTCGGTGACACCGCGATACTCGAAGTTATCCTTGGCGTTGCAGCCGCCGTTGCAGAGCACATGGGCGACCATCTTGTCGCCGGAGGGAGCCGCCATGCCCATGATGGCAGCGATCTTGGCAGCGCCCTCGGGGCCTGCGGGTGCGCAGGCGGTGACGGGAGCCTTGCCGGCCAGAATGGCCTCGGCGCAGCCGCCGCAGCCGGGATAGCCGCAGCCGCCGCAGTTGGCGCCGGCCAGGGCTGCCTGAATCTCAGGCAGACGGGGGTCTACTTCCACTTCAAAGACTTTTGCAGCCACGGCCAGGATCAGACCGAACACGATAGCAAGTACACCTAAAACGATGACTGCATACAAAATATTCATATTCTCTTTTCCTCCTTACCAGACCTTCAGGCCGCTGAAGCCCATGAACGCCAGGGCGATCAGGCCGGCAGTGACCAGAGCAATGGGGAAACCATCGAAGGCCTTGGGATTCTCACTGGAGACGTCCAGCTGCTCACGGACGGCCGCGAACAGGAAGATGGCCAGCAGGAAGCCCAAACCGCCGGTGATGCCATAGATGACAGAGCCGATGAAGTTGTAATCGTTCTGCACGTTCAGCAGAGCGACACCCAGCACGGCGCAGTTGGTGGTGATCAGGGGCAGATACACACCCAGGGCAGTATACAGGGTGGGGATGTTCTTCTTAAGGAACATTTCCACAAACTGCACCAGGGCAGCGATGACCAGAATGAATGCCACGGTCTGCATATAGCCCAGATCCACGGCCACCAGGATCTTATTGACGCCGAAGCAAACGGCGGAGGCCAGACCCATAACGAAGGTCACTGCGGCGCCCATACCCACGGCGGTGTCGATCTTCTTGGACACGCCCAGGAAGGGGCAGATGCCCAGGAACTGTGCGAAGATGAAGTTATTGGTGAGAATGGCGCCAAGGGAGATGGCCAGCAAAGTTGTAATACTCATAACTTACTTACCCTCCTTTTTCTTAGCACTCTTGGCCAGGGCCCACTGCATCAGAGCAATGAGGCAGCCCAGGGTCAGGAAGCCGCCCACAGGCAGCGTGAGAATCTTGATGCCGAACTCCTCGGGGATGATGGTGATACCGGGTGCGCTGCCCAGACCACCGCCGCCCAGAAGGCCGCCGCCAAACTTGCCGCTGCCCAGGAACTCACGGACAACGCACATGACGACCAGCACCAGCGTATAGCCGATGCCCTGGCAGATACCGTCCACCGCGGAGGCGCCGATGCCGTTCTTGGAGGCAAAGCCCTCGGCACGGCCCAGAATAATGCAGTTCACCACGATCAGAGGGATGAACACGCCCAGGGAGCTGGACAGCGCAGGAACGAAGGCCTTCAGCAGCAGGTCCACGCAGGTAACGAAGCCGGCGATGACCACGATGTAGCAGGCGATACGCACTTCATTGGGAATGATCTTGCGCAGCAGGGAAATAAAAATGTTAGACAGGGTCAGGATGATCAGCACACTGATGCCCATGCCCAGGCCGTTAAAGAACGAGGTGGTGATGGCCATGGTGGAGCACATACCCAGCACCTGCACCAGAACGGGGTTCTGTGTGATCAGGCCCTCTTTCAGTTGTTTACCGAAATTCATACTTTTGCTCCTCCTTTCTTAGCCCATGGCTTCCACGACAGCCAGAGCGGCATTCGCGCCCATAGTGATGCCCTTGGTGGAAACCGTTGCGCCGGAAACGGCGGTGATGTTGCTGCCGACATTCAGGGAGCCGGCACCGCTGAGGCCGATGAACTGGTCCAGAACGGGCACACCGGCGGAGTTGGGCTCATTGCCCACCACCTTGGTGCCGATACCGGAGGTCTCAGAGTGGCTGACCACGGAGATACCGGTGATGGCCTTGTTGGCATCCACGCCCACCATCATCACGATGGTGCCCTGGGAACCGGAGGCGGAAACCTTCAGCACATAGCCGGCATCCGCGCCGCCATTGGTCACGGGATACAGCTCCAGGATCTTGCCGCTCTGGGTGGCAGCAGCGGCAACCATATCATCGGTTACTTCCATCTTATCGCCGAACTCGCTGCCCTCGGGGGCCACGGCGCTCATGGCGATGCGGGTATTCTCGGCATCGATCTCGGCGATCTTATCCTTGGTGATGCTGTTGACCAGACCCAGCAGGGCGGCGACTACCAAGGAAATGACCGTGAGAGTACCGGCGACTTTCAGAATAAACTTTCCGGAGATCTTCATTACTTCGCCGCCTCCTTCTTTTCTTTCTTCAGCGCACCATAGATGGTGGGACGAATGTACTTATCCAGCAGCCAAGTGGTGCAGTTCATGATCATGATGGAGTAGCACACACCCTCGGGATAGGAACCGAAGCGGCGGATAAACACGGTGATCAGGCCGCAGCCAATGCCGAAGATGGCCTGGCCAAGCTTGGTGACGGGGGAGGTGGCATAGTCGGTAGCCATGAAGATGGCACCCAGCATCAGGCCGCCGCCGAAGACGTTATAAGCCATGTACTCCACGCTGCTGACACCGGCAGGAGCGGAGATGAGGGTGATAACGGCCACGGTGGCAATGAAGGCCACAGGGGTCTGCCAGGAGATGACCTTGCGCAGCAGCAGATAGATGCCGCCCAGCAGGAGCATCAGGGAAGAAACCTCGCCCAAGGAGCCGCCGATGCGGCCGATGAACATGTCGCCCAGGGTGTATGTATTGGTCAGGGTCTCCCAACCGGCAGCGTCCACGCCCTTCATCATAGCCAGGGGGGTGGCGGCGGTGACGATGTCGGCGTTGCTGCCGATGACAGCAGCCTTCTCACCCACCTTGACCCAGGTGGTCATAGCGGTGGCATAGCTGGCCAGCAGGATCGCGCGGCCTGCCAGAGCGGGGTTGATGAAGTTGCAGCCGATGCCGCCGTAGAGCTGCTTGACCAGCACGATGGAGAAGAACGCGCCGATGATAAGCATCCAGTAGGGGGTCTGCACGGGGCAGACAAAGGCCAGCAGGATACCGGTGACCACAGCGGACAGGTCGCCGATGGAGTTGGACTTCTTCATGACCTTGCGGTACAGCCACTCCCAGACCACACAGGCCGCCACGGACACCAGAGTGGACGTGAGGGCACGCCAGCCAAACACATACACGCCCATGACCAGCGCGGGCATCAGGGCAATGATCACATCCAGCATGATGGAACGGGTATCCTCATTGCTGCGGATATGGGGGGAGGAGGATGCGATCAGCTTCAAGCTTTTATAATCTGTCATTGCTTACGCCTCCTTCTTCTCTTCGGCTGCCTTCTTCTCGGCCTCGGCCTTTGCCTTGGCAGCCATTCTCGCGTTGTTGACCTTCTGCTTGCCCATGCGGAACATATGGGTCAGGGGCAGACGGGCGGGGCAGGTGTAGGCGCAGGCGCCGCACTCAATGCAGTCCATGCCGTGCAGAACATTCTGCCAGGTGTCCACATCGCCCTTTTGCAGGTACTTATACATGAAGACGGGCTCCAGACGCATGGGGCACACGCCCACGCACTTGCCGCAGCGGATGCACTGAGGCTCGGCCACGTACTTCTCCTCGTCACCGGCAAAGGCCAGCATGGCGCCGGTGCCCTTACCCACGGTGACGTCCACATCGTACTGGGCAAGACCCATCATGGGGCCGCCCATGATCAGCTTATAGGTATCTTCCTTCAGGCCGCCGCAGGCATCGAACAGGTCGGTGATGGGGGTGCCGATGGGGCACTCGATGTTCTTCGGCTCGATAACGCCGGAGCCGGAGACGGTGACGATCTTGCTCACCACGGGCATGCCGGTATAGACAGCCTTATAGATGGAGCAGGTGGTGTTCAGGTTGAAAATGCAGCAGCCGGCATCAGCAGGAAGCTTGCCGGAGGGAACCTGACGGCCGGAGATGGCCTGGCAGAGCTGCTTTTCAGCGCCCTGGGGGTAACGGGTGTGCAGCACCTCCACCACCACGGGAGCCTTCAGCTCGGCGATGGTCTTGTTCAGCACGTCCGCCGCGTTCTGCTTGTTGGCCTCGATACCGATATAGACCTTGTCCACACCGAAGCACTTGGCCAGCAGCGTGGCGCCCTTGATGACCTGCTCGGGCCGCTCCAGCATGGTGCGGTGGTCGCCGGTGATGTAGGGCTCGCACTCGGCCGCGTTAATGAGGACATAGTCCACCTTGCCCAGGCCGGAGCTGATCTTCACATGGGTGGGGAAGGTTGCGCCGCCCTGGCCCACGATGCCGGCGTTCTTCACGATCTCCACCAGCTGCTCGGGGGTCAGATTGTCAGGATCCTCCACGGGATGAATGTCCGGACACACGGTGTTCTGCTTGTCGTTTTCGATGACCACGCTCATCATGGTGCCGCCCATAGAGAAGGGGCGGGGTTCCACGGCCTTGACAGTGCCGGAAACGCTGGCATGAATGGGTGCGGAAACGAAACCGCCGGGCTCGCCGATCAGCTGGCCCACAGTTACCTTGTCGCCCACGGAAACCACGGGCTTGCAAGGCGCACCGATGTGCATAGACATGGGGATGACCACCTCAGCCGGGGCTGCCAGCTGCTCGATGGCCTTTTCATTGGTCGCGGCCTTCATGTCATTGGGATGAACGCCGCCAAAGAAAGCTTGTGCCATTGTCTTTCACCTCATCTTACTTCAGGGTGGCCCGATGCCACCCCATACTGAAGATAATATTACAACATATTCGGGCCTTTGTCCACCCCTATCCTGTGGGATTTGCGGTAATTTTTGCTAAAGTGTGAATAAAAATGCCGTAAAAATACGATTTCATCCTCCGGCATGGCGGCCAGTCATTCTTCCCCTTGTCTTTTTGGGGGAGATATGGTACATTGAATTTATATATAATACCGCTTGAGGAGATGAATCTATGCTGAATCGTATGGAACTGAAAAAAGCCGCAAAGGCCATCACAAAATCCGCCCAGGTCTCAGCCTACAGCGTGGCCCTGGTATACCTGGTGATACGGTGGCTGCTGAACGCGGCAGATAACTTTATGCAGGCCTCGGAGGATACGGTCATCTATATCGGAGGCTCCGCCATCTATCCCTACCGGGAGGTTTTTTACAGCCACGCCCCCTTCCCTATGGTGACGGTGGTGTTCGTGTCCGTGCTGGTGTGGCTGCTGAGCAGCGTGCTCTCGGCGGGATGGGTGCTGTATCACCAGGGCGTGCGCCAAGGCCGGGTCATGCCCATTTCCACGCTGTTTGAGGGTTTCGCCTTTGCCGGGAAGATCATTCTGCTGGATCTGATAACCACGCTGTTTGTGGCCCTGTGGTCCCTGCTCTTTGTGATTCCGGGCATCATTGCGGGCTACCGCTACCGCTTCGCCCTGTATAATCTCTGTGAAAATCCGGAGATGGGTGTCATGGACGCCATCCGCCTGAGCAAGCAGCAGACCCTGGGCCACAAGATGGATCTGTTCGTGCTGGATCTGAGCTTCATCGGCTGGAGCCTTCTGTGCGCGCTGACGCTGGGCATCCTCTCCATCTGGATCAGCCCCTACATCCAGCAGACCGATCTGGGCTACTTTGAGGCCATCAAGGCCGAAAAGGGCATGGGTGGGCTCTTCGGGCAGGATCCGATGGACGACACCTTCCGCCCCGACGACAGGTTCTGACCTGTCCTGAAGATCCCCCGGGTTCCTCCGGTGAGGCTTATAAAAATGATGAGGGCAGCGGCGCCATGCCGCTGCCCTTTTTTGTGCGGATGTTAAGGCCCGAATTCTTGAATAGTGGGCAAAAATACGGTATAATGGTCCTACAAAACCCACGGAGGTGTGACTATGAACCGCATCAGCAAGGAAAATTACTACTTGGATATCGCGCAGACCGTTCTGGAGCGCGCCACCTGTCTGCGGCGCATTTACGGCGCTATCATCGTGAAAAACGACGAGATCATCTCCACCGGCTACAACGGCGCTCCCCGAGGCCGGCGCAACTGCGTGGACATGGGGTACTGCACCAGGGAGGCCATGCGGGTGCCCCGTGGAGAGCGGTACGAGCTGTGCCGCAGCGTCCACGCCGAGGCCAACGCCATCATCTCTGCCTCCCGGCGGGACATGGTGGGCGGCACGCTGTATCTGGTGGGAAAAAACGCTCAGACCGGGGAAATCCTGGGAGATGCCACCAGCTGCGCCATGTGCCGGCGGATGGTCATCAACGCAGGCATCGCCCGGGTGGTGATTCGCAAGACGCCCACGGAATTTGAGGTGGTAGATGTGGCAGACTGGATCGCCGCAGACGACCTGCCGTCCGCGGAGAATATCGGGGGCTGACGCAAGGGGAGCACGGATTGCCACAGCAGTGTGCGCACCGGCTTCGTAATGACAGGGTTACTCTGCGAGGCTTTTTGAGAGCGTTTCCCCGGAGGGGCGGGGTCATATACAAATTTAATATAAGGAGTGCGGTAAGAATGTTGAATGAAAGGAAAACGGAAGCCTACTGCGCCATTCTGGCGGAGGAGCTTCGGCTGGCCACCGGGTGTACAGAGCCCATTGCCGTCGCGTATTGTGCTGCAAAGCTGCGCGAGGTGCTGGGCGGTAAACCGGAAAAAGTGCTGGCGGAGATCAGCGGAAACATTTTGAAGAACGTGAAGTCCGTGGTGGTGCCCAACACCGGTGGGCGGCGGGGCATTGAGGCCGCCATCGCCGTGGGCATTGTGGCCGGGGACCCGGACGCGGAGCTGCAGGTGCTGGCAAAGGTCACGGAGGAGGACACCGCGCACATCCAGGGCTATCTGGACAGCACGGACATCACCGTCACCTGTCCGGAAACTCCCTGCCTGCTGGACATCCGGCTCACAGGCTGGCTGGGCGGGCACAAGGCCGTGACCCGGGTGGCCAACAACCACACCAACCTGGTGTACATTGAAAAAGATGGCCGGGTGCTGCTGGAAAAGCCCGAGAGCGCCTCTGCCGAGGCCAATCTCCAGGACAAGAGCGTCCTGAATGTGAAAGACATTCTTACCTTTATAGAAACCGTCCCCATAGAGCGCATACGCCCCCATATCAGCCGGCAGATCCAATGCAACGGGGCCATCGCCGCCGAGGGACTCCGGGGCGACTGGGGCGCCAACATCGGCTCCACCCTGCTCTCCACCGACAGCGGCATCGAAACCGAGGCCCGGGCCTGGGGTGCCGCCGGGTCCGACGCCCGGATGAACGGGTGTGAGATGCCGGTGGTCATCTGCTCCGGCAGCGGCAACCAGGGCATCACGGCCTCGGTGCCTGTGTGGCGGTACGGCCTGTTCATGGGTGCGGATGAGGAAAAGATCCTCCGGGCCGTGGCCCTGTCCGACCTCATCACCATCCATCAGAAAACCGGCATCGGACGGCTCAGCGCCTACTGCGGTGCGGTGTCCGCCGGGGTGGGCGCGGGATGCGGCATCGCCTGGCTCCGGGGCGCGGATTACGACGGCATCAGCCACACGATATGCAACGCCGTGGCCATGATCTCCGGGTGCATCTGCGACGGGGCCAAGGCCAGCTGCGCCAGCAAGATCGCCATGGCCGTGGGCACGGGCATTCTGGGATACAACATGTATCTGGGCGGCAACAACTTCCGTCCCGGCGATGGCATCGAGGGAGCCGACGTGGAGGAGACCATCCGCAATGTGGGCATTCTGGCCTCCCAGGGGATGCACGAGACGGACCGGGTAATCCTCAACATCATGACCGGACGGTAAAAATACAGAAAAATCAGAGGCAGGCACGGCATAGCCATGTCTGCCTCTGATTTTTTGACGGCATTAGGGACGGGGAGCGGATTACCACGGGCGGCTTGCGTACCGGCAATAACATTGCGTTTTACGGAGGTGCGGTGTGCGGCGGCACACATGGGTGCCGCCCTACAAGGTATTTTTGTAGGGCAGGGCCCGTTTGCCCTGCCGGGGAGTGCGGGAAAACTTGGTTCGGGCCGATGTGGGGAGCGAACTGAGCGCTGCCGGTGGCAGAGGAAGCGAAGTGAGTGAGTGGCCGCGGTCAAAATTTTAAGCGTCCGCCGTAAGGCAGCGCAAAAATTTTGGGCACCGCAACAGGGTCATCGGCCCCTACG
>ENA-UONZ01001195-UONZ01001195.1-human-gut-metagenome-genome-assembly--contig:-C93old-NODE-1195-length-31549-cov-15.004636_pt1 | contig 31549 bp, 47 predicted proteins | sample MGYA00242468_ERZ724015 | MGnify/ENA metagenome assembly ERZ724015
CCGCCGTGCCCGGCGGCGATGTAGATTGTGGGTTTCGACATGTTGATCGCTCCTTGTTGATAATATAATTGATAAGGCCACGCCCAAAATTGACGTGACCAATATCGCTAATATGATTGCAACCCCGATATAGATATGGGCTGCTGCTGCCTGGCTGTAGATCATGTAACCTCCTCCCAATAGCGCGGGGCTGTGCCCGGGATCATCATACTGCTGGATGCAGATTGCAGGCATCGATAGATGTGCCCGTTGTAGCTGTAATACAGCCCCTCCGTAACCGACATTAGGTGACGGTATGGGATCGGGTTATTGCTGTGCCCCTCTGCCCATTCGAGCGCGGCAATCGCGTCGAATATCTCCATTGCGGCGGCGTCAACTTCATCCTGTCGGTCAGCTGTGGGCTTCGCATTGAGCAGCGCTTGTGCCGCGGCAACAGCAGTCTCGACATCGGAGAAGTCCTTGTAATCAGAGGGTGTATATTGCGCCACCATATCGATTGCCGTTTCAAGCAGCGTAGTATCCGCATAGGAAACATCCGCATTATCTCGTGCTCTTACGCGCAGCAGATAATTACCACCTATGGGCACCCGCTTGGGGGTTAATTGCACATCCTCAATTACAATCACACACGATCACCCCCCGCAGTTGTCTTGTAAATCTCTGGCCCGATCGAGCAGGTTAGCAGCAGGTGGTGCCGTCCCGGCTTGTCTACGGTCAGCATAAACGTCAGCAAATTGCCCTCCGACACCACGCAAGACCCCTGCCCGACAACCTCTCCATAAAAATCATGCAGCTCCCACGTAGCCGACTGTACCATTACCTGTGCAGCCGGATCGCATCCATAGATGCGCACGCGCTGCTGCCTACGCTCGCCCGGCATCAGGTAGATCGTCGGGTTGTTATCCATCACAGCACACCTCCCACTCTGCCCGATATCCGGGCAGCCAATCCGGCAGGTATCCGCCATCCTGCCAGGCGATACGGATTCCGCCTGCATCCACCATCAGCAGGATGGTAGCGTAATAGGTGCTGTTGCCTGCCGCATCCCAGGCGGTCAGGGTGACGTAATACACGCCATCCTCCAAGTCTGGCGGCACCTGGGCTGTCCAGTACCCGTCCTGCCCCGGCGCAAACACAAGGGCATGGTTATCAGCCATGCCTTCAATGCGCGTAATCATATCAATCCTCCACCTTGACGCGGATCTCAAACGGTGCTCCAACGTGCACACGGTCGGTCACGCCGATGACCTCAACAATGCGCGGCGGGGTGGTGTCCAACACAACATTGCGGGTAATCTCGGCCTCAAGGCCGGTCGCGTCGACCACCTTGACCTTGATGACGTTGGCCCCCTCCTGCATGTGGGAGGGATTGGCGGTCAGGCTAAACGCGCCCGTCTGGCCGTCCACTGTAACCGGGCCCTGGTCGTGCCCATTGACGGTGACAGTCAGGGTGACGGATGTCAGCTGATCATCCGACGTGATGCCCGTAATCTGCACCGCCGCCTGGTTGGTTACAAGGCCCTCCGCAGGCGAGGACAGGCTAATGGTCGGCGCGGTGACTGCGATGGTGCAGGTGATTGACACCTGATCCGCTGCGTTGCCGTCCTTATCGGACACGCCAACAGAGATTGTCGTCTGGCCCTCATCTAGGGCCGTTGGCACAGCGTAGGAGAGATCATAGCCTCCCTCTACTGGTGTCAGAGTAAGCCCCGGCGCGCCCTGTGTGATCTTGCTGCCGCCGTTAATACGCAGGTCAAGGGTGGCGGGGTCAATGCCGCTATCGTTGTCCCGGAGCTGGGCGGTAATGGTCGGGGTGCAGGTATTGATCCGGCTGTCCGCTGATGGGTAGGTGATCGTAACTGTGGGCTTGGTACTCTCGTAGGCCTCCAATTGCAGCTGATCACCCCACGTCCCGTCCTCCTGGTTGATCGTGATCTCATTACCCGCCTCATCGGCGGCGATAATTTGCACGCCATAGTAGCCCCCCGGCTCATTGGCGCTGGATTCGGCGGGTGCGGTGCCCGCCAACACATAATACCCGTCCTCCGACAGGGTAAGCGGATACGTCTGACCGTCGATAACGGCCTTGATGGTTGCAATTGACATTGGTTAGGCCTCCTAAAATTTATTCTTTCGTTTCGCTCCACCAGCGTTCGTCTGTTCCCGGCTCTGTGGTGTTGCCGTCGATTTGTGAGGTATATTGTTTGCCGTTGTGCGTCACCTTGTCGCCGGTGTTGTAAGCGTCATGCGCGCCGGAGGGCCGCACCCAGGCGGGCCATTCGTCCGGCGTGACCTGCGTCCAGAGGGTGGGCGCGGCGCTGGGCCAATTGTCCTCCCGATCCCAGCAATCCGCATTTGCGCGGTAAAGGTTCCCCTCATGGCGGCGCACGCTGCGCGCGGGGATCAGGCCGCCATCCCCGCACAGCGGATCAAAAACCGATAAATAATCCCCGGATGAAAGCAGCTCATCCGGGGCGCTTTGCGCAAGGGCGATATAGCTTGCCCGCATGGCGCGGGCTTCGTCGATGATGCTCATGCGTTTTCTCCTCCCATCAGGATATTGGTTGCGGCGGCGAGCTCGGCATAGGAGGGGGAGGGTAAGTCTTCCTCCACGTCGTCTATGCAGTCCGCAAATTTTTCAGCGATTTCAGGATAGGAATCCGCGTCCCGCGCCTTCATTTTAATGTCCTCGTAGATCATGCGGAGGATGTCGGGAACGCTACCACCGAGGGGCATGTCCGTAATTCCGACATAATAATCGTCAAGCCGCAAATCCCCTTCAGAAGCTTTCTTGTTTGCGTAGGCTGATATTAGATAGGCCACCTTCTTGTCGGCGTAAAGGTATTCTAGATTGCTGATGCGGAGATAAGCGTTTTGTACATTCAGGCCGCGAAAATGATAACCTGGTTTGATGAGTGCCAATGTAATGCCTCCTTATGGATTGTGCCAGCCGCTTTTATCGATATATCCGCATAGCTGGCCACTGATATAAAATTTAATTGGCGCGCCGTTAATGGAGCGGATATTTGTGTTGTTTCCGTATAAGGCCGCTCCGCTATCGTCTACTCTAAATTTTTCGGTTCCGCCTAAACACAAAGATATGCTACCTCCGGATTTGGAGTAGATCTCTGTGTTGCCAGACTGATTCCCGTTTCCAACGATCGTGTGATTGGATGTGGATTTTCCGATCATCGGCTGCGAAACATCACCTGTTGTCCTGCCATATATAGTTTTACTATTTTCCAGCCTAACACTATCAGATGCCATTATGTATCCATCTAACTCAATTCCATCCGGAGCGCTAATAGAAGCAATTGCACCTGTTGTGCCCATTGATTTGGGTCCGCCAAGATATAACTCTGCTGCTGTGCTTCCGTTCTCGCTTAAAGACCTGATATAAAACGCACGCCGTCCTCCAACCTGAACCTGTTCAAGTGTGCCAAGTTTGACCGGCCTTGCGTAAAAAAGTTCAGTTCCCGATTTATCTCTGAATGATAACGAAGACGTATATAGCGTATTGTTTAAATTATATGATTCCGCATACATATCTGCATAATTTCCCTCAACCTTTAAATTGCCATTAACTCCATTTGAGCCGCCTAATAGTAAGGTGCCAGATTTGATTCTAGACGCGTTTAAGTACCCAGCGGTGATATTTGTCGCATTAATATACAGCTTTCCATCGCTTCCCAGCCACATCCCGTCCGCCTGCGTGGGGGAGAGGGTGTTGACGAGATAGGAGCGGTCTTCCGGGGCGGGCGTCCAGTCGGTGGCTTTTGATCCTTTTTCAAGTTTTAAATTTTTGACAGTTACAAATGCTCCGCTATCATACTCTGAAAAAAAAGCAAGCATTGATTTTTGCACATTTGATGCATATACATACGGAATAAACGTAACGCTGTACCTTTTAAAAGACGTTGTAGCCTGAATTGTGTTTTCTCCAATGTTGTATCGAAAATCGTTCCCATTTTGGCAATACACTTTAACCCAGTGGGCTTTCGCGCTTTTCAAATCAAAACTGAGCGTCCACACCCCCAATCCATATGTATCGAAAATGGGTGCAAGGTCATGTGTTTGCAGAAATTCCCTGGACTGATTTGTATAAGTTTTTTCACTGTTTAAAAGATAATTCCGGCTTCCAATTTGCAGCCCATTGATCCCACTCGTCAAATCCCCCTGCGTCGCCACCTGGTTCCCCGTGATGCTTAGGCTTTTGACGTTGAGGGAGACGTCGCCCTGTGGGGATATTTTCAGGGTTTCCGTCCCGGATGCATTGGTAACAGTTAGCCCCCGCACATCGAGATAATCCGCAGTCAGCTTGTAGACGTGGAGTACGTTGAGGATTGCAATGCCGTCCTTGGTCACTCCGTATTGCCAGACGGGCTCCCCATCGTTCCATCCGCTATCAGTCCACGCATATCCCCCGGCGTTCCGGGTGTAAATGTACTGAGAATCTTCAAGCGTAGGTTTATCGTGCCAGTAAGCGGTAACGGACATGTCGGGGTTTACGGTTGTCGTGCTATAAAGCCCCATGCTGTTTGCCATTGTTTCGTTGAGTTCAAGGGCGGCTTGTTGCATGGTAGACAACTTGCGGTTGGTCTGCGCCTTCATACGCTCTAAAATGGCCCGTTCTTTTGATGTAAGGGGTGCAGAGGTTGCGTAGCCATTTCGCTGCGTGGTCTCGCCTTTGGCAGCTATGGCAGATGCTCCATTTAATTTAATCGTGTGATCTGTAATAATTGAGACATGCTCCACGCCATCCTTATCCTCATAGATAATTTTATCAAGCGGCCACAGGTGAGGATATCCCATCGTCGTGCAGGTGTAAGGACGGTATGTAAAGCCATCTATTTTGGCGCGCAGTGCATCACATAGATTTTGTAAATTGTCTTGCGCAAGAAGGTTTCCTTCAATGTTCAACGCATATACATCGTTGCCCGACTGATAAACTGTCCCCGTTTCATCATTTGCCACGATTTGCATGCCTGTAATTGTGATATCGTTTTCTTGCATATCGGAGGTAAAACGGTCTGAGGGCGATATTCGGGTTGTCGTATCCGCATACCATGTCAATCTAAGTTTCCCATCCCAATCAATCCAAGCGCAAGTACCGGCCAATTCCGCAATCCATTCAACAACCTGTCTATAAGTCAATCCGTCCGATTCGGGGCGTTTCGGAGGCGAATACGTTGTGTTTATAAGGCTACCCGATGTTGTTGCTAGAGGTACGCCGCATTTCAAGCATGCGTCAGAAAGGACCTGGTACAGAGATGCCGGATAGGCCGTAGTTGTATCATACGACCGGTTGAATCTAGCCATGCGGTCGAGCGCAGTAATTGAGATAGTAGACAGTTTGCGGGGCTGCTCGTCGATTGTAAAGTATCCTATGGGGATATATTCAACTCCGCTTCCAACGGGGACAGAAAAACGTACAAACAGCTCCGCGCCCTCAAAAACGAACCCGTCAAACCGCCCATCATAGTTTTGCAGTGTGGCCTTGAACTCGGAAGCTATCGCGGTACCGATCTCTATTTTCTCCCCAGCCACGCAGCGCCGGGTTATTGTGATATCCCCCACAAAATCAGATTCCGTTAAATTCAATTCCCCACCTGTTCCATTAACGTGAATAGAAATCCCTTGTGGCGCGTCTGATTGCAGTACCGCAAGGGCTTCCGACGAAATGTTATACAAAATATCACTTCCCGCTTCGTTTGATGATGGAAAACTCTAAGCTTTCCCATTTATCTAATTCGCTGTTGTACATTGGCGACGTGCGGTCGCTCACGTAAAACTCAGACGTAAGAAAATCCCCTGCTTTTGCATCCAGATATTCAAGCCTGATATATTCTTTATCAAATTGTTTCAGCAGCCGCGAAAGTTCAGAGGTGGTAAGAAACTCCCATCCAACGTTTAGAGAAACTGTTTGCCCCACTTTTCCTTTGTGCATCACCGTATCTTCTGTACGCCCTGCGTCAGATTTTGAAACATCACTGAGAATGTATTCATATTTTGAGGGACATTTTACTTTTTGACCGTCTACCAATCTGATAGGATTATCTCCGGGAGTAAACATTTTTTCTCCTGCCCTTCGTGTATATAAAAAGCACCCGCCGTAGCAGGTGCTTTCCAGATTCTTTTTACGCGCCTATATCCCGCTCGATCACCGGGACGATCCCAACGCCTTTCAGGAGTTCGTAAAGGAACAGTCGCCCCTTCTGCGTCCATTTGGTTTCCATCACCACATCGGGCCTGCCGTCTGAACGGTAGATGTCGATGGTCTGTGAATGCGTATAGCCTTTATCATGATACTGCCGGTAAAGGAGCCATTGGCCGCTTTGTTTGTACTGAACGCCCAGCTCGGAAAGCAGTTTGTTCATTTTCTGGCCGGTCATGCCATAGTCCTTCGCAATCTGTGTGATGGTAAGAAGGGATTTGTTGTTGAGGATGATATCAACATAGTTCGCTTTTGGCTGCAATTCACCAATGATCTGTTTCTGCTGTGCGTTTTCCAGTTCCAACGCTTTGCGCCGCTCCCGCTCGTCTTTGAGCGCGGTAAAGGCTTTGATCGCAAGTTCGGGGTTGTCAAGAAGATCATCCACAGCATAGGCACCGTGCTTGTGGATTGTGGGAAGAACTTCGTGCGTGACCCACCGTTTGAATTCCTTTGCCTTTGGTTTGTCGGAACGTAGGATGACATTATAGAGGCCGGATTCGTTGATGCACACCATCTCAATAAGTTTTGTAGGGTTTTGAGGGTGGGGTAACTCAAATCTACCCACCTCGTCAACGTCTAAACGCTTGGGCAAATCCCTATGGTTGTTGATACCTAAGATTTGGCATACATCTTTCAACACCCACCAGCATTCTTCCTCAATCATCACGTTTCTGACCGGCGTTCCTTCATACTCGAAAATCTGCAATTCGTTCATGCGGCGTTACCTCCAGTTTTAATTTCTGTTTCTCCCGAAATGGAATCAATTTCTTTGGCTTTATTGTTCAAATCAAAAATAAGCCCGTCTAAGATAGACGCGAAAATCCTGATTCGATTGAAATCAAGCGTAATGCACATCTTGCCTTTTTCATCGGAAGGGCTATGTTTTTGAAAATATCCTTCTGTGATCTCGCGCATGATTACGGAGCACTTTTCGGCAACTTCCTTCAACTCGTAAATTTCATCTTCAAGGATGCTTGCGGCCTCTGCTTTGCTCATCGTGTTTTTTCATTTCAAATAACCTCCCATTTTCTTGACAACTGAATCGGTAAAGCGTATCATAAGCATACCCCCATTTCGGATATTCTCCATTTTGGTTTCTCTCCGTTTTGGTGGCGCTTGTGGCTCCTTGCATCTGCTTGGTAGGCGGTGATGCAAGGGGTTTTTTAATTGCAGCGGAGCGGTTGGGCTTGCGTCAGCCTTTGCCTATTGCCGGGTATACGTTCGGCTCACATGGCTGCCCCGGTTCGCCTCGGTTGCCCCGCTGCATTCAGGGTGGAGAGAACGGTCAAGCAATCTTCCCGACTATTGTTCACAGATCATGTTCATCCTCACGGGGATATTGACTTGACTTCGGTGCGGCATTGTCTTGCCGCCGTTCTCTCCTGACCTTGTGACTATAGTATACACCTAATGCCAGTGTATGTCTATTGATTTTGTGCACTAAGTTTAGGTGTATAATTTGTGCATTTAGTACACTTGATTTTAGTGTATGCTTAATATATAATTTATATTGTGGAGATTTGGCGGTTTGCGTCCACAGAAAGGAGAATAGTATGCCTGTAATTTATAAGATTGATGTTTTATCTGCATTAAAAGAGCGTGGATTTAGTACCTACAAACTACGAAGGGACAAACTACTATCAGAAAGTACCATACAACTGCTGAGAAAGGGCGAACTCGTATCTTGGGAGAACATTTCACGGATTTGCGAAATGCTTGATTGCCAACCGGGCGACCTATTAGAACATGTATCGCAATGAACTTACAGGTGCGAAACCCGAGCGAACACGAAATCGTCGGGAATTTCGCACCTGATTTTTAATTTTTTTGCCGTTACAGGCGTTTTGTATGTGTCGGATGCTTGCAAAATCCTGTAAAATATGCTGTAATAAAGGAGTAAAGACAGACAAGCGATTGGCTGTTTTTGCTGTCGGGCTCCGCGTGGAGCGCGGATTGAACATTCTAACCGTATCGATCAGTCCGCTGCGAAATATCGTCGGGCTCCGCGTGGAGCGCGGATTGAACATTCATACAAAAGTAGCCCAAAGGTAGTCCCGCCGGTGTCGGGCTCCGCGTGGAGCGCGGATTGAACATTTCACCTGCTCCTTAATATTAATTTTTTGCATATAAAATCCCCGCGCCGCTTATCGTGAAGCGGCGCGGGTTTACTTATTCAAATATGTGTTTACGAGTTTATGTCAATATACATTGCTGTAATTTTAGGTATTGAAATTTGTTGCCCCATAACGGATTCGTATGTTTCCAATCCATCTGCCATACCGTAAAAGGTTATAATGTCTTCTTCTAATATCCTCCCTCCTTCTTCGGACGCAGGAAGATATTCCACGTAAACTGTATCATCGTATAATCCATACTCGTCTTTTGTGACATTAACCCTGAGTGCATGGCCACTTCCGAAAAGACCGTCCATCACTTGGACTACCTCCCCGGTAAACTTGATACTCTGACCTTGGTATTTTTCTGGATATCGCGCTAGTTCTTTATAAGATATTTTTTTACAACGGTTTTTATACGCCTTTTCAGGGTTTTCTGTAGGAGCTGTTGATTTAGGCTTTTCCGTTTCAGCCGCTTTAGTTTGTTCATTTGACTTATTTGATTCAGTTTTGTTTACTACCGCTGGTGTAATACTTGGGTCTGTGCCGCTAGGCTCTGTCTCTGCGCCATCTCCAGTAGATATACCACCCACAATAAATAATACCACACAGACTGCAAGTGCAATCCCCATAGATTTCACATTGCGCTTTTTGATGGCTGATACAATCAAATTGATTAAGTAAACAATGACCCCAATCAATGATGCTACAATTAAGCTCATTCCGAATTCCTGAAATATGGCAAATAGTAATATCCATACTGCCACCATAGCTATCGCTATCTTTCCCCATGTAGGAATTTTCTTTTTCGGTTTTTTAACCGATTCTTGTGTGGCAGTGCTTACAGACTGACCATTCAGCGTAGTTTCGGCTTTTTCTTCTTGGGTAGGCGCTCCACAATTCGGGCAAAACTTTCCGTCTGTGTGCGTTCCGCATTTTTGACAATACATTCTATTCCCTCCTTAATTTCTTGAATTTACTATATCATATCAGGATTATTTTGTCTATATTTAAAGAATAAGAATGTAATTTGACCGGCATTATATCCCAAATGCCGGCCTTCCTGTTGCCAATGCTTCCCGTTTGCCTCCGCGAACGGCACTATTGTAAATCTTATCATCTCCAATCTGAACGCACGGGTCAATGCGCTTTACATCATTTCGCAGCGCCCTCACTTCAGAAAGCAGTTGACGAATCAACGCAGAATTTGCGCGGGTGACATCACTTGATCCCGCTGTATTTGTCCTCACCTCTGCGCCAGAGTAGTTCACTCTGTTTTGTGGAAGCTTGAACTGATCTACGGTCACAGTCGGGATAGCTGCATAGCTCTCCATCTCGCGCACGATTTGTTCCGCGAGCCTCTTTAGCCACCCAAGATTGCGTTCAAGCGGTACGATTGCTTCCGCACCCGCTTCTCCCGCACCTATAAACTGGGCGCGATCCAAAATGCCGCCTGTGGCCAACCATTGCACTTTTAACTTCGGTATTACAGTGGGAAGGTTCAGCGCTTCGAGAGCCTTCTTAATCAGGCCAGATGTGTTGAACCCGTCTTTGTTATCCCAATACATGTGTGGGGTTTTAATTTTAGCCCTCCATCCCTCGAAGCGTTTTTTCAAGTCGGCAAGCACTTCTTTTGCACTGTCGAGAATTGAGTTGAACTTATCTTTCCAATACTTCTTTGTGAACTTTGGCGCCCACTCGGTGTTCCACCATTCTTTAATATTGTTTCCCCAAAACGAAAACACATTTTTGATTTCTTCCCATTTTTCAGAAGCACCCGTCTTTATATTTTCCCAAGTCTCTCCGGCTCTCTTGGCGATATCCTCTCCCCATACCTGCCAGTTCTTTTTAATCTCTCCGGTTTCAATATTGATGTACTTTGAGGTTTCGCCTAGGTTTTTCTTGACGCTATTAAGCACGCCATAATAGGTATCATCGGCGGTTCCTTTTTGCTCTTCTTTGTGAGCTTTCGCCGCCGCCTCAAGTTCTTTGTACTGTTCCTCAGTGATGATTCCGGCCTCTTTTTGTTTTTTTGCATAGAATATGGTCTTTTCGTACTCGGTTTCAGCGGCCTTCACCTTTTCGTCGTGTGTTTTTTTTGCGTTTTTGATAATCTCACTGGCTTGTTCAAGGGAAACGCGAGTGGAGTTTTCTTTCATGCGGCGCATGATTGCAAGGGATTCCGCCTCGGTTTCAGAAAGGGTTTCAATTCCTGTTGTCTGCATTTGTTCTTGCAACTGCGCAATTTTTTCTTTTTCGTCCTCACGCAATTTTCGGTTATCTTTAGCAGCAGCTTTCATAATCGCATTGATTTGAGATTCTGCATCTTGCGTTTTCTGCTTCTGCTGCTCATAATATTTATCGGTAGAGGAAACCAATTGCTGATATGCTTCACTGCCTAAATTATCTTTGAGAGGTTTTAAATTGGCAAGCGCCTCGTTGTGATCAGCGTCCAGTTCCTTGACGATGGTTTCCCTAATCGCTTTAACCTTTTGCGCAATGCTATCAACATCCTCCTGCTTAACAATTTTATTTCCCCAATCAATGGTCTTTATTGCATCATCCAGAGTACGGAGTTGCTGCACAAACGGTTCAACTTTTGTTTTCGTTGCGTTGCTGATCCCGTCCTGAAACAGGTCTACCGGCTGCACGGCATCCGATGCAGCATATCCAATTGCACGAATGGCAAGAGTAACTGCTTCGAGCGCTGGGAAAACGGCAGCCAGAACAATGTCCCAACCATCCAGATCAAAAGCCTTGAAAAATGCTGATATCTTTTCCCTCACTTCTTCGGGAACGAGATAGTTATATAGGCCGGTCAGTTTCTTAGTGACCCAATCAATGGCTTCGGTGCCCACGCTTTTTAGCACCTTCCAAGGTGCCGATATTCCTTTCCTGAACAGCTCGCTTTTGGAGTAAAGATCGGCGAACCGTAGAACAATAACAGCTACCATTGCCGCAATTGCCGCTAATGGGCCTCCTTTGATTCCCAACCCCATGAGCGCAGTTGATACGCCCTTTAGTCCTTTAACGCCTAAAACGGATTCCAGCCCGTGGAAAATGGCCTTGCCGATCTTCCAAAGTCCAAACGCCGTGCCAATCGTCGTAACCACCGGCAAAATCTTTTCAAGCTTTTCTTTTAGTTCATCCGCCAACGCCCCGAAGTTTGCTATCGGCCCGGTGTCCACTTCGTATCCCCATCCTGGATCATAACCCGCGCCGCCCCCTGAAGAGGTTTTGATGTTGTTTTCTGCCGGGGCCTGCAAGCGGTTGATTTGGTCGATGGGAAGCAAGGATTTTTGAGCCTTCTTCCCGGCTTTCTCCGCAGAATCTCCGATTTCATCCTCTGCCGCCGCAATTCCGTTATAGCCATTGATAACCTGCTTCTGCTTTGCGATCTCCGCATCGTAATCCATGCCCATTTTGCTGTATGTCCACTTGGCAAGCGCGGTTCCCGCTCGCTCGATCAATACGGCAAATGCATTCAGCCAAGGAAGCGCCGCCTGGATCACGGGAATAAATGCCTGTCCCAAGCTTCTTTTTGCTGCGTCAATCCTTTGTTTTAAAACGCGAAGCTGGTTCTGTACGCTTCCAAGCGTATTTGCCATGTCGCCTTGCGCGTTTTTAGACTGTTCCATTAAAGCGATTCCGCGCGCAACATATTTTTGCTGTTCGTTTAATTCCTGCCCGTTTTTGACCAGTCCATTGCGCCATGCAGCCTCTTTGATGGTTTGTTCGGTAATGACAAAGCCATACTTTCGAACGGCCCTTCCCTGCCCTGTGAGGGCTGATTGCAGGTTTTCATAAGCCTGCTGCGGGTCTACGTTGTAGAGGCTTGCCATGTCGTTTGCAAGCATCGTCATGCTTTTGCTCATTCCGTATGCCGTGCTCTGGCCTACGCCAACCGCTGTTCCGATCTGCTGGAAAGTTCCCAACATATCCTTTGTGATATATTCATCAAGGCCAAGGTTATTTTTTAACCGCACGGCGAATTGCTCCGCGTCGTTTGCCATGTTCCCAAGGGCAACCCTGAAAAGGTTCTCGGTTTCCGGCGCGGCAATAGCGGATTGAATCCCTTCTTTGATCGTTGAAGTGACCGCCCGCATTCCACCCCAAACAACAGTCATCATAAGGGCCCTCTTTATGTAGTAGCCCATGCTCCCGAAGTCTTTTTGGGCCGTTTTGGCGGTTTTTTTAATTTGATTTTCGTATCTCTTTGCTTCATCAGTTGCTTGGCTCGTTGCGGCCGCGACTGCCTGCGCCGCTGCCCGACCAACAGGGCCAAGCTTTCGAAGGGCCGCAATCACTCGATTCGTCTCTTGCTTCATGCGAGATATATATTCTATCTGCGCTTGCGCCTGTTTTGTAGCCTCTTGCGTCTGAGATGCCACATTACTTCCCAACCAATTTCCCTGTATGGACGCCATGAGGTTTTCATATGACATTTTGTCTTGCATATAAGCATTGAGAGGCGCAGTAGGGGTTAGCACTTTACCCTCTTTACCCAAATCAGCGCTTCTTTGCTGAATCGTTGTATGCGTTGCCGCGTTCTTTGCGCGTTTTTCGGTTTCCTGTATGATCTTGTTCAGATCACCATATTGATCCGCAGCAGCCTTTGCCGCTGCCTGAATCTCCTTATTGGATTTCTTCACGGCCTCCGCCGCTTTGGAGACCGAAGGCACGATTGTTTTTGCCTGACTGGACATATTGGACAAACTGGCGGCTCCGATTTTTTGTAATTCGGGCTGGACTTTTCGTAGCTCTTTTAATGCTTCTTCGACTTTCGCGCGGACAATGATTTCTATTTCTTCGACCGTTACCGCCATATAATCACCAGATTTCATCCAAAATGAAGGGGAAGCCCCTTACGGAGCCTCCCTTATGCGTCAAGGAACGCTTTCCATGTCTGAACAATCGCCTTTTCTTTGCGTTCCGGGGGGATATTTTTATTTGGCTCTTCAAAGAGTTCGGGATACATCTTTTTGAGCGTCAAATTCTTCGGTTGTTGTGAAAATGCGTTTATGACTTGGGACGCAAGCCCGCTTAATAGAATCGCCTCATACCTGAATTTGTCTTTTTGGCGTTCGTGATACGCTTCAATGTATTCGTGCACTTCGAAGAGTGACATTTCCTGGAATTCAAGCGGCTTGACCCCGCATTTGTATGCTTCCGGACGTATCGCAGCAATTAAACCGCGCCAATTATTGCATCCTTCGCCATAGTATTCACCGCAGAGTTCACAATCTGTTCCAGATCGAGCGCCGGTGCTTTCATTTCCTCCTTCAGCTCCTCTACGGTGTAAAATTTTTTGAAAAAACCGCCGCCATTTGCCTCCTGAATCAACTCTTCGTATAACTCATAGATGGTCTTTCCCTCAGTCCTGCATTCGTCAATAAGGTCAAAGGCATCGTCCAAACTGGAAACCTCTTTTGAAAATGTGAATAGGGCCGTTGCCAGTATCTTAACGTTAGGACCTGCCGCCGCACGTTTCCAAAATTGAATTGAATCCTTGATCCCAAATTTTTCCTCAAACACTGCCATGCTCCGGGTGGTGAGGCGGATTTCCACAGTATTCTCTTTTGTTGTAATAACCATTGTTTTTCTCCTTTACTCTCACAGATCGGCTGACGGAAGCCCTTCGGTTTCTTCAACCTTGCCATCCTTGTAAATAGTGATCGTGTCCTTGATCATGTCACCGTCTGAAATTGCGTCTCCCGCAAGATGGAGGGTCCCAGGGAATTTATACGTTAACGGTTTGCCACTCTCAGCTGCTGTTTCGTCCGGCAGCTTTACAAAAAACCACACGCGCGTATGGCTTTCTGAAATCGTCTTTAATTCCTTGTGCTGCTCTGCAACATATAAAACCGGAACTTCCAGAGTTTCACTTTTCTTTTTACCCGGTGTCGCAAATTCCTCCGAAGATTCAAGCGCCGTATAGGTAATCTGCTCCGGTGCGCTTTCGAGCTTCGGAATTTCCTGTACCATGAAGATTTGCTTCATTTCTGCGCCGTCTCCACTCTTCGCATACCACAATTCTGTTCGCATTGTGCCCTTCGGCGTAGTCTTTGCGTCGGCATTAAATTCTGCCATACCATCAATTCCTTTCAATGTGATTTGTAATTGCATTCCAGCGGCCTTCAAAATATCCGCCGTAACGCCATTTGCCTGTGATTTCGTCCCTGTGAAGGGGCGTGTTGTTTGTGAGCTTCAAATTCAATCCTTGTAGCTTTTTTGACGTTTGATCGAATAGTCTAAGCACTTCCATCTGCCGGCTGCCCCATACCTCAACGGTGATTGAGAGGTCGCGCCCCGCATCAAGGTAAACTTCCTTTTGAAGCGGAGGCTGCACAACACAGCAAGGGAATTCCGCGCTGGCGCTCGGATTGGTGAGAATCACACGGTCTTTGCCGAAGCTTTCAATCTCCGAAATAGCGCCGGTTATCTTCCGCGTGATCCCTTCCGTGCTGAACGCATAGAGCCTCATACCACAGCCTCCCGGAATAGTTTGATGATTTCAACCGCAACGGCGTTCACTGTGCCCTCACGGTTTTGGAATGCGGCGGGGTGCATATAGGGATGCGGATACATTCCGTCGCATTCCCAATACTCTTGACCATTGATTTTGACTTTCGGATACCCGTACTTTTCAAACGACTTTGGAACCATCGAAACATGAATATACCACGGTATGCTCTTTGCACGCTTCAGGCGTATTGCTTCCGGGTTCCCTTGATCGTCAACCTTCAAGCCGGTTCCGAACTCAACATAAGGCGCAAAAGATGTAATGGACGTGTCAGTGAACACCCGGCCCGCCACTTCATTCCCATCGGCGTTGAGGATTTCAAATTTGATGGATTTTGCAACAACGCCGGGCGCAAGCCGAATTGCAATTCCGGCAGTGGTTTTTAAGCCTTTTTCCACGCCGCGACGAGCCGCTTCCGGCATTCCAGATATCGTCCTCGCGATCTTTTTTTCAAGCTCTTGCAGCCCATTTATTTTGATCTCAAACATGGTTCACCTCGTTTCAGCGCGGATAATAACCGTGGTTGGGTTCCGAAAGGGGTTCGCTCCAACAAACGAAGGGAGAACCTGCAAAACGCGGTAATCCCCCGCCCCATAGTCAGTGAACGGTTTACCTTCTTTTTCAAATGTCCCAATAGGAGAAGGGCGACGCAAATAGATTGCGTCGCCCTTCTGGATTTCTGGAAGCTTCGTGAAGCGCAGCTTCGCAATTTCATCCACGTATTCCCCGAACGACTGAATATCCAGTTCGCTTCGGTCTGTCTGAATGTTTGTTTTTGTGCTTCTGAGATTGACGAAGTGTTGAAGAACTTCTCCTCCATCGTTGACGGAAACAGGGCTGCAATACCATATTGTCACAAGCGTACTGTTTTTCATAGTCTCGGCACCCGCAATCCTGCTCTTACGATTTCTTTGGATAATTTTTCTTCCGCATCCTCATAACTGAATGTCTGCCCACCCGCGCCGCTACCGGTCATCCCTTCGTCGCCACGCTTATTCCATACGGAAAGCACGTAGTTCCGAACGAGAACCAGAAGCGCGGCGTTCGGCTCCGTTCTGTGGGATTTGGCAAGGGCGATTTCCAATGCGTCCTCATATATACCTCTCAGGCTCAATGCATCAGATGCGGAGAGTTCTTCGGAGATTCTTGGAATAAGTTTTTCGATCTCTGCATTAATATCCATATCAAGTACCCGTAGCCTCAGGCATACTCAACACATTTACATCACGAACTCCGGTTGGAGCCTTGAATTCTGTGGAAATCCCCGTGATCTTGCCGTGATACCACTCCGGGCCGTGGTCAAGACCAGTCTGCCCGAAAATATAGTATTTTTCACCCGCGCCGGTTTTTCCGAGTGCGTCAAGGTAAAAATTTCCCTTGCCTGGGGTCATCTGCTCAACGGGATAAATCACATCAAAGTTGAAGATTCCAGCGGTTCCGGCTGGAAGAAATTCTCCTAGGTAAAGGTTTACCTCCCCCAACGGTGTCAGAACTTTCGATAAACTGATTCCGTTGACCTCACGGCTTGCCGGAACAATTGTGTTTCCGTTCATTTGCGCGTCGGCGTTGAGTTGGAACATGCTAATAGCATCAAGCCATACCACCAATCCGTTTGTCGGTGCGTTGCTTTCATAGATAACTTTTAGCGCATCAGCCAGCATCCAAACAGTAAGCGGCTTCCCCGCAGCGTCAACAATATTGGATGTAATGGCCGGGAGAATGCCGCGTGTTTTGTTGGCTTTGGTATCGGAATCTGCTTTTGCGTATACACCATTTAGGTAAGTGTACTCGATATCCCTGGCGATTTTTTTCATTTTTGCATCGACCTGAAACGCCAGTTCATCCGCAGGATTCGCCTTCTGGCCCGTAACGTTCAGGCCGGAGAGCGTGCCCATGTTAGACATCTTTGCATAAGAAATGCCAACAGATTCTTGAAAAATCTGTGTTACGTTGGTAGTCTGCTTTCTTTTCTTTACAGATGCTTCTGGCGCTGTCAAAGATGCCGCTTCACTGATCGCGGGCTGTGTTCCGCCGTCTGTGGTGTATTCCTGTCCAACAGCAAATTCCACATGATCAGTGTATTTTGTTTTGCCTCCAATCATAGAAGAAAACGGCGTTCTGGTATTGCCTTTGTTGAAAAGCAATCCAGAGTAATTAGGGGTTTCAAAACTGGTTGCAATCTGATCTGCCATTTAAATTACTCCTTTTTTGTATTTTTCGCTTTTTCGTTCATGAGTTTGATGTACGTTACCCGATCCCCAGATTCAAACGCCTTATTGATCTGTGCGTCCAAGTCTTCGTCTCCGCCTCCGGAGGATGACGAGGTAGGCGGCTTTTGTTGGAGCTTCTGGTTTATCCCTTCCTGAACTTTCTGCTCAAACGTCCCCTTCGGGTAAAACTCGAATTGGGACAGCAGCCCAACCTGGCTTTTTACGCTTTCGGCGGTCGCCGTCTCAAAATCAAACAAGGGAAGGAATTCGTTGGGAATGCCGCTCTGCGAAAACAGGGAAGCCGTTTCTCCTTCCAGTTTCCGAGCGTTTTCCTTACGCTGATGGGATGCTTCTGCGTCCTCATACTTTTTACGGTAATACACCGCTTGTTCCTCCGCCGTCATACTGCGCAAGCGCTCCGCTTCGCTCATGCTGTTGTCGTGCATGATCTTCCATTTCCGGCCCGCTTCCTGCACGGCGGTTTCGGCTGCTTTTTGGGTCTTTGATTTAAGCCATGAAGAAAACCGTTCATCGGATTTAAGAAGGTCATCGTAGTTCACTTCTTCGCCTTTGGGGGTCGGTTCCAAATTTTCATTTGTCTCTGGCATGTAATCATTCCTTTCGTCGATTTTTTGTATGATAAAATGGAGCCTTTATAGCTCCCTTAATCATCGTTTTCAAGTTGTTCGTTTAAAATGGCTTGATACCGTTGAAGGTTGGCTTCAATAAACCGGTCTATTGCGTCATATTCAATCACATCCTTGGATTTTATGATATCATTCAACGATGCGTTCCAATAAGCTGTAACGGAATCGTCTTCGCCATTTGTCAGCGCAACAATCGCGAGGCTTCTCACATCGTATTGTTTGAGCCGATCCAGAGTTTGCGAAATGAACGAGGTGTATTCCCTACCGTCTTCATCTATGATGATGACCACCATAAACCACCCTTTTTCTGTAGATTTTGAATCCGTTTTCACGGAAATACCGTCCGTCTCCCTTGTGATTTACAAGCGTTATGAATTTCCCTTTTTGGATAGCGTAGACCGTTCCATGTGAAGCCGCATTTTTCGCTTCTCTCATTATTGCTTTTGCTGCCGGCTTGGTTACTTCATAGCAGTTTTCCCCAACAATAACCTGCACATTTATCCCTCCTATTTGATCGGCTCGGTAATGCTTCTGCATGGATGCGGCGGCGGGTAGGTGGGCGGGAAGTTGATCCCCATTTTCATATCCGACATGCGGAACGTTTGCCCGTTCAATCCTTTGCATGTAGTCGTGGTAACGTCGTCGATGACCGCAATAAACCTGTATTCTTTCACTTGTGCATCCTTGTACGCTTGTGCAACAGCGGTATGAACCATGAAAGATGTAACCATGTCGTAGTATCCGGCGTATCCGCCAGCTACCGAAGCGTGCGTTCTCCTTAGCTGCCAATGTTTTTGTGCGTTCATGATTCGTACAAATTCAGGAGAATTCATATCGAGGGGCTTCTTTTGAATTAAGTTGGATATGGCTTGTTCTTGAACTTGACGCGCTCGGTAATGTGCATCATTCTCTAACCCAGAATAAAAGTCGCCCCCTGACGGAAGCGTTCCGTCAAGGGATGATTTCACAAAATTTTGATTGATTTCCTGCCTCTTCCCTTTTCCAGTAACAGCATGTGCCATCTTATAGGAATGGTTGTATGCAGCTATTGCGGAAGCTGTCAGAAAAGGGAGGCTCCGCTTCGCTACTGCACGGTTATAGTTCACCATTGAGGCGAAAAGAAACATGAAAAAGGCTTCCTCGCCACGTATTCTACGACGTTTTTTTAAATCATTCATCCATAGCCGCATCTCTCCCTCGTCATATCCATCTTGTTCCCATCTTCTGATTGCGCGATACAGACGTTCTATTTTCTGTCTTGGTAGGTAGCCTTTCATTTCAGTATTTCCGAATTGGTCAAGAACTGATTGCAAGGTGTCCGATAGTTCTTTCTGCTCAGTTTCAATCAATGAAAGTAGCTTTTCCTGCTGTGCGTCAGGAATCTTCCAGAACGTCTTGATTTGATTCTGACTGTTCTTCATCTCCGTCCTCTTCACTTTCGGTTCTCAATTCTTCATTGCGCTTCTTCATGGTTTCAAAATCTTCTTCCTGCTCTGTTTTCTGCCGTTCCATTTCATCCTTTGCATCTACCTCGATTTGGCTTTCGTTGATTGCTGTTTCCTGACTGATTAAGCCGCCTCTATAAGCTTCAATGGCGCGTGAAAGGCTTTTATCCCGGTCGGTTGGTATGTTCCTTTGTAATTTGATGTCAATATCTCTAAAATCAAAATTTTCACCTTTGAGATTTAGTCGGCCAGTAATCAGTTCCCACAGGCGAAGAAGTGCTTTTTTTGCAATCCGGTCAAATGTAGCGCAATACTGGTCGAGCGCATAGAGCTTGTATCCTAATGCAGATGCGTTGTCAGCGTTGGAAAACGCTTCATCCGTCATGTTCGGAACGCCTGTGACCATCGTTATCAGATCGTGGTATTGTTTCAAGGTTCCAAGAATTCCATCGTAATTTACATCCTTAATTAGCCACGAAATGCTGCCGCTCGTACTGTCTGCGCCATCAATGCATAAAGAACGCGCTCTCATTATGATCTCTTCTTCAATCTCCCTGTCAGGGTTCGGCACAAGATTCCCATCTTCATCCTTTTTCGTGAGGTCGTTTTCGTACCGATATCCAATAAAAACGAGTTTGGCTTCGTCATTGTATTTCGTCATGCTACGTATGTTGCCTAAATTTGTTTCATAAGCAGAGATCGTTTCGAGCGCCGGTTCAAACACTGCGATCCCATCGGGGTTTTCAAAAGCAACGCATGGGACATCGTTCCAATGAAGCTCTTCCGGTTCTTGCGGAACCCGATCAACGAATTTTCGTCGTAAGGAATCATCAATCAGTTCGATTACGTCAATATCGTTCCCTGACATATCCTTTTCTTTCCATATTCTGACGACGCCAATCATGTTCGGAGGAGTAGCGTAATCATATACCGCAGCCGTTTGCTTACTATCGAAACGGGTATATACTATCTCGTTATCTTCGTTCTCGTAAACATAAATATATGCCGCAGTCGTTATGAGATAATCGTGTACGATCTCTACATACGTTGCGGCATCATCGTTGTATCGCCTGATATATTCAATTGCTTCCGAAAACGAATCCACATATGCTTTTTTTTGCTCATCACTATATCTTGGCTTCTTCCCGGTAAAGGCTTCTCTGATCTTATTTGCTGTTTTTTGAATGATTCCTCTTTCATTTTTAGAAAGCGTATAATCTGAAGGCCTTGCAACAGAATACATAGGAGATTTCCCGCCAAGATACCCTTGAACCATATTGACGATATAGTATTCAAAGGCAACAACGATCTTCCCGGCATCGCCCTCTCCCATAATCTGATTTTCGTTTAATTTGCGTGCGTATTTTTTATAAAGGTCAATTCTGTGTTCTAGGTATGGGCGCGCGAACGCAGCTATCTCAGAAATATTTTCTGCTCCGTACCCTTTGAATTGTTCTTGCGTCATTTGTATCATAAAGATCACCTGAATGTAAGATTTCCAGCTGTGATAAATCCTCTTTTGGGTTTGATTACTGTATTGACAAAGTATCTGATATCATCCATAGCGTGATCATTTTCCTTGATCGGCTTGTCTTCTCCGGATTTTTCGTCCCATACATAAGATTTAAATTCGGATACTGTAGCCTTGCAGCAATCATTAAATAGGATTTTTTTCTCCTGTAGGCACGTTGCCACATTTCGAATACCGTTAAGCACATCGTTTTCTGCTGAAGTTACGTTGAATCTTCCATGCTTCCTGATACATGCAATAAAACTCGCTGCTGACGGGTCAACGATAACGGATCGTATTGGCAGATTCCCGGCAAGGGTTTCCAAGTCTTTATAATATTGTTCATCCGTCCTTACATTCTTGCTGGCGCGTCCGTTATGATAATATTCCTTTACCCTGTACCAAACGCCTTTATATCTTCCCCATAATCCTGCTGAGAAAGGGTTCATCGTCCCGTAATCACAAGAAATATAATATTGATCGTATTTCCTCTCCTCGCACGGAACAAGATGCTCTTTTTCTCGGAACATCGGGTAAATTGCACCCTCTGCCACAACCCACAGACCAAGAACATAGCGCTCATAAAACACACCGGTGTAAATGCTTTCATAGCGTTGCTTTACTTCTTGTGTCAGGTTTAAATTGTCATCCATCGTAAAGTGAAGATGAAGTCTGTTCTTTTTGCCATATTCTTCCTCAACCCACTCCCGGTGAAACCAGTGGTTAGGGTTTTCTGGGTTGCAGTTAAACCAGAACTTCGACCCCTGCACAGAACAGCGGGCGAGAGCCTGATCCACGAAGGATTGAGGCATAAGCGCCACCTCGTCCAGCAGCACACCAGCAAGCGTCATACCTTGAATTAATGAATAACTTGATTCATCCCGTCCTCCAAATATAAAATACCGATTCTTTTTACCTCGAATAGATATATCTATGTAGTTTTGGCTACGGTGCTCCACGATTTCACAAATTCCGCCCAGCCATAGCTTTAATTGCATTACAATATTGCGCCGTATTGAGGCAATTGTTTTACCACAAATAGCGAAGTTTTGATTTTGATAGTTTTCAAGGCTCCATAAAATAAACCCTATCGTCATTGACAGGGTTTTCCCAGATCGTACAGAGCCGTCACAAACAATAGCATCAAAGCCTCTGTAACGATCCATTTTCCACCAAAGCATGGCCTTTATTTGTTTTTGGCTGAACTTATCATACTTCACGCTTGTTCAAATCCTTTAAACTTTCTGCTATAGCATCTATAAGGTTATTTCCTTCTCCATCGCTTGATGCATCTTCTTTTTTCCATCCAAAATTATTCTCTAACGTAAACTGTGCTCCACGTGATCCGTCTCGATCAAATAATCTTCCTTCTGCATACGCTTCAATTCGAAGCTTTGCCCGGGATATCACTTCTTCAAATGCTTTGGATCGGTTTTTATAGTTCAATAAAGACTGGCGGCTTTTTAAACCAAGATGCAACGCTAGTCCGCAGACTGTAGGCGGCGTGGGTTCTTCTAAGAAAACAATTCGGCCTTTGCATACAACAGGTTGGCCTTCGCAATCTAAAAGCGGTTGGCCCTTCAATGATTCAAAATAATTATCTATTTTCTCTTCCATTTCTTTCGCAGTTTTGTATCTTAACGCTGCCACTTAGTTTCACCTGCCTTTGGATAAAAATAGAGAACCGCCTGAGGGATGGCGGTTCTCTGGTATATTTTTGAGATCACTATTTACTAGCCATTTTCTGCTGGAGGAACGAAGTCTTTTCGAGCACCATGCAATCCAGTCGGTCAAAAAGCTTCCAGAGCCGGCGTTCGTCTTCGTCCTCGGAATTATACATGGCGCGGATGCGGGTGAGCAGGTCTGTCGAATTCATCAATTCATGCAGTGTTGCAAGGTCGATCAGCCTCTCTTCACCCTCGTAGTCTTCCGTTTCAGGCAACGGAACATTGCTTAAAAATCTTAGAACTGCGCCGAATATCATCAACTCCTGATATTCAGGATTATAGTCGCCATCATCTGTGAAGGACCCCAGGATAACATAATCCACAAAGGCGGAAGTTTCCACAAGGCTCAGTTGAGTTTTAAGTTGAACCGGGATTGTTTCTCCTCCCGCATGGTATTTGATAGTAACGATTCCTTGCGGCTTCAATTTACAGAGTTTATTAACTTGGTAATATGTTAATTTTTCCATAATAATCTCCTTTGCAATAGTTCCCCGGTATTACCGCCCCGGGGAAAGGCGGCGAAGGAGAAAGAGGTGAAAGGGAGTGCGTTTTACACGTTCTCCATTATTCATTATAAACGAACAAATCGAACATTGTGAACAAAACGAACGCTTACGAAAATTTATTTTAATTTTTTTGTTTCACGGGTATAGGCCATGCGTAAAGCGTCTTTTGAATCATGATGGCCCATTGCGGCAGCAACCTCATCCCAATCCATACCATTCAAAACGTGATAAAACATGATGGTTTGGATTCTACTATTCTTAATCGCATCTACATAGTTGCAAACTTCTTCTTTTTTGGCTTCAAGCGCTATTATCTCCGATTTCCACTTTCTAATCATCCTATCCGTATCGGGACGAACGCCATAGATTGATACAGAATGAGAAGTGTATGGATAGTCTATATATGAGCCTTTTACAGAATCATGAACTATTTCGCATTGTCGTTTCTGTATCATCAATTTTAGAGCTGATATTTTTTTATCAATATTTTTGTATCCATCAAGGTCTTTTTTTAAAACCAATTAATATTCACCCCTTTTTACTTTTTCCCCGCTCGCCTCCTCTTGTTGCACTTTCTCCGTCGTCATGATGCAATAGCCTTCTGGGATGCCAAACGCAGGGCCGCGCAGGATATATGTAACCCGCCGTTTAATACTGAACCCTTCATAATCGCCTATCCCTTCATTCCACAAATATAAACACAAAATATCTCCAACGTTATAGCATCGATCATCTTTACGATATTCCCAAGGTTTTATTCCAATATGAGCGGCTATGTAAGGTCTTTCCAAAATCTTTATTTCGTGCGTTTTCGGCTTCATATCGATCCACCCACATAATTCGCATCGCAATGGTTCGTTACCTATTGCATGCGTATCGTAATGACAGTAAGGGCATTCGCCATCTTTAAAAATGGGTAGTTTATCAGACATCATTTCCACTTCTCCAATTCATCTTATTTATTCTCTATTTTTCTTCTGAGGGAATGTATGTCCCGTGCTTTGCCCAGCCCTCGCGCGCCCGCTCATAAACGCCTGCTCGCTGCAAACAGCGATATTTGCATGTAGGGCAGTAGCCGGGAGAGATCGGGCAATGTTTGACACCTGCAACCGACTTGACTGCGATGAAGCGCAATCTGCACAGAATATTTGCGTGAATATGACTGGTGCAAATTATTTGGAGGGCGAGCTTGCCGGGGTCAAGCTTGATCATGGTTGTTCACCCTTCGGAATTTTAGGTTTTATGTAGGTTTCAAAAATTTTTACAATCCGCTTTGCACCGGCAGGATAATCCTTTTCGATACATTCCCAGGCTTCATAATGGCCTATATCAACATTACGTTTTTTTGCGAGTTCCTTAATATAATCTTCAATTTCCGCATCCGTTTCACAATCCGATAGTTCGATTTCCAATAGCTCTTCCCATCCATCTTCCAAGCAGGAGCTGTAATCCATATTCCAGTAGATATATTCCACTATATTTTTTGCCGTAGCTTTTATATTGATCTCTGATTCCCGGGACAATTTCGATAAAAGGTACCCCGGATCAAATCTCCGGCACAATCCAAAAAATGATTCTTTCCCCGGCGTTGGAACCCACTGGTAAGAATAATTTCCACAGTCAGACGTGATCTGTAAGCGGTAATTGATTGTGTCAAATTCAAAATCTGCCCATAGGCAGGTGCCATAATCAGAATCTCCCTTTTCCTGCCGGTAGGAAATTCGCGTAATGCATGGATGATAAATGTTTACTTCTGGCATCTCTATCCCTCCCTTTGATTCATTCTGAATAGCCTTTTGTCGCAGTTTGCGCAATAAGCGTAGGCGCCTTTGGTGTGGTATAGCATATCGTACAAACTGGAATTGTCCGCTTCGCTGCCATCAAATCGGTAAAAGTATCTAGTCATCCCACGGACATAATCCTTGGTGTAGAATCCAGCATCTGACCCGCAATAAGGGCAGAAAGATATGTTCTCGGCATCTTTGACGGTCACTTTTTCACCTGCTTTCGGGGCAACTTTTTAAGATATTCAAAGCTGGCGTTCATCGTATCGCCTGTACGGCGCAGATAGTTGAACAAGCCGTTACCGGTATCATCCGCCAAAACCCTGTGAAATTTAACTTGCGCCACTCCACGTGGATCGTCCAATACCTTTACGACTTCCACCACGGCTTTGGATTTGTTTTCTTTGCCAAATGCGTACAAGCAAAAGTCCCCAGGTTCAAAGCTGGCAGAGCTATTACTTTCGCGGTAGTCAACGGCCTTCACGGTCAAACCCATCCCTCCTCACACAACGTTTAAACGGACACAGCCCACCATCCAGCAGCCATACACACCGTTCATCCGGGCATTGCGGCTTATCTGGCGGTAGTTTAAGACGGACAGGCGTTGGACGGCACCAGCAGGGGTAGAATGCAAATAGTGATGTTCCTTTATCCAACAGTCAATCTCGGTTGTGTGCAGTTCGCGCAATATCATCCAAAGTCTCACCCCTATTGTATATCACTATCATTGATGGAAATGGAGCGGAATCGCAGGCGTTCCCGTCATCGTCCGTGAAACGAATCCGCCCGCGCACGAATCGGATTTCTGCTTTCCCGTTGATGTAATCGTGAAAATATGCCGTGTCCGTACGCGCCGGGATAAGTAAAACGATCGGATATCCCCATCGCGCTTCTTCATAAGCCTTTTTAACCCACTTGCCGATCTCGCGTCCGTAAGGTGGATTGCAAAAAACCGCGCCGCCCTGATTCCAACTTTGCGATAGCCCGTCTATTTCCGGCGTGTAATAAATCGGGCATTTTGCGTTTCTATCGCTTGCGGCCGCATCCAGTACAAATCCAAATTCATCGTTCAGCTTGCCGAATACGTCTTGCGGCGTGCACCAATTCATTTTTTTGCTGCTTAAAAGAGCTGCATTCATGCCCGCTCTACCTCCCCAAATAAACGCTCATCGGCTTGATCGGCATCATAGACTTTTCCGTCCATAAAAAATTTCGCCATCTCTACCCCTTCACCTCCTTGATTCCCAAAAGTGCCTCTCGGCCATAATATCACTCCCTTATCTCCGTTTCTGTTGGCGATGCTGGAATGTATATTCCGTATTTTGCCAATGCATCGCGTGCTCGCTCATAAATTCCCGCTCGCTGCAAACAGCGATATTTGCATGTAGGGCACCATTTGTAATGTAACGGCCAGTATTCCGGCTTTGCAATGGCCTTGATTGCCAGGAATCTCAACCGGCACATCGCATTGGCGTGGATACGGGCGGTATATATGGCGCTATACGCCATGTAGCGGATTTTCCATTTCATTTTTGCACCTCCCTTCCAAACAATTCCGCAATTCCCTTAAAAATCGGATAGAACTGTGCTGGAACTACCGCATTTCCTAAGCATCTAAGTCTGTCCACCCTGTGGGGAATCCCATGAGCCACTCTACCCACGTCGGGTTCAATTGGCCACCAATCTGATCTTTCAGGTTTTTGCTCCTCTTCGGGTCGAAAAAACGCTCCTGATGTCCGGTTCTGAAATCCCGTGCCTGCGGGGTTGGAAACAGCGCTGCTACCGCATCCAGCCTCGCATAGCTTTGTTTTCCGCTTTTTCCCATATGCCGGACCGTCCCGTTTTTCGTTATATGCGGATTGATTGCTGTTCTTCCGCAGTCCGATGCGCTCGGCGTCGGCCACATCTGAACCTCCTGAATCAGTTTCATTGCGTGTTTTGTCCCTGTATATTCTTTTCCTTTCAGATCCCCGCACGCTACGTCGAATTGCGTTATTGTAGGAAATAATTGCGACCCTGTCTCTGCGGTGCGGGGCATCGACACCGCAAGCTGGAATAACAAACGTCCTTGTTTCGTAGCCTTGGGCCTCCAAGTCAGATAGCACCTGGTCGAGCGCCATATTGATGATTCCAGCAACGTTTTCTCCAACAACCCAAGCAGGCCGCAGCTCTTTGATAACTCTAAGCATTTCCGGCCAGAGGTAACGGTCATCCTCCGTGCCTCTTCGCTTCCCGGCGACGGAGAACGGTTGACAGGGGAACCCTCCTGAAAGAACGTCAACTGTTCGCAGCCCTGTCCGGTCACAAAAATCACCTCCACTCAGCGTGCATATATCCCGCCACTTGGGCACGTCCGGCCAATGCCGGCACAGCACCTGATACGGATAGTCTGCAAATTCGCATTGTCCAACCGTGCGGAATCCGGCCCTCTCGGCTGCCAGATCAAGCCCTCCGATCCCCGAAAACAGGGACAGGTGCGTTAGCTGCCTCATCCAGATTCCCTCCCTGTCAAATACCCTTCAAACTCTATCCGCTCGCCATCCGACATCGGGCACCAAACAGGGATCCCCTTCCACCGTTTGTACCGCATGTACAGGGGATATACCGCAGGATGGTTGATGTTCAGTGTGTATCCATAGGGATTGTCTTTGACGATTGATTCTGTAGATAATTTCATACTTCACGTACTCTTATCCCAAGCACCCAAAGCATAAGCTTTCGCTTAATGATGTAATCTTTGGGGCGGAATCCTTTCGCGTCTTCTACCACCATGCTACCGTTCTCTTCATACACAAAGTCGGCTATGTATTTAACCGCCCTTTCGCCGTCTTGCTTAGGGACAAGCTCAAACGGAACTTGGCATCTGAGATTACGGATTTTCCCAGCTCGCTGGAGTAGTTTTAATTCCGCGTATCGTTCCGCTTCATGCCTGCTGTCAAACTTTATTCCCTCCAGAAGCGTCTTCTGCGCGTGATACTTGTTCACTTTTGAAAACCTCCATATAAACTTGCCTTACCGCTCGCTTTGCTACATTATGGCCGTATAATTCACAATACGCCTTAAACGAAGTTCTGAGCTCCAAGATAATGGCCTCATACCCGATAGGCTCATTCATTCTCTTCACCCCGTTTCTGGTATGAAATCGACGTGTGAAGCGCGTTATTCATGTATTCATCAAGATCATACGAGGGTTCTCTATCGCCCGATTCTACTTGCCGGATAGGGTGATTTTTGTTCTCGTAGTTTCCTTCTGTGATCTTTTGCCAATTTGCGGGCTTTAAAATCCAGTCGAAAGAACAGCCATGCCATTTCCCGTCGCGCCCGGTGAGAAATTCGCTTCGCTCTATTTTTTTGCAGACATCACGAAATTCATCTACCGATATTTTTTTAGCACGTAGGGCTTTCTTCCGGTTTGCAGTCCACTTATCAATAGCATTTGGCTTTGGAAGAGAAGGGCAGCAATCAATGAATGCTTTACGGTAATCGTCATATGGGAAACTGTCAGCCGCCTTGGGCGGCGTTCCTTCCCCCACACCCCTATCCTCTCCTATCTCTAACCTATCCTTACCTAACTCTAACCTAACCTCGGTATCCATTTTGTACACATCGTGTACACGCTTTGTATACATCCCGTTTTTCTCAAGGATGAGTTGTGATTTTTCGTCAACATACTGCGTTTCATGATACCTATCTTTTTGGATGTAATTGTGGATTCTCCAATCCCGAATAACACACACTCCGCTTGTGAAAGGGATGATGAATTGTTTCATAATCAGCATTTTCAAATCATCTTCACTGCATCCAACCATTCGTGTGATTTTTTTAGGTGAAGATATGAAACCGTCGTCATCCGCTCTAATAGAAAGCTCGTAATAAAGGAGCCTTGAAGAGATTGGCATATCTAAAAATGCATCGGTATCAATAACCTTTAGGCTGAACATCCTTCGTTCCGCCAAACTCAGCCCCCCCTAAAATGTAATCTGTTCTTTCGGCATCTTTGGTTTCTGCAAATGTCGAAAATGTGCTCTTACCGGCACAACGTCCTCTCCTTCCTGCTCTGCAACATACCTCCGCAGCGCTTCCACAGTCTGTGCTGTTTTTCTAATTCTCCCGTCGCTTTCCCGCAGAAATTCTTTTATTTCTCCTACATTGTTGCTTTTCCAGTAACCTTTATCCGCACTGGATGATAGAATGTGCGCTCCTTTTCTCCTAGCGTCCTCTATAAGCGCCCTAACCGTGCGATCCGGTAAACCGGTACGTCTTTGCAGTTCGTGGCGAGAAACGGCATTTTTGCGCCCATAAGGGATATACTCGGTAATGTCGATATTCATGGTCCATTCCTCCTTCAAAAAGGAAGATCATCGTTTCCGATTTCTTCAAAATCATCATTGGACACATTTAGATTTGGCTTTCCGCTTCCGATTTTGGATCCGCAGAAGCTTACGTTATCCGCCACAATTTCAACTGCCGTCCGTTTATTCCCGCTTTTATCTTCATATTTTCGCGTTTGAATTGATCCCTGAATGGCAATCATGGAGCCTTTCGCGAAGTATTTCTCCACAAACTCTGCTGTCTGCCTCCATGCAACCACATTCAAAAAATCCGCCCGACGCTCCCCATCCTTCTGACAGTTGCGGTCTACCGCAACTGTGAAGGAAACGACGGATAGGCCTGATTGTGTGGTTTTCAGTTCCGGGTCTTTTGTCAGGCGACCCATAATGACAACGTTATTAATCATGCTTCGTCCTCCAAATAATTTTTGTGAAATTCCTGTCTGAATTCTTCAATCGTCCAGTTGTTTTTCATCATTGCTTTTCTTTGACCCCATTGATGGAGTGAAAGCATTGTTTCGGAGTTCCTATGTACTGATTTCGTCCCGTTCCTATGGCAGCGATCCCCGCACAGATAAACCTTCAAGCCGTATTTTTCGCTTTTCTTCCGCATAGCCCCGCCGAAGATGTGATGGCATTCCAGTGGATCGCCGTTGCCGTTTCTCCCACAAAGCCAACAGACACGTTCATCCATTTTTCCAGCCTTCTTTCAGTAAAGCGAGTTCTCTCGGTGTCATTGTTTCGATCCCCTGTTCCTTGCACTCCATCACAATCAAGTCAATCAATCGTGACATTTGCCGCGTGTCGTATTCGCTGGATCCGTAGTATGATATGACGTTTGTGTATCCGTCAAGCTTGCTGTCGCCCATCTCCTCGCAGATCCAGCCGAGCCCATGTGCCTCCCAGATCTGCCGGTAACGCGGCACAGCATCATTTTTGATGGGGGTGACGTAGTAGTTCCCTCCAATTGCACGGATGGCTTCCCGGTATACCTCCAACGGAGTGATGCGCAGCTTGGCGGCAAGCTGCCCGATCAATACCCAGCAATAGGCGTTTGCATCAAGGGATCGTTTTTTTCGATATTCCTTTAATTCCGCAACATACTTTTTACCTGGCTCCTGATTCTCGCAATATTGCTTTGCAGTTTCCGGACTGTCTACTAAGATGGACAGCCATGTCCCTCTCTTATCCTGCCGCCACTCAGATTCCGTGTACTTGATTTCAGTCATAGCCCTTCACACTCTTGCCTATCGGCCTCTTCTTTCTTTGCTTTTTCTTTCTTAATCCGTTCTTTCATTTCCAATATAGCTTTTACATAGCCTTCAATATTTTTAGGGTGTTTACGCATGACAGCGCGGAATGCTTTTTCGTAAGGGGTTCCAGTAATTTCTTCATACTCTTCGCAATAAAGCAACAACCCTCTTCGGGTTTGCTCTGTCTCTTCGTCAATGTAAGGATCATCACTAAATCCCCATTCAAAAACTCGCTCGTTATTCTTATCGACAATGCATAGATATTTGATCTTTCCTGTATTGCGGTTTACTTCCAAGCGGGAAACAGTGAACGAAATATATCTGTTCTTTGGCACATGTTTTGATTTTCCGTCATTGCTTTTCTGCTCTACGGTATCAATTTTGATCCAAATTGGAATTTTCGTATACAACTCCCGGCCGATCCCAAGGCTGAAACACGCTCTTTTGAAAGCATCGCTCGCCTCGCCCTTGACTTTCTCGGCGTAGGACGCAACGCCGCAGTCCTGTTTCGCCACCCAATGTTTATACTCGTCATCCCACACCTCTATTGTGCAATACAGAGCGCCTTTGATCTCCGTATATGTATCCTGCCAGCCAAGCACTCCAAAGGTTTCGTCCAAGATTCTCCGGCAAGCCCGGCTATCAACATATAGCAAATATTGTGCCTTACCTTCCACACAACCCTTCATGCGAAGGTCAACTTCATCTGCCCGAAGCGGTCTGATATCTTTCATAATGACACCTCAATGGAAATCCGATTCTCTTAACCCCGTGATCTCATATGGAGAGGCAGGTCGGTAATACATGGAAACCTGATCTTTTATATCCGAAATTTCATCCTGAAGGAGTTCACGTTCGGCTTCCATTTCGGAAATCTGATCCCCTAATTCGTCGATATAGTCTAAAACCTGCTGGATCGTGTAGTTCACGCCTTGATCCAGTTTTCCGTAACATGCAGGCATAGTGATAAATAATTGGCTCAAATCAATTTGCATTTGACATTCCTCCGATTGTCCCATATACTAAGAATGGTTTTATTGTGTTTGCCGCTTTTCCGATGGCAGTCGGGAAGCGGCTTTATTATTTTGCTTCGATTAGCTCCAATATCCCGCACTCCTGCACCCGGTGGAACTGGTTGGCAAACGGCAGCAACGCATTCCGCGCCTTGATGTACTCTGGATCATCACAGTCCAGCGCGCACAAATGGTACGCAAGCTGCCGCGCTATACTGACGTCCACTTTAACGCCCAGACTCCCGCACCATAGCGGCCAACAGGCGTAATCG
>ENA-UONZ01001196-UONZ01001196.1-human-gut-metagenome-genome-assembly--contig:-C93old-NODE-1196-length-31511-cov-11.443349_pt1 | contig 31511 bp, 19 predicted proteins | sample MGYA00242468_ERZ724015 | MGnify/ENA metagenome assembly ERZ724015
GGATACCCTGTGCAGATTTCATACCTGTGATGTCTTCCGGTGATGTCTCAAGACGTACCAGAACAACTTTTTCTCCTCTTGCAGCCCATTCTACAGCATCATCAGCTGTGAATACGATCTTACCGCAGGCAGCTCCCGGTGAAGCACCCAGTGCTTTTGCCAGTGGTTCAGCAGCTTTCAGTGCAGCAGCATCGAACTGTGGATGCAGCAGAGAATCCAGGTTACGTGGGTCGATCATTGCTACAGCTTCTTCTTCTGTTCTCATGCCCTCATCTACCAGGTCACAAGCGATCTTCAGAGCAGCTTTTGCAGTTCTCTTACCATTACGTGTCTGCAGCATGTACAGTTTACCATGTTCTACTGTGAACTCCATATCCTGCATATCTCTGTAGTGTTTTTCCAGAGTTTCGCATACGTTCTTGAACTGTACGAATGCTTCAGGGAATTTCTCTTCCATTTCGGAAATGTGCATAGGTGTACGAACACCAGCAACTACGTCTTCACCCTGTGCGTTTGTCAGGAATTCACCAAACAGACCATTTTCTCCTGTAGCCGGGTCACGTGTAAATGCAACACCTGTACCGCAGTCATCACCCATGTTACCAAATGCCATCATCTGTACGTTTACAGCGGTTCCCCATGAATATGGGATATCGTTGTCACGACGATATACATTTGCTCTTGGGTTATCCCATGAACGGAATACAGCTTTGATAGCTTCCATCAGCTGTTCCTTCGGATCTGTCGGGAAGTCTTTACCGATCTTCTCTTTGTATTCAGCTTTGAACTGTTCAGCCAGGTTTTTAAGATCATCAGCATTCAGGTCTACGTCCTGTTTCACGCCTTTTTCTTCTTTCATCTTGTCGATCAGCTCTTCGAAGTATTTTTTACCTACTTCCATAACTACGTCTGAGAACATCTGGATAAATCTTCTATAGCAGTCCCAAGCCCAACGTGGATTGCCGGATGCCTGTGCCAGTGTCTCAACAACTTCTTCATTCAGACCTAAGTTCAGGATCGTGTCCATCATACCAGGCATGGAAGCTCTTGCTCCGGAACGAACGGAAACCAGAAGCGGATTCTCTTTATCTCCGAACTTTTTGCCTGTAATGCCTTCCATTTTATCGATCGCTTCCATGATCTGTCCCATGATTTCGTCATTGATCTTTCTGCCATCTTCATAGTACTGTGTACAAGCTTCTGTTGTGATTGTGAAGCCCTGTGGTACCGGCAGACCAAGGTTGGTCATTTCAGCAAGGTTGGCACCTTTTCCACCCAGCAGGTTTCTCATGGTGGCGTCGCCTTCCTTGAACATATAAACCCATTTTGTTGCCATTGTGTTATTTCCTCCTCAAAAGTAATTGTATACAGTTCAGTCAGAACTTTTTAACTTTCATACAGTAATATTCTAACATAAATCTGTTCTCAGTCAAGCTATTGTCCACAAAAAAAGAAGTTTTTTTGTTATTTTTTCAGAACAAGATGCTGTGGAAGACCATTTACCATAAATGGCGGATAATCTCCCTGGATCAGCGGTTCAATGTAATTGATAAATTCTTCTGTCACATAATCTGCTGTTTCGTTGAGCCATGCTCTCGGAACCGTTTTTTCGTTGTTTGCGATCTTGTGGACATCATAAATGCCAGCCGCACTCATGTACGGATCGTCGGATACGCGGTCAATAACGACCATCTTGCCGCTGTCTCCTTCATCTGCTGCTTTGACGGCTGCACCGCCTACCATAAACGCTTCGTTGATATCCACACGGGATGCCATATGGGAAGCACTTCGCTGAAGGGTGGAAAATTCGACTGCCCTTGTCTTGCATCCGATCTCTGCTCCCAGGAAATTTGCCAGATATGCGGCCGTTCCGGTCAGCTGCTTGTGTCCGAATGCATCCACATAATCTCCGCCGCCGGAAAGTTCACACACATAACGTCCGTCCGGAAGTTTGATTCCCTCAGACACCGCTACGATGATGGATTTTTTCTCTTTGAGCAGATCTTTGATCTTTGAAAGGAATGCATCGATATCAAACGGCACTTCCGGCAGATAAATAAGATCCGGGCCTTCGCATTCTTCCGTTTTGGCAAGTGCGGTCGCCCCTGTCAGCCATCCGGCATTCCTTCCCATAACTTCTATGATCGTGATCATCTCTTTTTTGTAGGTGAGCCCCAGTGCATCGCGGATCACTTCTTTTGTCGATGCTCCGATGTATTTGGCTGCACTTCCAAATCCCGGCGTGTGGTCAGTCAGTGCAAGATCGTTGTCGATCGTCTTTGGCACACCTAAAAATTTCTGTTTATGACCTTTGACAATCGCATAATCCGAAAGTTTTTTGATCGTGTCCATGGAGTCATTGCCGCCGATGTAGATAAATGCCTCGATCTCCAGCTTGTCCAGGATACCGAAAATTTTCTCATAAATCTCCATGTCCTCATGGATCTCCGGAAGTTTGTAACGGCAGGAACCAAGAAATGCCGAAGGTGTCCTCTTCAGCAGCTCGATATCCATATCCGAATGAATCTGCGTGGAAAGATCCACGTACTGCTCATCCAGAAATCCCTGGATGCCGTGAAGCATACCGTATACTTTGTCAAAACCACGTTCAATCGCTGTCTTGTAAACCCCCGCAAGGCTGGAATTGATAACCGAAGTCGGCCCGCCTGACTGTCCTACAATAATGTTTCGCATTCCCATAACACAAATCCTCCTTAATACTTTATTCCGGTGCAGGCATATCATATTTCCGTCTTCTGACCCCGGCCGATGCCTGCGGATTGCTCCGTTGCAAAAATATAACGATGCATAATGATGCCTTAGAATTGCTCCGTTACAAAGTAACTCCCGCAATTCTATAAGCATTATAACATAAAAGCAGAAAGACTCACAAGGTTCTTTCTGCTTTTTGTATAGTTTATTCTATTTTACTTATGCATTTTTGTGTATTTCGTACAGTTTTCAGGCAATTCTTGTCAGAATTGCTGCTCGCTTCTTAGTATGCCAGCTTTTCTTCGAAATAGGCTGCCAGATCTTCGATCTTGATACGCTCCTGCTCCATGGTGTCACGGTCACGTACAGTAACTGCTCCGTCTTCTTCAGAATCAAAGTCGTAGGTTACACAGAACGGTGTACCGATCTCATCCTGTCTGCGGTAACGTTTTCCGATGTTTCCGCGGTCATCGTATTCACAGTTCCATTTCTTTGAGAGCTGTTCGAATACTTTTGTCGCACCTTCGTTCAGTTTCTTGGACAGCGGCAGAACTCCGATCTTAACCGGTGCCAGTGCCGGATGGAAATGCAGAACAGTACGCATATCGCCGCCTTCCAGCTCTTCTTCGTCATAAGCACTGCACAGAAATGCCAGAACCACACGGTCTGCACCAAGAGAAGGCTCGATAACATACGGAATGTATTTTTCTTTCTTCTCATCATCAAAATAGCTCATATCCTGGCCGGATACATTCTGATGCTGTGTCAGGTCATAGTCGGTACGGTCTGCGATACCCCACAGCTCGCCCCATCCAAACGGGAAGAGGAACTCGATGTCGGTTGTACCTTTGCTGTAGAAGCACAGTTCTTCCGGTGAATGGTCACGTGCTCTCATCTCGTCTTCTTTCATGCCCAGATTCTTCAGCCAGTCGATGCAGAATGCTCTCCAGTACTGGAACCAGTCAAGGTCGGTACCCGGCTCACAGAAGAACTCCAGCTCCATCTGCTCAAACTCTCTGGTACGGAATGTGAAGTTACCCGGTGTGATCTCGTTACGGAATGATTTACCGATCTGTCCGATACCAAACGGGATTTTCTTTCTGGATGTTCTCTGTACGTTTTTAAAGTTTACAAAGATACCCTGTGCTGTTTCCGGTCTTAAGTATACCGTATTCTTTGCATCTTCTGTTACACCCTGGAATGTCTTGAACATCAGGTTGAACTGGCGGATATCGGTAAAATTATGTTTTCCGCAGGTCGGACATGGAATCTGATGCTCTTCGATGAAATCACGCATCTGTTCCTGTGTCCATCCATCGACAGAGCCTTCCAGTGCAATGTCTTTCTCATCGCAGAAATCTTCGATCAGCTTATCTGCACGGAAACGCTCATGACATTCTTTACAGTCCATCAGCGGATCAGAAAAGCCTCCGAGATGTCCGGATGCTACCCAGGTCTGCGGATTCATCAGAATCGCACAGTCAACACCTACGTTGTATGGATTCTCTGTGATGAATTTCTTCCACCATGCCTGTTTTACATTGTTCTTCAGCTCTACACCAAGATTACCGTAATCCCAGGTATTTGCCAGACCTCCGTAAATCTCGGAACCCGGATATACAAAACCTCTGGATTTTGCCAGTGCCACGATCTTGTCCATTGTTTTTTCCATTTGTCTCCTCCTGTCGGCCGTCTCTGCGGCATATGCATATATTGAAAGAAGCCGTTTATGTTTACTTCTTTGCTCGCTGTTTATCGTGTTATATCAAAATGTGCTGCCCTGAAAATACTTCTGTGCAGACATATTGTGATCTCAGACTTTTCCCTGACATCATTCGTATATGACAAATGTCAGTGTATGTTTTACTTCTTCTGCGTCATCTGCGGTATCGGAAGCTTCGTTTCCTGCTGCGGACTTACTTTCGGATTCTACTTCAAACTGGCCTTTCTCCGCATTGCCATCGGATTTTGATCCGCCGTCTGTGCTCTCACTTTCCGATGCTGTCTCCGTCTCGGATTCTGCTGCCTTTTCCCGCTCTTCTGAAATGCTGGTTGCCGTCTTTTTTCCGGTGACAACTGCATCCGTCGTAACGTAAAGGATCTTGCCCGGAACTTCGATATCCATCTCTTCCGAACAGATTACAACGTTGTAGTTCAGACCGCCCAAAATATCGGATCTTGTCACACTTCCTGTAACTTTTCCGTTTTCCACTTTCTGAAATTCATCCGGGAATTCGTACTTCTGATCGTATGCTCCCTGCAGGTCTCCCGTATAAAAGGTCACATTGTTGAAATCCTGATAATCCCTGGAAGCCGCATAGTTCATATACAGCTCTGCTTTTCCGTCTGTGACGTTAAATTTTTTGACAACGATCGGATCACCTTCCTGTGACTGATTGTACGCACTCACAGAATCATCGATCGTCTGCTTCAGCTCATCCTCGCTGTAGTAGGATTTGTCCAGCGTGTCGATCACCGCCGCCTGTACACTGCCGTCCCGTTTCACTTTTACTGCATTGTGCTCTGCCTGAAACTGACTGCAGCCGCCAAGACATCCAGTTATCAGGATGACTGCCAGAATTCCCTTCCATTTCTTCATAATATTCCCCATCCAGACACAGCAAAATCTCCTTCGCTGCCCTGCCTTTCCTGAAACTTACCATATACCCTTCTGTATATAAAGTACAGAATACGCCACCTGTTCGCGTGGCATTTTTCATCATACCATTATTGACCGTCCTTGTAAAGAGCGTTTCTGGTATGCCGCATGATCTCCAGAATCTCCAGAGATTTGAAATCCCGGTCTATGTAACGCCTCCGGAATTTCTCAACCAGACGGATAAACTCTTTCTTTACCTGTGTTGATAGTGCAAAGGCAAAGAGGCGTTCGACCGGCGTACTGATCACATATTGCATCGTATAGATCGTTGATTCCAGAACCGGTGTGCTCCTTTGTACTTTTGAGACACAGCTGCGGCACAGTACGCTGTTCTTATCTGTAAGGAAGGCACAAAGATCATGCTTTGCTCCACATACTGCACACTCGAACACCTGCGGATATTCTCCGCCTGCCGCCATCATACGCAGTTCAAAGGCATAACGGATCAGTTCCCGGTCCAGTTTTTGATTGAGCACTGCACGCAGTGCCCCGTAGAGCAGCTGGATGATCTGTGTGCCGTCATCGTTCTCTCTGGCATAATAATCGGCAAACTCCAGAAAATAGCTTCCATAGCAGGCAGCCTCCACATCTTCTGTGATCTCCCGGAAATAATTTCGAATCTCTGTCTGCACAAGCTGATAGGCAGTCCTTGCTTCTTTTACATAAAAGGTTCCAAAAGCAAAGGTGTTTGCGGCAGCCAGAAAGGGATTGCCCGGTCTTCTGGCTCCTCTTGCAAATACAGTCACCTTTCCCCGCTCTCTTGTCAGCAGCACCAGCCGTTTATCTGATTCTCCGATCGGTGCCGCTATAAGCACAATCCCTGTCAGTGCAATTTTATCATCCATATATTCTCTCATATTCTTACAGTCCCGTCAGCAAATGCTGATGTCTGTACGGAATCGTCGTTTCTGATTTCAGATATCTTTTTTATCGTATCCGAAGTTTTTGATCATGAAGTCACTGTCTCTCCAGTCTTTCTTGACTTTGACCCAGAGCTGGAGATTGACTTTTTCTTCGAGCATATCCTCGATATCACGGCGTGCCTGTGAACCGATCCTGCGGAGCATCTGTCCGCCTTTTCCGATGATGATTCCTTTGTGAGAATCCCGCTCGCAGATGATCGTCGCCTCGATATCACAGATGCTGCCGCCTTTGCTTTTGCGTTCTGTCATTTTTTCAATAGAAACGGCAATACCGTGCGGGATCTCCTCTTCCAGAGAGCGAAGTGCCTTTTCGCGGATCATCTCTGCCACGATCTGTCTCTGCGGCTGGTCTGTCACCGTATCTTCATCATAAAACTGCGGTCCGTACGGCAGATATTTGAAAATACTCTCGATCACAGTATCCATATTGACACTGCGAAGTGCCGACACCGGGATGATCTCCGCAAAATCATAGACTTTGCGGTAAGCATCCATATATTTTATGATCTCTTTTTTATCTACTTTATCAATCTTATTGATGATCAGGATGACCGGTGTTTTTGTTTTTTTGAGCTGATCCACAATATGACGCTCGCCGGCTCCGATAAAGGTACTCGGCTCCACCAGCCAGAGGATCACATCGACCTCATTGAGGGTGCGTTCTGCCACATTGACCATGTATTCACCCAGTTTGTTTTTCGCCTTGTGGATACCCGGTGTGTCCAGAAATACAATCTGTCCTTTTTCGTCTGTATAGACGGTCTGGATCCGGTTTCTCGTTGTCTGCGGTTTGTTGGACGTGATTGCGATCTTCTGCCCGATGAGGTGGTTCATGAGTGTGGATTTTCCTACGTTTGGTCTGCCGATCAGGGTCGCAAAACCGGATTTGTAACTTTTCTCTGCCATCTGTATATGATTCCTCCTTAAAGTGGTCCGAGATTTCTAAACATCTCTTTCTCTTTTTCCAGTGCATCTTCGTTTCCGAGCACGCAGATGCAGTTTTCTGCCAGGATTGCACGCATCAGCGGTGCCAGGGCACGGATATCTTCCTGTGTCGCATAGAGTACCTGGTCACGCTCTTTCTGAAGGTCGCTTTCGGTCACATGTCCGAAATAAGCAGCATCAGAACGTGCTCCCTGTGCTCTTGCTGTGAGTGGCGTATCCATCTCACTGATCGTTCCGATCACGTATTTTGTCATATCACGCTCTTCGACGTTGAAATGTTCCACGTATTCCGGCACGCCTTCGTAGATCTCGTTGGTCTGACGCAAGTTCGGATCACGGTAAGAAGCAAAATAGGAATTGCCGTTTCTGCCGAATCCACTCATACAGCCATACGCCCCGCCTTTGACACGCACATTCACCCAGAGATATTCATAGCTCATGATCACCTTCAGGATCCGCAGTGCCCCGGTATAATCATAGCCTGCCTCGCGGTAATTTCCGGCACGTGTCACATACTGGATCTTGGCGGAGGTCTGGAATCCTTCGTTCAGCTTTCCGTATGCAAGGGTTTCTTCTGCAGGCGTTCTCTTATCCAACGAAAGTTTTTCGCATAATCCCGTCACTTTCTCTTCCAGTCCGGCAAGTCCCTTCTCTTCCGCTGTTACGGAAAATACCATGGCATCCTGTCGGAAAATCACGTTCATCAGCTCTTTCAATTTACTCTTCAGCTTCTCTTTTTTCGTTTCAAAATTTACATCGAGGTCATCGAGCATGCGATAGTAGTCAATCCCGCTGCTGCGATCACTGAACGCAGCTGTCTCGGAGAAATAAGCCATGGCACGGGTTGCCGCTGCCGAATGTCCCGCCGTTGTCAGCCGCATCTGTGTCCTTGATTTCTGCTCGGAAACGATCTCTTTTAAGCGTTTCTCATCGTCCAGTTTGGATGTGAATAAAATCTCCTCGACCACATCAAACACAAAGTCGATTTTATCATAAAGTGTGCGGGCTGACACGGTAAACATCGGATACATCTTCTGTGTGTCCTTTTCTGGAAATACGACCATCCCGGTACCGATACCTCCGGTCTGCATATTGATCTCATTGAACAGATCTCCGTAAGCATAATGCTCGGTATCGATCATGCCCAGCACATTTTTCAGAAGTCCGACATAAGGCAGATCCTCTTTTCTGACAACGGACAGATCAAAATAAAGGGTCAGATAAGCGATGCCGTTCGTGTTCACATCATGCCACAGAACTTTGGTGTTGCCAAAAGAAAGCTCTCTGTTGCAGATCGGTCTGCATTTCTTTGTGATATCCTCCCTGGTAAGCATCGGGATTTTCTCCAGCTCTTCCTGTGTGGACGGTGTCTCCTGGAATTCCTGCAGTTTTGCTGTTTTTTCTACCAGCTCCTTTACCTGTTCTTCACTGAGACCTGCTTTAAAATCTGCCAGTTTCTTTGCCGTCTCTGCCTCTAGTTTTGCAGTCAGTCCCTTTTCCGGTGCAACGACAACAACCGCCACATGTGTGTTGTCCAGCAGATATTTCTGCACCAGTTTCTCGTAATAATCACTCTCTACTGCATCACGGAGTTCCTTATAAATATCCAGCTGTTTGACATAGGCAAACGGATCACCCTCGCCGTACAGCCAGCTGTCCATAATGTCGATTCCGTACATCAGGCCCTTCGGATAAGAGCCGTAATCTGCCTCACGAAAACGGAACTCGGAAGAATTGATACCTGCCAGCAGTGCTTTTTTATCGATGCCGTTTTTCACCTGCTCTTCCAGTACCTTGCGGATCACTGCCAGGAACTTTTCTTTGTCACCGACATTTGCATTTTTAGCGACTACCGAAAGGGATGGCTGCTGAATGCCGCTCTCAAAAGAGCCTAGGATATCTTTTCCAATCCCGGCATCCAAAAGAGCCTGTTTAAGCGGTGCCCCAGGTGCTGACAAAAGTGCATATTCCAGGATTGCCATGGCAGTCACAAGACGTACATCGCTGCTTGTGCCAACGGACACATTCCAGGAAAGATAGGTGTTGTCTTCTTCCGATTCGGATGTGGAAATAGAATATTTTTTATAGATCTCATGCGGAGCATCGAACGCTTTCTGCATACTGATCTTTGAATTTACCTCTTTTTCTCCGTATTTAGAGAGATATTCCTGATCCAGCCAGGTAAGGCGTTCCTCAACATTCATATTTCCATAGAGATAGATGTAGGCATTGGACGGATGATAATATTTTCCATGGAAAGCCAGAAAATCTTCGTATTTCAGATCCGGGATACACTGCGGATCTCCTCCGGACTCAAATCCATACGGTGTATCCGGATAAAGTGCATTTAAAATTTCGCGATCGAGCACATCTTCCGGTGAAGAATAAGCTCCTTTCATCTCGTTGTATACCACACCATTGTAGGTGATCTCATCCTCCGGATTTTCCAGATGATAATTCCAGCCTTCCTGGCGGAAAATCTCTTCTTTTTTATAAATATTGGTATGAAAAACGGCATCCATATAGACATCCATCAGGTTTGCAAAATCTTTGTCATTGCAGCTTGCAATCGGATACATAGTCTTATCCGGATAGGTCATCGCATTCAGAAAGGTATTGAGCGAACCTTTTACCAGCTCCACAAACGGATCTTTGGACGGAAACTTTTCGCTTCCACACAGCGAACAGTGTTCCAGAATATGTGCTACCCCGGTGCTGTCTACCGGAGGTGTACGAAATGTAATATGAAATACTTTATTATCGTCATCATTTGCAATGACCATGATGCGTGCACCGCTTTTTCTGTGACGCAGCAGATAGCCGACTGACTGAATATCGGAAAGCCCCTCTTCCCTTAAAAGTTCGTACGCCTGTAATTCTTTTATTGCCATGAAAAAACCTCTTTTCTTTTTATTTATTCATAAAAACTGCAGCCCTTTCTGCCATGTTCTTTTACATAATAGAGTGCCTGGTCTGCATCTTTAAAAATACTCTCTCCTTTATTCGGGCGGTCTGAGTTTCTGTCCCGTCAAAATATCTTTTCAAAACATCCAGAGCTTTCTCTCTGCTCTGTTTTGTTTCTGCTTCTTCAAAATAAGCATCCATATATTTACTTTGCCCGGTCATCGCATAAAGCCTGACCTGCTCCGTCAGATAATCGGATCGTTCTGCAGCTGCTTCGCTGCATTTCCACATGCAATATACTGGTTTGTCGTCGTCTGAAGTACATGAAACTCCTTTCGGCCAATAAAGGAAATTATCTTCTGAATTCTCTCATGTACAAACCCCTGTTATATCAACGGAAAAAGTGCGATCCCATACGTGACACCGCACTTTCCCTGTTGGATTACCTGTTATTTATTTACGCACAGTTTTCTGACCATATCTGCCGGGATCATTGTACATGCCAGCAGAACAACTGCAATCCAGCCTTTGATTCCAAACGGAACACAGCTGAACATTTCTCCAATCCACTGGAACGGGGCCAGCGGAACGATCGCCGCATTTACGAGCAATGCCTGCACGATTATAATAATCAGAAATACTTTCATAAAATCTTTATTCTCATTCAGACCGGCAAAAATTGCAAATCCATCGTCACGCACATTAAAGCCGTTGAACAAAGCTGCCACAATAAACAGTACAAAATAACCCGTCAGGTGCTGTTCCTCATTTGCAAACAGATTTACAAAGAACGGCACTTTCAGATAGATAAAGCTTACCACGGTAAGCCAGATTCCCATTGTGAGGATCTGTCCCATCATTTTTTTGCTTACAATACTTTCATCACGTTTTCGCGGTGCTTCTGCCATATATTCTTCTTTTGCCGGTTCATTGCCAAGCATCATCGCTCCCAGTCCGTCCATGACCAGATTTACAAAGAGAAGATGTGTTACTTTCAGTGGTTCATCCACACCGAAAAACGGTGCGATTGCACTGACCACAACGGCTGCCACGTTGATCACCAGCTGGAATTTACAGAATTTCAGGATGTTATGGTAGATGGTTCTTCCATAGAGGATGGCATCTTTGATGGATTTAAAATTATCATCCAGAATAACGATCTTACCTGCTTCTTTTGCTGCTTCTGTTCCGCTTCCCATGGCAAAACCAACATCTGCACGTTTCAGTGCCGGTGAGTCGTTGACACCGTCACCTGTCATGCCGACTACCAGGTTCATCTCCTGGCACAGGCGTACCATACGGGACTTGTCGGTCGGCAGTGCTCTTGCGATCACACGGATATTCGGTATGATCTTCTTCACTTCTTCATCACTCATCTCATTGAGCTGTGCGGAGGAAAGTGCACGGTCGCTGCCTCCTTTTAACAGTCCTGCATCTTTTGCGATCGCTACCGCTGTCTCAAGGCGGTCACCTGTGATCATAACGACCTGAATACCGGCTCCCTGTACTTCCCGGATTGCTTCTTTTGCTTCCGGACGTACATCGTCACGAATGCCCACCAGACCAATGATCACGATATCATCATTGATTGAATTTTCAACCATGTCTTTTTCTGAATAACCAAAGGCCAGCACACGCATTGCTTTTGCTGCCAGTTCATCGATCTTGCGGTTCAGGATGGCGTTGTCCATGGTACAGATATTGCCGTCTGCATCCAGATATTTCACTGCATTTGCCAGAAGTTTTTCCGGTGCCCCTTTATAGAAAGTTTTACCGGTGCTGTCGATGCGTGCCTGACTGAATTTATTTGCAGAGTTGAAAGACTGCTGTTTTGTTATTTTATATTCGCTGCTGTTCTCCAGCGTCTTGAATGTCTCCTCACCCAAAAACTTCATCAGTGCCTGATCGGTTGCATTTCCGCCGATGACTTTATGGGATGCGTCAAACATGGACTGTGTATTCTTACCGATGGCAAGATCCACAAGACCTTTTACCTTGCTGTGTTTACTCAGCTGTGCAATATCAATGGAATTGCCGTCGCCGGTAAAGAAATCGACCACTTCAAGCATACCTTTTGTGATCGTTCCTGTCTTATCACTGAAGAGAATGTTTAAAGAACCTGCTGTCTCGATACCTTCTGCTTTTCTTACCAGGACATTGTGGTCAAGCATTTTGCTTGTATTTTGCATCAGTACGAGGGAGATCATCAGCGGAAGTCCTTCCGGAACTGCACAGACGATGATGACAATTGCCAGAGAAAGAGCTCTTACAACATCTTTGACAACCGGTTCAATCCCCATTGCAAAGTACTGAGAAACTCCGCCCGCCTGCATAACAAAGTAGACCAGGTAAAGTACGGCAATCAATACCGCACCGATATAACCAAACGTGGAAATCTGTTTTGCAAGTTTGGCAAGTTTTACTTTCAAAGGAGAATCCGGCTCGTCTTCCTGCATCTCTTCTGCCATTTTTCCCATCATGGTCTTCAGTCCGACCTTGCGTACATCAAGAATACCTTCGCCGTCAAATATCACTGCTCCGCGGAACAGGGAGTGTGCATCGACAAAGGTATCGCCTGTGATGTCATCTTCCAGCTGAAAATCTTCTGATGCCGCTGTTTTTTTACATTCTTCTGCCTCGCCGTTCAGTGCAGAGTTGTCCACACGCAGTGCCCCGTCGATCAGTACACCGTCTGCCGGGATTTTATCACCGGACTGCAGCAGGACTTTGTCACCGACTACAACATCATCAACATCGATTACCGTGATCACGCCATTCCTGTGAACTTTACACTTGTCTTTCTCTGTATTGTCTTTCAGTTCACGGTACTTGGTATCGCTTGCAACACCGGTCTTTGCAGATACGGTTGCCACGATCAGCACTGCAACGATCGTTCCGAGCGGCTCGTAAATCTCCGCATACCCAAAGAAGAACATCACGATCATCAGTGCTGCGATCGCCAGCAGGATCTTGATCATCGGATCACTGAACGTCTCTTTGAACTCTTCCCAGAACGTGGTCGGCTCGGAATCCGGGATCTCGTTGGAACCAAATTTACTTCTGGACTCTTCGACCTGTTTGTCTGTCAAACCATTATACTTCATCTTTTTGTCTCCTGTTTTTATTTTTCTGCTTATAAGCAGGGAGAAACTATATGAATCACTTCGTCTCAGATATAGTCTCTCCCATATCGCACCATGTCATACCGGTACGCTCTTATTTCTGAAATCTTGCTGCCATCTCACCGATGCCGCCGTCCCTTGTTCCCTGTCCGATGGCACCGAATTTCCACTCACCGTTGTAGCGATAGATCTCACCGAAGATCATCGCCGTCATTCCGGAGTAGTCCTCTGTCAGGTTGTACTTTAAGATCTCCTGGTCATTTTTTCCGTCTACCAGGCGGATAAACGCATTCTCGATCAGTCCGAAATGCTGCTTTCTCTGCTGTGCCTGATAGATCGTTACAACGATCACGATCTTGTCATACTCAGACGGCACACGGTCCAGGTCGATCACGATCTGCTCGTCATCGCCTTCTCCTTCGCCGGTCAGGTTATCGCCCATGTGACGGACGGTTCCGGATTTGTGTGTCAGATTGTTATAGTATACCAGATCATCTCTTCTTGCCATTCTGCCGTTCTGCAGTAAGATTGCAGAAGCATCGCAGTCGATCGGTGCCGGTTTCAGTGCAAAAAATCCTCTGGATCTTTTGACTTCATCCCATCCAAGTCCTACTACGACTCTGGATAACCCCTTTTTCTCTTTGGACAGATTCACTTTCTGTCCTTTCTGTAAACTGATAGACATAATCATGCCCCCTTTTCCAGGTTTTTAAGCATTGCTCAAATTCATTTTATCTGCCTGTACTACTTATGCGACTTCGATTCCATAATGTCCGCACAGTGCTGCCAGACCGCCCTGGAATCCGCTGCCGATGGCGTTGAATTTCCATTCTCCGTTGTGTTTGTACAGCTCGCCTACCACAACGGCTGTCTCAATGGAGAAATCCTCTCCGAGGTCAAAATGGATCAGTTCTTTTCCGGTTGCATCATCCACGATACGGATAAATGCGTTGGATACCTGTCCGAAATTCTGTCTTCTGACATCTGCATCGTAGATCGTTACGGTAAATGCGATACGTTCGATGTCGGATGGAACCTGTGTCAGATCGACCATGATCTGTTCGTCATCGCCTTCGCCGGAACCGGTCAGATTGTCGCCCATATGTTTGACACATCCGGTCGGATGTTCCAGATTTCCGTAAAAGATAAATTCTTTTTCGGTCGGGCATTTGCCGTTGGAACCGCACATAAATGCTGCTGCATCCAGGTCAAAATCTGCTCCTGTATCAAATGCGTTCACATCCCATCCGAGTCCTACCATAATGCTTTTCAGTCCCGGATTTCCTTTTGTCAGATCTACTTTCTGTCCTTTTGATAAATTAATAGGCATAATGTTTCCTCCTTTATGGATTTATATTAAGGTGAAGATTCACCCTGTTTGCTCTCAGTATCTCTTTGTCGGCATGTGGTACATCTGGTTGAATTCCTGCTTGATGTTCTCAAGTCTTGCCTGATCTTCATGCCGCTGTTTTCTTGCATTTTCCTGGATCTGTCTTGTCTCATCGATACCGTTTACGATCGTTTTCCAGGTCGTCTCCAGCGTCTCAATCTTGATTGAACTGCCGGATGCCAGCTGTGCCGTCATCTTGGACTGCTGCACGGTATTCTGTGCATTTTTAATAAGCATCTCATTTGTTTTCTGGTCCAGTGCAGAAATGGCTTCTGCCTGAATCTTCTGGCGTTTCAGCATGATCGCCTGTGCTAGTGCCTGCTTAAATACCGGAAGTGTGATGATAAATGCGGAATTGATCTTGCGGACCAGGTTCATGTTGCTGAATGCCATCGTCTTGATCATCGGGATCGACTGCATGGCAATGTTTTCTGCGGTACGCAGATCCTGTGTCCTCTGCTCCAGCATCATCAGTGCCTGATTTAAGCTGGTAAGCTCAAACTGGATCGACTGATCCCCGGTAGCCTCCATATCTGCCTGACGCTGTGCGATATAGGCTTCCAGCTCCTGACAGCCTTGTTCTCCGGCAAGAATGTATTTCACCAGCTCGTGGTAATAATTTACATTTGCCTCAAACATCGTCTCTAATTTTCGGTTGGACTGCTTGATCTCTGTCTCATACTGTTTGAGCTGAACATAGATCTGATCTACTTCTTCGCCCATTGTATGATATTTGGCAAGAATCTTGTCCATCTGTTTGCGAAGCCCGCCGAACAGTTTGTCAAACAGACCTTTGTTTTCTTTTAATTCATCCGGATCAAACTTCTCCATGATCTTTGCAAGCGTGTTCAGCATCTGACTGGACTCATCCAGCTGTTTCATATCCATGCTGTTTAACACCACATCCGATGCTTTGGAGATCTCTTCTGCGACCTCTGCCCCAAACGATACGATTGTCTCCAGATTGTTGACCTCGATCGTGCTGACGATATCGTCCACTTCTTTGGAACCAACCAGCTCTGCACTCATCTGCTTTCTGTCCACAACGATATCATAAGACTTCACCTGTTCCAGTTCCGCCTGTGCGGCCGGAGCTGTCTGCGTTGGAGCATCTGGTCTGTTAAAATTAAGTCCCATCTTTTACTCCCTCCTGAATAGTATGTCCCGCCAGGATTTCTGGCGTGCCTTTGGTAATGGAACCCTCGTCAGATCCGGGACATTTAAATCATATAAATACTCCCCGATCTGATGCTCTTCCATCTGTTTTCTGTTGTAAAAGTTCTCTATATTCTGATATCCGGTCGGTATGAAAAACAGAATGTCAAAACCGGCCAGATTCAAAAACGCGGTAAGGATCGCATCCTCCAGTGAGATTACTTTCTCACCGGGATTGATATAGATCAGTTTCGGATTTTTCTTTGTAAAATCAAATTTCTGAAGCATCCTCAGGATTTCTTTCGGCAGGTTCAGTATCGTCGAAAGGATCGTGTACTCCGTGCCGTTTTCAAAGGTGCCGCGGATCAGCTTCTGCTCGATCAGGATCTGCAGCTTGTCCAGAATGTGCTCCTGGATCTCTTCTCTTAAAAAGCCATAGGCATACGCCGGATGGTTTTTGATCTTTGCCTTCTGCAGTCTGCCGTTTTTGTAAAATTCAGTCACATAAGGCTTGATCGGATTGGCTGCAAGCGGCTGAATATAAGGAAAGCTTTTAATCACCATGGTATCTTCTGTGATCAGCTCCCGGATCGATGACCAGTACTCGGATACTTTTCCGTCTTTTACGCCGGAAACTTTTGCAAAAATGACCGGGATATTGACAATGCTTTCCGTCGTACTGAAATTCGGCCGGTATTTCACTTCTTCGTTCCATAAAAGCCGGATCTCCTCGTACATCGTCTGGAGATTGATGATATCCGCCCTCTGATACTGCTGGTTGCGGTACAGTCCACTATCCTGATACATCAGAGTATCCAGTTCCCGCTCCGCATGATAGGCAGCCGTCCCCATCCGGACTTCGGTATTTTCCTGCGGAAAACGCTGTAAATGCAGCGTCTCCGTAAAATTCATCTGATAGAGCAGCTGATCTTCCAGTACAAACGCAGCACTGCGATCCGGATCGAGGATCAGTACATCCACCGGAAGTCTGCCCAGCATTTTCAGAAACAACGCTTCAAAACGATTTTTGCATCCGCCCATATAAAAAAAGCATCCAATCTGCGGCATACGCCAGCTTTTGAATAACTCCGGCAGATAACGCATCATCCAGCAGATCAGATAGACTGCCTTGTTGGTCAGTTTGTTGCGGTTCTCATCCAGTGCTTTTTCCTCCTCCAGAAGCACATCAAGAAATGCTTTGATCATCAGGCTCTGAAGCTCCCGGTTCGCCGGATACTGAAGATTGCGTTTCAGATCCAGAAGCATCTCATCGGTTTTGCTGTAATTTTTTCTGGAAACTTTTGCGATCTCCTCCGGAGTCGGCGGCTCGATCTGCCCGTTTACGATCACAATGTTTCGCTTCCGGGCTTTTAATTCCTGGTAAAGCTGGTAAAGCTCGTTAGTATAAGAGATTTTATCTTCTACACCATTTATCTGACAATAACAATTATAATAAAATTCAGGATCACTGCCCCGCACGGTTGGCGGCTTTGCAATATCCAGAAGAGGCTTTCCCTCAATCCATGCATTGGTGCAGTTTCTGACATCCGGAAGTCTGCCGTAAAGGCGGCTTCGCTCGATCTCCTGTTGCTGCTGCATGCGAAGATTCTTCAGACTGAAATCCCCCGGAAATGCCTGCATATCCGGCAAGGTCAGCGGCATAGAATATGCATTCGCCGCATCCAGTCTCTGATAATTCTGATCTCCGTGGTACTGCAAAAGTACAATATCGCAGCCCGCATGGCACAATATAGACAAAAGCATCAGCTCATAATGGCTGATGTCTCCCTCGTACAGAATCTTCGGGACGGAATTTTCACCGAGCAGATTGACGATCCGCTCGAACTTATAATACAGCCAGCACATGAACTTGATGTAGGCATTTTTCAGCATACCCTCTGTCTTGCCTGCCCTTTGCATAGAAGCAAAAAAATCATACATGGACATCGCCATATTTTTCCGCTGGTACGGATTCATCCGCGGAAGCCATTTCTGTAAACGACTTTCGATAAAACCAGGAGCCATCTGAAAATCCATGCCCATCATCTCTTCATAATAAGAAAGATTCTGCCCGGCAGGATTGGGAATCCTGCCTTCGATCACAACGCCGCGAAGCCTCGCCTCCTCATAATATTTCCGGATAAAGGCCGCGACCTGCGGTGTATAACCGCTGATGCGGTAAAAGTATACTTCTTCTCTTGTCGTTCTGACCGAAAGCTCTTTAAAATAATCGTCAAGTATGCTTAATTTCTGTTGTCTGAACATAGGTGAAATGCGAATGCCGCCCTCTCTTTTTCTGTAAAATTACATATAAATCACTATATCATTTTTTGCGTTTCTTTTCAAGCATTTTAAGAAACGACCAGGCAATCGTTTCTCTTTGCATACTGTCGCCGTACAGATACCTGAAAAATCGGATCCAGACGTGACAATTTCTGCTTTTTAGCGTATACTCAAAGCAGATAAAAGAAAAGGAGGTCATTTTATGCTTGTTCTTCCAAAAAAGACTTCGCACCCCCTTCACACAGATTCGATCCTTGAGATCAACCGTGTCACCTCCAGAGCTGAGGACTATACAGGCATACACAACATAAATCGCGTGACGCAAAGTAAATCTCTCTCCTCTGCAGAAGCCGCGCCATTCACTGTATCCAGGGCATCGGAAACTCCTATGTCATCCCGTGTTTCGAATCCATCACCGTCTTATCGGAGATCCGCACAGCAGAATACATTCACGTCATCTGCTCCTTCCGGCATCTCACACCAGATCATGCCTGCTCTGATAAATCAAACGAGGAAAGGACAGAAAACACTACTTGGAGATGCAATTTCTCTTGGAAAGATCAAGGCCTGCCTTGGCTGGAATGTCAAAAATCCGGCCTGTGATGTGGATGTTTCCGCATTTCTTCTTGGCCGTGACGGAAAAGTTTCAGGCGATGACTGGTTTGTATTTTACGGGCAAAAAGAAAGTCCGGATTGCAGTGTGATTTTTTCTGATCGGGAAAACATGGACCGCGAGTCCGTTGCGATCGATCTTTCCAGACTGAATCCATCGATCACCCGGATCGTCTTTGTGCTGACGATCAATGATGCCTTTTCCAAACGCCTGAATTTCGGCATGATCGAGGATGCCTATGTGCGGATTTTAGATGCCGCTTCTGACCGGGAGCTGGTCAGCTTTGTGATGGATGAATATTATTCCAATGTCATCTCCATGATGATCGGAGAAGTCTATTTACATAACGGAAACTGGAAATTCAATGCCATCGGAAACGGGGTCGCCAAAGACCTGGAAGGCTTATGCGGTCTGTATGGTGTACAGGTTAAACAGACTTGAACACCGTTTCTTTTTAAGGAGGAAATCGTTTTATGTTAAATTTTGAAGTGATCAATGAACTGAGTCTGAAAGTTACCTGCACCGGAAATGATGTACTGTTCACAAAGGCCGGTGCTTTTATCGCCGGCGAAAGCCAGGGCGGAAAAAATTATCGTTTTGAAAAACTGCTGCTCGGTCCACAGAGCAACCTGATGCAGGCAGCCCTCGGTTCCCTGACAAGACGCGTCACCCGTGAAAATCTGCCTCTGATGAAAGTCACTATGAATGGCGATTCTGTCACTTATTATGCAAATCATGGACAGCATGTAGTTGTGTATAAACTTGCCCAGGGTGAAATCCTTTCGGTAGAGTCCGAGAATATTCTCGCTTTTACACAGGACTGTGATTACAGCGTCCGCTTTATCGGCTGCGGTATCTTTTCCCAGAAAGGTCTGGCAACCTCAACGCTGACCGGAGCCGGTCCGAATGCCTATGTCGCTGTGCTCTCGGACGGCAACCCAATCGCCATGGACAACACCGACAGCCATGCTACAATTTCTGTAGACCCGGATGCCGTGATCTGCTGGATGAGCCGCCGCGGATATGGCGATCCGCAGATCCGCAGTGATCTTTCCTGGAAAAACCTGATCGGGCAGGCTTCCGGAGAATCCTATGCCTATGAATGGTCCGGCAACGAACCGGTCTGCGTACTTTTGCAGCCATGTGAACGCTCCGGCGGTATCCGCGTCGGCATCGATTAAATGCAATTTTATTATTCAAAATTCACGTAAAAGACCGCAGGGCATTTCGCTCTGCGGTCTCTTTTATATTATCAGCAAATGCTGATTTTCTCATTATTCTTCTGTTTTATTTGCACCATACAGTGTGATCAGTTTGTTCAGGTATTCATAACGAGCTTTTGCTTCTGCTTCATTCTTAGCGAACAGTTTCTTAGCCTTTTCAGGGTTAGAACGCATCAGGGAGTTGTAACGAACTTCGCCGTTCAGGAATTCCTGATATTCTCCTGTCGGAGCCTTGCTGTCCAGAGTGAATGCATCTTTTCCTTCTGCTTTTGCAGCCGGATTGTAACGGAAGCAATGCCAGTAACCAGCTTTTACTGCCAGTTCTTCTTCTGTCTGAGCTTTTGCCATACCTTTCTTGATACCATGGTTGATACATGGAGCGTATGCGATGATCAGGGATGGTCCCGGATATGCTTCTGCTTCTGCGATTGCTTTTACCGTCTGGTTGAAGTCAGCACCCATGGAGATCTGTGCTACATATACATAGCCATAGCTCATTGCAATGCTTGCCATATCTTTTTTCTTCACTTCTTTACCGCCTGCTGCGAACTGTGCTACTGCACCGGTCGGAGTAGACTTGGAAGCCTGTCCACCTGTATTGGAGTAAACTTCGGTGTCGAATACCATGATGTTGATATCTTTGCCGCTTGCCAGTACATGGTCAACGCCGCCGAATCCGATATCATAAGCCCATCCGTCACCTCCGAAGATCCACTGGGATTTCTTAGCCAGGAAATCTTTGTTCTTGACGATGTCTTTACATGTATCACAGTCGATGCCTTCCAGAGCTGCTACCAGTTTGTCTGTAGCTGTTCCGTTTGTAGCACCTACGCTGTAAGTATCCAGCCATTCCTGGCAGGCTGCTTTCACTTCATCAGAAGCTTTTTCGTTTGCAGCAACAGCTTCTACTTTTGCTTTCAGTCCTTCACGGATTGCTTTCTGAGCTAACAGCATACCATAACCGAACTCTGCGTTATCTTCGAACAGTGAGTTGCTCCATGCAGGACCCTGTCCTTTTTCGTTTACGGTGTACGGTGTGGACGGTGAAGAGTTACCCCAGATAGAGGAGCATCCTGTTGCGTTTGCAATGTACATTCTGTCACCAAACAGCTGTGTAACCAGTTTTGCATACGGTGTCTCACCACAACCTGCACAGGCACCTGAGAACTCAAGCAGCGGCTGTTTGAACTGAGAACCTTTTACCGTATTTTCTTTGAATTTTTCTACCACATCTGCTTTTGCAGGCAGTTTTGTTGCATAGTCGAAGTATTTCTGTTCGCCGGCATTTGCTTCCATGTTTTCCATAGCCAGTGCTTTTGCACCTTTCTTGCCCGGGCAGACGTTTGCACAGGAACCACATCCGGTACAGTCGTAAGCGGATACAGTCATTGTGAATTTATATTCTTTCATACCGGTCATCGGCAGAGTCTTCAGTCCTTCCGGAGCTGCAGCAACCTCTTCGTCAGTCAGCGCTACCGGACGGATAACAGCGTGCGGACAAACGTATGCACAGCGATTACACTGGATACAGTTTTCCGGATTCCATACAGGAACGTTTACTGCGATACCACGTTTTTCGAATGCAGCTGCACCGGATGGTGTCGTACCGTCTACATAATCTTTGAATGCAGATACAGGCAGTGTATTACCCTCCTGAGCGTTTACTTTGCTCTGGATGTTGTTTACGAAATCTACTACGTCCTGACGGTCGCCTGTTGCAACTTTGGTATCCAGACCTTCGTCCTGTGCGTCTTTCCAGCTTTCCGGAACGTTTACTTCAACGATCTGTTTTGCACCTTCATCGATAGCTGCCCAGTTCTTCTGAACGACATCATCACCCTTACGTCCGTAAGTTGCTTTTGCTGCTGCTTTCATCAGCTCGATCGCACTTTCTTCCGGAATGATGTTTGCCAGTTTAAAGAATGCAGACTGCAGGATTGTGTTGATACGAGTCGGACCCATGCCTGTCTCGATACCGATCTTAACACCATCAATGATGTAGAATTTGATGTTGTGCTTTGCGATGTATGCTTTTACCTGACCCGGCAGATGTTTTTCCAGACCTTCCATATCCCATGGGCAGTTCAGCAGGAATGTACCGCCGTCAACCAGTTCCTGAACCATGTTGTATTTACGAACATAGGAAGGATTGTGGCATGCTACAAAGTTTGCTTTTTTGATCAGGTAGGTAGATTTGATCGGTTTCTTACCGAAACGCAGGTGAGACATGGTAACACCGCCGGATTTCTTTGAGTCATAGTCAAAGTAAGCCTGAGCGTACATATCTGTGTTGTCACCGATGATCTTGATGGAGTTCTTGTTTGCTCCAACAGTACCGTCTGCTCCCAGTCCCCAGAACTTGCAGTTGATGGTTCCTTCCGGAGTTGTGATCAGCTGCTCGCCCAGCGGCAGAGACAGATTGGTAACGTCATCTTCGATACCGATCGTGAATACTTTCTTTTCTGTGTTGTTGTATACAGCAACGATCTGAGTAGGTGTTGTATCTTTGGAACCAAGTCCGTAACGTCCTGAATATACAGGAACTGCATCGAATTTGGAACCTTTCAGAGCTGCTACTACATCCAGGTACAGCGGTTCGCCCATAGCACCCGGCTCTTTTGTTCTGTCAAGAACCGTGATCTGTTTTACAGATTCCGGAATTGCATCGATCAGTGCTTCTGCACAGAACGGTCTGTACAGACGAACTTTTACGACACCGACTTTTTCGCCGGCAGCCATCAGGTAATCGATAGTCTCTTCGATGGTATCATTTACAGATCCCATAGCTACGATTACTTTTTCTGCATCAGCAGCACCGTAGTAGTTGAACAGTTTGTAGTTTGTACCGATCTTTGCATTTACTTTGTCCATGTATTCCTGAACGATAGCCGGCATTGCATCGTAGTAAGGGTTGCAAGCCTCTCTTGCCTGGAAAAAGATGTCCGGGTTCTGTGCAGAACCTCTCTGGCAAGGATGGTTCGGGTTCAGTGCATGTTTACGGAATGCATCGATTGCATCCATATCTGCCATATCCTTCAGATCTTCGTAATCCCATGTTTCAATCTTCTGGATCTCGTGAGATGTACGGAAACCATCGAAGAAGTTGATGAACGGGATACGTCCTTTGATTGCTGCCAGATGAGCAACCGGAGTCAGATCCATAACTTCCTGTACACTGGATTCGCAGAGCATTGCACATCCAGTCTGACGACAGGCATAGATATCGGAATGATCACCGAAGATTGACAGTGCGTGGCTTGCCAGTGCACGTGCAGAAACGTTGAATACGCCCGGCAGCTGCTCGCCTGCGATCTTGTACAGGTTCGGGATCATCAGAAGAAGACCCTGAGAAGCTGTGTAAGTAGTTGTCAGAGCACCTGCTGCCAGAGATCCGTGTACAGTACCTGCTGCACCTGCCTCAGACTGCATCTCTGTTACCTGAACTTCCTGTCCGAAAATATTTTTTCTTCCCTGAGTTGCCCATTCGTCTGTTGCCTCCGCCATAACAGATGAAGGTGTGATAGGATAGATAGCTGCAACATCTGTATATGCATAAGAAGCATGAGCTGCTGCATGGTTACCATCCATGGTCTTCATTTTTCTAGCCATTTTATTATACCTCCTTAAAATGATGCTGGATAAAAAGATTCCTTTTGCGGAATTCAATTAGTATCCTTATTGAAAAAAATTACTAATCTGTTGTTACCCATATATTTTTACTATAGCACAACAAAAAGAAAATGTCCATTTCCGAAACGACGGAAACAGACTCTTTTCTTGTATTTTTTGCTGTACATGCCAGCTCTTTTTTCCGTTTTATTATACTCTTTTTACAATTTTCAGTCCAATTTCATCAATACGTTTACTTGACTGTAAGTTTCAGTCTTGCTTTCTTTCCATTGTAAAGTTTCACAGTGATCACTGTACTTCCTTTCCGGATGGCTTTCACGTTTCCCTTTGCATCCACCGTGGCAATTTTTTTCCTGCTGCTGTTGTATCGGATGCCGAATGCGGCACTTCCGGACGGAAGTTTCACCCTAAGCCGGAGGGTTTTTCCTTTTTTCAGTGTCCTGTTTTTTGCACCGATCGTAACCTTCTTTGGTGCCTGTCTGACCGTCACTTTGATGCGGCAGGTCTTCTGGTTTGCAGTTGTGACCGTGATCACGGCATTTCCTTTTTTCTTTGCCCGGATCACACCGCCCTGTGTGACACTTGCCACTTTGTTGTTGCTGCTTTTGTAAGTCACACGTTGATCTGCGGCATCAGCAGGTGTGATCACCGGATTTAAACGAACACTTTCTCTGACTCCGATTACGATTTTGGCACCGTTCTTTTCCTGACCGGAAAAAGCAGAACGGCTGACAAGAGAAATACTCTGCACTTCCTTTTTCTCCGTGCTTTCTGTATGATTTCCGGCCGGATCTTTCTTTTCGGTTTCTTTTCCGGTATTCGGATTCGGTGCTTCCGTAGACGGCTGCTGCGTTTCTGTTTCTCTTTCTGTTTCGGATTCGCTCTCCGTTTCGGTTTCCGAACTTCCGTCCTCTGCAAGTTTTACTTTCTTTTCCAGTGTTTTGCTGCCTGATGCATCTTCTGCCGTTACCACTGCAGTGTAAGTACCTGCTTTCACTTTATTGCCCTTTTCATCACGGCAGTCCCACCAGAAATAAGCACGGCACTGATACTCTCCTGTGCCATCCGGCTGCACGATCTCTGCCATTTCCTGATCCGCAAGCACACGCACGGTGTTTCCGTCTGCATCCAGGATCCTGCAGCTCATAAGCGGTATCGGAAATTCCGGTACGGCATCGCTGCCTTCTTCGGAAACATAAAATCCAAAATCTGCCAGAAGTTCCCATTCCTCTTCAGAAGAAAGTGCATGTTCTTCCGCTGCCGACAGCGTCATATCATTGATAAGAGAAGGATCCTCTGCGGAAGCCGCAAATGGTATGATATAAGAAAAATCCGAGCCTTCTGTGCGGATCATGCAGGCAAAATAGCCGGAATAATATCTGGTCTGTTCATCTCCGACTGTTATTTCAAAACTGCCTTTTCCCTGTTTCAGTGAAATTCCGGATTTTCCATCCACTTTCTCCACACCGGCATCTTTCTCAAAATCAGGAAGTCCTTCCGGATCGTAAACGGTAAACAAAAGCTGCTGCAGGCCCCATGCAGACCCTGCATAATACCAGGCAACCTCTGCATTCAGCGTTTCTCTTGCCTGATAAGATATCTGAAGTTTCGGCGTTCCATCTTCTGCATAATGCAGAATTGCTTTCTCAAAAGATGCCTTCTCTGCTTTCTGTGCCGCCGGCAGGAACACCTCCTGATTGTCTGACGGATACATCCGCATATGGTTTGCAACACAGTGGTTCTGCGTGAAACGTTTGATCTCGTTAAAGGTGATCTCTCCGTCCCCGTCATAATCCGCCGGTGCCGTGCCGATCGTGGCATCCTCAAAATCAACGTCCGTCTCTGCAAGTTCTGCATGGATGCCGTTTCCATAGACCAGCGATCCGGTAAACACACCGTAGGCGGAGGCCTGTTTCGGTTCTGTACGTTCTGCAGATGCTTCCTCATTTTCGCTTCCGCCGTCTCCGATATCGCTGTTATCACCTCGGATCACCTGATTGGAAAGTTCGTCATCTGCCGCTGCCATCAGAAGACGGAAACGGCTGCTGTTTAACACCGTCCGACTCTGAAATCCCTGATTTTCTTTTTCTGCCTGTGCAAAATCTTCCGTAAACTGATCGACAAAAGTTTCTGCTGCCTCATCCCGGCTGACTGTGTTTTTAAGAAGACTCTGCAGCCCAATGCTCCTGGTCTGCGAACCCATCGTGCCGCTGTAACAGCAGTCCATGATCAGCACATTTTTCCCTTCGATACCTGCAAAACAGTCATAGAGATCCTGCGGCGTCACAACATTCTCACGGCTTCTTCCCATTTCCAGACAAAGTCCATCCTGCTGTCCGTGCCCGGAATAATAAAAATAATTGACATCATCCGCATCCGAATCTGCAAATGCAGTCTGAATCGCCTTCTTTAATTCACTTTTTGTTTTCGTTTTCTCTTCCGTGGTAATAGAAATATTCTGTCCGCCATATGCATTCTGTAACATACGGCGTACATTCACTCCGTCATTCTGCGGTCCCGGTGTCAGATCATACTCCCTTCCTTCGTAGTCACCGCGTGTGACCAGCAACGCTCTTGACTGCACCTGGGATGCGGCATCTGCTGCATGGCTCTGCATTTCAAATGCTCCCAGTGCCAGAAACAGGCATCCTGCTCCCAGTGCCACTTTTTTTAATCTTTCTTCTGTACTTTTCATTTCTGCCTCCCTCATCGCTTTGTCGGATCAACATACATTTTGATTGGTTTAACCTGGTATTACAAAAAAGGAGAAATTTCCCTATTTCGCTGAAAATTTCTCCTTTTTTTGACTATTTCACCACGAAACCCTTCGTGATTTTATTATATAAAGTTTTTCCCGTTTGGTCAACCAGAATAACGCAGTGCGTCGATCGGATGTTTTCTGGCGGCTTTCCACGCCGGATAAATACCGAAGACAATACCGATAAATGCCGAGAATCCAACTGCCAGTGCCGTTACCTGCGGTGATATGGAAAAGCTCATGTCACTGACAAACATGCCGGCCACTTTCAGGATGAGTGCCGAAAGTGCGATGCCTGCCATACAGCCCATCATGCTGACCATCAGTGCCTCGGTCAGAAACTGTGCCATGATGCTGAACTGCCCGGCTCCGATGGCTTTGCGGATACCGATCTCTTTGGTTCTCTCTGTGACCGATACCAGCATAATATTCATGATGCCGATTCCGCCGACCACCAGGGAAATCGCCGCAATGCCACCAAGCATCCACGCCAGAGTATTCGTCACGCTCTCCATCGTTTCCATAACGGCTGACTGGTTGACGATCGTAAAGGCATCTTCATCATTTCCGAATCGCTCCAGCATTTTCTGCGTCAGATAACTTTCTGCCGCATCCATGCTGTTCTCATCTGCCGATGCCGCATAAAATGTGGTGACATAAAGTACACTGTCCGAAAGCCTTGTCAGTGAAGTGTAGGGAATATATGCCTCCATCCGCTCACTCTGTGTCGAGGATACGCCGCTTTGTTCATCCTGCAGTACACCGATGATCTGATATTTTTTGCCGTCCAGAGAAATACTCTCACCCACGCAGTTCGTACGTCCGATCAGCTGCGTTGCCGCATAGGCATTTAGGATCACTACATACGTGTGATTATCTACATCGGCTTTGTTCATCCAGCGGCCGTTCTGAAGGCTCAGGCCCTGGATATCATAATAGGCTCCCGTTGTACCGTAAACGGTTATGGTATCACTTGTGTAACCGCTCTTTGCCGTCACCGAAGTCTGTGCATAAGGGGCTGCCATACGGATGGTCTCTTCATCCACAAAATCCGAAAGTTCCGAAAGCCTCAGTGGATTTTCCTTGTCATCCTGGATCGATACGGTCAGCAGATTGGTGCCCATCGAAGAAATGGTATCCGTGACCGATCCGGTCGCTCCGTCTGCGATCGACACCAGTACGATCAGAGATGCCACACCAATGATGATGCCAAGCATCGTCAGAAAGGAACGCATCTTATTCGATGCGATGGAATTCCATGCCATTTTTATTGACTGAAAGATCATTCCATCACCTCCCGGACATGCCCGTCAAAAATCGCAATGCGGCGTTCTGCCTGAAGTGCCACGCTCTCATCGTGCGTGATCAGAACGATCGTGTTGCCCTGATCGTGCAGCTCATGGAAGAGCCGCATGATCTCTTCCCCTGTTTTTGAGTCCAGATTTCCGGTCGGTTCATCTGCCAGAAACAGCGATGGTCTGGTCACGATCGCCCTTGCGATCGCCACTCTCTGCTGCTGTCCTCCGGACAGTTCGGTCGGCCTGTGCGTCCGTCTTTTCCCAAGTGCCACACGGTCCAGTGCCTCTTTTACCCGCCTTTTGCGTTCTGGTGCCGGAACACCCTGATAGATCAGAGGCAGCTCCACATTCTCCTCAGCAGACATTTTCTGTATCAGATCAAAATTCTGAAAAATAAATCCGATCTTGTGATTGCGGATCTTTGCCAGTTCCCTCTCTGAATAATGCTCGATCGGCTGGCCGTCGAGGATATATTCTCCTTCATCCGCCACATCCAGGCAGCCCATGATATTCATGAGCGTAGATTTGCCGGAACCGGACGGTCCGATGATACCGACAAATTCTCCCTGTTCGATCTGCATGGAAGCATGGTCGAGTGCTCTTACCTCCTCGCCTCCGATATGATAAATCTTAGAAACATCGCGAAATGTAATCATCGTCATCACCGCCTTACTGATTTGGAGGTGTTCCGCCAGGACCTCCGCCCTGTCCGCTTCCGCCGGAAGGACCGCCCTGCATATCGGACGGCATGGACGGCATCTGACCGTCACCAAATCCTCCGAATCCCTGCATATCACCGCTCTGGCTGTCACTTATCGTTCTTGTATAGTAAACCGTGTCGCCTTCGGAAAGTCCGCTTGTGATCTCAACGTTGCTGCCGTCGGAAAGACCGGTTTCGACTTCCACTTCATCCGTCAGTGTGCCATCTTCGCTCTGTCCGGTATAGACAAAGGTGGAATCTCCCCGCTCCTGCAGTGCCGCAGACGGGATCAGAAGAATATCTTCGGCATCTTCTACCTTGATCGTCGCGGATGCATTCATGCCGATCCTCATATTGTCATCTTTTTCCATCTCGATCTCAACCGTATATTTTGCCACACCGCCGTTGACGGATGCAGTACCGGAAATAGATGTCACCGTTCCGGTAAAGGTCTGGTTCTCCAGAGCATCAAAGGTAATGTCTGCCCTCTGTCCTTCTGCGATAGAAAGAATATCCAGTTCATCCACACTGATCGACAAGTTCATCGTCTCATCCGGTGACACCGTGAATGCAGTCACATCACTGATATTGCTTTCCGAATCCTGGGTGGAAGAAGCGGTCGATGCAGAAGTGGCACTTGCACTCTGTGTATCTGTTCCGGAAGCAGAAGAACTGCTGCCCGCACTTCCCGATACACTCACACTGCCGGAAGTTCCTGCATTCCCTGCATTCTGCGTACCGCCTGTGCTTCCATTGCTGCTGTTATTGTTCTGCGTGCTGTTTGCATCATTGCTCTGCGTACCGTTCGTGCCTGCCGGCAGATTGTTTTGTGTACCGCTCTCTGTGCTGCCGTTGCTGTTCTGCGTGTTATCGGACGCATCTGCATTGCCGCCTGATCCGGCATTTGCTGCATTGCCGCTGCCGCTGTTATTCTGATCATTTCCGGATGTATTGTTTTTACTGTCATCTGCTGTGTTCTGGTCATTTTTGTTATCTGACGCGGCCGTCTTTACAAAGGTAAGCTGAAAGCTTAATTCTGCAGCATTATTGGTCACACCTGAGATGGCTGCCCCGGTCTGGCTGATCACGACATTTTCTGAGAATACATACTGTTTTTCGCTGTCACTTTTTGCAGTCAATGTCACTTTTGCCGTATAAACGGTATCTGCTGCGGCCGTCTGATCTGTACTCTCCCAGACGATCGTTCCGGTATAATGATCGGTTTCTTTGATCTCCCTTTGCAGTGTCTGACCGGTCACCGGTACCGTCACAAGATCCTTGATACTTTCCACGGAAATCTTCTGGATTTCATTCTGTGACTCCTTTTCACTGTCACTTTCCGTCTCGGCCTTGCTCTTTTCCGTCTGTCCCTGGCTGCTTTCAGTTGCTGTCGCACTGGTTTTCACAGCCGCCGTGCACCATACCATGCCAGAAGATGCTTTTGCACTGGTTTTACAGGCCGCAGTACTTACTGCCGATGCGGAAGTCACTGTTTTCGATGATGTCGTCGCAGATGACACGGATGCGGATGTCGGCACCGCGGACACACTGTTTCCGGAGCTGCTGTTTCCGGACGAACTGCCTGAACTTCCGGATGTGCTGCTCGCCGTCACATTGACATCCTGCACAGTTCCGTCAAAGTCGGCCGTAATCTTATTTGTTGTTGAAAGTTCCGATAGCTCCTGCATATATTCTGCGAGTTCTTTTCGCCCGGATACCAGCTTGAGATACTCTGAGCTTTCACCGGTGTCGGTAAGATACAGCAGTTTGTCACCGGCACTGACGGTATCACCCTCAGAAACGCAGATTTTGCTGACGGTTCCGACTGCTGCCGTCACTGCTACTTCTGTTTTGTTCTCGTCATCCATCTGGATGATCATCAGGGCACCTTTTCTTGCCATATATTTGCTGACGTCTTTGCCTTTTTTCGCATAGATTTTCGTGACCGTTCCGGATACTTTGGCCGTAACATAAGACGATGTGCTGTCATCTTTTGTTTCTTCGATCTCTTCATCCAGCTCGTCGATCTCTTCCTGCACATCGAGCATTGCCTGTTTTACTGAATCAGCATCCACGGTTGCCAGCGTATCTCCTTTCTGAACACTGTCACCGCTCTCTACCAGAACTTTATCCACTTTTACGCCGGCCGGCATCGTCACATCCTGTGCACTGCTGCCCTCCAGATTTCCGGTTCCGACTACGGTCGTTGAAATATCACCCTTTTCCACCGTTGCTGTCTGTACGGACGCTGTTTCTGCCTTTGCCTGAAACGAACGGTGATGCGTGTTAAAATAAATACCGCCGGCTGCTCCGCCGACTAAAACCACGGACATTCCTGCCGCGATCCATTTCTTCTTTTTGGAATATTTTTTAATATTGACCTCCCGCCCTGCTTAAGCCTTTTGCTTTCCGTTTCTGGTCTCCATATTAGCAGGGGGATGTGTCAGGAATTTGGTGAAAGGCTGAAATTAAGCTGAAAGATCTGCCGGAACCCCCAAAAAAACTGCTGCTTGCGACTTTTTCCTGTCAGTGAACTACTCGGTAACTGAGTTACCAGAGCATCTGAAATCTGGCGAGATACCGTCTTTTTTCAGGGTGCGTCCATGACACCAATACTGCTTGCCTTTCGGCTATGCAGCTACTTTTACTATTTCTGGATTTTTTAGTCCGGCTACGGACAGTTCCTTATGCTTTCCGGATACGGAAAGATATTTTCGCAGGATATTAAATGCACCTACTGCATCTGCATTGTATCTTTCTCCGTCAGTTATATACATACCCCGCACTTTTCGGTTTGATGCTTCTGCATATCTTTTTGATACTTCTGGTGATAACGGGCTGCACTGGCTGGTATAGCTTTCTTCCTGCTTTATCAATTGTATCCCATACCGTTTTAGTTTATATTCCAGCATGATATACAGCCTGTTATATGGCAGGCTGTGGAGCTTCTGGTTGGTCTTATGTCCCATATCTTTTTCTTTACGGATATTTCGAATGTCTCCCACAACTACACAGCGGATATCTTCTTTTCTGCAGTATTCTGCGATCCATCTGGTTACTTTATGAAGGTAATCCTTCACTGCATTCTGCTTTTTCCTGTAAAGCCGCTGGATATGTTCCGATGTTTTTGGATATTTTATCCCTCTTTCCGATTGCTGTGCATACCATACAGACTGCACTCTGGCGATTTCTTTAT